>Ga0116231_10006258_pt1 | contig 22843 bp, 11 predicted proteins | sample S1TSphgellanicum_2_FD_89695 | JGI IMG/M metagenome (GOLD analysis project Ga0116231, IMG submission 89695) | Host-associated microbial communities from peat moss isolated from Minnesota, USA - S1T2_Fd - Sphagnum magellanicum MG | ecosystem: Host-associated > Plants > Peat moss > Unclassified...
GTTGGATAAAGAAATGTTAAAAATGAACAGAAAGAGAGAAAAGAGGGGGGGGGGAGGGGGGGGGGGGGGGGGGGGGGAGGGCATAGAAGCATGACACATCCCTCATTCATATTTTTTAAACAATACATCCTTGATTTTATGAAATTTTCACTTTGTTTTTAACTTGACTTTTTAATTCTCGAAGCTTTTGTCACAACCTCAAATTGAGGGTTGTGAGATTTCGTGTCCTAAGAATATTCCTATAACAAAAGCCCTATTATACTTGCCATGCTTGCCAAATGGTATTTCAAATAAAATAAACTTATAATTGAAACAATTCAAGTGCTTGGGCACATTCTCGAATTCCCTGACATTGAGTCTAAATGACAAGATTGCCATGATAATCAAAGAGAATATTATATATGGGTACCTTGAACACTCGAACTTACACAAAGGAAACCAAAAAATAATTTAATGCAATTTGAACCCAATTCAAAGGTAGGACTCATAAAGATTTGGCATGAGTTCACCACAAACCAAATCTTTTTAGGATACTCTCGTTATAGTTTGTTCCTTTCTACAACTTTTCATTGAAATTGAAATGGAAATTGGAAAGTCCTTATTTCGAACTTAGGAAATGATTTTGTTCAATTGTGGCGTCAAGCTCATGATTTGGACATGATTTGCTCATCCAATTTGTGTGATGAATGATCACCCACTTTTCTAATGTAATGTGTCCTAATTTATGAAATGCTCACAATTGTCTAGAAACAACTTCGTTTTGAGAATGAGAACATAATATCTTACAATGTTCAAAAGAAAAGAACTCAACTTGAAAAAGATTTGACCTTTCAAAGGTCACTCGAAATAATTAGATCTCTTTAGCAAAACTACCTCCCATGGTGATAGTTCATGTTGGTGACCTCTAAAGTGCCTCCCTTCTACTCCCCCACAATTTTCTCATTTGAACAAATGAAAACAACACTCACTTTAACCTTGCCATGTCTTGGATTTATATTTTGTCCCCTGTCAAGCATTGTCTTTCTTTTGGCCCAATTTCCTTGGCTTGCTTAAGCTTTGGTTGCAAGTCCAAACTTAAGGTCGGAAGGTCACAACATTGTAAAATCTCAACTCCTAAAGCATGGATGCATGTTAAGAATATTGTGAATGGCTCCCCTTAAGTCTCACACATTTCCCTTTGATTAAGTTGTGTTGTTTACTCTCCTTGGACTTGTCCAGGCTTTGAGCTACTCTCAAAACAGGACAAACATTTCTTGTGATTATTTATTGAGTTGGTCATAAACCTAAGGTTAGGATCACAACAAGCCCCTAAAGGATTGAAAAAATCTCCCTGATGGGTAAATAGGTAGATGAAGAATTCAAACCCTTTGCAATGTGAACAATTGTGGTTAGTTGGTTTCCTTTAAAAGGTGATAGGTGAATGGTCATTGTGCACACTCTACCTTTGCATATGAGAACAAAGTGTGAGGAACTTGTTTTTAGACTCTGCCAATGTTTTACATGAATAATTTGAAAATGAAGATTTTTTTGGGTGGTTTCAACTGAAAGAAGTGTTTTTTTTAAAACAAGAAAAGAGTCCTCTGATTGCTATATTTGGTTCCAGTAAGTAGCCAAAAATATAGAAGCCTAATAGAAGGATGATGAAAATTTTGTGCTTCATATCTGGTTTATAGCCAGATTTTGGCTAAATCTTCCTAGGGATGATTGCCACTTCTTTTACATCTTTCTGCGGACAATTGTCAGTTAGGCTGCATTAAAAATTTCCTAAGTAAAACACTGGTTGGGGCTCTTCCTATGATCCTATCCATTCAAGCCTTATAGTTTCTGGTAAGAGCTGCAAAATCCCCAAGGCTTGATGAAAGTCGTACTAAGAGTCTTTTTTTTAACAAGGACAACGAGAACTCATCATAGTTGTGTGTTTGGGGACTCATCATGAGGTTGGTGGGACACTCAGGCCACTGCTTCATCTGTTCCCGTGTTCAAACCTCAAAACCCACAGCCGACTTGCTATCAAATCCCATTTGTTCCACGGTGCCATGGATCCTGAAGGGTGCTGGAGTTCTTGCCTCAAGTGATCTTTAGATGAGATAAATATTGGTAGAGGCCCAAATAGGGTTGTGTGGGTTGACGTCCTCCTAGAGCAACTGCTGCAGGGCTCAATATGTGACCCTGCAAATTAAAATTGTAGGAAGAAAAGTAAAAACATACCAGTTTGGCTCAGCAAAATGGATTTGGCCCAGCACTTTTGCACAGTTTGTTGAGGTTGGTAGAAAGCACATCAAACCTTAACACCTGTTGGAGTAGAGTGTAATAAGTATGATATGACTGGTGCTCCCTATTTCTGATTGGCCAATCATAATGATTAGTGCAGATGTAGTCTCCCACCTATTTGCAACTGTGCAGTCCCAGTTTTAGTTTTTTGGGTGGGGTTGGAAAAAATGAGTAAATAAGTAAAGCTTGGATGTGAGAAATATATTTGCAGGGTCACATACGGAGCACTGCTTAGAGCAACTCCACCCCACACCTGCAAACACCCCTTTTCATTAAATCTAGCAGTAGGATAGCGGAAATTCAGCCAGGCTCCTCTATTGATGTCCATTTTGCAGTGGTCATTTTAGCCCCTTTAAAATCTTTTTTTCTACTATGGATTTGGACAGTGACTATTACTCTTCCAGATGTAAAGACATACATAAATCGTCTTTGAGTGTTTAGAGGAACCCTCTTTTATGACATTTGTGGGTGTGGACAGTGATCATTAAACACTATTCTATTTTTAAATGAAGGAGTTGTTTACAGTTCTGGGGTGGAGATGCTTTTACATAAGCACCTTGATAAACTGGCCTGGAGACAATATATGTATCTTCTTGACATATATATTTCTCCAATCTGGAGCAAATGTTGAACCCCCTGTTTCAAACAACAAAGGAGAAGCTGTACTAACAGATATGTGCAGCCAAGCGGCCTTTTTAATGAGTTAGTTAGATACCAGCCTGTGTGTAGTGCATGGAATTGTCATATGCAACTAAATAATCTTTGGTTTTATTCATCCTGTCAACTAGGTTAGCTCCACCACCAATCACCATTTTTTTGAAGTTCAGAAGCTGTGTCAGAGCTCTAGGAAGCATCACATCATGATTCTACAACAACAGCAACAACAACAACAAAAGGACTAGTAGTATGCATACTAGTATGATAGATATATAGGCCACACACTTTGTATGTAATAAACTCATGATCATCATCCTCATGTAGGTATTCTGTACTCATTGCCAACTTGATGCAATGCAAGCCAGTTTTCAATCCACAGACAGACATTTAGGATACCAACAACTCCCATGGATCTCCCTACCTAACCCAAATCCCCTTGTGTCAGACAAGTGTATTTAGTAACTCCTCCAAGTACACTCACCTGTAACTGCCCTCCCTGAGGATGATGATATTAGGTGTATAGGTATCCATGAGCTCTCTCTAGGCTACTCAGATCAATCATTTTAATTTCTTTTTTGTTCACCTTCTGTTCCAGTGTGTTTTTTTGTATAATTTCTTCTTTTTTTTTTAAGGAATTTTTTAAGGTGGCCTAAGTGGTAATCATCCTCATGAACAAAGTAGAACAAGCTGGATTTGTTCTAGTAGTATTATTGTGGCACTTTTGGAGTGGTGTATTAGTAATAGTAGACTTGAAAAATATCTAAGACAGATATGTACAGACGGAAGTACCATGGCAAGTTCAACATTTATGTGTCAGGATACGTATTTTGATTTTGAAGATTCCAAGTTGAAAAATAGAAATTTTAATTATTTTTAAATATTTTCTCCCCAAATATTTTTCTTTGGAAAAAAAAATTCCAGGCTATGGATTCCAGGCTATAGAATCAGCCTTTTTTTGGGGGTTAATTTTCATGTTGTGATGACAAAATATTTGGGTTTTTTGGGATTTTTTTTCTTTCGTAGTGTAAATTAGATAGAAATTTGATAAAATTTTGGTGAAACTCGCCAAACTTCATTAGGGTAAAGCAGCCCATCACCAATCACCTGCCTATAACTGAACATTTTGGCAGATCTTTTTCACTTCTACATTTTGAGTGTTTTAAAATGTTATAGAAGCGCCTTCTCAAGCTTTACAAATCATCTTTGAAATGCAAAGCCAAGAGATCAGCCAAAAAGAGAGAGCTGTAAAGAAAAAAAAAAATTCGAATTGCAAAACATGTCTTTTTTCATTTTTCTTCATTTTGACCCCTCTTACTTTCAAACCTCATAACTTTCTTATTTCTTATTCATTTTGAAGAATTAAAGTGCTATAGGAGCACCACCTAAAGTTTTACAAATCATCTTTGAACTCTAATAGCAACAAAGCAATATACAAGAAATTTTTTTGGTGTTTGGGAATTGACCTTTGTAACGTTTGATGGTTTGTTTCTTTTGAGTTGCGGGTCATAACTTTCTCAATTCTATTTCGTTTTTGACAATTTTTGGTGTGCCAAATGCGTCAATAGGAGGGGTTCAAATTTGGTTTGGACACCAAAAACAATACAGCCATTCCCTTGGATCTGGCCTGCCCTGAGCACTTAAGTGTTCAGTCACCGGCCAGTGTACCCCAACCACAAAATTGAAAAATTAAATTTAAAAAAAAAAAAACCCTTTATTGAATAAGTCATTAACTATGACATAGAATGTTCTTAAGAGTCAATGGGCCTGGTGTTAGTAATATTCCTCATAATGAGGATAATGAAACTCTGGTTATCAAGAATATTCTCCAAACCTCCTTCCAATTTGATTGAAGTAATCTATACAATATGAAATTTGATGTTTATGTTAGATACTGGTCTTCATATCCATTAAATATGAATTTTGATATAATATTATTGAACATGAAGACCAGTATCTAAACCCTAAAACCAGATTGGTCTGGTCTCTCCCAATCCAAAGATCGAAGATTTGGAAGAAGAATAAAATGTAAAATCCATGAGTAGAGATTACCTCTTTTGCTATTATTGCAGGATTTTCATGGTCCCCGCGGAGGTTTTTTTTTCCCCCAATGTTGTGAGGTTGATGGACTGGTGATCATTCACAAGAAGACTTAGCCAAATTTGTTTACAAATCCAGGAGAAAAGTAGAATTATTTTGAAACCCCATCATATGCTGGCGACATGGAAGAACCTATGGTCTAAATATATGGTGATTTCAACTTCTTTTTTTTTGGCCTCAAAATATGTTGAGTTTGGTGCCATTTTTTCCGCCCAAAAAAACCTTTGTACAAGTCCAAGGTTGGTATGGTGACCTAGCTTGTTATTGGTAAGCAATATGTGCAACTTAGAGAGGCTAGCAAGCAGAGGCTAAGATGGAGGATTGTTTCAAGTCTTAGTGATGCCACCAGGGTTCTCTGGGTGTTGTTCTTTTTTGGATTCAGTAAACTTTTGGCTTGCCCCTCACCCTTTTGGGGTTCTACTTTGGGCAACAGATTAACTATGGACTATATTTAACCAGTGCCCTTGAGTCGGTTACTTGACAGAGTCCATTGACCAAGAGGGCGGAGCATATGAGTGATGGGACTCAGCAGAATGTAAGTTATGAGGTTCAACAAACCAACGACCAGGAACGTGCAAAAAGATATCAGGGAGGTACGGAAATGCTGGAGAGGCAGCAACATCTGTGACATAACTAGGGAGCTCTCATTCAATGGCGTGCTGCCACGATAAAACAGAAGCTGGTTACGATCTTCAACTACGGAGTTTCATCTCCCACTTGCTGTAAGGAAATGCATTCAAATTGGAAAAAGACATAACAATCCTCCCAACAACCTGTGGCCAGTGCCACCACCGTATCTGTATGTAGCATGTGGGCTTTGGAAGAGTCTGGAATCTTAAAAAAGACAAGATGCCACATTATTTCCTCCCATAAAAGCCAACTTTGGCTGTAGTGGGCATGGGCATGCATAGATGAAACCATCCCAGTTGGAGGAATCAGCTGTGGTTAAACAATCAATCATCATCCACCTAGGCAAGCCCAGGTTATGATCAAACTCTGTTCACATTGAGGTCAATTATAGGATTCATTTTCCAGACATGACAAGAACATGCAAAAACAACAACACTCATGCCAAGCCCAGTGCACCACCATCCACTGGATGCCGTTGCGGATGAACCTCTGTTGTGGATGACTCCATTGTGGATGAACCTCAAATCAACTTAGTTAATGTCTAGTTTCACTTCGGTAACCCTTCATTCTGTATGAAGTCGGTCATATATAGGAAGATCAGTAGGAAAATAGGTGACTACTAGGTAAGTAGATGGTTTGTTTCATTGTTGGGCAGTTCTCAAAAACTTTGGGAGAATTGTCCATTCCCAATTTTCTTGTAGAGTTGTAAGAGCTGGGCCAATTTTGATTGATTATTGAAAACCGACCCAATAATTATTGATAAGATCATTGATGACTTACTTTCCCATCTTCAAATTTTGTGAAAATCGGTTTGAGAACCTACCTGCACATAGTAGGTAACATCCAAAGAACTAGCAAGAGTCGATACGTTGCCTATTGAATTTTCAAATTCAATAATCTACTTGGATGATTAGAACTTCATCCCAAGTAAATTGTCAATCCTAAAAGCCTAAACCTGTTTAGGACACTCGGTAGTACCACCACAGATTTTAAGGGCCACTTTAAACAAGGGTCCAAGGACCGGGGCCCAATGAAATCAAGCATTCCTATTGGTCAAGAGCTTTAAATTGGTCCCAAGGACTTTAGACAAGGGTCTAGGACCAAGACAAATCAAATTGTGATTTAGCTTACATGGCATCATTTTGGAGGGAAAACCAATTGGTCCAAACCAAAAAAAACAACTTCAAGGAAAGCTCACGGTATGGAGAACCAAAGTATAAGCTAGGGTCCAAGGTTGTTCATTTTTTTGCTCTTCTTCATTGTTTTTTTTTACCCTAGTTGTTCAAATTCTATGAGAATGGAAGATGCATTTATGGATTGAGGACATTCTTGAAAGCACACCAACTGCCCCATTTTTTTATCAATTCTAGAGTTAACATGGCTAATTTTATGGATCCTCGCAAGGCGGTTGTTGGAATCAACCCCAAGCCTTTAAACACACTCATTTTAACTTGAAGAATTTTTTTTTAAAAAAAATGTGAAGAAGGGTTCAATTCAAGGTTCAATTTGCTTCAAATTGGTCCTTGGGCTTTTGGGTCTTAGACCCTTGTCTAAAGTGACCTTAACATGTTTGGGTATATATTCCTTTGCATATTGTTGAAGGACTGGACATTCCCATTCCTTGAGAAAAGACAATGATTTGAAATGTGAAATTTATCATTTGTTCAAATGAGCTTTCATTATCTTATCTTGATATTTTTTTATATTGTCAATATGTGATCACTAGCTTATAGTGTTTGTTAGGCTATTAATGTGATTTGTGTTTTCTATTGGCACAATGAACTTTTTTTGTATGGATTTAACGTTTAACTTGTAAAAACTATGGACACTTTTTGCGTGGATACTCATGGATATAAAATATTCTCCAAATACATTTAAGAATTTTCTACAAGTGCTTTGGACTTAGAACTTGATTTAGAGGCCTTGAGAGTTTGGGATTTTCACAAGTCCAAACACACCATGGAAGTTAATAATAATCAAGACTTGGTGGACTTGTTTGGTATCAATGTTTATCTCTAAAGAATACCCCTAGTTTTCAATTTGTCTAGGTATTAATTTTGGCAAATACTCATTCATTACAAATAAAGGTTGGTTTTGGAACATCTAACCTAAGAGCCTCTTAGTAATATGGACCCATTATCAAAGGGTTGGTTTTGTGGGTGAGGGAGATTGCTACAATGTTAGAGCCAATGTTAGGAAAAGGAGATAGAGTAGTAAGCATATAGGCAAGTCGATAAACATAAACAAGTCAAGATGACAGAATAGGCAGAATAATGTGATAGAGTAGGCAAATCGGTATGGCAACATATCGCTATGACAACACAATGTAGTTGATTTGTGGAAAGTCAATTTGCTAGACAATTAGGCAATTATAACCATTTTATGGGGAATATAAAATACATTTTGACTAACTTGCAGAAGGTTCAAATGTTAATTTTCTATATGTTTATGCTAATCTTTTAGGAGAAGAATTAAATAGAGGAGTTATGAGAGGAAAGGAGGGAAAAAAAACATTGTAGAACTTCATGGTTTATGGAAATATAAAGATGTTATTTCTACCAATCTTGGTGCTTTAAGTATGTGGATTTAATTGAACGACTCTCCAAACTTAGAAAAGACTTGGGATTCCTCAAGTTGGAAATCATAACACATTAACATTTTTGATTGCTTAAAAACATTACCCAAATGATTGGTTACTATAATTAATACCATATTTTCCTTAGATTGTCACCAAGTTATTTCCCCAATCATGGGAATTTTTTGCATTTCTTAACCAAGGTCTACCCAATAACATATAATAACTTAAGTTACATTATTATGTAATATTGTGAAAATGACTACATAAGGTATCACATGTATTAAAATCCTCGTGTTATGAATTAACCCTACCAATTTAATAGTGGTTTGGTCCACCATTCATAGATTGTAGGGAATTGATTTGGGTTTAGATAGCCCTAACTTATTCTTGAGTTGTTTTGAGATGATATTTACTCCAAAACCTCCATCCAAAAGAATGTCATCAATTATGTGTTTTCCAACCTATATTTGGATGACTACTATATGGTTGTTTGTTGTTATTGTGGCAATATTTGTTTCCATGGCAATTCCATTTACTCAAAATGGAAAACCTTTTTTAATAGGTTCGTTCAATATTGTGGCCTTCATTGGTTTCATTTTTTGCCACATGTATCTTTTCAAGTTAAGTGCAATCTTGAACAAAAACCCTAAGTTCAAGGTATACTTGGTTTCCAAATTTTGCCTATTGATATCTTAAAAATTTTCTTTAATAGATTTGATATAATTAGAAACCAGAAGTGGCGGATTTAATATTAGAGGTAGTTTAATCACACTGACAATATTAGATAAGTTCAACTAGCACTCCAATTCTTTGGGTTAGTCAATATTTCCCCTTGTGGTTTGTCCACATATAACTATTAAATAGTTTCCACAAATGATTTCTTCAACTCATTTTTTTCATTCCAATTTTTAGCATTTTTATTTTTTAGTGGCCACCATTCCTTCCCTTGAACACTTGTTCTTTGTTCTTCTTGTTTTAAGTAGCTACTACAACCATGTTGATTAAGGCAATTAATGTTTTTTTATCAATTGTAAGTTGACTTTCTGTTGATTTTGTGTTTTTGTCCTTCAACATGTTTTGCATTTCACTAGATTTTGGAAAATCTACCATCTTGTGCCCAATGATACCACAAGTGTGATAGGGGTATTTTGTGGGTTTAAGAAGTTGACTTGACTAAACAATTACCCTTGAAACTATATTAACCACAATTTCCTCCTTGATGTGAGTGTCTCCATCACATATTAGTGCAGTTACAATTGGTACAAAATATGTTGTTATTATTATTATTGTAGGTATTGCTATAGGTACGGAGTTATCAATTGGTTACATTTTTTGCTTCAATAATGTTTTCTTTATAGGTCATAATAGATTCCTACTAATGCAATGATGCCCTTTTAATTCCTACTATTACAATATGAAGGTAAAGTTGCAATCCAAATTAAAACATTATAATTTAAAAATTATTAGTAGTTTTCATCTACAAACTATTAACTAGCTTCATTAATTCTTTGTAATGTACCTATGCCCTTTTCATTTTATTCTATTTGAATGTCTTCAATTGCATGTACACTTGTTCATCATTCTTCACCATCTGAAAGTGCTTATAGAACATTTGCTTTAGTTCAACATGAATGCATCGTTAGGATGTTTTTCAAAAATGTTTTGGTTGCATTCCAAAATATTATTTCATAAAATAAACATAATAAGTTCACAATGTCTCTATTTTAGTCTCTTCGTTGGCTTTGATTACAGCTTTGAACATTCACACATCTACATCAAGATTGGTATCTTTGATGTATGGAGGATATGAATTTGTTTTTTCATATGCTACCTCTTGGTTTTTACTACTACAACATTATTTGTTACATGTAATAACCAAGTGGGTAACAACATATGCATAATTGCACATTAAGGTGGACCAAAAATGGCATATGTGGAGTCCATAAACCACAAGGAAAATGATTTTTGGCAAGGTATCAAATTCATTTTTTATGTTTTAATGGATTATGTTTTAATGGCCATTATGTTTTTATGGATTTAGGAAAAGAATGCCATACTTTGAGTCCATAAATGTTTTCTATGGATTGTGAGTAAAGATGTTGCATCATTTCAAAAGTACATCCCATAATGAATTTATCATTTTTTCCAATTTATCACCAAATTTTTCCCTCTATTTTTACATTTATGTTACATTGGTTGGATGAATCTCTTCTAAGCATTTAAGGTTGTTCCAATTTGCATTGTTCCTACGATTGTTCCTACCTTGACCTTTGCAAAAATTGCTTATGTGTTTATTCATTTATGGACTATCTAGCGTGCAATCACCCACATTCCCCATGGCAAGTCTAGGAAATGCATTGTTCTCACCAACTAGCATAATTGTAATTCCACTAGATGGTATTGGATAACTAACTCCAACTATAAACATTCATGTAGTAACAATAGGTCCTATTACATATTATATGGGTATTGAAGGAATGTATAAATAAGACATTGGTATTGTGGATAGAAAAAAGTAAGGGTTGAGATCCATCTCTAATACCTCTTCGCACATCTCCAAGATCAATTGTTCCTCCTAGATTTAAATTAAGTGGTTGTCCTCCACCACCTCCACCAACTACCATGAAAGGCACTTTATTATATGCAAAAATTATTAGTTGATGATAACCTCCTATTGATATTCTAGTTGTGATGCATCCAATTATGGGTGCACTACCAAACCTCTTCACTTCATTTGTATGCGTGTTCCAAATAACATATATAGGCCAGGTAGACCATGCTTGAGTCGAAAAAAACCTATGTGTAGCAAATTCGTGCATATAACTATTCCCAACACCTACTAGAAGTCAAACATGGTTAACCTCAAGCTTAGAAGAACCACATCCATTTGCATAGCCCAAACCAATTTTGCCCATAAGAAATGAATGTGTGATCCCAAAAACCCAAAGCAAAAGGTGGCATCAGGCAAAATTAATGGCCTTCAGGGGGTTGACAAGTTTCATGGTTGTGTTATTCCAAGTTTTTGGGTGAAAGTAGATGTTGCAGTCATTCACATGGTTGACATTCCACTTATGCACTCACGTAAAGTCAATGACCAAGTTGTAGTTTGAAATGTGGTAGGAACTTCTACCCTATGGAACTAGAAGTATGTGAAAATTATACATATTTGACAAGGTTTTAAAATGACCAAGCAAATTTTATTGTATGTTTGATCAGTCATTAGTTAATCAAACTTGATAAACTTGTGCTTTGTGTTTGGTATTTCACTTGGTTATTCATATTATGTTCATGCACTTTTATATATTTAATAATGTGGTTGACCCAATGTTTGGGTTGTATCAATTACTAAATTAATTACTTCTTACATCACAAAAATATTCATTTGGTTTGGGGTAAAACCAAACTAATAGGGGCCAATTTTAGTGTAACCAATCCTTGGTTTTGAGTTCATAAGTCTCATAAACTAAGTTAATGTTGAAAGTTAATGTTGTATTTATGTGAAACCCTTTTTAATATGTTAATTTAACATTTAGTAAAACTTGGAAGGTAATCCAATAAATATAGAATACCTTTTAACACATTTCAAAACCCATAACCAATGTTTTTTAACACAATGAAATAATGTAAAAACATTGTTTATGCACCATTGTTTAGCACTATCTTAGGATTTTCCATCCAATCTTGTGCTGCCACATCATCTTTTTAGGACTAGTCGTAGTGACTCAAGAGGTTGCCATTGGCTCCTATTAGCCCGTTTTTACCCTTTGTTATGGTTGAACATATGTAGGTTGATTTAGAATGGTATTATATCAAATGCAACTCTAGGTGTGACTAAGTAGACTCCCAATTTTAGTTCATTATTAGGTGTCACTAAACTATAATCTCCCAAATGTTCAATGTATGACTTGCATATGACTTTTTACATACATATGATTAACAATTGAAGTCATTTTAGAGTTGAATTAAAAAGAAATCAATAACTATTATTTAACTATGAAAAGTACTAGAATGACTAAACAATGACTTCTCTATATATGGTTTAAAGATTTGGCACTTTTAAAACCACTCATCAATGACTACAACTTTAGCTTTCCCTTGAACACATGAACAAATACAATGATGACATGTGTTTCAATCCATTGAAAGGCCAAATGTTCAAATCATAAACTACCATGTGTCATAATCCACGACTGCCATGTGTAATATTAGTAATGAGTTTATACTATAGAAATATTACATTATCACTAATATATGACTACAACTTTGGCTTCCCCTTCACACATATAAAACTTTTGCCAATTCATGATCAAATATTCACACACCAAGTGGTCCATTCATCTATTACCATGTGGATCAATCCCTATTAGCCATGTGTACATATGCATGACAATGCTAGTCATATGTGAATCATATAAGTGTCATTTATGATTATAAAACTAGTCATAGATTTTCGATTTTCATCTAGTGATAATTTTTGGGCAATATATGTCACCAAATGAAGGATTACTAACTTGTTCAAAACTTAAATGTGAGAATATGTTTTGAATCATAAAAAAATTGTTTAATTTTACTTTTCCTTTGTCAAAAGCATGATTTGAGATAACCTTCTTTTTATTAGCAAAATTTCATGCCAAAAAAAGAAATTAAAAAAAAAATTGAAGTTCTCAATCGCTTGAAATGAAAAAAAAAAGAAAAAAAATTGCCATGTTCATTTATTTGGTTTTTCATTGTGTGGCCATAAATATAAAAGGATGATTAAAGATTTTATACTTTATTTCTCGTTTATAATTAGTTTTGATTAAATCTTCTTAGGGATGATCACCATTTCTCTTACATCTTCCTATGGATGATTGCCACTTTGGCTACAAACATTTTTTTTTTAAAACACTAATTTGAAACACAACACACCACATTCAACTCTCATTCAAAGAAATTCTAAAAACCACCTTTTATTTTTATTTGGGCATCTATATATTGATGTTTTTCACATCCAACATCCAATTTTAAATATTCCTTCACCCTCATCCAAAACCATCATAAATGAACCATAAATAATAGATTATTTAAATCTCACCACACTTAATCTAATCATTATAGTTGACTAATCAATAATAATCATTTTATTTTATTGGTGACTTTGCAAAGAGTTAAATTACACAATGCCTATGTATAAGAATTTTTCATTATTTTAGTAAGTGACATGACTTCATCCAAAATGTGTTGTATCTAAAAATATATATACAAGGCACTTTAATGTTGTCAATGGACATGATATTATGATTACAAATTTAATGTGAATTTGGCACTTGAATAATAGCCATCTTATATGTTGGCCTTTTTTGCTTTTGCTCGTATGGGTTTTTTTATAAGGTCTATAAAGCTCCTCGCTCCTTTTCTCCATGGTGTTTTAAATGATGAATTTTGTTAATTTTGGTTGGGTTTCCATGGCTTCCCAATCCAAACATTGCCTCCTTCTAACTTTAGGTCATTTTGTATTGTGTTACTAATTTAATCCTTGGTGGGGTCTTTGAAGGTTTTTCATATTGTGGATGCCCTTCAAGGGCACTTAATTCCCATGGTATTAGCACAAATACATACTAGTCAAACAAATTGACCACAAAGTTCAAGTTATGTAGAAGGTGAGGAACATTTTTAAAGGCCTTCCTAGATTTGTGGGCCAATCCTCACATGGAGATGTTCAAAAAGTTCTTTGCAAAGTTGTAAAGAATTTGTTGAGGGGATGTCAAAGATGTTACATGTGAGAGTCACGAATCACATTGGATGTCAAGAATATTTATTCAAGCAACAAACTTAAAAAGTGAAACAAAACATTTCCCATGACTTTTGCCACTTAGATTTCATAATTAATACACATTCAATTCATATAACTAATTTCTTCAAATAATTTGTAGGATGCACATTATCTAAATGAAATGGCTACCTATGACAATTACATTATGTTTATTGGTATTCCTAATGAAAACTTATGTTAACATACAACATTATTGAAAAACATCAAGTTCAAATCCAAACACCTAATTTGATATCAATGAAAGCTCATGGTAGCTAGATAAACTATTTTTCATATTGATGTAAGTTGCGCTTTTTGTGCGAACAAATACTCAAAAATATAACAATAATTGTTGACATTGTGGTCCTCATTCATTCAAGTAGGCCCTCCCAATGATGTTGCTACAATTGTAACATGACAAGATAATAAAAGAAATTAGACACCTCAATAGGTATGTAGCTTACAAACTCTTGAACAAACTTTTAGTTGTTATGACACCTTGAAAGTCATTTTACTTGCCTCCTCCACCACCACCACCACCTCCTCCTCCCCCCCCACCACCTATGGCAAAATCAAGACATGTCAAGTTGAATAAAATAATCAACACTATGGATTTGTAGATTGTTTATGGATCATGTTTCGAACATTTAAACTTGCAACTCATCTTCATCAATAATAGAATTCAATGTTTAAATAAGCATTCACCTCCCTCTCCCCCAATACCTATGGTGAAATCAAGATGTGTAAAATTGCATCAAATGTGGATTTTGCACTATGGTTATGTAGATTTGTCTATGGATCAAGATTTCACCTTTCAAAGTTGCAACTCATTTTTGTTGATAATATAAATGCCCAATAGGCGAACAAATATTGCTTAATGCCTATCATAAGAGATGGGCGATATTTTTCCACATACCTCCTCCACCACCACCCCCTCCACCACCACCTCCTCCTCGATTGTGATATCCTCCACCATTGTTGTTCCAACCTCCACCATTGTGATAACCTCCACCATGGTTGTACCCACCTCCACAATTGTTGTTGTAGCCTCCACAGTTGTTTCCACCACCATTATACCATTTTTGTGACCCAGAAACAACATGCACTTTCTTTGCAACATCAAATCTTGACACCTACATACACAACAATGTAAATATGATTTATTTGTAATCCAACAATTTCCAATTGCCACAAGTTAATACAAAAATTACCATGTCCTATCATAAATTAAAATCTAGTTACATAAGCATCACCAAAAGGTCATGATTTGGGAACAAAAAAAGAGGGGATATATCCAAATGTTCCTCATACCTCTAAGGTGGTTGTGCCAAGTCGTCTTCCACTAGTGTCCATTGAGGCTTTTTCCAAGTCATCATCTCTTAGAGGTCGGCTTGCAAGGGCTGGCAGCAAGAAAGCTTTGGAGAAAAGAACTCCAACAAGTAGCAAAGACAAGATGATTGATCCCCTCCCCCTCCTCATTGGCAACAACATTGTTGTTGTGGTCACCATCACTTTGCTCCCTTTGCAACACTTGCAAAATACACTAGAAAAGGGACATGAGTTTTCCCTAGATGGTTTCATGGGTGACAAACATGACTGAAATTCTATGCTATATATATTGAGTTTTAGCAAAAAGAGTGAATAAACTGGCTTGAAGTTCTGAACACCCATTTCAGATGTCTCCTGGAATTTGCCCCACCCCTCTTTTCCTAGGGTTGTTGAGCTAGAACCTTGCAAGTGCAGAGATGGTACAGGTAGTAGGTTCAGGGATTATGTTATATTTTGAATGCCAGGCTAGTACAATATGAAGTTAATTCTTTTGTGCTTGCAAAACTTGCAAACAAGCTCATGATTCTTTCTTTCTTCTTTTGGGTGAAGCCCATGATGAAGGGGGCAAGGGGTTTAGGGTCTATCAAAGCAAAATCTTTGTTGTTGGTTTGTTTAGCCAGCAAATTATTTGGCTTTGGGTTTAGGGTTTGCTGACTACCGAAGCCAAAGATTTTGTTGACTAAAACAATTTCATAAGAGCCTACTGATTTTTCTTTGCATGATGAGTAGGAGCAGACATGGTCATTACGCATGATAACGGCCTCCACTGCCACCTCAAGCAGGCGCGTTATTCTGGGAATGCCACCCCCATCTACACACCTTACTTACCCTTCCAAACCAATCTCTGGGGGTGATGGGTATTACACCCATGCGGTCACCCTTCATGGGTATCATGGTACCTGGGCTGGTTTGGCAGCAAGGTGCCTAATAATAATAATAATAATTTTTCATTTACTTTCAGCAGTGAAAATAATAATAATATGTTACAATTAGGCACTATACTAAATAATGAAGCTAGTGCTTTTTAGTGCTTGAGAATTTCTTTCAGATTTTCGAAATGGAAGATAGGTATTCTTCAAAATTTTCGGCAAATCCAAAAATAATTAATTAGTGCTTAGCCGGTGTTGGTAGTACAGTGTAGTGGATCTGGACAAGTTACCTCTTAAAACTTCATTCAACCCACCTTCAAGAAGCAAATTAGGGTTTAGGGTTTAGACTTGAGCTTCAAACTTAGAGTCCTCTTAGTTCTTGTTCCATATATTCAAACCATGTTCAACAAATTAACCCCCACTTCCCCCCTCCCCCAAAAAAATTAAAATTAAATTAAATTAATATTAATATATAAAATATATAAAATATATAGGTAAAAAGCTAAATGGCAAATTATGTATAAACATGTTTGAGGGTATTGGTACATTCTATGTGATGAAGCATGTGACTGAATGTACAGTTGGGCATTTGAAGTTGGTAGATATAGCATTTAAATTCTACCAACATCCAGTCTACTACTTTGCCTAGTCATATTGCATTCACTACCCATGAAGGAAAATCTAGTTGATGAAACCTAACAACCTCAAGGACTTCAGGTTCCAATCCCATGGAAGTCACTTCCAATTTTTCCCAAATGACATAAAAAGAATTCCTTTTATAAAAAAGATGCAACTAATTCATTAGGAAGTAAAAATTATAATTTAATTGAATATAAATAAGGTGATTTAGAATTGAATATAGGCATACAATTTAAATAGTTTTGAATTTGAGAGAAATATTTTAAAATATTTCATTCATTTCATTGCATACCCAAAAAAAAACTACCCCTTATGTGAGGTGCTTCAGAAAACATACAAGGAAATGAATATTGTGCACATTTCATACATTGGGTTACAAAAGGAGAAGCATGAGACCTCTTGTGAATGAAGGTGCTATCTTCGGCAAGAGCATTTCTGTCCTCTAATTCATAAATCAAGCAAGGTTATTAAAGCTATTCATAAAGTCACCCTGTGTTTGGGGCCTTAGTTTGACCCTCTAATCCCTTTTTTCATCCTCAATTTGAGTATAGCTGGTTACCCTTTTGTCTTTGGGTCCTAGTTTGACCCTCAGGCTAATTTCTGTCTCATCCCTAATTTGAGTGTAGCCGGAAGGAAAGTGAGTGAAATTGGGTATCATTTCATGAAACTGGGTATGAGTTCAGAAAATTTGCAGGTTTTTTTTAATGTTTGATTTGATGTGAATTTATTCCCCTTAATGCTTCTAAAACCCTTGTTTTCATTTGTAAACCAGGAGTACCCAATTTTCTGTTCCAACCTCAGTCTTTTTGCCAAACTGGGGTTCAGGTCACATTGCCATGGTGGTGGGATGTTGTAACCAATAACTTTAATATTGGACTCTAAATTGGATGGAAGAGCTAGCAATCTTGAACCTTGAGAAAATTTATACAGATGGGTGAGGAACAACCTTTTTTTTCTTCAGGCTATTTATGGCTATATACAGCCATAAATCTATATTAAAAATTAAAAGTGAGAAAATCGTGTGCTTTTGTAAAGATTTTCAATAGCCAGAAGTCAACCAAAATTTAAGAAATATCTTCAGATTTCTATACATGGTTCAAGTAGGTAGCCAAAAATATAAAGGGGTGATTGAAAAAAATTACTTTCATATTTAGCTCAAGTAGCCAAATCTGGCTAAATCTACCAATGGATCATTGCCAATTTGGCTACAACAAATTAACCCCAAAAATAAAGAAAAAAGACAACAACTGGTGAGGAATACACCCAAAAAATGATGTACACATGATAGCCTACTGGATTGTACTGAAACTCATGTAATGCTCATGAACCAACCATTTTTCAAAAAATACCCTAAAAAAAAACACTATCATCTAGCAATGGTAGGTGAAGTGAAAACCTCTCCTCTACAGTCTACTTCACCAGAACACCACCTACTTACTCCCTTTGCCCTCATTTGTACATGGTACTTGTGAAAGTTGAAAATTGGGAAAAATAAATTGAAATTATTGTCACAGGGATCTAGATAGATGGGCAACATCAAAAGGACAGTGTAGCATCATGCATGAAACCCTAAAACTTAAACCCAATGTTCTGGAACTCACAAGGATGCCTACTTAATTACCCATGGCAAATTATACAAATTTCAAAGTATTCTTTTGCACTTGGGTGGTCTTGAAAGACACTGGACTACTACTTTTGTATGGGTGGATTCAGACTATAGATCCCCTCATCCCAGATGTGAACACAAAGAGTAATAGCATGAGGTAGATTAACAGTTGCTTGGGTTTTTTTTAGGGTTTCAGTGTAACCCTAATAGGCCACAGCAACTCATCTGTTGAGAAATTAGTAGCTGGGTTCTTTAAATGGTTGTGCTTTGCACTACTACTTCATTCTCTACCACACCAATCTAGTGTGCAGTATGCTGCAGAATCCTCCTTCAAGGCCTCTACTACTACTACTACTACTACCTCTACTGGGTTACTGAAATTTGCCGTCGATGGGTACTTCTCTTTGTCTTCTTTTGCTTCTTTCTCACATCTGTTTGTTGCTCCTTCTTGTTGTTGTTGTTGTCCCCACATTCGCCATAAGCAGAGCTTTGAAGCTTGATGATCATGATGAAGTGAGCTCCAGGGAAGGTGGTGAGCTCTTTCGGCATTTGGCAGCTGGGGCAAGTCTACAAGATGACTCCGCTTCGCACAAGAGATTGATCAAGAAGGTGGCACCAGTCAGTCATCTCATGGAGAGTATTAAGGTCATTTTTATCACTTGGTGCTTGAATGATTCAGGGTTTTCTTCTTCAATTTTGTGATGTAGCTATGCCACACTTGCAACCATCATCCATGAGAGGAATTAGCCAAATTTGGCTATAGGTGAGAGAGAAAACTAGAAAATATTGAAGTATCCCGAGGCTATAGTTTGGCCACCTGGTAGAACTAATTTTCTAAATATGGCAATTTCAGAATTTTTTTTCCTTTAAATTTGGCAACTTTGGTGCATTTTTTTCATACAAAAAAACACTTTGTACGAGTCACATTGGATTCGTTTTTGGTTGTCAATTTCTACTAGTTAAAATTTAAAAAATGGCTAAAACAACTCCTTTGAGTTCATAATAATCCAAAAAGCGAGTGAGTTTTCTTCAAGCCATACTAACTTTCTTCTTGTATATGATGTAATTATTGTGAAAAAAAAGGCGAGGTCTATTCATCGGTTCCTAGGTGGAGGTGGAGCAGGTAGTGGCACAGGTGGGGGAATAGGTTATGGGCATGGCCATGGTAGTCCAGGTGGAAATGGTGGTGGAAATGGTGGAGGTGCACCCAAGGGACATGGTGGTGGTGGAGGTGGTGGAGGGGGTGGGCGCAATGGTGGAGGTGGGAGTGGAGGTGGTGGTGATAGATATGATCATGGTGAAAATGGCCATAAAGGTGGTCGAAACAATGGTGGAAGAGGTGGAAATGGCGGTGGTTCTGGTGGTGGCTATGGAGGGGGTGGTGGATATGGTGGTGGTGACGGCGGTGGTGGCGGGGGTGGTGATGAAGGTGGTGGTGGTGGAGGAGGTGGTGGAGATGGTGAAGGGGCTTGGAAATATAACACTCACACAAATACAAAATTGGATTCCATAAAATATATAGAAGGTTGACATTGGACAAATTTGCATGCAAAAAGATCAATGTGCCAACATAAGTTTGTCAATAATTGAAAGTTGTCCCATCCACGGAATATGAAAAGCCCAAAAGATAAGATGTAAATGCAATGATACCATAATACTTTGGTAGCTTGGACATTAGTTATGTTATTTGAAGAAGATTTCAAATTTTCACCAACAAAAAATTCAAAAAGTAGAATTTCATGAAAGAAAACAAAGAATATTTTGAAATATTCAAGAAATATTTTAGTTTTTGACACATAGTTTTCAATCTTAATTAATTATTAGATAAACATGTGTTGAAGTTGTTCTTATATTACATCACTTCACTTCCATCAGGCCCAAAATTGTTACCCATAACTTGAACAAAATGCAACATTTGACACAACCTCCATATATAATATCAACATGGGTGCTAGCTCACACATAAATTTCTTGGACTATACACCTTTGAAATATGGCCATGAGCATATGGGTGTGACTCAATAATAACACTAAAAATTTCAAATTTAGAAGGTCTTTTTTACATATTTTAATAAAATTTCAGATTTTTTTATTAGACATTGTGAATATAGTATTTTAAACTTTCATTGAAAATAATTAAAGGATTCCTTTCATTCAAGGCAATGCTTATTAACAAATATAAACAATTGACTTGGCTAATATGTTTTCCTACTCAATTTTTTCTTGAAATCAACAAAATTTATCACATTGATCATAAATGAAATGAATAATTTATGACATGGGTATTATGCAACTAAAACACATGTTGAAATTTCTTACAACCTTATTTATAGGAAGGCCACAATTTCATTGAATCAAAATTCATCACAATTTAATGTTGTGTTGGTGTTTCATCCTTCCATCATCTCAAGGTATGTGGATGTGTCATTTAGTTTCCTACATGCACAATGTTTGCAAATGTTGATCAAACAATTCCACAACATATGAAAACATTTTTGTGATTTTGATCTATAGGAAGTGGATATGATGATGTCACTAGCAAAAATAAAAGTAATACGCAAGGTGTTCAACCTAAACAAGGTGGTATGGAAAGAAATGTTTCAAAGCAACAACATGATCAAGGTGACAATCAAAGTGAAGACAATGGAAACAATTAGGGGGGAACATCAACCTAGTGATGGTAGAAGGAATTACAACAATGATAGGTGGGGATATCACTGAGGTGGAGGAGATGATCATCAACCAAAATAGGGACATCAACCAAGTGTTGGTACAAGGTTAGTGGAAGGAGGAGAAGGTGATGGAATTTGCATTGGATTTTGTGTAGGCTCTAGTAATGGAAGACTTGGTGTTGGTGGTTGAAGTTAGTAATGATCGTTAAAGACAAACTTTTTCTTACAACTAAAATTACTTGGAATATATTTTCAATTTCAAATAATAATAAATAACAAGTTGGGCAACATGATTTTTTTTGAATCCCATTGTCATATTATTATTTTGAATGTTGCACCACTAAGAAGCACATCATCCATGTGTTTTGGAGCATGATTTTTTTTCATCATATAAGGTTTTTCAATCTTTTATATGTCACAACACTAACTTTCACAAGTTTTCCCAATTGGTGCATAAAAAATATAGTAATAAATAAATAAAAGGAATATATTCATGAATGTGCCATTGTTCTTCAACAAAAGTTTAATCATGAAAATTATCAATTATATCCATTGTGTATTGTTTGAACATTGTTTGCAAGATACAAACATTTGACATTCATGATTCAAACATTAAATAACAAGTGTGTTTTCAACTAGATTTTCCAAACAAGGATGATGGAGCTTGAGTTGTATGCATTGGGCATAAAATGTTTAAAATAAATAAATAAATATTGTTGTACTAACCCACCATAATTTTATAAAATTAAGAAAACATCCAATAACATGATAAGAACACAACTAATTCATTTCATAGGCATGGGCCTATTGGCTCTAAATTAGAACTTTGAACCTCGGTTTGGTTTTTAAATGCACATGTGAACAAATGATTTGGTGTTGAATTGCATAGGTTCTTGAAGTGCTTTAAAAGAAATTATTAATGAGGTTGTAACTTTTATAAATCTAAAATTATTTGTCACCTTTTATATATGGTGGGGTAAGTCATGCATGAATGATGTTGAACCTAATGATGAATAAGTCAAAATATTTAATCAATTTCAAGAAATTGCTATAACATTAGAATTTAGAAGTGTAAACAAAATGAAAAAAAATGTATGAAAAGAATGTTTTGTGAATACCATAATACCTAACTAGCTTTAGCAATAATTAAGTCATTTTTAATTTTGTCAATTTTTTGAAAAAATATGGACCCAACGTGTCAAAAAGTTAACCAAAGTCAAATTTATTCAATTAATGTAGTTGGATTTCTAATATCCAAAATTTAAATTTGGGTCCACAAGTTGAAAGTCATAACAAACTAAACAAATTTATTGATGACATGTGTGATCACCATGAAAATTTTCAAAGAAATTGAAAACAATAGTGACACCAATTACTTCATAAACTTTAACCTCTGAATTAAAACATGATTACCCTCCTTTACCCAAATTTCATACAAATGAGATGAATGTTTTTTCTAAAACCCTAAATGCACTACTACAAAACTTGTCCCTAAACCACTATGCATTTCCACCCAAGTTAGGCCAAGTGGAAAGGAGCTCATCCAAACCACTAACTTATGTTTATTCAGTGGACCATTTCCACTTGAATGTGTGCATACTGGATTATTAGTGGATTTCATATTGAACTTTCAATGGATTCATAGTGGATTTTTAGTGAAAACTAATGGACTTGAGTGGATGAAAGTGGTGCATGGTGGAATCA
>Ga0116231_10006259_pt1 | contig 22841 bp, 19 predicted proteins | sample S1TSphgellanicum_2_FD_89695 | JGI IMG/M metagenome (GOLD analysis project Ga0116231, IMG submission 89695) | Host-associated microbial communities from peat moss isolated from Minnesota, USA - S1T2_Fd - Sphagnum magellanicum MG | ecosystem: Host-associated > Plants > Peat moss > Unclassified...
ATATATCATAGTCACTGAACGGATTCAGCAAATGTTTGCCAAATAATTAATATATTTAGAATCTTAAACGTTGGCTCTGGATTTTTAATTTTTTGAAAATTTTAGTATAGATAATATCATTAGCAAGAGACACCAAATTCTAACGACTATATAGCAATCCTGGTTTGTCTAAACTATGTGTGATGGTTGTTTGGCCCCCATAGACCTAAGTTCTCAAATCCCAAATCTGACACCCAAAAACTTATTTTTGTTGATTTTGGCATTCTTGGTAATTATTTTTTCAAATTTTAATTACTTGCAAAACAATTTAATTAATGCTGAATTTGTGCAGGAGTATGATAAATCAGGAGGAGTAAATTAGGAGGGGGGAGGGTTGTTTACACCTTAAGTGTAACATCGTCACCCCCTTCCCTCTCGAGGAGTAGGTAGGTGCAAGATCCGTCCTCTATGACGATTCTGACACAAAAATTATTAGGTATTTTCACAAGCAGGCACTCATGGGCAAGCGAGATTGTTTAAATTTATCTTTCCCCGTGCACAACAAAATCATGAAAGATGCAACTAATAAGTTGTAACAACAGCTTGCTCTCTAATTAAGTTGACATCTGCAGCTGCTTTTGTCTAGGGATGGCGTCTACAGAATTGTGCGGCTTGGTATACTTTACCAAAAGCTCGCTCTCTCTCTCTTTTTCTACTTCTAGCATCATCAATTAATACTATTGTGGCTCGAGAATCAGTCGAGATTTGTAACAGCTTAAAATTCGCACAACCCATCAACAACTTTGGGATCTGGGTTTCTCCAAACTCTGGGTTGCATTTAATGCCACTCTCGCTCCATTATAAGGGCAATTGGCTCTTGTTCGTCGCATTATTAAGCGTCTTCTTAATAGTAGTAGTAATAGTAGTAAGTACTTAATACATATAAGTCCAGTTTCCTCTTTGAATGCAACAAACAGTCTTTTGTTTTGAAATTTTTATTAGAATAACATGGTTTCTATTATATTGTGCTGCCGCTCCTTTAAGTTACAATTTGGATTGTATCTCCAGGGATAAGAATCTGAAGAATAGTCCCAAAAAGAGTTTTAAAAACACCATGTTCTTTCCAATATAGCCCCAAATCCCAATAGAATATAGCCAACAACTTCCCTTGCTGCTGGTCTTATTGATAAAGAAATATTTAATTCGGTGACCTCTAGACCAAAAACCAAAGTTTGCAAAGCGCACTACCTACATAATCCTTCATAACTACTGACAACAGAAACCAAAACTGCACACTGCACAGGTATTAATAATAAAAAAACCAAATTTGCATTAAGGAAAGTAGAAGATTTTACCTGGCCAGAAAATCAGATGTGGTTGGGATTAAGCAAAACCAACCCAAGGACGACACATTCTGGTGGCCTACATGAATCGATGGTCATCGATCTCCTTTGTCCAGCAGTAGGAAGACACAGGTTTCGAGCCAGAAGCTTGAGCAGCATAGATATCATCAAGATTGTAATAATCATCAAGGACCTAAGAGAGAAACCACATTAAGATAAGTGGGCCCCAACCTTGCTTGAGGTCTCGTTGATATTAAAGAAGGAGCAGAAGCAGTAGCAGCATCTAACCACCGAGTGATCATGGAGCTTGAGCACGCGCACGCGATTTTGCGAAAGCTGGCAACAGTTCGCCCAGATGGATTCCTGAGGGAAGAAGCGTCTGTTGCGCGAGAGCTCACGAGCGTGGCAGCGGCAGCTGCGGCAGCCCTCGTGCACTGTGAATGTGTCCGCCGTGCACGCAGGTGCGAGATGGGCTCTCAACCGCCCGCCCGCAGTCGATTGGGCCAATCGGCCTAGTCAATACTTACGTGGAGCTTTTGCATTGGTGGAGAGAATTGGCACATCCAGTCAATACGAAGGAAGACAGAGTTGGACGTCCTTTAATAACCTGTTGATCTCAGACACAGCCACGTTGGGTCCCAACAGGAAACCTCGCACATCTTGCTACAGCCATGGCGGCGATCAAGGGCCAATCCAACAGCAGTTTTGTCATCACAATAGAGTTAAGGTTCTGCCCTGCGCAACTATAAGAGAGAGAGGACCTCCTCTATCGATCTACAATGTTCTCAGTTTCGTCATTAGCTGTATGCAATCTCTCTTTCAATATAGTTCTGTAAATTTTCCTTCTGGAAGTCAGCTTGCAGTCTGTCAGCTCATGCAAATCCCTTTTCAAGTTTTGTTTTTCTGGGTCTCTCCAGAATTTTTGTATGTTAATTTGTCCTTCTCAAAGTACCCATTAGGCTTGAGAGTTGAAGGTCATTGCAGAACCAAGTGTCGTTGTTCATGCGCAGTGTTATTTAAGGAGGTATATGTGTTATTTGGAGCTGGTACAAACATTGCAGACACCAAAAGCTGTCATCGAAATGTCGCCGAAGAAGGAATCCAAGAACACTTGTGTGAAAGAGACTAAAGAGGAGCAGGGGCCAATGTCTGAGGATGCGCAGATGCGTCTGAAGACGGGAGCTACTAAGGGAGAAGTCACCAAGAGCGATGGATCCAAGCCAGAACCGTCTGAGGAGGACGTCAAGTCACACCCTCGCTATATTTAGCTACTGTCCGTAGCCACTGTCCGTCCAGAGTCAGGGGAAGGAACTTTCTTCCTTTACAATATATAATAACCATTACCTATCGAAAATTTTAGAATTAAAAATCCAAGTGCCAAAGTTAAGATTTCAAATTTAATTAATTAATCAGCAATTTGTTGTTGAGATGATAAAGGTACTATGGTATATGCAAGTTTCTTCATCTATCCATCTCCTCCAAACAATTCTCACTTCTAGAGACATTATGAACAATTCTTCTTTAAATCATGTTGATTTCATTGTTAGAGTTTGAAGTACTCCAATTGTTGTTGTAGCATGCCATGTTGTGTTTATGTTTGTTTCTCTTTGATTTTTTTGTAAATTGACCTTTGTGTATGTGATTTAATTTGTGGATTCCACAAGTGCCACCTTCCCCTTTTCTATTGTTTCAACAAGACTCTTGTTAGTCAAGGATGATTTTCTTTTCACCTCTATGGTCCCCATTTTGTTTTAAGATTCTTCATTATTCATTTGGTAAGTTGTCGGGTGCATCTACTTTATAGCATTTGCATTAATTGGTGGCATAGCAAAATTTGTAGTTCTCTTGGTTGGTGTTTGAAATGTTTGAGTTGTGCACATTCCCTCTGTAGCTTATGTGGTCAAACTCACAAAATTGGATAAAATGATAGTTGAATTGTTGTGTGGGTTTCTATTTTGAACTAGAGGTTAGGCAAAGTTCGGATCCTTTAGATAGGGAGAAGGTTCCTTTAGACAAGGAGAGGATTCTTCTGCTAGTCGTTCAAGGTTTCACTCAAACCTATGGGGTTGACTATGACCAAACTTTTAGTGCAGTTGTAAAGTTTGAATCCATTCGGACTGTTCTTTGTCTCTGAGCAGCACAAGACATGCATATTGTGCAGTTTGATATTCGCACTACATTCCTGCATGGTGACCAGGATGAAGAGATCTATTTGCTGCAACCCGAAGGTTTTACATCTTCAGGGCAAGAATTGAAAGATTGTCGACTTCAAAAGAGCTTGTATGGGCTCAAACAATCATCCAGAGTCTGGAACAGGAAGTTCAATGACTTCCTCACAAAGTTCAACCTGCACCCCACAGAAGTCAATCCTTACGTGTATTCTACAAAGGAAAAGCCACTACTGATTATGACGATTTTTGTGGATGATGGGCTTGGATGTTGTGTCCAAAATTCAAAATTGGACAAGATGATCAACCATCTGGAACAGGTTTTTGAAGTTTCCAAATCTTATGCCGATGTTTATGTCAGGTTTACACATCTTACGTGATAGGGCAAACAAGCTTCTTTATGTGAGTCAATCATTGTACATATGGCGCATTCTTCGTCGATTTGGTTATGAGAATTGCACGCCTATCTCCATATCAACAAACCCTAACATTCACCTCGGCGAGGATCTCCAACTTTCTGGCACGAAAGATTTTGATCACAATGTTTTGTATGCAGAGGCTGTTGGTACCCTATAGTTCACACAGATGGGGAGTCGCCCTGACATCTCTTATGCGGTCAACACTGTAGCCAAGGTTGTTTCTTACCCACACAAGAACCACTTTGTGGCTGTTAAGCGGATCTTCTAGTATCTTGCAGGGACTCTCGACCTTGCTTTATGCTACGATGGAAATATAGATTCCAATCTTATTGAAGCATATGTAGATGTAAATTATGCAAGTGATGTCACAGATAGCAAATCAAGAACTGGAAGTCTTCTCCTTTTGAAACATGGTCCTGTGACTTGGTGTAGTAAGAAGCAAACACGTGTGGCTGGCTCCACAACAGAAGCAGAGTATGTGGCAGCCTGCACGTGTACTAAGTACGTCATCTGGATGCGTCGCTTATTTGCCAACCTCAAGTCTAGCTTTATATGCTTGCATGCATAGTTCAGAATGATCTCTTTTAATCTTTGTCTGCACCTGTCCTTTTGAATAGCAGTGAAGTGTTGGTGGCATAGGTCTGGCATTTTTGCAAACATCTTGTGTCCTGTTCTCTTGGGTCTGTTTAAGTATTCTCTATAAAAATGATTATTCCCGGGTGTGATTCCGAGTGTTGATTGTTCAGCCACTCGATCTCATCTACTACATCCTTGCATGTTTGCCTGTAAATGACATCAAAGATGCTGCTTCCTTCCACAAAGGATTGAGGTGAAGGCAGCTTTGAACTCTGTCAAGAAGTCCCAGAAGACAACAAAGCAACCGACTTGCCAATTGCCTTACTCACAAAATCCAAACACAAGTGGACCAAACAGTGAGATCATCATGAGCTCTAACATTTTCCAAAGGGATGTGGGCTGACTACTTCTGATAAGAAGTTTATTAGTGTCTCTGGTGGTAACAAGAGCAGCTGAAACCACTAGCCGAACATGATGAGTCTTTCCCTTATTGTTGCAGGGTGTTTGTGTGAATACCTCAATTTCAAATCAGAGGACTTCTCAGCATCTTGGATATCACAATTCTGTGCTCTTGAATACAGATAACTATCATCCATTAACTACCTTGCACTTGTAAGTCCTGTAAACAAACATCTCCTTCACGTGCAAATTTCTGTGAATGATATATCAACTTTCCAGCAATCTTTTTGGTGGAGCTATCTCTATAATATGAATTGAAGCAAGATGAGTTTCTGCACTCCTGCCAGTCTCATATGATCTCCCTGCTCTCTACACAAAAGACCCCATTTCTGCATCATTTTTTGCATGCTTCAATTGAAACAAATCCAGAAAAGGTTGCTGCTGATTTTTGGGGAACTAAAGTGTTTTTTGGGGAACAACCCTTAAAATATGTCTCCTTGAAAGCATGTTTCTTCAACAAGCTTGCTGTGAGATTTGTTTCCAATTTGACTGCTGTGCTTCCTTGGAAAATGTAGATGAAACATAATGTTCTCATATTCATAGGAGGCACTCACCAGATGAAAAAACACCACATTCTCAACAGGTGGCTGTCCAAGCAAAATGAGCTATCAGATTTGGGGAATTTAGAACTATTGAGAGGGGTCCAGAGCATGAGGTCAATGATCAGTTAGGATCTTTCTGGGACTGCAGCTTGTCCAGGAAATCAAGGAGAAGCCTATGCTAACCCTTCAAAGTATCCACAAGTTATACAACGAATTCAAGGCACTTTGCTGATAACTGGCTAATATTGTTTGCAAGGCCTTCCTCATTGAAGGATGTGGTGACTTGAGCTTCTCTGTAAAAGGCAAGAAGGCAAGGAGAAGAAATTGTACAAGGAGTGGATGCATGAAAAAAGGTATGTTGCCTTTGATTAGTGAATTATGTACTGCAGAGTACATTCATTACCAAATACTTGCTCTTGTCAAGGACAAATGCACTTTCCCCGCTTTCTCAGACTCCAAAACTTGAAAAGTGTTGAATTTTGAATGCAGATATTCTGCTAGCAACACGGCATTCAAGCTATGTTTGCAGCATGTGCAAGTCGAAATCATAAGAGAGATGCAACAGTCTGCCTTTTCAGAGAGGTGAGGAACCTATAAGATGATGCACTGCTCACAAGAAGGGATGTGTTGTCTGGAGATCTCTTGGGATAGGATTGGGCAGCAACAGAACATGTGATGATCCAATGCCCACATTCCAACTACTCACTTTCTTGATAGATCCTTGGCCCCTGGTATCACCTGCAGTTTACAACATTTTGTTGAACTGATGCATCTCTGAAAACTAGTTCATGTTTGCATATGACATGAAATCAGCATTGAACAAGGCTCTAGAACTGACTGAATTGCACACGCTGCATCTTTGATTTAACCCTTATCCTAAAGATGAGGCAAAAACTCTGAGGATAAAGCATTTCTTCTCCAGAGGTCACAGTAAGCATTTTGATTCCAAGCATGTAGAGAAAATTCCATGCAATCAGAAACCCCTCTAAAGAAGAAGCCACCATCATTTCTGGTGTACATCTACAAGATTTGGAGAACTGGTGTTGCATCAGATTTACTAATCCCAATCCTTTTTCAATAGGGAAAAGCTTAGTTCCCAAGAATTCCCTTAGCTTGGTTTGTCATGTCATCATCATATATGAACCAGATCTTTGCTACATGCATGATCTTCCAAACATGCCTAGCCTGTATTTCATGACTAAGGTCAACTCATTCATCCATTTTTCACATTGTACATACAACATATTACCCTCTCGGTGGTGAATGGACACACAACCTTTTGTTTTATTTGTTCCTCCTTGCTGCCTTCATATTCTTGGATCTCTGACCCACACATTAGTTCCATGGACTCTGCAATGCAGTTGCAACTTTCATCAAGTACACTTCTTCAAAACACAGCAACCCAAATTGCAGGAAGGAATGGCACTTTGGACAAAAGTGTCTTATCCTGTGGGAGACAAATAATTGCAAGCTATGTTATCATGTGGCAACTGTTTGGTAGCCCAGACATCAGACAATGCAAATCACAGATAATTGACAATGAATGCCTCACCACCATCACTCCTACCACCAGGAATAGAGGACATGGATCTGGAAGATCAGGTAGTATACGCTATATGGTCTTTCACACAAATAATTCATTTGCAGACAATTTTCAGCTATTTCATAATTAGAAACAGTCTACACATAGAGCCAAATGTCAACATTTGAAAAATCTTTGGCATGCTTTTTTTAAGTATCTGACTGGTTGTAGGTTCTAGACACATTGACTAGTACAGGAGTTTAGACTAAGCACCAGGGTAAGAGTACTACAATGAGTTTCCTAATTCCCATTCTGCAGCACAGATTTTGTAGATGGAGGAAGATGCACAAGCTTATGTCATGGGGAATGCTTATCGGACTTTGGTGGATACAAATGGGAAGTCCCATGCTGAAACTTACGTGGCACATGCTGAAAAGGAGAAAGTTCAACTGGAAGGGCAACCCACTCTCTGCTTACCTAATATAAGATGGAACTGTCCAACAATACAATCGTACACCCAGTCAGGTGGAAGCTAGGAGTAGCAAATATGCTTTAAGGTTTGTTAGGGATTCAAGTATATTATTGATCAGAGTACTACAATGGGGTGCTGTCTATGTTGTAACCTTTTACCTTAGGAAGCAGAGTTGACAACCTTGTTTGGAGTCTCCAACAATGTGAACTCAATCAGGATCTCATGCCAATTTCCCTGCACACCCAAAAATACAATAAGTGCATTGAGATTGCTGCATTCCTGAGGACACAAACAAGTCTTCATGTTGCACCAGAGGACATTCATGCTGTTCTCCCAGCACTGAAAACAGCACACAAACAATAGCAAACTTGCAAGAGAAATTGACCCAGCTTTCTCTAGTGAGTGGGGACAGATCTCTATAGAAGATCTGCTGCATCTATATTATGGTCAGCTGTGGTCCTGCACTGTCAGCTGCATGTCTGGCATACTTCAATCCCCACCCTCAGTTTCCTTCTCATCCTTATAAAAGGATGGTCTAGTAGAACTTATCTGTATTCAGATTTTTTTTGGCTGCTTTTTTACAAGGATTCAAGCATTTTTTTTAATAATTCTTCTACAGGAAGTTTAACATATACCTGAAAGGGGTCATAGTCACAGAAACAACATATTTGGAAATCTCCAGGTGGAGAATAATGACAACCTCATCATAGTTGCAAACCTGAAGCATTACAGTATCTTTGAATGCTTCACTCAATCAGGAATCAACTCAACTCAAACCCACTACTTGCTTTTGGTTACATACCTGTGATTTGATGCAGAATGCACCAGCTGGGATCCAGTACTCATGAAGGCAATTGATGACAGTATCCATGATCTTCCATTAGAGATGGCCATTTTAAACAAATTTTCACAAAGGTTCAAGTGTTTATCAATGCTATGTCACAGATGGCTGCACATTCCAGAAAAAGTATCAAGGGGAAAAAAAGGAAGTCCAAAAACCTCTGATCAAAGCCAAACAAGATGATGGACACATAAACAGTGTGGGCATTTGACAACCGTCAACATCCAAAGCATTGGAGTACAATTCATCACAAACCTTCAAGCAAGTCATAGAAACATTCTGTGCAGACAAGGCTTGAGCCTAATTTTGCCAGCATACAGAGACCCAAGATCTAAAAGGGCTATCAAAGTATCATTCATTGGAATCCAAATTGCACCAAATGTCAGTGATAGCTCTCTCTATTAAAACTTGAACTAGATATTACCAAGATAATGACCAAAAAAGTGGGTCCTTGATAATACAGTTACCATGCCTTGGGCAAAGATGAACCATGGCATTAGCAATTCAAAGGTTGATTACATGGAACATTTTGCCAAATCTGAGATGACCCTTCACAACATCCCTTCTCAGATAGAGAAAGAATAAAACAAAATAGGTTAACCCTCTATTTCTGCCTACATGTTTTCAGACCCAAAAGGGCATCTCAATAATGACTAATAGACATGCATTATTTCAAATTGCCTAATTAAATTGCAAAGAACTGTATTGCTATGCTTCAAAAGCAGCTAGTGGGGAAGCCCCTCCAGAAATTGGTAAATTTCAATGGCACCATGTTTGAAGCACCAATATTTCACTGAAAACTATATTACACTGGAACCAGCAATGATAGAAAACCATCAGGGGATACCCAGTGTCAACTCTGCATGTAGATAACCATAGAAGTAAGCATCATTTGTTTCTATCACATTCGGAAACAGAGTATGCCATTTAGTCTATGCCAGCACTGAAATCTGAACCCGAATTGAAAGTCATATCAGCCTTCACACCATAGGTTGTATCAAAATGAGCTCAATAACTTCCAAGGTACCCACATAAAACACAGCATACCTAGACCCTGTGAGCAAGAAACAAAAAAATGCAGACAACTATTATGTTAGAGATCACAAGAAATGGCCCACCTATTTTGCAATCAGTCAACTGATTTAGAACAATACTCCAGAAAGAAGCGACCAAAGTACTGGTTCAAGTAAACAATATTGAATGCAAGCACCTAGAGAACACATCCACAAGCTTAGAGAAATTGTGCATCTGTTCTCACCTTTACCCCAGTTGATTGTATCTGATGATGTTAAATCAAGCCAGATCATGGTCATGTCCTTCAACTAGTTCAGGGACCCTCGACATCTGTCACATTTGGTAACAGCACCACGAGTGAGAACCAAGATCTAAATTTCAATTTCCTCAACATCCCTTTGTCACAACTGCACTAAATATACATTAGCAAGTGTAGTTGAATTCTCTTTGACAGCAACAGTTGTCTAATCCTTTCACAATCTGAGACTAGACAATAAAGATGAGAAAAAACAATTGTGGGTGTGCAATCATGTAATACCTTGATGCACCACAGAAGCAAGGGATCTTCACCTCCTCTAATGGAAACTTATAATCATATGTGAGCTCCTCCCCTGCCACTATAGGGCGCTTTGAATATATGACCACCTTCTTTTGGCCCTCCACTGTTATGATCTTTGTGTAGCAATTTGGCTGCAAAATCACAGATTATACTTTGTCAAACTGCCACCAACTTGATTGAGAAAGGAACCTATACTGATCCCTAAGGTTTGCTACTGCTCATTTCCTACTTACAGGTCTTGTCCCCGAGGGAATATAAAAGAGACGCTAAAGAGACAAATGGACATGAAAGGCAACATAGATTGTACTTTTTAGTGTGTTACACTTGGAGCAATTGACCACAACCCAAAATGTAATTGAGCTGAAAAAGGACTTCTTTTGGAAGCTTCCTCCATGTCAAAATTTGTGGTTCTCTCTTTCTTTTTCTGTTTTTCTTGGGCAAATAAAGCCAGCATTTTTCTTGTCTTCAACTCCAAATTAGGTCTCCAAACTGCATCTGCAATTTTCAAGGCTGTAAATTTGCAGTTGCTCTTTACTGGGGGGAGCACATAGAGGAGTTTCCTTTGATCTTATGTGATAACAATTTATGTTTCTGGCTGATCTCATTCATCTTTTTACATCTGATACATCTACGAAACAGCCATTTGCTTTCCTGTAAATTTTGCCGACCAGAGTTAGGAACTGACAGGGGACGCTCTCAAAGAGGAACAAAGCAGAGGTTTTCAAAAAACACGTTCTTGTAACCCTTTCACTGTCTCAGAGAGATCCTGTGGTTTGGCATGGATGAATGCCAAATTTGAGCAGCAAATTTGCACCTTTTCCACCAAGTTAATGAAGAAAGGAGAGTAAAGAATGAGTAAGGCCTTACATCACAAGAATGGTTGATGAACCTTGCCAACCCACCACGCCGTGTAGCATCCACCTTCCAGTAACACAAAACCAGATCAGGATTTACCACTAGGAAACCATGCACAAAAGCTTGAGCCAGATAGCAGTGCATGAACAAGACTCTGTCAGGATTTAAACTTTGGACTCTTGAGTACTGCTAAGCAACAGACAGAGCCTTACCACAAGTTCATCATCAATACGGAACAGGTAACTACTGCCAATGCCCAGGGTCTCATACCGGCGCTCCCTTATATCTGATATCTGGAAGATATTCATAAATTCCATGTCATGGGGGTTGTTCAAGATGAGAAGTCTAAAGTTCCTTCCTGGATGTAATCACTTGAGACAGGAACCTACACCTCTGAGCTTCATGAATTACCAACTTAAATTTGGTGGAACAAAAGAATGGTTCTGAAATGTTCAAGAGGGAATGCAGTTCTCATGACTATTGAAAGGAAAAACATACAGCAGCGTTTCTCAAAAAGAACTAGAGAAAGTATAAAACAAAGATGAGAGGTTGGAACATCAATCAACAAAGACTCAAGAGTACACTTGGAAATCCTTATCTCATTAAAATTACAAAATAACCAAGGAATCTGTAGTAGAGAAAGAGGGAAAACCTGGCGCCGAATAACCTCGCCCACATACTCAATGACAAAATCCTCAGTATCAATGGGCTCCAGGGCCACCAAGCCCCAGTCATGAATCTTGCTCCGCTGAAACTTGAGCTGCTTCTTTCTTGCCTGTCATCAAGCACTACCAAGATCAGACTCCTTAACCACCAACAGCATGTCAAAGCCATCTAACATGCAAGCAGCACATATCACAGGAAAAATGACACCACCCATATGCAATTTTTGCTCAAAATTAAATGCCTCTACCAAGGGAAATTTGGAGTGCAATTCTTGTTTTGGAACCATTTGGTCAACAATCTGTAATTGGTTCCACCCCAAGGCACAATCTTTAGAAATCTTCTAAACCTTCTGGAAGCAATGGGAATACTCAGTTGTGATGCTGGTTCACACACAAGAGACATCCACTGTCTCTAATGAGACACAACAGATTCACTGGGCCAGAAAGTTTTACCTTCAGCAGACTAAATTTTAGCATCTCAGAGCCTTCAGCAGCAACAGCCATTCTTCGCAGCATGGCACGATTTTTGCGAGCTTGAAGATTGCTGGGAGCACTGACTGTTGAATGTTTGCCATTTGATTGGTTCTTGGTTGCTTGAAGGGTGCTTAGATCATTATCTGCTGCCTTTACCCTCTTTTGCAGCCTCCTCTTGGCTCCATTCCTTGCCCAGTTGCGCCATTCCCAACCACTAATAGAGGTTCGTGCACAGCCAATTGAGGCTGGACCCATCTTCTTCCCTTGCTTCATCAAAGTTTGAGTCTCCTTTTCATTCCTTGATGCTGGATCCACTTTTGCAGGCTCAATACACAGTAGATCTTTCTGCTTTTCACTTCCTTTCTTCAATGTGGATTCTGGAAACAGACTGTGTGTTACCTTGCCAACTTTCAAGAGATTTCCATGAATCAAATGAAGCTCCGATGCCATCTTCTTCAAGTGCAAACTTTCTTGTTCTACTGGGGCTATTCCAGAAGCACCCAGAGCTGCATCTTCAGGTGGGTTAGGTGTTGCTGTCCTATTTTTAGCATCTTCCCTTTCTGCCTTCCCAACTTTCCTCTTGTATGTCTTCTTGGCTTCTACAAAGACTTCTTCTCCACCCACCGCAAATTTGTCCAAATGAGATACTTTTCTCCCTGAGGCATCTTTCAGATTCCTCCCCTCTGAGTTAGCACATTTTGCATTGGACACATCCTTCTTCGCAGCAAGCCCTTTGTCCTCACAATTTGAAGATTGCTCCACTGTTACAAGATCTAGACCCACTTTCTGTACCCATGTTCCTCTCTTTGCAATGCCGGTTTTCACCATAGGAACATTCTTTTTCTCAGCAGCCAATTCCTCCTCAGATGCTGCATTACTCTCTGACATAACACTGTCTACCACTGGTGCATGTTTTGAAGTCACCCACTCTGCCTCGCTGACTACATGCTTAGAATCACTGCTATGTTGCAAAGGGACAGAGTTTCCAATGGTAGAATTAATCCTTCTCTTTTCTCTTTTGTCTGCTTTAGCTACAGGCATTCCCTTCTCCCTATCATCCCTAACTTCTGATTCACAATGTGGGATTTCTGCAGTTTCACTGTATCTTGCCTTTTTCCTCTCTGGCTGGCCAATTTTGGCTACAGAGCCTATCTCACCAGCAGAAACCTTCTTCCCAACTGTTCCATTTACATAGGCAATATCAATGTCTGAAGCTGCTGCACCTATCTTCTTCCTCTCTGGCTTGGCAGCTTTCACTACAACATGGTTTTTGCTGCTAGGAAGGACTTCCTGATCAGTAAGATTTCTTACTGCCTCTTCAAGCTTTGCCTTTCCCCTCTCTACCTTGAAATGTTTCTTCTGATCCTCCACTTTTGTTTCCTTCAAGAGTGAACTCTGAGGTTTCAAGGCTGATAAAGAAACTAGTTTTTTTCTCTTTGTCTCTGTCCCCTCCTTGACTTTCCTGTCAAGCACAGCAACACTCTTAGCATCAACATGGACAGCAAGAACGTTCTTGCTGTCCATCTCTGCCTTCAATTCCAAGCGACGTTTCACAAGAAGCTCAAGCCTGGCCTTCTTTGGAAGAGACATGAAATTCTCATCAATGTTGTCCTGGTTGTGAGCATTCACCTTTGCCATGTATTTCCGCTTCAACTTTGCTGCTGAATCCTTTGTCCTGTTCTTCCCCGAGTTTGCCTTCTCCAAAACCTTTGTGATTTCCTCATCACCCAGTTTTGGAATTCTCGATTCGGGAACAGAGGCGTACATCTTATCACTGACTTCTCTACCCTGGTCCTGAACATTGACCATTGACCTGTATTTCTGTTTCAACTTTGTTGCTGAATCTTTTGTCCTATTCATGCCCAAATCAGTGTTCTCAAAAACCTTCGAAACTTTTTCTTGATCCAGTTTTTGTAGTGTCAATTGGGGGAAGTTACCTCTCGTGCAATCTATTTTGGAGTCCTTCCTTAACACTTGCACTGCACTTTTGTTCACAATGTGTTTCTCCTTGCTCAGGTCAAATTCATGCTGATTAAGTTTCTCTGATTCCTTGCTCAACAATATCAAAATGTCTGCTTCTTCTGCAGTTTGCTGCTTGGCCAGAAAAGGCAACTGGCCATGTTGTGCAGGTGAAGAAATCGGCACCGAAGCTGATGTTAAAAAACTGTCCTCACCCATGTTGTTTACTGGGCATGCCTTGTTCTCAGTCCCTTCAGAATTCCAGTCAACATTCCTTGCTTGCCCTCCTGACCCAACTAGAGAAATTTGATTGTCCAAGGGCTTCTCAGAAACTTTTGGTGAGGCAGACTGCTCAAAGTTGAGGGTTAGTTCCCTTCTTCCAGATACACTTTGTCTGGGAGATGCTCCTGCTGAAAAGGTCAAAACTTGAAGTCAGTTTTATATCCTTGGTTTTCAGCTCCTCAAAATGAAAGGGACTTATTTATAATGGCAATTCTCACCAGCACTACATACAAGGTCATAATTTAGGCTCAACTACTGAGCACCAAATGGAAAAAGAAGAGGATTATTGATTCTGTAAAAGAAAAGGTTTTTGAAAAATATGGAAGAGTGTCACACAACAATCACCTATGTCGTGAGACTCATGAGTGAAACCATGGCTGTTGCAAGCTGCCACACCATCAAATCCTGGTGGAAGTTCCACTGCTTCACTGCATGCTTCAATTTCCTTCTCTTGGTGCTGCAGGTCAATAACAAACACACTGTTCAGTTTGAAGTTAGCGGCAACCAGAAGTACAACCCTCTACTTGAGCAGACTCTGTACAGAATTATGAAGAGGTAAACTTCCTACATTCTGAAACCCACCTAAACTTCAGTACCCTAAACTGGCCTATTTTGACCTCCAAAACATTTTCTGGCCAAACAGGAAGCTGGATCCTCCCTGGTTTCCTAACTATGTTCAGACTGCTACCGAAAAACAAAGTTAAGAGGGGGGACATGACTGTTACTGATGGAAGTGAGGTGGTGGTGGCAGACGTGATGCTGTTATAACCCACAGGAGTAGAAAGACAAGCTTCAGCTGATCTATTGTGGATTCCTGCACCGCCATTTGAACCATTGACAGGATTTCCAGCCATTTTGCTCCTTGGTGTTCTAGCATAACTTGTATGTGAATCTGATGGCCCACCAGTCTTGTCCTGCAAACAACCCACAGACAAAGGATTTGAAGACATTCTAGAGCACCACAAACTGGTCCTCAATTCAATTGTCGTTCTCCATAATCATGAACCACAAGTCTTACATCACACATAAACTGTGAGAAGAAAGTTTTTGCCCAAGTAGAATCAGCATCAAATTTCCATTGAATCTTGCTACATTCCCCCCTGGATTTATACTTACAATATGAAAGCCAGGTGGCTTTGACTGTGGAGCCATTTCCAAGACTTGGTTACAAATAGAAGACCATTGTGCATGCCCATCCCTTCGCTGCATTGAAAAAAGATGTGTTTACACACTCTATTGAATCAACTTCACCTCTTGTACTGAGAATACAATGTTGTGGCCACGAACAAGCATGCCAAAACTTTTTTTAAATCCTGATGGTCTATAAATTAGAGGAGACAAGTGATAAAAAGAAATAGCATGCATGCAAAGAGTTCCCTCCAGTCCTTGCCTCAATGTTATGACCCCTGCTGTCTCTCCATTCTTTGCCATCCAAGTAGGGAGGTCTGGAAACACCTGCCAGTGGTGTAGAGAAACTTGCACACTTAGGATCAAACAAATGGTTGAACACCATCTTCAAAAACACCCCAGAGCACAGAAGAACCCTTTACTAGCCACATGCAGCTCTCAACCCATGACAAGTTCACCTCTTTTTTCTCCTCTCAAAAGATCCACATTGATGGTTCCTGTCTCACCTGTTGGTTTCGAATAGCGTCCATGTTTTGCCACTGACCGTTCAAACAAGTTTCCGCTTTTTGCTTCTGTAAGCAGTGTCTCAAGTGGCATGGGCTCCACCACATCCCCTGTATGATGAATCTGCAAAAATTGAGACCTCTCAGTATGTTTTTTGGAAGACTTGAGGCATCACAATTGCCTCTAATTAAAACAACTAGTTAGGAAGCTCTGATTGTGCTGCTGAATTCCACATTGGCACATGCACTCACAAACCATGCTCTCCTAAGTGGTTTTCAAGGAAACAAATAAAAATGTCCAGGAGAACTCTACTGCACACATGCCAAGGTCAATGACCAAAAGGAGATTTGCAATGGAAAGCATGGGAAGTAACAAACCATCAACTCCCTATATAAGTGCCCAGACTTCAACCAATCCGATAACTGGGCAAGAGAAAAAGTGCCTTTCAAAACTCCATCTGCCCCCTTATATTCCCAGCTCTGCTTCCACCAGACCTGCAACCCATCAATCACTTAGACGATGGGATCCTGCGACAGCTCAAATCACATTGAGTAGCCTCCATCGGCACGTCTTCACTGGTGACCTAAAGTTTCCAAACCAGACATTCTAAGTATGAAGGATTCCTTGAAACAGAAAGTGTGGTAAGCTGAATCTGATATCATAACAAAGCAATCGCCTATGAACAAACACAAGGTGACTGCACAGGACATGGGGATGTAAGATTATTTGACCCTGTAACTCTTGAGGTGTCAAGTAACAGGGCATACCTGTTCCTGAATATCTCCATGGCCTCTCCATCCTACTGCAGATACTGGTGGAATGGTTGGATGCACACCACCATGTCCCCCACCAGCTCTTGAAAAATGGCCACCTAATCTGGGATTTGACAAATGACTATCCCCAATACCCTTTCTGGGTACTTGGGGATCATGTGGACAAAAAGTGCTCTGAGGATTCGCAGAGCTGCGAGTCCACCCCATGCCCATGCTGGGTACTTGAGGAGGATCATGTGGAGTAAAAGAGCTCTGAGGACCCTGTGGATAAAACCCATTGGACCCCATGTCTGAGCCATATGGAGGTAATCCATTGGAGACTGGGTGGTGCCACCCAAATTGCAATTGCCCCATCTGGATTTTAGACAAAAAATGTGGATCTTTTAAGACAGATATGAGCAGAAATGGTCCACTATAGATGCCCGATTGGAAACGAAAGACTTGGAGGTCACTGGGGAGATAACCATTTCCCATGTATTCATGCAAGAGCTCCAGTGTGAAGGGGCTACTAATATTTCCATTGATGTCATGATAAACCCATCCATCTTGAAGACCTCCATCGCCATGGCTTGCCACTGCCACTCTTTGAGCTTGAGACTCTATACTAAGGCTTTCACCTTGGGGCTCACTTCTATGAAGAGATCCTGAGACACCTATTTCCTGAGACTCATGAGTGAAACCATTGCTGTTGCAAGCTGCCACATCATCAAATCCTGGTGGAAGGTCCAATTCTTTCAGACATGTTGTATCTGCAAAAGAAGGACCACTGGAGATAGATGCTGTTGCACCAACTGTAATACATTCAAATCCTGGTGGAAGTTCCACTGCTTCGCTGGATGCTTCAATTTCCTTCTCTTGGTGCTGCTGCAGGTCAATAACAAACACACTGTTCAGTTTGAAGTTAGCAGCAACCAAAAGTACAACCCTCTATTTGAGCAGACTCTGTACAGAATTATGAAGAGGTAAACTTCCTACCTTCTGAAACCCACCTAAAATTCAGTACCCTAAACTGGCCTATTTTGACCTCCACAACATTTTCTGACCAAACAGGAAGCTGGATCCTCCCTGGTTTCCTAACTATGTTCAGACTGCTACTGAAAAACAAAGTTAAGAGGGCAGGGACATGACTGTTACTGATGGATGTGAGGTGGTCGTAGCAGATGTGATGTTGTTAAAACCCACAGGAGCAGAAAGACAAGCTTCAGCTGATCCATTATGGATTCCTGCACCACCATTTGAGCTGTTGAGTGGATTTCCAGCCATTTTGCTCCTTGGTGTTCTAGCATAGCTTGTATGCAGATCTGATGGCCCACCAGTCTGTCCTGCAAACAACCCACAGACAAGGATATGAAGACACTCTAGAGCACCACAAACTGTTCCTCAATTCAATTGTCATTCTCCATAATCATGAACCACAAGTCTTACATCACACATAAACTGTGAGAAGAAAGTTTTTGCCCAAGTAGAATCAGCATCAAATTTCCATTGAATCTCATTACCATTCCCCCTGGATCTATACTTGCAATATGAAAGCCTGGTGGCTTTGATTGTGGAACCATTTCCAAGACTTGGTTATGAAGAGAAGGCTGTTGAATATACCCATCCCTTTGCTGCATTGATAAAAGATGTGTTTACACACTCTGTTGAATCAACTTCACCTCTGTACTGAGAATACAATGTTGTGGCCACGAACAAGCATGCCGAAACTTTTTTAAAATCCTGATGGTCTATAAATTAGAGGAGACAAGTGATAAAAAGAAATAGAATGCATGCAAAGAGTTCCCTCCAGTCCTTGCCTCAATCTTATGACCCCTGCTGTCTCTCCATTCCGTGTCATCCAAGTAGGGAGGTCTGGAAACACCTGCCAGTGGTGTAAAACTTGCACACTTAGGATCAAACAAATAGTTGAACACCATCTTCAAAAGCAACTCTGAGCACAGAAGAACCCTTTACTAAGCCACAGGAAGCTCTCAGCCCATGACAAGTTCATCTCTTTTTTCTCCTCTCAAAAGGTCCACATTCATGGTTCTTGTCTCACCTGTTTGTTTGGAAGAGGGTCCATGTTTTGCCAACAACCGTTCAAACAAATTTCCGCTTTTTTCCACTTGTGTAAGCAGTGCCTCAAGTGGCATGGGCTCCACAACATCCCCTGCATGATGAATCTGCAAAGATCAAGACCTGTCAGTATGCTTTTGGAAGACTTGAGGCATCACAATTGCCTCTAATTTAAAACACCACCTACTAATTAGGAAGCTCTGATTGTGCTGCTGAATTCCACATTGGCACATGTCCAAGTGCACTCACAAACCCTACTCTTTCCCAAGTAGTTGATTTCCAAGGAAACAAAATAATAAAAATATAAAAGAAAAACTCTACTGCACACATGGCCTTGAAGATCAATGACCCCAAAAAGGAGATTGGTGCTCCGAAAGCATGGGAAGTAAGTAAGTAAGTAAGTAACAAACCATCAACTCCCATATATTAAGTACCCAGACTTGAACCAATCTGATAGCTGCTGGGCAAGAGAAAAAAATGGTCTTCCAAAACTCCGTCTGTGCACCCTTATTATATTCCCAGCTCTGCTCCCACCAGGCCTGCAACCCATCAAAATCACTCAGACGACGGGGATGGATCCCTCCTGCGAAACCAAACCTCAAATCACATGGAGTGAGTTAGCCTCCATCATCAAGGCCATGTCTTTCTTCTTCACTTGTGACCTAAAAGTTTCCAAACCAGACATTCTAGGCCAACGGAGGATTGATTGATTCCTTGTGGGAAGCAGCTGAATCCGATATGATTCCTAATGATAACAACAAAGCAAGTCGCCTCTGACACAACAAAACTGATGGTGAATAACGATCAAACTTAGGGTTCTGGTGTTGTGTTTTCCTTACTTTACGGATAACTCTCAAGTACCCGACATGGGGATGCAGGACATGGGGCTGTAAGATTATTTGTTTTCCTTACTCTACAAATAACTCTAGTGCACACGACATCAGGATGCAGGACATGGGTATGTAAGTTTATTGGTTTTCCTTACTTTACGGATAACTCTAGTGCACACGACATCCGGATGCAGGACATGGGTATGTAAGATTATTTGTTTTCCTTACTTCATTGATAACTCTAATGCACATGAAAGGGGGATGCAGGACATGGGTATGTAAGATTATTTGTTTTCCTTACTTTACGGATAACTCAAGTGCACACGACATAAGGATGCAGGACATGGGTATGTAAGTTTATTTGTTTTCCTTACTTTACGGATAACTCTAATGCACACGACATCAGGATGCAGGACATGGTGATGTTAAAAGATTATTTGTTTTCCTTACTTTACAAATAACTCTAGTGCACACGACATCAGGATGAAGGACATGGGTATGTAAGTTTATTTGTTTTCCTTACTTTATGGATATTTCTAATGCATTGACATGGGGATGCAGGACATGGTGATGTTGTAAGGTTATTTGTTCTCCTTACTTTATGGATAACTCAAATGCACATGACATGGGGATGCAGGATTTTCCTTATTTAATGGATAACTCAAATGCACACAACATCAGGATACAGGACATGGTGCTGTTAAAAGATTATTTGTTTTTCTTACTTTACAAATAACTCTAATGCACACAACATGGGGATGCAGGACATGGTGTGTAAGATTATTTGTTTTCCTTACTTTATGGATAACTCTAATGCACATGACATCAGGATGCACAACATGGTGATGTTAAAAGATTATTTGTTTTCCTTACTTCACGGATAATTCAAATTCACATGACATCAGGATGCAGGACATGGTGATGTTAAAGATTATTTGTTTTTCTTACACTCTACGAATAACTCTAATGCACACGACATCAGGATGCGAGACATGGGTATGTAAGATTATTTGTTTTCCTTACTTTACTGATATACTCTAATGCACACAACATGGGGATGTAGGACATGGGGATGTACCTTTTCATAGTACCTTTTCAGGTTCGGCAAAATATATATTATTTTTTTAAATGTCCAAATTTTGGAAAATTAAAGTCCTTTCTTGCTGAAAACTTTTTAAATTATTGTTTATTGATGGCAAAATTTCATAGGATTCAAGAAGTTGTTATGGGGTAGTTTTAGGGTTTTAATATGTATAATATTGCGCCTTTTCCTTTTTCTTGCTCTATTTTGCATGTATTTAAAATGATTTCAGGCTGTTGTCAAATATTTTTTAATTTAAATCAAGTTTTGCCAAAAATTCAAATATATATTATTTTTATTTTTTTGTGTCAAAGTCAATTTTTGAAAATAAAATAATTATTCGATAGCAAGATGCCAGGTTTTGAGAATTATGGCTATGAATTTGAAGAGTCTCCTTGATAATTGTGAGGGTCTGTTTTTATTTCTAATAACTGCCCAACATTGAAATTTCCCAATTTCTGGTCCAAAAAGCAACAATTTTTTTTTTGGGTGAAAAACAATTAGTGAGCATTAGTAGTAATCAATTGTGCCAAAAAATATTTAGAAAATTTTGGATTGGCCCAAATTTGCCAGATTTCAGAAAAAGAAACTTTCCAAATTGCCAAAAAAATTATTATAAGTTCCCTTAGGGAACCAAGAATATAGAAGGATTTTGAATTTTTTTTTTCCTACTTTCATATGTAGTCTGTAGCCAAATCTGGCTAAATCATTTTATGTATATAGCCACTACATCAAAATCACAAAATTGGGAAAAAAAAAGAAAAAAAAACCCTGGGAATTATGGGTGAATCAACACTGCTGCAGAATGGGTGCTGATTTTGGTCTACAAATAGAGCATGAATAGCCAAATGGCCTCCCTTCTTTTTTTTTTAATTTGGCAATTCTTTGATTAGGTCATCACCAAAAGAATTATTCTTGTTTTTTAGGCAACTCCCCAAGTAGAAATGAATTTATATTCCTAACTCTTTATAACCAGTTTTGACCCAGGCTGATTACCAAGGGCCTGAATTGTGTGGTGGGAACGTTTACCATAGTTACCTACATGTTTCTCAATGGGTTGAACTTGTTGATACCATAATGAATCGGGTATTAGAAATTGAACCCAACCCTCTCCAGGTATCAATCTGGGTATCAAGCTGCTAACTATGGTTATCAAAAAAATCAAATACCCTGTTATTACATATAACCATGGGTCTCAAAAAGAACTCAAATAACCACCTAAAAACTGCCAAGTCTTTGAATATTATTGCATGAATCCATGGTCGAGAACATGCATGAAATGTGAATGTAAACAAACACCCACCAATGCACCATCAAGGATGGATGATATGTGATGAGGAAACAATTTTCTATTGGGTTCCAATTACCTAGCTTACCATGATGGTTAGTTCAATTGTTTTATCTATTACCTATCAACTAGGTAGGTAGTAAAAACAGCCCCTACCTACTATGTATATATTATCTACTTACCTAGTAGTCCCCCGTTTTTTAACCTATTTATTTATATGTTAAACCTACTTCTTATTGAATGGGTTGCCCAGATGAAACTAGGTAATAACTCACTTGAAGATCATCACAACTAAATCATAACATGCATCCAATGGATGGTGCACTAGTGACTGTTAGTTCATTGTGGCCAACAAATCTACTATATTAATTCACTTGTTCTGTCTGTGACGCGACAATTCCAGCCTCTGCATTTTCTATGGCAGAACCGGCCGGCCTCTGTATTTAGCTATGGCGGCAATTCCAATGTTGTTTTCTATGGCAGAACCGGCCCGGCCTAGATATAAATACCACATAATTTAGATATAAACGAGGCCGCCACCGCTCTTGCCATCGCGCACACCTTGCCTTCTTCTCCGAGCTCTCCCGAAGTTCACATTTTGCACAAATCATACCTGCTGCTTCCTCAGCCGTGAGTTCCTGCTGCTTCCAATGCTCCCCATTCAATCTTGGAAGACGCCTGATTTTTGTTTCTTGATTTTCCAAGTTGTCCAATCGATGTTTGTCCTGCATATGAGGACTTCAATTATATTAACTCACAATGCTAGCAACAGAGGGCCTTGTTCTTCAGACCTGGTTCTTCAGCAACACAACTAAGAAGAGGTCCAGAGAAAGGATCAAACCTTGAAATATGTGGACATCCACACAAGTTGAACTTGGGATCATACCTGAAGCTGCTGGCCAAAAGGATGAAGAATGGGAAATGGAGTGCTGTCCATTATTGCACCAAGTACAACACTCTCTCTTAAGTACCCAGAGTTAGCTCCATGGATGACAAAGATGGCTGATTCCAAGGACACAGGCAAGCTCACTAGCAGCCGCCCATACATTGTTG
>Ga0116231_10006261_pt1 | contig 22835 bp, 17 predicted proteins | sample S1TSphgellanicum_2_FD_89695 | JGI IMG/M metagenome (GOLD analysis project Ga0116231, IMG submission 89695) | Host-associated microbial communities from peat moss isolated from Minnesota, USA - S1T2_Fd - Sphagnum magellanicum MG | ecosystem: Host-associated > Plants > Peat moss > Unclassified...
ATATTTTCTAAGCCAAACCCTTTTATTCTCTTTTTTTTTGTTTTTTGAGATTTTAATTTTTAAAAATTAAAAATTTTAAACTTTTATTTTTTTTTTTTTTTTTTTTTGGGGTGTGCAATGTTGATTTCATAAGTTTTTAATTCCAATGACAATGATTCGTTGAAGTTGGTTTAGGTAATGTGATTATAAAGTCCCATAATATTTTATCTTATTAACTTCTAGCTCAAAATTTTAGCACATTCCCAAGTAAAGAGGCATAGAATTTTATTTTATTTTATTTTGCTGCAAACTTTCACAAAATAAATAAATAAATAATTTTAATATCCTCACTTTAAAAATATACACCAAATTTCAAAAAAAAATTGGAAAAAAATTCCCCACATTTGAACTCTACTTTTAGTTTGGTAGCAATTTTGAAACTAATTGAAAAATTGTTTAGATAAGTTCTAAAAATCTATTGCCATTTAATTTTACATCTCTCTTGGGATGCTAGCTAATGATGAAATATTTGAAATTTGATAAAAAAAAAATCATTGATGCAAATGTGTCCTTTTGAATTTCTCTTTAAATTTCTTTTCCCTGTCACCATATTCATAAGTAAATTTTCAATACCTTCTCCACCAATTTTCATCCCATTTCTTTTCAATTGAATATTAAATTAAGGCAAAAGAAAAGAAAAAAAAAACCCCCTTTTTCTAGTGATCATATTTCACCTAAGAACTGTTAAATTTGGACTGAGGGAACTTCGATTTAATCTTAGGATAAAATGTTTGCCATGGTTAAAAACAACAAAAAGGAGGGAGGAGGGGTGGGGAAGGGAGATGGGGCGGGGGGGTGTAACATGGTACTAATGTAGTTGCTGCTTCATCCAAGGCTGACCGGACCAATCAAGAGCATTTATTATTATTTAGTACAATGCATTGTATTGCATCCATGATCCTCTGAACATATTTTGACCCAAACTCAATTTATTATTTCAACCTTCCATAAATTCACAATTGTACTTCATCCAAAAAGAATTTATATTTGCTAAAGTACTCTTTTAAGGCACGCTTGGAGCTGCTCTAAAAATGCCACACACACCCCTCTCCTCCCCCGCCCCCACCCCAAAAAAATTAAAAATTTGATTTTAAAAAAAAAACTAGGCAAGTGAAAAATCTGGACAAGTTGGGAACAAAATTTTAATATCCATTCACTAGACACAAAAACCACGCCCCCCCCCCCCTCTCTTGTGGGCCAATTTGAAAATCGTTTTGAAAAATTTCCCCCTGTTGCATACAAAGTTGGGTACCAGAAGAAGAAGAAGCGTTATACAAAAAGAAATTTGAATACAAAATAATAATAATAATAATTTAAAAAAGAGGAACAGTCTACTGACACCCTAACGAAGGTAGCCGGTTTCTGAAAACCGAGTTTCCCCAAAAAATCCCCAAATTTGCCCACAACAGTTTCCGCAAATCGATTGACAGAAGAAGCTTGCATCATTTAGTACTACGCCAAGCTCTTAAAGAAGCTTTCGTTGCAAAGCTTTCACAAAGCTCTGGACTCGCTTCCGACGCTCGAGTATTGGCGGGTATTGATTCGCCATCACCTTTGGAGGGGGCGCGAAGAATCGAAAATCCACGACATCCATTCAGGTATGGAAGAAGACGAAGAACAGAAGCAAAAGAAGAAGCGCACAACTTTGTAGGAGAGAGAGAGAGAGAGAGAGAGAGAATATATATATATTTAAAAACAAAGCGTTTATTTTTCAGCTGGATGATCAAAGAAAATGCAACTTTCCTGAAAGTCTGGCATTGCTCTCTGTCTCTGTCTCTGTCTCTGTCTCTGTCTGTCTCTGTGTTTTCTCTCTCGCTCTATGCTTATCTCGTGTTTCTCTATATCTCTGTCTGTGTGTCTGTGTGTCTTTGTCTCTCTCAGGTTTTTGTCGTCGTCGTAGTTGGAAGGACTGCTGAGAGCGTGTGCTATATATGTGATGAAGTCATGAAGTTGTTCTTCTACTTGGATTGTTTTGTTCTGGAGCTCATTTCTTCTTATTCTTGGAGTTGCGATTTCTTTGCTCCTGTGATCCTAGCTCGTTTTTTTTTCTTCTAGAGACAGAGGAATTGGTTTAGAAGAAGTTCGAGGTGACGTCGTTCCTCTTGTTTTTTAATGACTTCGACATCCGAAATAAACAACAAGACTATTGCAACTCTCATACTCTTTCTTACGAGCTTGTCGTAGCTGCTTTCTGAAATGAGGAGCTTGATAAGCTGCTACTTGTTGAGCTTTCCTTTGTTTTCTGTCTTTTTTCCTCTTCTTTTTGGTTTCTGGTGGAATAAAAAGGAAGGAAAGGGGAGAGACTTGTGCAGAGGGCCACAACATTATGTAGCCACATCTGTACTGAGACCAGATTTTTGTCACACTGTGCAGCTCAGGACACAGAATTTCTATCACTCTTTTACATACCAGAGAGGAGCACAAATGGACAGGTTGCAGCAGACCATGGCATTGTTGATAACAACATTTGGGCTCTTCCTGTTGCTGCTACCTCAGGTCCAGTGCCAGACTGCAGGTACCTATGTCATCATTGGTGTTTTGGGCTTGTCTTCTGTACCTATCATGTGTGAGTGCATGTATGTCTGTGTATGTGATGGTGCGGTGTTGTTGTTGTTGAGTTTTTTTGCAAGGATTGTTCTTGCAGACTTTGCAGTATTGGAAAATTGTGCATTGTCGGCAATGAAGCGCAGAGAGCTGTTGGTCTGCAGAAGGAAGGAGGTCAATCTCAGGGTTGTCTTTTATACCTCACATTAGCCCACCATGTTTGCATCTTGCAATTTTGGATGCAGGTGCTTGCAATGGAGTGGATTGTCAGCAAGGACAGTGTGTTGTACTGTCCAATAACTCCTACCCTACCAATATTTTGTCTCCATACGAGTGCCACTGCAATCCTGGATGGACAACTATGGAGTCATTGGTTACAGGACTGCCACTTCTGCTTACTTTGCCATGCACAGTCCCCAATTGTAAGCTCTTTTTTCTCCCTGAATTGGAAGTTCTGCAGGCCATCACCATGCATGACAGAAAGATTAGGTTTTGCTGATGTATTTTGCAATCTGTTAGCTTGCCTGAGCAACAACAATCTCAGGTACAAAACTAAATTGTTTGAGATTTACAAGAAGATGGGTTTGTGGGGGAAGAAAAGATTCAAGTATACAACAACTCTTGTGTTCTGACTCTGGACAAGCATTTTTTAATTTCCAGCATCCTCTTGTTTGGTGTTGGATGATTTGTAAGGGACTCTCTTGAAGGTTTCTTATATAACTGGAGCTCTTGTGTTTCTCAGGCACTTTGAATATTGGTTGTGATGGTGCACCTGCTCCTGCTGTTGAGGCACCTCTTACACTGCAGAACATTAGCAGCCGTAAGTGAAATTCCATCTTCTTCAGCATTGCATGCAACCATACAACTTTGCAGTTTCTGCTTTTGTTATTGCATCCAGTTTGTGAAATGTGAATATAGGGTAACAGAAACCAACAGAGAGGAGTCTGATGAGTATGAGTTGTGCCATGAGATGTGTCATTCATGTTCTGTTTGCAGAGCTTCTACCGTGTCTTCTAGGGTTGCTGCTAAATTATCTATGTTTGGTGTTTTGCTGCTTTTCTAGCTTGCTTGTTACCTCAAGTTTGTGGAAATGGACAATGCGTTGTCACGGACTACACAAAGTACCCACCCGCATTTGAATGCCAGTGCAATCCTGGGTATTTTAATATTGGGAATCTGACTGCTGGCTACTGTGTGAGCTCATGTAAGTTCTCTGTAATGCAGCATTTCTTTTTTGCATTCTCACAAGTCAGTAATGATCAGCCTGCTTCTTGTTGCTTGTGGGGTTTGTGCAATGAGGTAGTTGTCCTATTGATTTCAATTGCTTCTTGAGCTGCATTTCATATGCTTTCGATGATTCATGTCTGACTGATATGCCTCTTGGAGAAGAAAACTTTAGCTTAGTACTGCACTTCAAACAGATAGAATTTTTTTATCAGAAGGCAAAGACATGTGCTATGGTGCAACTGTATCATGCATATGGTTGTTTTGGGAAAATTCCCCATAATATGTGTTCAAAGTTAAAACATAGAGATTTTTACTGCAATTGTCAGGTGAATTGGGAGCAAGTTGTTCTGCCTTGGGAGATTCTTTGCTACCTCCAAGTGCCAGTCCTAATACAGGTCAAATCTTTCTCTGACCTTATGTCATTCTCATACATCTCACAATGTGTGAGAAGAACCCCATTTTTGGTATCATTTGAAGAAATTTTTGTTCACAGTTATCTTAAGAGACACAGTAAGGAACAAATGTGCAAGAGGCATCGGCCACTTTGTTGTTGCATCAATGGAACAGTTGTGAAATCTGACTTGTCTCATGGAAACTATTTGGTGCAGGCTGCAGGAACATACCTGTTGTTGGTGCTCTCCTTGTAACACTAGCTTTAGGTCTGTCACTCTTCAGTGTGCCATTTGTTTTCTGATCTGTGCACTCCTCAGTTTGCAATGACAAATGTCAATGTGAGGTACAGTGATACAGTGATTTGCCTGATGGTCTTAGTATGGTGGGATAGGACTAGAAGAGTAGTCTCCCCTGCCTTCTGTTGATGCAACACATGGTTGGTACAAACTTCATTCTAGGCAGGTGACAAAGCAAAAGGAATTAGTGTGGGGAGCTTAGTGTGGAATTTAGTTGAGGCTTGCCCATGCAGAACAGATATATGGAAGAAGGCAGAATGTATGGCAAAAGTAAGTTTAAGTTGTAGATTTACATGGTACTGGGTGATAGCATGCAATTTGCTTTACGATTCTATTGACAATACTTCCAGGTGCATTGTTTGATGCAAATCGTCCTTTTGGCAGTCTGGAATCTCTGAAAGACCTTGTATGGCATTGTGTGAATGCACATTGCAGATCTGATGTTATGATTTGTGGGATGCATTGTCAGGTTTGTTTGACAATCTGGAATTTCTGAAAAACATTGTATGGCATTATGTGAATACACAATGCTGATATGATGTCCTCAATGTGTGGTGTGCATTGTCAGGCTTTTTTGGCTGTTTGGTATCTCCGAGAAAACTTTCTATGGCATCAAGTAAATTTTTTTTTTTCCTGTTCTGATGTCTCTACACATGATCTTGTGGGGGGCAGTGTGAGGCTTTCTCTCCCAAAGGGCATGAGCTTTCCATGGGAGCTTCCAAAAGTCTTTGACAATTGTGCACCATGGAAGAAGGTTGACTGTTTGGAATGTGCATCACAACTGCAAGCCAAGTACCCAAATGTGCCAATCCAAGCTCAACAAATGCCCTTTTAGGTTTGCTTACACAATCTGTAGTTTCATTAGACTACAATCTTTCTTGTGAAGAACTTTCAATCACCACTGAGGTTGAATCTGGAAGAACATCTCTGGCATGGGGGCCTTGAGACCTTTCTAGAGATGTCCTACCACCATCTACCACAGTATCTATTGCAAGATCATCAAATGAGCTCACACTCACCCGAGTCTCTCCCTCTGTGGAAGAATCTCCTGGAACAGCAGAGTTACTCTCAGGCATGTTACCAGAAACCTCCCTTTCCAGCTCCTCGGCCTGTGGTGATCTTGAAAGCTCTTGTCGCTGCGGCAGAGCTGGCAAGAAGGCACTTGGGTGAAAATTGTCAAATTGTGACAATTGCAGCAGATCCTGTAGACGTCGGAGGTTGCTTTGACCAACTGCTGGTTGGGCTCGTATCATGCGGTTGGTGCTTGGCACAATCACAATCATGGCCCTATCATCATTTGCTTCACTAGTAGACCTTTGTCGCCTCAAGTTAGGGGTGGCTTGCCCTGGCAATGTAGCTTCTGAAAAATCTAAATCTGGAAACACTGAGCAGCGGCAGTGAGGACACTGTACATTGAGTCGTAGCCACTCATCAATACATGCTGAATGGAAGTTGTGAGCACATGGGAGACCTCGCACCTGTCATGTGCAAACACAGTTAGGTGTTCTTTTGGTCTTCTGAGACTTCTCTCTATCTTTCGACAAAGTTGCAACAAATCGTCACCACAAGGCTACTGCAAAGTCCTGGTTGCGTGCTTTCCCCCCCCAAGTAACTCTCTGATTCCTCTTTTTTATTATTTTATCAGCTCCACTCCAGCAAGTCTTACATGTCCCCATGTATTGGCATCATTCTATTTTCAATCAAGTGAATTGAGGCACGAACCTCTGTGTCTACTTCAAACTCATCCAAACAGATTGGGCATGCACTGAACTGATTCACGACACTCTTGAGACGAAATTTTGGTAGTTGTTGTATGGCCCTCTCCACCCTCTCCCTCTGCAGTAAAAATATTTGAAAAGTAAGGAGAGATGAAAGGAACAAACACAGAGCCAGTGAACCCTCCCTGTTATACACAAGTATGCATGACAAGACCTGCATCCTCCTTGTATGAGAAAACATTCCAGTAAACGATAGTATTGGAACCTCAAAGGCAAAAGTGAGCATCACTTGATTGATGAGTTGAATTCACCTGGCTTGGTGTAAAGTGCAGGCCAGGGTGATATGATGTAATGTCACGGCCATTATGATGTCCAGGCATCTCTTGAATGGTTGTAGTTGAACGGGAAGCCCAATCTGGTGCCCAAATCAGCTCCAGTAGAACCTGTGAGATAGTGCCCCAAATACAAATAAAAAAACTTCCCCCTAAAGTTCTCAACAATTGATTGTCTTGCAATATGACCTAGGAAAGGATGAGTGCAAGAAATACATCAAGCAGGAGGAGCAGACACAGTTATCATATGTGAGAAGCATTTTCAAAGAGGACAGAAGAGGCACCTGAAACTCAGAAAGAGACACTGGAGCTGGCCTGCTTGCAATCCGCTGTAGATACGATTGCCGCCGCAAAAGCCACTGCAAAACATGTGCCATTTTTACCAACATTGTTGTAGCATTGGAAAGTGTTTTTCAGAATGAGAAGAGCAAAACATAACTGCTGAGTCAGACCTGACAAATACTTTGCAGACTTATCTGTCAAGCAGGGGAAGAAATTTAAGCTATGTCATGAAGTCCACCAAATGTGATGCAACCATGCATTTCCATAAAGACAATAAACTAGGATCTACATTAGATCTTCCCCAATAATAGTCACAAAATCTTCCAACAATTTTTCTAAATCTTTCACTTGGGAAGCCCTTGCTTCTCTTGTAACATCTTTTAAACATCCCATCTTGTACAAAACAAAGTTGCAACCACCACCCTCTAGCCTTCTCATCCCTCCCCCCACCTATGCATGTAAAAAGTGATTGTCCACTCTCCATGTGGATAGTGGACAATCATTCTCCATGTTGTGCAATAATTTTTCCCTTTCCCTCCCCCAAAAAACAATCTTACCCTCCCCCTCCCCCCCACAAAGAAAAAAAAAGGAAGCCCCATTAGTAGCCCACCCATTGGGCTAGATGAAATTTTTATTCATAAAATTGTCCCTCCCCATTTGCAACCTTAGCTAATACCCCCCATATCAACTTGGGTACCTACTTATTGTCATTTGTGTTTTGTAGTTGATCCACTGATTATAGCAAGTTGCTTTCTATTAAAAGGGACAAAAATAAATAAATTACTAAAATACAAGTTTTTTTTACTTTAATCAAAGTTGGTCTCTTGTTGCTTTAACAAAAAGTCTAAAATGACACCAAAATGATTAAAAAAAAAAAATTACTTTTATAAGTTGTCATGTTTGTTGACCCAAAGCCCAAACCACAAGCAAGTTTAGAAGTATATGCAACATGGCAAGAGAAATTTGAAGATGTTAAGATGGGTAAGCCTTTCATCTTTTGCATGATCTTGGTTGTTCATGTGATTTGGAAGTTTGAAATTTATTTAATATCCTCATTCATATGTAGAATATATTTAGCAACATTCATGAAACCCTAAATTTGTCTTCTTCAAACTAAGGTTATGAAAGTGATGCACAAATATGCACATGAAGCTAACCTTTATTGCTTGTGATAAGTGGAAAATGGCATACTTAGGTCTATCCAAATGGGTCAATAGACCCATATGGATTATTGCAATACATGGGTCAATCTTTAAGGTATATCATGGTGTATGTTGCGACAAGGATGTTCCTAGCAAAGTTTCTCTAAAATGATTTTTCTTGCATGTGATGAATGTTCTAACATTTTCCCTTTGTTTTATTGTTTCATGCTTTTTAGAGAGTCTACCTTCATAAGAATAAAATATCCAAGTGAATGTGTTCAACCAATTTCAAAACATCGATTTTCCATTATTTTTGCATATAAATTGTTGAAATTGGATGAAAGAGACAATTTAACGCTCATTCATCCAACTATTGAATTTGTGTTATTATGAACATGTTATTGTAAATAACAAGAATGCATGATTGCTTTGTGTGTGTAAATGAACTAAGCACATTGAGGTGAATTTCTTTTTAAAGGTCAAATTGGTTCTCTTCAAAGATGAAAGTTTGGGAAGAGAATGTGAAAAAAACCAATCATCTATTGAGGAAGCTACATTTCGTGCATTTCAATGACATTGTTCATGATAACGATGACAATGGTGTGGAAGGTATGTAAGGGATGTCCAAATGGTTGGTCAAGGAACTAGCATGAAATTGATATTTTATGAACAAAATTTGGCGGTCCATTTAATCTTGCTTTTCTAGTAAGTGGAGGTAGTTGATTTACACAATCGATTTGTGAATTGATTCACATGAATGACATTCAATGAAGTCCAATCTTTTCTTGTTCATTTTGTAAATAAGAATAATCAATGACTTAGATTACAAGGGTTGAACACCAATTGTAAATGTTCAACTCATTGTAAATGACCCCTTTCATATTGTTATTTAATTATAAGTCATTTTTACCCATGTGTTTAATTCATGATTGTAACTTTCAGATGTTACAATGAATGATTCTTATGTGAAATGCAAAATGAAACTTCTATGTGGAATGTATGAATGCAAGATTCGCAACTTAACATCATCCCCATTTAACCAATGATACCACATTACATTGCCAATTTAACAAATTGTAGAATAAATTTATATGGATTATTTTTGACTATTTTTTCAAGTCCAAGTTAGCCATTCATGTTTTCACCCCATGAATTTTTATTTCCAATTTTGAGGTTTCAATAGTTTGACCATTTTTTCCAAAAAAATTGTATTTTTTTTCAAATTTACATTCAATGTTTTTTTAATCCAATTTTTGTGTGGCCATAGTGCAAAAATTTGCCAAAAGAAAAAACATTGCTCATGATTCATGTAATCCAACCTTTTTTTAATTTATAATTAAATAATTTAATTTTTATTTTAAATATTTTTTCTTGTAATATTGTCACCTTAATTCTAATTATGCAAGTCTTAAATGTCATCAAAACCCCATGGCCAAGGAAAAAACCTTTGGATTAATCCAAGTTTGTAGGGTGTTAATTTTAAAATGTTATATTTAAATAGCATGTTTACTAGAATTTTTAAAAAAGAAATAGTTCTATAATGGTGAGGATAGTATCATTTTTAATTTTAAAAATATGAAAAATGAAAATTAATATTGAATATTTTTTATAAATAAAAATCATTTATAATTAAAGGTATAGTTAAATTAATCTTTAAATTTTATTTTTATGATCTAATTAAAGAACTTATGACCATTTTAATTGTGATTTATGATCACTTTTAATGTGAGAAAGAGATAAAAATAATGGTAAAAAAGGTGGAGGGTTATTAATTTAATATATTTTTATATAATATATTTAAAAAGTTATGGAATGTACTCCATTGATTAAGTTAATATTTTAATTTCAATTTGATGATGACTTACCTTCTATTTGAAATGGACGTTTTGAGAAAGAAATAAAGATAATGACAAAGGAGGTGGAGGTTTTGAAAGAGTATTTGAAAAATAATTGTAAATGTAAATATCAAATTAATATCTCTTTTGATATCCATGTAAGTTAGTAAAGGAAGGTAATGTGGTAATTAGGCTTGGAAGATTCATTTTTAGGGTATAGAAGATCATGTCATAATGTCATGAATGGCTTGAAACCATAGACTCTAGATAAATCAAAAGGGTTTAGGATAAATCAAAAAATTAAGGGTTTAAGGTTTGTGAACAAAAGGGAATTAAGACTTAGGTCCATGGCAAACTAAATGTAATTTTAAATTGTGATAAGTAATGTCACTGTTTAATTATCCACACATGTAATAATTTTTTAATTTTTGTGAAATTTTGTCAAAATGAAAAAAAAGAATATTTTGTCACAATATTCCCATTTTTTCATTAAAAAAATCCAGAATTCGAAAAAAATCATTTGATTTACACATTTGGATTTTAATTTTAGTTTGGTAGCATTTTTTGAAACAAAATTTTACTATTTAAATAGGTTCTAAAAACATGCCACCCTTTAATGTTAAATCCCTTTGGAATAGCAATCAACAATGCATTATTAGAAAATTGAAAAATATCATTAACATGTATATTTCAAATCTATTACAATGATAATTACGTAAGTGTTTGCAATCATATTAAAATGTACCATTAACAATCGTAACCATTGTTTAATTTTTTGAATTTTAATTTAAAAACCATACAAATATTTTTAAATAATTTTTTAAAATTTTTATTGTGAATACATTATGTACATATCATAAAAATTTGGAAGTAATTTAATGAGTAAAAAATACGCAATTAACACTTTTAAAAACTTATAACCATTGTTTAAAAATAATTTTGAAATTAAAAGCACAATTTGAAAATATTTTTTTATGACATGTTTTTGGATTTATTTTAATATACACCTTAACATAATATTATCAAGATTTTTTTTTAAAAATTAATTTTTTTCTAAAAAAATATTTAAATAATTTAAAGAATTTTTTAAAAAAAAGCAACGAAAAAACATTGGTTTAAGGTGGTGGGTGTGGCTCCTTATAGCATGGTTGGACTCAAATATGTACTTTGGATTTATCTATAGTTATGCTTTCAAGCAGCCCATGTATGTATGTAATTCAAAAAAAAAATGAAAAGGCATAATAACATGTGCTTTTCATGTTCATGTAGATGGTTAAAGGAGAAGAATGACGTAAGGTGTAATCATGTTAATAGGAGCCAAAAGCAATCATAACCACTGCTTAATTTTGTGTTTTTTACACCAAATTATATATATATATATATATATATATATAAAACTTGAAAACAAGTAAATTTTTTTACACATTATCAAATTTATATCTTATTCTACAAATGTCCAAAATATGAAATTATTTCATTAACATTTGGACCTTCAAAAGTAGTGTAATATTCATGTAACCACTACTTTTAAGCAATAAAAGGACTCGTTAATGGTCTTGGAAAATTTTGAAAATGACATATTTATGGCAAACTTTTAACACAAACCTTAACAAAATAATACAATTTTTTAAAAAAAATTTTAAAAGATTTTGTAAAGACTTTTTCAAAAATATTCCAAGAATATTCCCCAAAAATAGTCACTTAAAGGGATGGTAGTGGCTCCTATTAACATGACTACACTTCATAATTTTTAAGTATGTTTCATTTAGATTTATGAAATTGTTGTGGCAATTTCGAATATCAAAGCTTTGGGCAATTCAACAATAATTTAACTTGGGCTATGTGTTACTTCACATTATTAGTGACAATTAATTAACACAAGGTCAAAATATTAATATATTTAAATTTTACTTAAATACATAGTTTAAAAGAGATCAAAGTTGAAAGTAGAAATATATTTTATTGATTTGAAAAGAGAAAGTAATTAGGAAGGAGAAAAACATGTTTACCCATTCTAAGAAGATGGTGATTAAAAAGGCAAAATGAAGTCCACCTTCCACTTCCAAAGGTGCTATTAAAAGATTTTTCAATGTCACTTCTCACTAAATATTAATGAATTTGACATTTAGAATGAATTTATTATCAAGTCTAACTAATCTCATAAACATAACATTCATAAAAAAATGTAGACTTGACAACTTTGATCAAATGTTCTAATGGACATTTCATTTTCAATGTTGGTTTGAATATTTTTTAATTTTGATTAAAAGGTGCCCACTAAATTGTTACAAAAAAGGTTCAACTTGACATTTCATTATTTAATATTTTTATTTGATTTAATTAATAAAATATGATTAATGTAGATTTTTTTATTATTTTTATATGTTTATTGAAACTATTATTAAATTAAAATGACCAAAAATTTACTTTTTTTAAATGTCAATAATTTAGTTTGAAAATTGTAATTATAATGGAATTTCATGTTAGTTTATTTGTAATTTTGATTTTCAATACAAACCAAAAGCTACCATTATGTTAATTCAATTTTCCCACTTGTTCGAATTGTGAACATTATAAAAATTTATCAATTTATCAAATCCATTAAAAAACGTATGGAATTTAAATAAAAAGTGTGTTTTAATGGTTTAAATTACACTGATATATGAAACAAAATGTTAAAATTTAAGACATGTAGGACAATTTGGAATCATGATGTGTAGGTCAAGAATTTTAATTTTGATATAATATTCATGTTTCAAAACATAAATAAAGTACTATTTAACATGCCATTAAAGCTAAAATTGTAGTTGTTGAATGAAAAGGTGAAACATGAATGTAGGTGAGTGTGAATCATGTAATATTAAATAATAACATGCATAAAGGACTCTCAAGGTTTCCAAGACATAATGATAGTAGGTTGAGATATATGTTATTTATGGTTAACATGCAATTGATTTAATCAAAATATTAAATCGTTGAGCAATGTAAAATTTGAAATGAAGAACTAGACTTTCAACATGTTTCAACTACATAAAAAATAGGAAATTTTTATATTAAAAAAAGTTGGTACGATCAACATGTATTGTTTTTTAAGTCTCACCCTTTCAATTTGCACCAATTTGTTAGCATTGGTGTATTGCCCACAAACTAGATCATTTTTTTTCCCTCTTCCTTTTTTTCTCACCTTCTTTGTTTTCCTTTTCCCTTTTTCTAAAAATTCTATGGCAACAAGTCATTTTTCTTCCTATGCATTTAGTTCAATTAAAAACACAAATTGAGAGAAAGTTGCAATGGTCCTTACAACATATTCATGGGTTGTAGAAAACACACATAATTTACTACATTCGTAATATTTTCAAGATTGATTAAATACATTTGATTAATATAACACAAAGGTAGTTTCAACACATGTTTGTAAAATAAGCAATGAATTTGAAATTTTCATGTTAAACATGAAGCATTCTTGAATATTCCAAATGACTATATTTTCTTTCACAAATTTTTTTTCTTGAAAAACATTAATTTTGAAATTTAAACTTTTTTACATATAATATAATTAGTGTCAAAGATGCCAAAAGTACTAATATGGTTTTTTTTAAGTGTAAATATAAAAATGACAGCCAGATACAATAAATTATGCAATAAATAAAATGATTTTTTTCTTTTAATAGGTCATATTTGCATAAGGGAGAAGGTTCACCAAATGAGTTTAGAAAGACATACAAATCATTTGATATCATCAACTCATGTTTGTTTTATGATAACATTTTAATCTTCTATCTTCTTCTACAATGTCAAAAACAAGTCTAGGAAGGTTTCCATAAATTGTTAGGGTCTTTTAGATTCATATAATATGAAATCATTAGTTCTTCTATTGTAAGTTTATTAGGATTTATTATCAAAAAATGACATTTGTAATGACGAAAATGTTGGTCACCTACCCATATAATAAATGATGTTCCAAATTGAATAATTAATGAACGAATTTCCAAAAAAAACTAATCAAGAGATCACAAACTTAATCCACTATGAATACATAGAATAATCATTTGTATTCAATAGAAAATTCATGCAAAGGTCTTTCTATATATTTATAATAAAAAAATTGGATTGTGAATCATGGCATTATCCAAATAGATTGTTAATAACCATATTTTGATTTTGTCTCAAGACATGCACAAATTTATCTTATTTTATTTATTCAGATTATGTATGTAATTTTGTTACAATGATCAAATAATATTTTGCATGTATAATGTCTTGTAAACATTCATAAATCCTTATTTGATTTTGTTGAACATTGAATTTATGAAACAACAAAATGTCAAATGTGGATTTCAAAAATAATATTAATTAATTTCAAATATAGCTCTTTAGCAATTATTTGATCACTTTTATTTTGTATTATTGTAGCTTTAAATTGTTTTATATTTTGTTTCATCATGTTTAAATAATTTGACAAATATATAGGTTTTAAGTGGTGAGGTTGTTTTTCTTTCTTTTGAAAAAGAAGTACCCATTTAAAACATGCTTGTAAAGGTATAAATGGGTTGATATCCCATGGCCATTGGCTTATGTTATATAATAATGTTTCAATGCATAAAATTTAATCAAATTATCAAAACATATATCAAAATAAATTTTTAGTCAAAAATATACATAAGAAAAACATAGAAAAGACTAATATATTTTTCTTTTTTTGGTTAACAAATTCTTTCAATCATTTCTTTTCGCATAATGCATGCATAATGAAGTGAACATCACTTGTTGTGTAAGACCTTAAGTGAATGCAAACCATAATCAAGGAGAAAAAATATGTCCATGCTCAAACATAGAAAACTAATGTCGAAAAATGATCATAAAAAATCACAATTTATGTGATAAAGTTCAAATTCTATTCAATTTTAAGATCTTTAATTGTATGGTTAAAAAGTAAGTATGGAAAGAGCAAGGGGTAAAGGGATGTTGATGGAAGTGCAAATGGCAAGGAACCATGTGGTGTGGTTGCCAAAACATAGAAGGATTTTAAGAAATTTGTATTGTGCTCTCTAACTTGTAGCCAAATCTGGTTCATTCCTCTTGTGGATGATTGCCATTGCAACTACATCACAAAATTGAAAAATAAAACCATACATTTAAACATGTATATGTGAGCTACATGGTTATTTTATGCATTTTTCAAGCTCAAAAAGGACCAAAGCAATGAGTTGAGCTATGTCACCTCCAAAAACATAAAGTTTTTCAAATGAAATGACATTTGCCTTTTGTGTGAGAGAATGAGGTGGAATTATCCAATATGCGGAAAGGAGATCAATTGACAAATGTTGTATATGGAAAAGATTGGTGCATATAAATGTGAAACTTGACTTCAAGTTTTTATCTAAACAAAAGCATGGAAGAGATATGAGGTGCACAAACTTGCTGAATGTCTGCTTTGTGAAGGTTGTTTTGGTTAGCCTCTTTTTTGTGTTGTTCCCAAGAGCTTGAAAGGGTCCCATTCAAACATGGAGTTTGAAGGAACATTTGGAATTTTCTGGGATGTTTGTTTGTCTTGTTCAAATCCTTATGACAATTTTTATACATTGGAGTTCTCCATAAAGTCAGGCGATTAGGGGGCGAGAACGGCCTGTTTCGGAAAAATAGGGCATCAAACGCGTAACTGGGATTGAAAATTTTAGAAAATGAAATAACTGGGACCCAAACTAGTTTTTCCACCAAGTTTGGTGATAAACTGAGTTTCATCCTGTGTTTCCTTCTTCCTGAGCGTCTGCACTACTGCTACATATATTTTCACTGCTCCTACCTGTACAAGTACCATAATTACTCTCGAACCTTGTGCATTAAAATGCTGAGTTTCAGCCTTTCATACCCAGATTTAATAAAATTTCCTTACTTTGTGGATACCACTGAAAGAGGGGATAGGGGCCGAAAGCAGAGGAGATAAGGGGTGAAACAGAGGGTGACTTTCGAGATAACTCTATTCTCTCTGTCCCAATCTTCAACATCAAAATCTTAGCCCTTGTTAGTACTATTCCATGTAAGACAACCATTTTGCGGTGGAGAAAATCATGCAACCCATATATGTTCAACTGGCAATGAATTTTTTTCTTGATTTTTAGGGGTCAGTGGTGCCTACTTTGGTCCATCATTCTTTCAAGAAAAATTTCAAACAAATCTCAACTTGAATTAATTAGTCCTTGCTACCAATCTTGATGGGTGCATTAGCAAATTACCAGTCAGAAGAGTGTTATGTTTACCAATTGAACTTCACATGACTTATCAATCAATAATATTCAATGAACCTCACTTAAGCAAATCCACACTTTAAATGATGTTGCATTTACTAATTGAACTTTCAAATGATTTCTCAATCAATAATATTCAATGAACTTGACTTCAACCCATTCAAAAATCATCAATCAAGTTTCAATCCTGAACTTTGTTCAATGAGTGTCAATGAACCATAAATCAAAACCCCAAATTCTCTCCTCTTCCTCTTTCCTTATTTGATTTTTTTGTCAAGTTTTCTTCCTTTTATATTCCTCTTTTTCCAGATCTATCTATCAGCAACTCTGGCCAAGGAGTCAAATCTGTTCAAAGCTTCTGCTATCTTGAAGCTATTGTTGTGGAGAGACTTCATGGTTCTCACCTCATCCTCACTCTTTCAACCTCACATGTTTGAAGTTAAGGGGCAAATCTCCTCTGACTCTTTAGAGTCAATAAATACCCAAAGATGCTTATATTGATTCAATACTTATGAGATGGCACCCCTTCCAGCTACTGTGTTTTTATAACCAAGCACTTCTGTCCACGGGATTGGAGCTTTTGGACTTGACAACGTTCTTCCCAAGTCACAATCTACTTAAGCTCTTCCAGAACTCCTTCAATCCTAGACCCCTTACATGACAAACCCCCCAGAAACCAAACAACATTTTATGAACAATATATGCATTCAGCGACAATGGCATCATCTCTCAGTTGCTATTTCCCACTATTGAATGCAGCCTAAAGAAAAGCCTTGAAGCATCATACTTGTAAGTCCCATACAAACACAGCAAATATGTACTGAAATCAGTTGTGGCAATTATGCACATGAAAGTGCGTAGACAACTGATCTCCCACTATGCAACATATTCATACTGTTAACCTAGTCATTCATGACCAGTTAAAAAACACCGCTACAATTCCAGGGCAATTGCAACAAATTAGTGCATGGGCCCAGCTTCTTCTTGATGGTAAATTCTTCTGTCATGGAACTTGCCCTGTGCCTTTGCAATTTTGACACAGGAAAACAAACCCACTACCTTTGTTGTGGATCTAGGCCACTGCCTCAGACCCCTTCCACGAAGAAAGAGGTGGGGTTGATGCATAGCGCCATGTCGATTTGAGATGATCTGCATGATACCTGTCACCTGCAACTTCGCTTATTGGAACAGCAGCTTCAATTTCCTTAATCTCTTCCTTGGAGAGAGAGACACCCACTGCCCCAATGTTTGACTCTAGATTTGCCTTCTTGGTAGTCCCGGGAATGGGAACCACATCGTTGCCATTGTGCAGAACCCAGGCAAGAGCAAGCTGGTTCAATGAGCATCCTTTCCTGGCTGCAATTGCCTCCACTCGTGCCCGCAGCAGTTCATTCTTCTCCAAATTCTCACCTGTCAACCTTGGTTGAAACTGCATTTAAAGCAACACACATCCATGATATCCATCAGTTTCTCTCTAGTCTTATTAGACCTCAATACTAATTTGTGCTCTAATTTGCTTCTTCTTCATGATCCAAGTACTGGCTGTACATCAACTTTCAAACAACATCAAGCAGATTGATTAAGAGGCTGGAAAAATTGGAGAGGGAGAGATTGCATACACTGCGGAAATCTTGTGTTCCTGCTTCAGGTTTGTAGCCAGCAAAGAACCCACGTCCGAGAGGACTGTAAGGTACTAATGCTATCCCCAGCTCTCTAGAGACACACACATGCACACGCACAAATGCACACAATATCCTTCAGCATAATTCATGATCTTTTTTCTTTTTTATCCCAGTGCAACAAGCAAACAGCTGTGAATCTACTTACAAGACTTGGAGTCACATGCATGCATATTGATTGGGTTACTACTACTAAACTAGCTGCTGGACAAATACACTGCAGACAAGAATTTTGAGTCATGGTGTATGTTATTACTGGCAAGTAGGAACAATGTCCTCTTCCAAATCTCTGGACCAGAGGGACCACTCCATTTGCACAGCAGTGATGGGATACACTTTGTGTGCACGGCGGATCTCAGAAGCAGAAGCTTCAGACAACCCTAGATGCTTCACCTTCCCCTCTTCCACCAACTTCTTCATCTCCCCCACCTGTGCAACATAATAATTTCATTCCTGAATCAGCCCATGTCTGATCTTTTTCCCACAAAATAGTGCTCAAGACAGATGTAGCTGGCTAGCTGGTAGAGGACCAACTGTATGGTAGACATATAGATCTGCAACTAACAGAGCTGAATCTCTTCAATGGAAATCTGTGCAAAAAATGAGGGACCTGGAAGCTGGGAGTTGCATACTACGTACAGTGATTTCAATGGGCACTTTAGGATCAAGGCGATGCTGGTAGTAAAGGTCGATGTAATCCACACCCAGTCTCTTCAAGCTTCCTTCACAAGATTCTCTCACCCACTCTGGGTCTCCTCGTACACCCCATTGCCCATCCGCTGAGATAACGTTTGCGAATTTGGTGGCGATTTGTACCTTCTCCCGCGGGATACCTTTGACTGCCTGTTTTTCATGTTCCACACATCCCACATGAGCTCTCCCCCCCCCTCCAACCATCACTTTCAAAATTGTAGTAACAAATTTTTGTTTGTCTTGCGGGAAGAACAACACTTGACGACCATGTTTGTTGCTCTGCTGCAACAACGGCATGTTGGACCAGAAGTTCCTAAAGAGCAAAATGCCTGGAAGAAAAAACTCCTCATATTTCTATCGATATTGGGGTTTTGGGTCACAGCAGATCTTCAAGGTTGAGAAAGAGAGAGAGAGAGAGAGAGCTGAGCTTCATCACCTTGCCGACGAGAACTTCGTTGGTATGAGGACCATACACATCAGCAGTATCAAGGAAAGTAACTCCACTATGCACAGCATATCTGATGAGTTCAATCATCTCCTCCTCAGGCTTTGGAGTTCCATAGAATGAACTCATTCCCATGCATCCCAAACCCAGAGCTGAGACTTCCAATCCTTCAGCACCCCCAAGCTTCCTCCTTGGAACGGGAGGGAGATGATGCTCACCAGACGCCATAACAACAATTGGTGATCTTAGATCTTCTTGAGCACCCCCAAGAAAAAAACAAAACAAAACAAAACAATGTTTGTTTCTTTGTTTGCTTGTTTCTTTGTAGAGAAACACTTGTGACAGTAGAAAGAAACTGATCTCCTTCCTTCCTACCGGAGTCTGTGAACCTGGAGAAAAGAACTGGATAAAGAACTTGATAGTCTCTCGTCCCCTAATCGCCTGACTTTACAGATAACTCTATTGGATCAAAAGATCTGACACTGAGAAGGAAACTCGTTGGCATGCCCAAGTGTCTGTCAAGGCAGGTGTTGCTGTTTGCTGCACACAAGTAGTTTGTGATAAGGCTCTTTGGAGCCAACAAAAGGAAGTTGCACAGGAAGTTGCACTCTTCTTGATTCTTGCAAAAGCTCCCGTGACCCTTTTTTAAAATTTTATTTGGGTGCCTTTTCGTTAGGGGCCTAGGACAACAAGGTGATAGCCAGTGGTGTATTTTAATAGTTTTATTTATTTATTGTGTTTAAATTCATTGTAGAGTGTAATAGCTTAACTGATTTTGGCCCCTAGGTAATAGGTTTATTTTTATATGAGGATTTTTGAAATATGATGATATTTTCGCTTGTGTTGAAACTTGAGATTAGTTATTATAGAGTTATAATATCTTGAAGGATTTTGGTTTCTTTCTTTTAGAGGGTTTTTTTTTAAGATTATATTTTTGCACGGTGAAATATTTCAGTTTACATAATTCTTCCTTTGCATTAAAATACTTTTAAATTTAAATGGCAAGGGCCCAGTGTGACACATCGACAATAGAGACATCCATAAAGTGACCTGCTTTTGTGTCCTCCTTTGGATCCCCTTATTTCAACCTCAAATTTTGCTATCTGTAAAGTGAATTTTGTTTTTTTATTGAATCAGGTTTAAACTCAGAAAACAATCAATTTTTTTCTTGGGTAGATTGAGTGCATCCCATCTTCACCCCCTTTTTCCTGAGCGCCTCCACCGCTGCTACATATATTTGCATTCCTCCTACACGTACTGCTATTATAATTACTCTCGAACCTTGTGCATTAAATGTTGAGTGTCAGCAATTTCATGCCCATATTTAATAAAAATTTCCTTACGTTGCAGATACCACTGATTTGAGGTTGAAAGAGGGGTTTGAAAGTCAAAGGAGGCCCAAAGACAGGGTCAATATAGAATGACTTTACAAATATCTTTAATATCTAATGCATGAGAATTCAAAATAGTTATGGTAGCAGTAAGCACAACAGAAGTGAAAGCGCTAGGAAATGAAAGAAAGACAGGATGAAACTCAAATTATCACAAAATGCAATGTATTTTATTATTATTATTTTTAATCTCACCCCCTTAATGGTCAAACTCAAGGTATCCATGTTATGCTTTAATCATTTTATGGATATCTTTAATTTAGTATTTATTTTACATTTTGGTGTGATAGACAATTGTAACAAATGTGTTTCACATGATGAGTTAACAAAATTATGACCTTTCACACACGTATGTGAACACCTAAGCACATCAAATTAACAAATATGAAAAAAAGTTTGAACTTTTTATAATTAATTAAAACTAAAATTTTTAAAAAATTTCTTGTTGCATCACACTTTGAACATTGCCCTTTGATTCATATTCTCCAACTTAATGTCACACAATGAGATTTGCATCAAAGCATCTAAAGTTTCCAAATTATATAAATAGCACATAAATAGCTCTTGATAAGGTTTTTTAAATAAAAATTATCAGATAAATGGACTAGCAATCATCCACAAGAGGACTTAGCCAAATTTGGCTATAGGTTTTTTATAAAAAAAATTTAAAAACCCACTATATACTAACAACATGCAAGAACCTATGGTCAAAATTTGGCAATATCAACTTGTTTTTCCCCTCAAAATATGGCAACTTTGGGGAATTTTTTCCCACAAAAATCCTTTGGACAAGTCGCACCCATTTTTTTTTATCACTAAGTGGCAAAAAATTTCCACCAAATAAAAACCTTGCTCTTTGTAGGAGCTTGTTTTGAAAATGCCCTTTCATAAACTACAATAATACTAAAATAATTTTTTCTTCTTCTTATTTAAGCCTTGGGTGAACCACACTTACAATGGTATGATAGTAAAAACCCTTACTTTTCATGAGTTGCTTTTAAACAATGTAAATATTGATCCATTAAACGAAAACAAGGGCTCTACTTCCAAATTTAACATTTCCCAAGTTGATGTAACCTCTCGAGAGGCCTTACTCAAGAAGGTGTCAGGTCACCTTGGCCCATCCATTAGTGTCATGAGTTTTTTTTTTACTACATTTTTTTAAGAATTATTTTATTCTTTGCTTTTCCATGTGATGAACTCTTTTTTTTTGTTGCATTTTTTCAATGGGAAAAAAACTTTTTTGACTTTTTCTTGTGATGGGTGCAAAAAGAAGCCTTGATGACAACCCAATACAACCTCACATTTTTGAGAATGCTCCCTTGGCACAGTCCATGAGCTTCATGGATTGTGCCCCCAATGGCCCCATTGGGCTTTACCCATGGTAAAACACAAGGCCAAGGTTATCATAACCTAAACGTGTGTACATATCATGAGACAGAAGAGGGAGAGGCTTCACAGAAGGATGGGTTTAGGGTTTAGGGTTTAAGCATCTCACTCCATATTGTTATAGCAGATCATCTACCTTGTTGAGGGTGTTTGTTGTGTCAAGCGTGAAGACTAGGTTGATGGTACCCTTTAGAGTCTCGAGTGAGATGAAAGGTGACAAATATTGTACATTTGTTGGCCTTGCCTACCAAGGCAAGGATATTGTTGTGTTCAGATTCATTATAGAGTATAGTAGCTTAAGGGATTTTGGCCCCTAGGTAATAATAATAGGTCTATTTTTATATGAGGATTTTTGAAAGATGATATTTTGGCTTGTGTTGAAACTTGAGATAAGTTATAATAGAGTCCTAATATCTTGAAGGATTTTGATTTCTTTTAGAGGATTTTCTGAAGATTATAGTTTTTGCATGGTGAAATATTTGAGCTTCCATAATTCTTCTTCTGCCTTAAGATACTTTTTAATGTAAATGGCAAGGCCACGGTGTGGCACACCCCTTGTTAATATTGCCAACTTACCTCTCTCGCCAGCAGGGGTGTTTTTTTGGGCAAAACTTCACCAAATGTCTATTTTTATATTTATTTCAAAGTGATGAATATTTTATTTCTTTGGGTTTTTTAAGTCACCACATTTTGAAAAAAAAATCTTCAAAAAAAAAATTAAATCAAAATTTAGACAAATTCTATCCTGAGTTCCAGCAAGTAACCAAATATATGGAAGGAAGATAGATTTTTAAAAATTTCTTATTGCCAAATCTGACTAAATCATCTTATGTATGATTGTCACTTCCACTACATCACCGAATTGAAAAAAAAAACCTGCTCTCCAGCTGCTTTTACTTGGTTGGTTTGCTACAACAGCACTAAATGAGGGCCAAAGGTGGGGAATATTGTATATAGTGAGGGTTGCAACTTTACTTCTTGAGCAATTAAATTTACAGAGGTTGGTGGTTGGTTACACTGTAACCAAAAAAGAAGGGGGACACGAACGAATCCAAGACGCAGAACTCACACAGGTACCTGTCCGACCCTTCTTGCCACCACAACTGCATTCCTTCTGGGATAATCACCCTCAGAAGCTCTCCTAGTGTTTCTGCAGTACAATACCACTCTCCCTAAGCATACAAG
>Ga0116231_10006262_pt1 | contig 22831 bp, 12 predicted proteins | sample S1TSphgellanicum_2_FD_89695 | JGI IMG/M metagenome (GOLD analysis project Ga0116231, IMG submission 89695) | Host-associated microbial communities from peat moss isolated from Minnesota, USA - S1T2_Fd - Sphagnum magellanicum MG | ecosystem: Host-associated > Plants > Peat moss > Unclassified...
TAGACCCCCCCCCGGCCCCTCTCAAGCCTATCCTGCCATGCTGGAGGGAAAATTCCGCCCGGTAAGTGGCCCTCCAAATGGACCATGGAATTTCTCTGAGGTTGTTACACATTAATTTGAGTCATGCTGAGTGGGTCAAGTCTATGATGCTCCCATTCTTGTGTAATGTAAAGGCCTACGGTGGTGGCATACTCAAAATAAGGGGCCTAAGACAAGGCAATAGCGGAGTCTGGCCTCACATTTTGGGAATGTCCCCCACCTATGGGTTTTACCTACGGTAAAGCACGAGGCAAAATTTATCATGAACCAAACCTATGTAAATCATGAGGCCTATGAATGGGAGGGTTCTTATGCCTACTCCTCAATGGTGAGAGCATTCTAACACTTACAAGTATAGGCAAAATTTTCCTCCCATCCTTGAGGAGTAGGCATAATAATATCCTTCCCAATTTCTAGGAGGGAAATTGATGAATATAAGGTGACCTCCACACACACTACAAAATTTTCTCCTAGTGGTTTACCGACTAGGGAAGGCTCTATTGAAGGTTTTCATTAAAGAGGTGGACTAGTAGTGGGTACCACATTGTCTTCATGAGAATGAAAATAGGTAAAAGATCTGGTGCCTTCGCCACAAAAGGAAACAAGATAAGAGACTACCAAGGCATTTTTTTCCAACTTTTGACTCACACCATAGTCACCTAAACCCTAAACCCAAATCTTCATAGACACTTGACGGAGCATTCTTAATTTTTAGTCCAATTTTGTCTTGATAGTCAGAGGAGGCACATAATGTGACAGGCGCATTATGTAACGGAAAATTGACTATGCATATTTTCGAATTACTAAATTGATTCTTGCAAGTTTCGTCGCTTGCTGTCGCTGCTTTGGCAGGCTGTTTCAAGCAACTTCTCTAGCCTTTCAGGCCAGGGAAAATAATAATTTGTACTTGATTATGAGGTAATCGTGCTTAAAACAGCCTAGGTAATATAGTTGGTGCAAAAGTGCCTTGACTTGAAGCCCGGTGGTTGTGTGAGTTTTCCAAACTCAATAATACTTGAGAAAGAATGTTTTTCAACTTTCAAGTTGTTTGGGTTTCAACTTAAATGGACGTCAAATTTTGTGAAACAAGAATTGACCTTTCCACCAATCTTTACCAAGACCCCGCATATGAGCTAATTCCAAGTGTCATGATACCAAAGCTAGTCAATTGAATACTTTGTGTCCATGTTGCTCACAGTTTAGTAGTCAACAATTATGTCAAAAATTCTAGAATACTTTTGTGCCGTTTTTTTTGCACACATTAGAGTTATCCACAAAGTCACCCTATCTTCAACTTGTCTTTGGGCCTCCTTTCAGTGCTTTCACCCACTATCCCCTCTTTCAGTGGTATCTGCAAATTAAGGAAAATTTTTAAAATCTCAGTATGAAATCCTGAAACCCAGTGTTTAATGCACAAGGTTCGAGATTAATTTTAGTAATTGTACGTGTAGGAGAAGTGAAAATATATGTAGCAGCAATGGAGGCACCCAGGGAAAAGGAAAGATAGGATGAAACTCGGTTTACCACCAAAATTGATGGTTTCCTGAATTTCAACCCTCATTGAATGCAAATGTACTTATTTGCAGCGTTTTCAAAAATCTCACGTGTGTCTGACCAAACTCAGGGTTCTGGTGATGTAATCTCATTAGTTTACTGATGACTAGTCTATTATTTTATTGACCAAATGGAAGTTGTGAGAGAACTTCAGAAACATTTCCTTTAAGCATAAGGGAAGGGCTGGTCCAAAGAAGGTTATGATGTTGTTTGACAGTATCCAAATTCGGCACCCCATGTCACCTTCCCTTCCCCCAACATAAAAAAAACTGACATGATTTGAATTTTCCAGCTTACATATGTGGACACACACACCCCTTACATATTTTTCAGCAAAGGAAAAAATTCAGATTTGTAAAGAGAAAATATAAAGGAAAAAATAGGTCAGGTTTTTAGTGTAAGGTAAGGGCCTTAGGGTGAGGCCATTCCTGAAAGAAGGGCCCTGCCAAGGTGGTTGTCAAGGCAGCCCACATTTCAGAAATGCCCTCATCCATGGGCATTACATGACATAAAGGTGCTGCTGGTTTTATATTTTTTTCATGTTCATTTTGCAGTGTTAGTTGGAGGAGGCACATTATGTAACAGAAAATTGAATCTCCATCTCTTTGTATTACAAAATTCACTCTCACAAGTTTAGCTGCTGCCCCGGCTTCAACAGGCAGTTTAAGCAACTACTCTAGCCTTTTTCTCATTTTTTTCCATTATATATGGGTTTAGGGTTTAGAGTTTAGGGTTTAACCCTAAACCCTAAAACATATATGTTAGAAACATATCTCATTACATAGCCTGGGAGTTTCCCAATAATTTGCATCATAGAACCTCATCTGTAGCAGTAGGCAATGCAATCCTTAAAACTAAAATCCTCATTCATTTAAATGGCTTCTAGTACATTGTGGCAGATTGTGATATACCATAGTACATATGATGAATGGTTGCAAGTTTTCAATTATCAGGTTTGAACTTAAAACTAAGACAGGCTAGACACACTAAACACCCTCATAAACATAAGAAGAATGTGTTTATTATTTTTTATAATCATTACTTGCCGAATATTTCAGAATTTAAAAACCAAGTGTTGAAGTTAAGATTTAAAATTTAAATAATCGGCTGTTTGTTGTTGAATCCAATCAAGGAGCATGGTAGTTGAGATCAGCTCATAGCCCGGCTTATTCTTGAAGCTCTCATAAAAGAGATAGGTTACAAACTACAAATAACTAGAGAGTTAGGTAGCAATCTTGACAATGTATGATACTTACCTATTCTTCATCTTTTGCTGGACTTATAGCTGCACCAGTCTTTATGTTAGGTAGCAACCTTGACTATGGAAGTTATTCATCATCTTGAGCTGGATTGCAGGCCGCAATATGCCATCAACATATATTGAAGTGTGGGTGTCTTTAGTGAAGTCTTCAGTGTCCTACTCAGTGATTTTGTTTTTCAAAATGTCAAGGTGTCTTGCCTGGCTGCATACAAACCCATGTGGAGTTATTGACGGCAAGTTGAAAATGTGAGGGGGTAAGTGGCTGTTTCTATCATTTATTTTAGTGAGGTAGATTTCAACTCCTTAGGCGCTTAAGCACTTACAATTTGGCAATCATCTAGATCACCATGTGATAAGGAGTGTTGACAAAACTTTTTTTTTAATGAGAGATTTTATGGTGATTAGGTAGATGCAAATGTAAGAAACATAGTGATCATTTGCATGTTACCATGGAGCTTGTGGTGATGTTGATTGTTCGTGAGGAGGACATTAGTTTGACAAAAACCCATATTAAATCAAACACCATCAATTGAAAGAAATAAAGTGAAAGAAACTACAAAAGGAACATTAAATCACAAGAAGACTATGATCTAGTTGGTTGGTTGGGTTGGATGCACAACTTGGATTTTAAAGGTGGAAAAACAACATTCATCATTTACATAGTTGAAAATGATAGTTATAGACACCTTTGTCAACACAAATTACTTAGACAATCAATGGTGCAAAAGGTTGCTAGTCTTTAGATGGTAGGACAAACAATAGTCAAATGATAGGGTTGCACATCAATGGTGATTCCAAAGTAGCAACATGTTTGTTTTACATAATGATCTTAAAAAGGGAGGTTCCAAAATTAAATTTGCTTTCATCGAAAAAAGTTGGCATCTTGATGACCTAATGAATCATTGGGCCAATGAACTTCCCAAAAAATAATTAAGCCTTCAATATGGTGAAATGTCCCTAGGATGTTTTGAATTTAACAAAAGGATTGAACCAATATTGAAAATAAATGATGCCTCTTGCATTCATCAATTTCTAGTTGGGGAATCAACATTTGAATTCAAAGATCAAACATACACAACATGTGAACATTAAACCTTGATAACTTCAAAGGTTGTTGTGCATCATCATATATAGGTTTAGTGAACCCCCCAATAAAATGGCACTATATGCAATTGATATTGTTTGCCCATGAAATAAAAAATCACAAATTGGATATTTGTTGCAAGATCAATCCACCAAGTAATCAACAACTAGTCATTGATGTTTTTATGCAAGTCCAAGAATGTTATTAATCATTTAAAACCATATTCTTTTTTAGATTTGAATACATGTTGTACAATTTAGCACAACATATTTCAATAGTAGTCACAAATTCACATACAAATGTGTCATGACCATGCATAAATTTTCTAAGCAAATGGACTACCTCTAGCAAAAACATGATGTAAATCAACCCCATCACCACCTCAATGTCACATAAATTTTGGAGTTCGTTTTTACTATTACCACAATATGCAAGTCATCATTCATCTTCACCACCAAAATTATATATTTTGCGAAAACTTGTTTAGTAGGGGATAACATGAAAATCCACCTAGTCTTTACATTATGAAACAATTTCAAACCTTTAGTTTCAAGTAACATAGTAAAAGTACCATGCTCAAAATGCCTTTTTGATGAAAATGAAAAATGTGTGCATGGTTTGCAATAACCCTTCAAGCTTACTAACCAAGGTTTGAACAAAAAGAATTTACATAGCTAGGTTAATTTAATGTGCCATGCAATTCATTACAGTCACAAAAGGTGTATCTTTAGATTTGAATTGAGTAGCAACACTAGTTTATAGGCACATGAACACCACAATTCCATTTGATCCAAAGCAAATAGGTTAATCTAATTAGTTACCATGCATGCCCCCATACTCCATCAAAAACTTCATAATCAACTAGGTTAGGTTATTGGCATTGCCTCCACTAATCACCCCTTCAAGAATCAACAATAATGACATCCTATTAAAGTCATCATCAACATACACATGTACACTACACCAAGATTGATTGTCAATTGTAATAACTTCATCACAATAGATACTAATGTACCTAACCTTTGCATAGTAACTTTGGTAGATTTGATGACAATGCAACGCATGTTTTCAACCATCCACTAGCCAATGCAGTCAAATTAATGTTTACGTTAAGTGTTACTCACCTTCAAAATATCAAAAAGTTGTTTGATGCTTTCAAAATTTGTCAACAATTGGCTAAGTTTCAAAAACCAAAAAATGGCAAAAAAGAATGAACTTGTGCTTCTCTTCAATAGTTTCATTAAAAACAACCACAATTTCAACAATAATAGTTCAACCTTGGTTAGCCCACAACTAATCATTCTTGGCATGTTGTTGACTAGTACACATGAAATATTGGCCCATAGCAATTGCAAGGCATGAAACCTTGCACTTCCACCTATGTGCATGGTTTACAAATTGTCAAATTTAGGTACTAGTAATTTTTGTCTACCATCAACCTCACTACAAAAAAGAAGAAATGATAAACTTGTTGTTGTTGTAAACCCTAAACTTTGAGCAAGACAAATAGATGACAAACTTGATGCAAAAACCTAGAACAATAAGAAAAGAAGATGAGCTTATTGTTGTAGCAAATCTAAAGCTTGAGCACAATGAACAAACAAAAATAACTTGAAAACCTTGAATAATAGGAAGAGAAGACAAACTCTAAGTTGCAACAAACCTTAAACCTTCAGTAAGATGAACATATGGCAAGCTTAATTATGAGTTAATGAGAACATGACCAATTTGAAAAAGGGAAACTGAAAAAACAAGGTACCTTTCTATAATGTAAAGATTAGGAAGGTTTCAAAGTGAATTCCATGCAACAAAGGCACATTGATAAGGGGAGGAACATATTTAAATACATGCCGAAACTTGCATTGTGTGTTCATTTCCAATGATGTAGAGTCTAACACCATGAAAGAGCAAATCTTCATGTCAATGTTCTTTGTCAATAATGTGCACAATATGCTTCGTGCATTCCAATTTCCAACAATAAATCAAGGCACAATATACTTCTTAATGTTGAGAGAGTTAATGACTCTATGTAGTAGGATATAAAAAGATTCAAAATAATTCACAATAACAAAATGAAAACTAAGGCAATGTCAACTCATTAAAAGTAAAATGCAGTTAGCTACAAAACTTGAAATGGGGAAAAAGAAATGGCAATGAAGGTGGATCTGAGGTGTTCCTCTATCAACACTACTGAAATTAACAACAATTAAAGGCAACTTGAGATGGGACAAAATCAACCCCTTGAAAATTTCCAAACCTTGCAAAATCAAAATCCCTACTAGCCTTAAATCCTATGGTTAGGAATAAGGACAATTTATTGTTGAAAATCCATTTGATTTAACAAGGGGGTGTAAAATAAGTGAATTAGCTCTAAAATACTCATTGGTGATCCCCCAAAAAAAAAAAAACTCGGTGCAGGTCTTTAAACTAGGTAAAGCCCTTCACCAAGGGTTTTAGCCTACACCTGCAGTTCCTAAAAAAATCAGTACCCTTGTGAAGAAACCTTACAGGTAATGTGCGTCCACTCCTTCATAAATAATGAGGACCCTCAATATACCCTAGTAGGTAGCTTGGCACCTCAGACACCAAATATGTTACTTGTAGAAATGTGCAAATTTTCAAAAAGTAAATAATCTTTTGTGATTCTTTATTTTTGGGCATGGAGTAGTCTTCAAACATTCATTAATTGTTAGACAGAAATGTGTTGAGCGGGGCACTTGGAACCATAAATAATAAGGACCCTGAATATTATTGTTTTTCCGCGCTATAAATTTCTTCATTGTTTGATAAAAATTTGGAATTTCTTAGATTGGTTTTTCTTAGGGTGAATTTCACTAATTTTGTTTATTTCTTGCCAAGTTATCAATATCATAAAATTTTTAATTTTAAAAAAAAATTAAAAAAAAACTCTACAAGTCAATATTATTGAATGTCAACAGTTTATCAAGTTTTTTTTTTAATCTTAAATGTTTGTGCTTCATACACTTAACTTTTTTGAGCTATGAGATACTTGAGTTAAGATTAGTGAAGTGATTCATTACATGTGATGTCCACCTTAGTTAGGTGGAGGTAACATTTCCATGAGTTGATGATCTCGTTCATGTGATATTAGGGTAATTTCTTTTGAAGCATCACAATGACAGACCTGACTTGACAAGCCGTTGGCACTCCAAGCCAAGCTCATTGGCAGAGGGGCCAGCAAGGAGTTTCACCTGCACTACTCCCAGGACTTTTTTCTGAGGGTCCCAGAATGGGCTACACCTGTGCGAGCTATCACCCCTAGGGTTTAGGGTTTAGGGTTTATGATTGCTCACTGGCTGACATTGCAGTCTGCAGAGTTTTCTAGCTGTATTTGGTCGCCCCCCGCGAGCTATAAATGATTCAGAGCTCACTTCAGATTCGTCACAATCCGGTCACAGGTCTTTTGCTTAGGGGAGGGGAGGGGAGGGGAGTTCTCACGGTTTATCATATTCCTCACATGAAGATCCCCCACACTAGTTAGATGGATTCACCCCTATCCAGTTGTAGGCATCAAATTTGAGTTTTGAGCAAGTGTACCCAGTGCTTTTTCAATGTAATTGAGACTCCACAAACTATTACAATTTTATCTTTTTGTTGGTTGTCGGTTTAGAGCCACCAGAGATCTGTACAAATTAATCCCACGGGTAATAATATATCAAACGTTGTGTAATTTGGGTTTGTGCAGGTTACATGAGAGGGTGAATCTAAGCTGTCCTGATCTCTTATACATACATATGTATATTATATTACACAAGACTTGATGCAATCTTGAGACCTTTGAGAGATGAGACTGATCGAGACGACCCATTTCTGCTACTTCGACAAATTTGCTTCCAATTTTCTTTTCCAAGAAGTTGAACATTAGAGCATGGAAGATCAGGGAGAAGCCTATCGTTGAATCTAATCAGTCGAGAGTTTCTGTCAGCATATATATAAACCGGACAAATTGCCTTTTGATCTTGTGGGGGAGCAACTGGGACATAAGTTTTTCAGTCTGAAATCGAAGACAGTTTGTACAGGACCCGCAAACCTGCAGACAGGTATGCAAAAACCACGAAATATATTCATGGCCAGTGGGTATCAATGTCTTTTCGAAGTATCAAAGTTCATTTACAATTCTATAATGTTGATCTCAAGAGTTTAAGTTGTTTAATCAGCCATCGTTCAGGACAGTTGCAACTCTCCAATACTTGAAAGCCACTACTATCTATCCCTGCAGCAAGAAAGAAGGTCCTATGTCAGTGGCTTTCCATTAGGTTGTTGTGATCACAGCAGGCTATGTGTAACTGTGATCACAGCAGCCTAATGGAAAGAGAGAACCTTAGAAACTAATCGAGAAACTTTGGTTGTGTGATAATTAGCTAGTGGCCGGTAGTGTCCAATATTTGTGGTTCAGTGCCGCGTGCACATCACTAGAAAGCTGGTTGAACGTTCGAACATGCATAGTTTGCTAAAAACCAGAGCTGAAGTGCAACAGAGGTTGCACAACAACACTTCGCGAGACAAGATCGTCTCAGAAACCAAGTTTCTCACACACCTTCTTGCAAGCATAGCATCCCTCCTGCAAACGCTCCTTCCAAAGCACGTTCCAGCAGATGTGAACGCAACGTAGGCGTGGTGGGCCCCGGCGCCGCATTTTTAATTTTTTAGTATTAAAATTTAAAATTTTTTTTTTCATTTCACGTTTTTTTTGTCGTGCAAAATTTTGCACAAAAATATGGAAAATTAATTTTAATACCGAATAGTCTGTAGCACATTCCCTATGTTTCGTGAAAAAAACTTTATTAATCAATTTTTTTGAATCTTTTTTTTTGGGGGGTCACATTTTGACTTGGATTTTAGAGTGGGGCCATTTTTCTTTACCAGCCTATTACATTTTAGGCCTGTTTTACAAAAGTTCCTCTTGGGATACTCACATATTATAATGCAAATAAGAAATTTAGAAGAAAAAAAAACAAGGACGAGTACATTTTTTTTTTAAAACGTCTAGTTGAATATGATAATTGTCTGAATTCCTTTCCAAGTTATCCTTTGCACAATTGCTTCCTTTTCCCAACCTCGAGTATGTATAAAACCAAAAGACTATATGGTGCATTCACACTTAATGTTAAGTCAATGTTAAATGAAAATCTAGGTGGCATCCTAGGTGGCACCGAATGTTAAATGGGTGATAGCTTAATGTGAAGTGAATGGTAGCTTAACATAAAATGTTCATGGTAAGTAGGTGTAAGTCCTAAATGACTAGCATGGTGTTAGGGGACTCGACACTAGAGTCCCTAACACCAAGTGTGGATGCACCTATAGTAGATTGGAGCTTAATGTTGTCTAGATTTCATTTCCAAGCTAACCTCAGTAAAAGGGTTCAGTACATCATTGGTAATCCTTGATGCCTCTATTGATGAGAAACCCTTACTCATGGTAAAGTGCCTCCTCTCCTCCTCAAACAAAATCAGAGCTCTTAAAATTCTACCAAATCTTTATGCTGGATAAGGACCTTGAACAAGGCAGTTCTAGGATTGCATGTCCTGTGCTTGCAGGCTCTTGCCTCTCACACTGAGCCCTTGTTCCCAGAACGGTCCCATTCTTGGTCCTTAATATCCTACACATCAGGGCCTTAGATGGTGCACATAACAAGCCCAGAAATTATGACATTATCAAAACAGTTGGCGACAGAGTTGGCAAGGACTGGCAGATCTCAACAACAAAGTCAAGAAGAAGATGATGATGTAATGTATAACCTTTGATATATGCTTGCAGGTGCACTGCAAGTCTTGCATCTACAAGTCCCATGGGAAGGACCCTTTTTGGCAGCAAACATTGCTCAGAAGGACCCTTTCGACAGCAAACATTTCTCAGAAGGACCCTAAAGTTTGGCAGCAAAAGACACTCAGAAGGACTGTTTTGGAAGGACCGAGCTGCAAGAGGGAATCATTGACCTAGGGTTTTGCAGAATTGACGTAGCCACCCAATGATCATGACATGAAGAAATTGTGTGTGAGACCAGCTGAATCTAAAGCTGATTCGTGTATTAAAGAGGAGGAATCTAGTGTCTCCTCTCTATTACTGTCATTGACACAAGACCTCCAAAGCATGATTTATGCCAAGCTTCCTCTTCAAGATCTCTACAAGTTACGGACTTGTTGCAGGGAGCTTCATGATGTAATACATCATGACTCTTTCAAGAATGCAGCTCAAGTTGTTGCAAAGTCTTCATGTGATTTGGTGAGATCATCATCCGCATATTATAGCCCCATGTTCTTCTCAGTTGGCCATGATGGGGTACTGGAATGGGCAGGCTATGATGTGACTTCAAGCAAGTGGAGCACATTACCTTCGTTGAATCGTCTTCCATCTCCAGATCCTGGGCTTCTGAAGGAGTTTCTTATTGCAGGAGATGATGGACTCCTTTGCATCAATGTGGCCAAAGTCTCTTTGGAAGCAGCAGCAGCTCCCAAGCTTGTGATCTACAACCCATTGACCCAACAAATTAGGGAGCTTCCACCTATGAATTTCCCCAGACATCCAGTGTTAATGCACTTGCTTGTTGACAAGTGCAGGAAGAATTCATACAAGGTGATTGTTGCTGGGAGCTCAAGCACTGGCACTGAACACCTTTCCAGAAAAACAGAAGTCTATTGCTCAGAGACTCAATCCTGGCAAGTCACTGGTGACTTACCAGAACCTGATTTTGGGCTGAATGAGTACCAGAATGGTGCATACTGTGATGGAGTGTTATATTGTGTTGCACTTAGTACTGATGATCATGTCATGCATTCTTCTGTAAGTGGCTGCAAGGTGGTTCTAGCTTATCATGTGAAGAAAGGCAAATGGTTAACCAATTGGTACTGCCCCATTCCAAGCTTCCGATCACACGCCTACTTTGCAACAACCCAGATCGTGACTCTTGCAGGATCCATCTTTGTGTTCTCAGAACAGGAATATCTGAAGGAGGTGAAATTCTGTATTGCAAGGCTTGATTGCATTGAGATGGGTATGGGCTCACAGAAGAAAAATTTCCACATGATGGAGCACCACCAACAACAACCACCCATGAGTTGCAAGTGGTACAACAACAACAACAAGTCTATCAGTAAACCTCAAATAGTACTGCAGGAGCTGCCGCTGCAATCAGAAGCTCCAGGAAGAAATTCTGGAATTCTTTATGGAAACTCAGAAGGAAGAAATTCTGGAATTCCTTTTGGAAATTCAGAACCAGCTCCGATTGTTACTCATGAGAATTTCATCACCAAGAAACATGAGGAGGAAAATTTGTTGATGTGGTCAAATGTAATGAACTTTCACAAATTTCCTGAGATGGGTTCAAACGATCAAGAAGTGGTGGAGGAGGAGCTAATGTGGCAAAGGATTCAGAAGGAGAGGAAAGAAGGGAAATGGGAAATCGTGCTTGAGGAAAGCAAGAACGGTAGTCGAGGTTTATTGGTGTATCCTGAGAACACATGCGTGGCTCAAGAAACAATTAGTACTAGTGAGAAAAAACACAATTTGTGCATTTTCAACACAGTGGAACGAACAATGATAATCTTAGATGACTTCCAAAACAACAATAATAATATTCACAATCATAATCACAATAATGACAATCATAAAAATAGTAATACTACTTCTTCTTACCCAATTCACAATCTGATAAAATTACGAGAAAATAAGAAAAAATTTCATAGTTTAAACCCATTAGGTTTCGCATTTAAACCAAATTTCAGTGCATCTGTGTAATGAACTTCTAGATGCGATCGATTGGCGAGAAAATTATATACCAATTCAGCCTTAATTGTGAAGAGAATGACGTTTTGGTTAACAATGAATTCGGCCTTTGTGATGAAGAGAACAAAGTGAAGTTTCCGGTTAGTAATGAATTGAGAATTTGGAAAAATCTGCAACACCATCTTTGTTTGAACAATTAATTATATGCACATTATTAGAAAATCAAACATGTTGGGTATAAAATCAAACATCTCCTCAAGATTTTTAAGTATTGAGGCTGAAGTAAATAGAAGAAGGTTGTACAAATGATGGAAAATATACATTTTGTATATATAGGGGAACTTTTTTAGTGTATATATTTGAAGTGGTTTATCACAAGATTAGAATATAAGTTTTGTTGTTCTAGTTAAGGACTACCCAATTACGATCTCAATTGATGTTGCTTTTACGTCTCTTTTTATAAGCTTCCATTGTGTTTATCCCATATGAGGATGTAGTACATAAGAGAACTACTTGTAATAAAGTGTGTATCTACTTTCAAGTTTTGTTTTTAGAAAACTGCCAACTTTTGCTCTGGCCTTTTGTTTTTTTCTTTACTGGCAATGTTTTGCCAAAAAGAGAAATTAAAAATAAAATTTTGAAAATGAATTGATTTTGAGGGTTTCAATCACCAGAAGTTGGGGGGTGGGTGAAAAAATGTAAAAATCATTATTTTTTAAATTTTGGTTTTTAATGGGTGATTTTCACTTTTGCTGCATCAAAAAAAATTCCTTAACAAATCATTGGTCTGCTATTATGGCACCTACCTACCCACTAGCAACCCACTAGCCCTTACCATTGTACTAATCATTTACATGCTTCTACTTACCTAGACTTAGCCACCTACTATCCTACCTACCTACCTACCTACCTACAGGTCATTAAGCACATACTTCACCACTGTGAAACCCAAGATCAACTCAGCTGGGGTTCATCCACAACTGAGTTACAACAAATAGCTTAACAAGGGTGAAACCTGACATCAACTCAGCTGCAGGTTTATGCGCAACTGAGTCATAACATGCTTCCAATTGATGGATGTTGCACTTGGTTCACTCTGGCCATGCAATCATTCGGTGGGTTCTTTTACTCGGGACAAAGAAAAAGGAACGTAGTTGGAGTCTCATTGGTTTTATCCATGGTGGAGAAGCAATTTCTAGGGCTACGAATACCATGCTCATTGTGAATGACTTTACTCTAGAACCCCTCAAATGGGCTGCACTGATCACCATTCTGATGGTGCATAGCCAAGGTCCAATAAAAAGGACTATAGTGCAGACCATCCAATACAATATCAAGTTCACTTAGTTGTAGAATGTATGAGAGCCGTTTCACAGCTCCATTAGCGACATCAAAATGAAAGAATCAACTAGGATGTCATGATGCCAATTTGGTGACTTATGAGTGCAAGCCAAAGTGTGTGAAGATCAACTTTCCTTTGGACTTTGTCCTGTGCATTGTGAAGTTATAGGAAGAAGTGCTTACATGAGAGTGTGTTGTTGTTTGAGAGGTTTGTGCTATTTAGTTAGACAATAGTTAGTTTGTCCATGTCTATAGTTGAACTTTCAAACATCAAAACTTGACAATTCAAGTATAGACATAGACATGGACTAATAATTGGTGATTCTTTTAGGAAAGTTGGCTTTTGTGCAATACATGTTTTTGTGAAGGTCTAGCCACACCTAATGTTTAAGGTCTAATGGCAAGTGTTGCCCTAACTTTATAGATATGCAATGTGCCAATTTTGGTGGTAGCTACTATCATTAGCTTAACCTTTCATGTGTGCAAAAGTTGTAGATTATCCACACCACACCACACCATCACAACGACCATCACATCACATTCACCAACTTTTGACATGCCTCCACACCTAGAGCATGTAAAGGTGTTTTTTCTTTATTTGCAATTGAGACGTGGATCAACTTAATTGGTTGTTGTTGTTGGGTATTATTGTCCTTCGCAAGTGATGTCATAGCTCCATGAATCAACTCCATGAATCATATTATTTCTTTCTCTTTTTTGGAATGTTTGAGGAATTACACAAAAACGTTCTATAATTGAATTTTCAAATTTTGATGTTTGTCACTTTAAATGAGTACAAATTATCAAGCTACTTGTTGGAAGCTGGACAAAAGATTGGACCTTGGGTGAAACCATGATTAACAACGTGGTTTAGCCTTTAGTTTTGTGTTGTGATTCAATTGGTCTGACATGGTGAGTGTGATGGGGGTATATGTATTTTAAAGTGGTCCAAAAATGGGAGATACAACATTCATTAGAAGTCATTAACAATTTTATTTTATTTTTGGTTATTTTTTAACATTCTATTATTATAATCTTTGACTATTAAACATTCATCCACTTATGAAACTTTTAAAACTTTAAACCTATATGAAAAAATGTTGATGTCATCTGTTATGTTGGATGCAACTTGGAGATGTTGGAAGGAAACCCATAAAGTCCATATGAATGAAAACCCAACTAAAGATTTTTAAAGCATGCTCATTAAGCAAAATATATATATTGAGAAATCAAAAAACCTTCATTTCAAAAATACTTTTGAAAATAAGGTTCAATTCTAACCTTTCAAAAGTCCATTAATATATCTAATTCAATTTTGTTAAAAAAATATTTCACACTTGACTTTATTATTTCATTCCTCAACATATATTAATCACTATAAAAAATTTGAAGTGAAATTTTTATGAATTCTTTAATTTCTTGATAATCCAATCAATTAATGAATCCATATTTTTGAACTTAAAAAATGCATTACTAACAATGGGTGTAGTCACAATCCAAAAAGCCAAAAAAGATATCAAATTGCCAAAAAAATTAATCCAAATAAAAAAATATTTACATTTTGTCATTTAACACCACGGCAATCATGGCAAGTTGTTTGTTCATTCATATGAATGTTAATGAATTCAAACAAAAAATCCATTTAATGAAATTTTAAGTTTAAGTTTTATTTTAAGACATTGGGAAATGAACATTAAAACAAGTCAATTTCGCAAAAGATTATCAAAAGAATTCATATAATAAAATCATTTTGATGAAAAAAATTTAAATAAAATTTTATTAGCCACATTCATAAAACCATTAAAAAATGTGATATTTTAAAATTTTAAAAATTCAAAGAATTTTTCATAATTGAACCAAAAAAAGCTCAAGACTCATTTCCCACATATAAATGGGTATAATGTACATGATGTGATAAGAAAAGTTGTAACTTATTATACAAGAAAATAAAAAATGTAAAATATGGAATTTTGGTTATGATTTGAAATTGTCATAATTTTCTTAAGACACAACACAAAATCTATAAAAAATCTATAATTTTTTATATTTTCATATTTATTCAAAAATGATAAATAAAAACACACCTCATATATTAGGTCAATTATAAACCTTTTTAATAACAAATTACAAAAGATTTTGCTCAAAATTTCATTTGGATGAAAAAAATATTTTGGGGCAAAAAGACATGCACTCCTTATTTAAAACAAAGTCATTGACTAATTATATCTTGTTTGCACCCAATGAATGCATTACTTTCAAAACAAAAAAATAGTTGTAAGAATATGTTCATAATCAAGTTATTAATCTATAACAAGTTTTTGATCAACAAATTCAAGATTATGTTTTTCCATTACAAAGATTTAAACACAATGCACCTTGCAAAAATTGCTATTGTGATTCCAAAAGTGTATTTTAACTTACATTCACCTTTGATTTTAGTAGCATCAATAGTTATTGGAACCAATGTTTTTTTTTTTCAAATTCTTCAAGCAGGTGCACTAGCTAGGATCCTCAACATTAATTAACAATAAATCAACATTAATTAACAATAAATGACGACTGATGAACTAGTAGATCTTTTTTGGAATCCTCCCTAGTTTTGGCGACCTACAAGAACACATTGTCTAAATTTACCGACTTCTAAGTTTTTTTGTCAAGATGTGACCCAAAAAAAAATTTAATCTCAAAAATCCCTTTGTTGGATTCACTAGCCTTTTATTTTTGTTGCCCAAAAAAACAAAACACTAATTGGAACTTGTTGAAATTGGTGGAAGGTCACAATTCATCTCAATTCCATTCAATGGAGATTCCAAAACACATTTTGCTTTTGGGGGGGGGGTGGGCGTCAAACTTGTGCATTTTCATTGTAGCGCAATGAACTTTGATATAATCTATAACTATGTAAAATGAAATTTTAGCACAACTAAATGCAAAGTATAGATTTTAATCAATCTGCAATGTGCCCTGAGTACATAGAAATGATTGAGTTTGCACACAAAGATTAAGGTTGTAATTGATGGAAGATGAATAAGAACAAAAGATAGGTCGACTAATGTTAACATTGTGGGGGGAGTGGGGACAAACACTAACATTGAGACGTATGTTCTTTTTCAAAGACTCTATGTAATTAAAGCATTTTCAACAATGCACTAGGCTAGGATGACCATTCAACATAGATATATAAGTGTTCCCCCACCCAACCTAAATTCATGAATTTTAGAAACATGAATTTTGAACAATATTTTATTGTGACATCATTTGAGTATTGGCACTAGGGCCAATCGCTATGAATGATCAATTAAAGGTAGTCATTTTGCTCATACTAGCCTCAGGGGTTTTTATTTCAATTTTGTGATGTAAGTGAAAAAAAATTCCCATAATCCTTCCATATTTTTGGCTACCTTTTGGAACTCATCATAAAAAAACCTAACAATTTGAAAAAAAATTCTTTCAAAATCTAGTGAAAATGGGGTTTTTTTTCCATAAAAAACCCTTTGCATAGGTTGAAATCATATTTTTCAGGTCGAAATTTGGCAAAATTTCACCCAAAAAATATATAAATTGCTCTCCCTATGGAAGAACATTGCAAAAGTTCAATGCCACAATCAATTTTTACACTATTGTAGAGTAAATACTTTAACACCATAGCAAAATTCTAAAATGTACCTTTTTTGAAGATTTCAATGCTAGTAGACATTGTAAGTCCACACCAAGTTTACTCCTTTTGCCATGTCACCTACCATATCAAGATTTATGTTTGGTAGCAATCTATGTGAAAAATATGCACTCTTTTTAACACCCTAAACTAACATTGCCACACCACCATGCCCATAAATTAGAATCTACCATGTGTGTTATGGGTGACACTAGGATATTGTCAATAGCCAAAAAGATTGTGATGTGCATCATGTTCTTCAAGTTGCATGTTGGACTAATGTCTATAGGGGCCACTTTGAAATTTTGTTTGGGACTTTATTTGTTGGCCTTGCCTACCAAGGCAAGGATAATGTGTTTAGATTCATTACAGAGTATAGTAGCTTAAGCTGGGATTTTGGCCCCTAGGTAATAATAATAGGTCTATTTCTGTATGAGGGTATTTTTGAGCTTGTTCCACTCCACTCAAACTTCAAGAGCCTTGAGTGAAGCTTTTGTCAGATTAGAGATTACTAAACTTAGTAGGACCAGTCATCTACATGCAGTGCCATTTGGTATTTTGTTAGATCGGTTCTTAACTAAGATAAAGTTCAAAACCCTAAATTGTGAAGTTGCAACCCAAGAATCATGAAGTGATTTTTACACCACTCCTGAGAGTTCATGCTTGTACAAATAGTTAATAACTACATATTAAAGTGGTACATTTGCACCTTCCCATCTTTGCAAAATGTTAACCCCTAAGAACATATTCCCGAAGAAACCCAGAGTTTCCATAGTGTACAGTCCACCAATTCACATATAACAACAGAGAATTTCATATCCACATCTTCTACTGAGGTGATCAATTTTCTTCAAAATTCAAACTACAAGTGGTAACAAGGAGACAAATCTTCCTTCATACTTCCCAAGAACCCTACAACCTTCTAGTGCTACCAGATTTGCCCTTTACTTCCCCAAACCATTCACCACAGCATTCATGTCCAAGTCACAAAGAAAACATCCCGAACCTTAATGAACAAGGCCCATTGAAGAGAAAATGTCGAGCACCTCACTGCATTTGTCTAACACACAAAGGGTTTAGGGTTTAGCAGAGAGTGCCTCCTCATTAAAAATGACAAGGGAAACAAATGCCAAAACAAGGGCACAAAGCCATTAATTCTGATTAGAATGAATTGTCAGCCTCCTGACATTAGTCTTAATCCTGATTCACCTCCAAGTTAATTAGGGAGTCATTGTGGGTTTCGAAGTGCAAACAGCACTAGAGCAGAAACATCAAAATACCTCTGGCAAACACACACCCTCTAAAAAAGCACTTTTATGCACACAGGAAGCCTTCCTGTGTTGCCAACATGATTCTAAAGGATATTTAACTGAGAATTATATCAAACGTGGGAAATGAAACCTGAGCCACAACAGAATCCCGACATATTGGAACATCGGCTTTTTTGCACTGCCTGTGCAATTGGGTCTTTGGCAAAACCTGGAACTTTTGAAAGATGGGTATGAACTCAACCCTGCCTTTCTTCCCATTGCTGATATCTTAATCTCATTTAGTTGTAGGTCCTAAAACAGAGTCCCATAGAGATCATCATCCACACAGGGGCTTCACAAAAGAGCAGCAAGTGTAAACATGACAAGTAGAAGAACCATGAGTACTCCCACCCTAGGAATTGTTGTTCCATTTGGAAGAGAAGGGTATTGGTCTGGTCCGGGAAGCACACATTCATCTCCATTGAAGAGTATTTTGTGTGGGAATGCCCACCCATTCGCCAGTGTGAAGGAAGAGTCTTTCCGGAACAAGATCTCTGATTGAACATTTCCATCTGGTCCACCTTGCATAAGCATATCGTTGTAATATTTGACACCCCAGAACAAAGCGGTATTATCTGCAAGATGCCACAAATTAGATTCTCCCACTTACCACCCTATGTGTCATAACAGCTACACTTAGAAGCTACACTTTGCTAGTAATTGCAGAAAGACTACCAATCCATTTCCTACAGATCTAGACATCACCTTCACCACATGACAGATTGGAGATATGTCAATTGGGGGAACTTACTGCTGCTGTCACCATATGGATTCAAAGCCTTATAACTGAAGCTGAAAGCCTCAGTGAAATTCTCAAAGTTGGGATGCTGCGCAACCATATTCCAGAGTGTGTAGTTTCGTGATAAGTCGCGATTTGTGATTGTGATTTTGACCCGCCAGTAGTCCTGATAGTTGAGCTTGATATGCCAGTGTATCTTCACCGGGCACATATCTTGGGTGCAAAATAGCATATCTGGTGCAAGGGGTCCAGTGTTTTTTGAAGTTGCAAGGAGTGGTTGTGGGTCATTTCTGCACAAAAACATGCTGTGTATGTTAGGATGCAACTCAGTGAAGGCAAACTGGAGCAAATTTGCAGTTGATGCAAGAGCACCTCAATTTGGAACCCAGGACCAACACAAAGAACAGTAGCTAATCAAAACTAGAGCATGGATCAACTATAAGTTGCAAACCAAGAATCGTGGAGCAAGCAGTGATGTTAGGAAATATCCCAATAACTGAAAGCTACAAATCCTCAAGCCTCTGATGTCCCTTTTTGCACCTAGAACTTTTGCAACTGACTTGTGACAACATGTTACCTGTCAATACAAAGCTGGTTGGTTGTAAGCGATGCAAGAGCTGAACTTGTGCCATTCGTTGGGCAATCACATGCACATGTTGGACAGGGGATGATTGTGGAATTGTAAAATGCTGAAAATGATACACAGCATGAGGGTGCCTTCTGTGCTTGTGGCTGGGAATAAGAGCAAGTAAGGTTCCATGTCACTGCACAGACAAAGGTCAAACAACCTCATTTAGCACTGACATACACAACCGTTGATAAAAGTCGTAGGATTCCGCACAATCTGTTGGACACTTCAAAACAGCACAGAAGTTACTCTGCAAAAATTTAGAAATCTCTTTAGAGCAACTGGATGAGACTATTACAACAACTATTGTGTTGATTCACATCACTGCAACAACAACACAGGATAGAAGAGGAACTGAGTACTCACTCAAAGCAAGAGTTGTTCGCCTTTTGTCTGGGGATAGAAACTTGGTTTTTGGCACCAGTGCTGCAGGGGAGCAAGTGTAGCCAGGACCAGGACCTGCAAGTGTAAAGTTCTTTGGAAGGACAACGGACGTATTGGTATTTCCAGATCTCCCCACAGTGATGATGAAGGAGGCAACTGAATTTGCTGGGTCTTGAGCAAATGCTGACAACACACCACCCCGACAACAATTGGCCGTTTGAGCACTGTATGGAACTCCAGGGAGCAAATCAACGATTTGAGGAGTTGGAGCACAGCAATGGGGTATAGTTCCTCCTGTAACTTTTGAGCAATCGCCTTGTTCTGTAGCTTGCGCACCAACCATGTTCCAAATAATCTCCTTCTTGGCCCAAGACCATCCTAGGACCCAACCTGGACTGTCAATATGCCTATACAGTTGCCAGTTGTACAATGTGACGGTCGCCTGCCATAACAGAAGAAATTTGCATTAGCTATTACAAGCTCAGGCAACAAGTCAAAACAATAACAAGTTTTCTCATCATACAGTACAAAAAGCATTCTATACTTGCTTTAAGCAACAGTTTTTTGATTCAGAGATTTATAATATCCCACAACAGAAAAAATCCTTGCAAGATATGATCTTACTATATATACGCATTCTCACATCATCCAGGCATGATCAGAACAAAATAATCTGAAACACAACCCCAGAAATCATTTTCTGACAAAGCAAAACTGTCTGTGTTTCATCAGGTCAAGGTGCCTTGTCTAGAGAGTCATCAATTTGCAAAAATGTACATAGCATTCTTGTGGGCACAGCCATTGTCTAAGAGTAGCGCCTGAAGGAACTTCAATTTAGTGATACAACAATGAACTGATACACCCAACACCACAAAACAAGGAATTTTACTCATGCACACATCATCCTGGAATCAATTACTGTTGTGGATCAATTGCCATTTGGGATTCACACAAATAGTAGGCCAGCAGTAAAAGGGTCAAATCTCAAGGAATTGCAAAATTTGTTCATGAGTGTTTTACAACCCTTTTTCCCCCATCAAACAAAAAGCTTTGTAACTTGCCTGACTAACTAACTACTGCAATGGAGAGGGATTGCAGTCAGTGCATGCATCCAGGAAACAAAGAATCACATTCTGAGTTTGCAGATCTCAAGAAGCAAGTTCATACTCACAATGATGATGATGATCATATCACCCACCCCAAGTCTAACAGGCTATGGATGGTTTTTTGTGCTAGAAAAAGGAATTCAACCACCAAAATGGGAAGAAGGAAACAAGCAAGAAGACATACCATATAGCCATCTCCTGTCCATTGCATCACATCCCATTTGATTGTTATGTTTCCAGTTGGGTCCAAAGAATCGAAGGCAGCTGCCACAAAAAACAAACTCACAACAAGGGAAAGAAGATCACATTTCTTTTCTTGCCATTGCTAGAAAAAACACTTGGATCCAACAAGGGCTTCTTCTTCGATATAGCAAAAGATCGACAACTGATTATAATTGAACAAACAGCAGCAGCAACCAGGCTGTTCTGAAATCTAAGACCAGCCGAAGGGTGGGAGGGAAGGTGGGGATCATGACAACAACAAGAGGATGTAGTGACGGACGAGGGTCTCACCAGCATAAGGAAGAACGGCAGCAACAAGGAAGAATGTGGCAAGTGCAACCAAACTCAAACTCCTCGTAGACTGTGTCATCATCGCGTTGTTCTCGCTTTCTCCTGCTTCTTCTTCTTCCCAGTCAGGAGCTCGCTCTCAAAGCAACCTCTAGTGTTCGGATCCACGCAGCAAGCTGGAACACAACTAGTAACAGCTTCTTTTTCTCAGGAATGCTGACTGAGGCAGTTACCGTTGTCGCCCATTCCCATACCACCCATTCCCTTCCCCTCCGTCCCCACTTCCTACTACACGATCGTCCTCCTCCGTAGCCACCACTCTGAGCTCAGAATCCCGACACTTGCAGGTCGAACACAAACAAGCAAAACACGCAACTCCCGTTGGGCTGCAGTCCAAGACAGCAGCTGAGAACCGAGAAGCAAATACAAGACAAGTTAATGGGGAAAAAAAAAACTACCAAAGGACACACAGAGAGACACAGAGACAGAGAGAAAGAAGGCGAAGAAGAAGAAGAAGAAGAAGAGGGAGGAGTGAAGCGGAAGCGAGGAGAAGAGACGAGAGACGAGAGGTTCAGTGGCGGAGGTCTCGAGCAGCGAAGGAGGTAAAGGGGCCACTGCAACGCAGTGTGAAAAAGCTGCAGGGAGCACCCACTCCACTAAGACTACAAACTCCCCCGGCCACACTGATGCCTGATGAACACTGATAGGTAGGAACAGCTGGCGCTTCATCATTGGGCCGCACCCCTCTCCCCACAATTATTGTCGATGGCCATCTTTTTCTCCTCTTCTTCTTCTTCTTTTGTTTTCTTTCTTTTATTTTTTGTTCATTTCTTTCTTTTTTCTTTTTTCTTTTTGTTTCTCTCTTCTAGTCTTTTTTCTTTTTTCTTTTCTCTAATTTTTCTATTTTTCAGTTTTTTTCCTTTCTTTCAATTTCTTTTTTCTCTTTTTTCATTTATTTCTTTCTTCCTTTTATTCTTTCTTTTTCTTTGTTAAACGCCAGGGTTCCATACTCCTAACAGCGTATTTTTTGACAGATTTTGTGGGTTTTTTTCAACCAAAAAATTGGGAATTTTTGGGACAATTTCGTTCTACTACTGTAAATTCGACTAAGTTTTTTAAAGAGAAAATTCGCTAATTTTTCTAAATAATTTTTAATATTATTATCATTATTATTATTTAAAAAGAAAAAAATCCCATAGTGTAGCCCTAATGTTCCCCAAAAAGAATACTGGGTGGTGATATTTTTCTTTTCTGCTTACGTGAAGCTGAACAAAACTAAAGGATTTTGTTTTGGTGCTCTGCCCGTTCTATTTTATGAGATTCATTAATTAAAATTTGACGAGGAAAAAAAAAAAAAAAAAAAAAAGGGAAGGAAAGGACACCCTTAATTTGTTTTTTGGGGGGGGGGGGGTTTTTTTTTTTTTTAACTTTCTTTTTTTTACATGGATGTCCTCTACTATCAAGCGAAGGTAGAGGA
>Ga0116231_10006263_pt1 | contig 22830 bp, 18 predicted proteins | sample S1TSphgellanicum_2_FD_89695 | JGI IMG/M metagenome (GOLD analysis project Ga0116231, IMG submission 89695) | Host-associated microbial communities from peat moss isolated from Minnesota, USA - S1T2_Fd - Sphagnum magellanicum MG | ecosystem: Host-associated > Plants > Peat moss > Unclassified...
TGGAGAGTCTCCATTGCAAGCTGTGATGGAAGTCACTGGAAATACCAATGTGGATCAAGTGCAAGAAGTGAGTCTATGATTTCACTTTATCAACTGTTCATAGTGTTTCTGGATGGGAGGGAAATCAAATTGGGAATTCGGAGTTGTCCTATTGTTGTTTCATTGCAATGAGAGTGCTCATCCCATCATACAGAAAAGAGGAAGGTGATGGGTGTGGAGGAATTATCTTCTAGCTCTAGTTATAGAGTGTGATCAGTGAATCAAGTATGTTGGTTTCTCTCAGATTCTTCCCAGTTGGTGATATATCTTTGTGGAAGTACAATACATTGGACTGTAGACTTTGTCTTTCTGTTTGAAGAATAAGTTTGAAGCATATCATGATCGGCAAGCAGCTTTGTTGACCTGGGTTTTTTACTGAGCAGGTCTTGTATAGGGTAGATGGCGTCCCAGATGCAGCAGTAGAGGTTCTGCTCGAAGAACAGAGCCTCAGTGGCAATATCAGTCCTTCTCACACTTGGGAGACCAGTTCCAACTCTTCTGAGACCAGTGGTATGTGATTTACCAAATTTCCAACTCATCAAGAACCCTTTGCTGAAAGGGGATCCTGAATGAATGAACAAACACAAAGCAATAACATTAAGTTGCGACAAGAACTATGCTGCTATTATATCATCAATTTTTTGTCTATGTTCTGCCTCTTTAACACTCTTTCAAAGCACATTGTGTAGGTGATTATGGTCACTATAGCCCACTTAGATCATCAGGATCTGATGAGGGTGAGTCTACAACGTCACAAGCTTCCTCCCACTTGACTGATGGAACATCACCAACTCCCTACCATGTGACTGATGTGACATCACCAAACCCGTATCAGGTGATGGATGGGACAGGAATGGGTTCAGCATACGGATCTCCGCTTCCATTTCAGGTGCACTAGTAGGAAGCTCATGGGCTGTACAGAGTGAATTACTCAGAATACAGGGACTACCATGCATAGCATTTTAGATTTTCTATGTTATATGGGCAATTAATTCTGCTATGGGGTGCAAATTTTGTTTTGGCAGGGAATATCCAAGAATTCAGCTTGCCCGTGTGGCTCTGGTAAGAAGTACAAATACTGCTGTGGTACATCTCGAGCAAAGTCTACTCTCACTTTGGTATCAAGGTCTGCTTCTCACACCAACTTTTTTTCTTTATGAAGAAATCCTCAATTTGATTCTGAATGCCTCAAGCATTGTTTGTAAATTCGTCGTGGTATTCTCTTTTCTGATGTGTGTGATCCACACTTTTGTGTTTGCAATGGCCTTTCTCTATTGTGCCAGGGCAGAGGAACTGCTCACAAATAAGCTGAAGAAGCCAATGTCAATGCTTCCAAAAGTTCATCATCATTCAGGCAAACCAGCACCAAGTCCTCCTCCTGGTCCTCCTCCCGAGGTTGTTGATATGGGTGCCCTGTGCATCTGAATTAAATTGAAATTGGTATGTATCAAGAGTTGCACTTTAGTTTTGAACATTTATATCTTGGTCTGGATGGGAAGAATAGCACAATCCTCAAACCTTCCTCATGTAAGAGCAAGGATCAGTGTTGTGAGCTGTGGTGATTTCCAGAGGATGAAAATGGCTTTTTCAATTGCTGTCAGAGGCTGCTTATAGTTACAACCTAGCTGCTGCAGCAGTGGAGCAGATTCTATTATAGACAGATGATACATCAGTTTCAAAAAACGCAAGACAAAAACTCTTGATCACAAGATTGTGAGAGATTCCATGAACATCACATGTGCATGTGTTGTTATTGTGTTCACGATTTTTCAAAATCAGACAGTTTGGCATAATTTCATACAGTTGATCAAACTCAAGTTTTCAAATACTAAATAATATGCTCTCAAATAAAGATGGTAAATTCTGTAAGCAGATTCTTGATATTGATCTCATACTCAAAAACATTCTGTGAAATAACAGAAATTCCCTTAATCTCCATTAATCTGAACCCATTAATTCTAATGCATCACATTGTACCCTCTACATGTTCTCACAGTTTCCTCTAATAAGGTGTAAAATTGAACTTCACAGCAATAGATGAGATTATATATTCTCTGCAGAATTCTAAATCCTTCATATTAAATGCTGTTCAGCAGTTAATTGGTGCTTACAAAATTCATCTAAATCAATGTCAAGAGTTCCCAGGATGAAAAATTGCTAAATCCAGTACTTGGAATGTGCTCTTTCAAAGTAAACTGTACATCTATGTCAGTAGTTCCCAGGAGGAAAATTTGCTAAATCTAACAATGATGGGAGGGGTTGTGGAATAGGTACCCGTAGTCTCCTGTACATACTTGGCCAGCCATATTCAGTCTGCCTTGCAACCCCCTTCCTTGATCCAACTTGTTCATGGTATTTGTTGTCAATACCTTCTGATGTTGCCTGTTGCTTGGAGTCAATACCTTCTGAAGTTGCCATTTTTGAGATGTATACTGACCTGTCATGACAAGAAGGTGATACCTTCTTTTGACACTTCCCATCTTGAGAGCATGATGGTGAGTTTGTGTGTTGAAACTCATTATTTTTGTCAACAAATTCGAACAATTTCCTATTGCATGGTGATAAAGGCTCCCGAATGAAACTTATATATGGAGATTCAAGCTCAACCATCCTCAAGATCTTGTCTGCAGAATGGATGGTAGAACCATCTACTTGTACAGAGAGAGCTCCAAGTGAGTGCTCAGCGGTTGGATTTGTCACAATATCTTGAGTTGCCAAAGTTGAGATACAAAGAGCATCAGGGTCTTGAGAAACAAAAGACAGAGGAGGGGAGGGTGGAACACCATGCCTTGCCATTCCAAACAAAGATACCGATCGTTGTGGTGATGCAAATTCCACATCTTGATTCTCTTTTAGTTCAATAGTGCTAGATGATTCCACTTGTGCAGCAGTTATGGAACAAGGAGACTGCTCAACGACTTTTGATGTGCTTCTTCCCTCGTGTTCCTTGGAAGAACCTTTCCGTTTCTTATCTGCATCGGACCCAGGTGACACCAACTCAGTGGCTGCACAATGAGGAGTTGAGGAGATGACTTTCTTGGGAAGCATTACATCCAACGCTGCCTGTAGCTCCTGTCTTGATGAATGCATAGAGAAGCAAACATGCCATACTCCAAACTGATCCTTCTCTGCTTTTTGGGGATGCAACTTGTTGATGCGGTGCATGCGTTTTGCATCAGGCCTGGAGTGAATAGCAAGAAAATTAGAGAACCTACAAAACAACTCAATTTTGCAATTGGGAAAAACATCTGCACACAAAACTACTTGGACTAAACCAGCAAGTCATGAGAAATATTTATTGTTCTTCACACACACCTTAAATTTGTTACAGAGGAAGGAAGCATCCCAGATCCAACACCTTCTAGCCTTTCTTCAAAAGTGTACCATTGCACAGATGGGCGGATGAATAGGGGCTTATGCACACCCCTTGCAAGTGCTTCTGCAAATGCCTTCTGGGCTCTCTCATACAGCTTTGGAAATCCTTCACAAATCTGCAAAAAAACAAATTCACTAACAATTTTGAGCTTCAAAAATATTCACAGAGGCTTGTGCCCACTGTGCCTGACACCTTCCATCTATACATAGGACTAGACTGCACTCAGAGAACTGCTTGCTTGTGGCCATAGACCCAACACCCAGTTTGGATGGAGCCTGAGGAGATTGAGAAAGAGCAATTGTGTGAAACTTGGTGTTTAACACTATTTTGCATCACAGTACTCAAAAGCTGCATTTGTGACCTTGAACATCTGCTTTGAACCATCCTTTCCCTTCACTGAGGATATGTCTTCTTCCTCAAGATCCAACCCTTCTATCTGCTGAAAGATGGCATGCCTAACAGGACAATCTTGTGTCAAAGCAATAGGACTTCACAATTTTAAGATACACACATGACTAGAGTGATGAATAGAAATTGCACCTGGAAACGAGTCAAATCCTGGCAATCTGTGAGAAGATTAGGATCCACTATAGTCAGATCCGTAATATATTCTGACAGTTTACTCTTGTCAGCATATATCTTGGCATTTTGAAAAGATTTTGAGATCTCCCGGAGTAAATCCTCTTGCCCCAAAAGGTCACATGCCAGATAAACAACAGGAGCATCTGGATGGTTCCATATGCACTTAATAACCTGCACAAAACAGCATTGACATTCAAACTGCAAATAAGATTCTTTGACAATGAAGACAGATAATCTTTCAGCTGAGAACAGAGACTTCAAGGACATTTTTTCCAGACTCATCCTGAACAACAATCTAGCCAATCTTTCAACAACCCCAAACCAGTCAACTAATATGTGACAGGTTATGGTCACAAAAACCTCTAACCATCACCACTTCTCGCATGTCAACTGACTACACAAATGCACAGAAATTTACAGGTCAGTCTCACTATAGTTTCTGTGACCATGTGCTCATTCCTTGCCTGCTTTTGCCAGAAGTATAGGTCACATACTATACACTAGCATTCACTAAATAGGCAGCTGAAGCACATTTAAATTACTCTGGAAACAAAAAAACATGGGGGCAAAAGTGGACCTGCTGAATTGCATCCTGTCTGCTTGGCATTGCCATCATCTCTTTCCCAAAAGTGCAATCCAGATAGAGACAATCTAAGGTATTAGTCCCTCCCTTGTGTGCAGCATTCATCACATATTTTGCAGGCAGCTGATTGAGGCAATCCCTTGTGAGCCGACAGTCCCCTGTGTGCAGCACACTTCCAAAGATGCCCTCAAACAGAAGCATCACAGCTCCTGTAATGAAAAACGCAACATGTGTCACCCTTCCTCTTGCAAAATGCAAACAGTTCAACTGTCATACAAACCTCAGAGGAGAGTTTCAGGATTTTCATCTTCCTCTATCACAGTAATGGACAGATGCAGAACAGATATTAATACACATTCCTCAGTTGTTCATATAAGTTCAGAAGACCACATGTCTACTCGAAGAGTTATTATGTGCAATTGTTTTCACTGGGAAGATGATAGCAGATTAAAAGGATGTCAAAAATCACACCAGGGCAGTGATTGGCATCATAGGCTGTGACAGTGAAGGGCTCCTCTTCATCTGGAATCAGCTTTGCTTCTCCAACCACCAAAGTTACGAAAGAAGATTCTATCAGCTGCAATGGTCCACACGAAATCAGTCTAACAAATTGCCCATTCTTGCATCATCATCATCATCGGAAAATTGAAAAGAAAAATCAAACAAGAGTATTACTCCTATGCAATTCTGAAGAGGAATGAAACCAAAAGAGAAAGCCAATTGACTTTGAGAGCATGTACGAACTTTAGGATAGCGTCGAATGACGAGCTTCTGTGTGATGTCGGTGCAGTAGATGGAAGAAAACCCTAGGTTTTCGATGCCGGCGGTGTGATCCTTGTGAGCATGCGTCAAGAAATGGAATCGCTTCCTTGTGGAGGCTTCCGTCCATGTATCCACCGAGAACGGATACCTCTGCGCTAATTCTACAGGCATGTTGCCTTCCCTGTCGTTCCTGGATCTTCAACCCACGCTTGATGGTATTCACGCATTCAGCTTCAAAACACAAATAGCTCACGGGTTTGATCCAAAACTCTTGTGCAGGAATTGGGAGACCTAACTAAAAGGATGGAAAAACAGAAAACATGAAAAAACATGAACCAGAGAAGCGCCAGAAGTACGCACCAGAATCAACTCTACAAAAGAAGGCAAAGAATGCAATGGACGTGTCTACGCCATCGCCAAAACTCATATCTCGGACCGATGCAAAATTCAAAAATGCACAAGGAGAAAATTCAGAGAGAAAAAGGGTAGCGCAATTGTGCGAAGAATTGGGGGCGCCCCAAAGCTTCTCCGTGAAGCCTTTGGTCGCTCGCGAGTCGCGGCAAACAAAGAAACGGAGAACGAGCACTACATTATGAACTTGGTCATCTGTTCTCATGGATGATATAAGTCTTCATTGATGAGAGAGGCTGGCACTAATGTGTTGTATCTTTGACATCGTTATCTTCATGGATGAGAGGCTTCCTCATCAACGAAGCAACTCTTTTCCCCCCCTTTCTTCTTCTATTTTTGGAGTCATTTTGAAGCGTTTTTTTTTTTTCTGGCAAAGTTTCGCCCAAAAGCTAAATTATAAATTAAAAACTCATTTTCAACTGTTTTTTTCACTGGAAAAGTTTCGCCAAAAAGCTAAATTAAAAATGAAAAACTCGACAAAGAAGTGATTTTGGAGGTTTTTCCATTGCCAGAAGTGAGGGGGAAAAAAAAATCACCGGATCATATTTTGACTATTTTAAAGTTATTTTTAAAGTGATCCTTACTTTGGGCCTCAACATACTCACTCATTCTCCCCTTCGAGAGCTATCCATAAAAGTCCATCAAAGTGAGATCACGAAGGACTACTTAAGGCCTACCTATAGACTTATTTAAGGGCTATTTAGGTATTATTTAGGAACTATCAAAATGCCCGCCTGGGTTAGGGGATACTTCCTAAAGGCTATTTAAGAAGCTACATAAAGCCTATCTAGAGGACAATATTTTTTTAATTAAATAATATTAAAGAATTATTTAAGAAGGCTATTTAAACAACTTAGGGGACGATTTAAAATACTACCTAAAAACTACCTAAGGGCCTACTTATGGGTTATCTAAAAGCTACCAAATTCCTACATAGTGATTATTTAGGGTGTTACATAAAGGCTACTTAAGTACCTACATAAATTAGAAAATACTTAATTATTATTTCAAAAAAATTTAAAGATCTATAAAAGGGTTAGGATTTGACCATAAATAACCACCTATGTAGGTCTTACGTAACTCCCTTTTGCACTATCAATTAATCTTAGATAGCTTCATAAATAATGCCTAGTTATCCCTTAACTTAAAAAATCCTTAGCTAATCCCACAAGTAAATTTAATGTAACATTTTAAATCTCCTTTAGGTATCCCATAACCTAAGTAAGCCCTCGGTAGGCTTTATTGAAGGGGCATTAAGTAAGTAAACTTTAGATATCCCATAACCTTGGTAGGCCCTTAGATAATCTTTATGTAGCCCCTTAAAGAGTCCTTAAGTATCCCATAACACCAGGTAAGGCACCCAAGTTGAATACACTACAAAAAATTGCCATAGGTTTTTATGACAATTGTGAAATCTATTTTATTGGTTTCAAATGGCAATGCATGTCCTTCAACATGTAAGGGTAATCTTGCAAGGCTTAAATAGTTTGGTGTAGGGTAAAACCTTTGGGGAGCATTCTTCAAAAAGAAAAGGTCTAGGATGAAGTGAGAGTTGACTATGAACATATATTATGTGAATGTCCCCCGCCCTTTCACCCATTGTAAGTGCAAAACGAATAATATCATTCAAATTTTACATATGATGTAATGAAGTGAAAGAAGGGAAGGTTCTTATGTATATTCATGTACAATGGAAATTAAAATTATTCTTATAAGTAGGGGTAAAACATTAAATGGTTTTTTCCAAGTTAGCCAATAGTTGGTTTTTAAAAAAAAATTCAAATCTAGAAGTTTTTGTAAAATGGTAGACCTTCTTATTACAAATCTAAAAAATATTTTAAAATTTTATAAATGTCAATTCAAAGCTAAATCCAATTTTTAAAATTGTTGATTCATGGGTTGAGAACTTTAAGCTTTATGAAACCCATCCATTCCAATTTTAAGGCAAGGTTGGATTTAAACGTTTATTCGGGACAATTCCAAGGCCAAGTTCAATGTCAAATTTGAATTTGTAAATCTATTTTAAAACATTGAAGCTAAAATTAACTTCAACAAAAACAAGTTCATTCTCATGTAACCAAATTCATAAAAGCTTGAAGGGTTTGGTTGATTGGTGAACTAGGGAATGTCAATGATGATTTGATTCTTTTGGGATAATTGATGAACTGGAGTTGAAAAACAAGAGTGTTTTCAACTTGATATAATCTTTGTGCATGTTGGCCATTTAGTCCAATTTCAAAAACTTAAATTGTTAAAAAAGACAATAAGAAATATTATATTCACAAAATAGGTGTTTAAAATTTGAGATCAAATCTAAACTTAAACTAACCTAGGTCAACCAAGCAAAACCCATGTTTGTAAATGCTTTCATCCCATGCTTCTAGATTTTCAAAATTCGATTCACAACATGTGATTTAATAAGGGATTATTAAAGAGTTTTAGAGCCAACAAAATAGATTTGTCATTTTGCAACAATAATATAGTGAACTACCCAAAAAAAAAGTAGTTTTAACAAACCCCAACAATTGTTAATGCAACAAAATAAATTAACAATACTAGCAAATTCCAAGCTAGGTTTTGTTATTTGGTGCATGGTACCAAGTTCAATAAAAGGCTCTATAGACATGTTCAACAACATTGACCATGTTTCTCATGTGTCTTCTATGCATTTGTCACAAGCTTTCATGGAAACCACCAAATTCAATGTTGCAATGCCATGGAAAAGAACAAGAAAAGGAAAAACAGTTGTGACAAAGGAGGAAAAGTAGTTTTGTAGGTTAGAGTTTCATGTGTTGCAAGATCCAATCACAAGAAATGAACAAAAAATCAAGCTTTTAGGAAAAAATTATTAGAGATTACAACCACATGCCTTTTTGATGTGGAAAACACCCAACTTAAAAACTTGGAAACCAAATGAAGATTAATCAATTGCAATGTGATGAAATTTTGCAACAATCATTAATCACTAGTGGTTGCTTTCAATGAAAACAATTTTTCTAATGAAGATATGTTCTACAAAGCATTAGAGTTTTTCAAAATGAAGCACCCAAAGAAAGGTTCTTTTGTTTTCATATATTGTTGATGGATTTTTAAGGATGTTCTTAGATGGCCAAAGATTAAACAAGAAAATAGGGCCTCGAATGACCCCCATGAAAAGGAAATTGTTAATTGATAATGTAGTAAATTTAATTAAGAGCATTGAGGAAACTTGAGGTGTAAAGAATTCAAAGGTAGGGGAAAAATGCTACAATAGCTACAAGGCTTGCAAGTAGTGAAGGAGGAGCAAAGAAACTAAAAGGAGGACTATGCTTTCAAATCACAAGTCAATTTACAATTATAAACATGCTAACAATTATGTTGAAAAAGGTGATGATAATGTAAAATAATGCATTGCATGTATGCTTGAAATGTTCATCCTTGTTTAATTGTCTTGAATTTGTTTATTCAAAAAAAGATTCCAAGTTATTATTTTTCTCATCTTCCATTATCATACCTTGAAAAATCACACAAGTAACTATGATCTTGTAAATTGTATCCGTATGCCATAATTTGGACATATTCATAATTAAGGTAACTAAAAGGATTATTTAACAAAAAAAATTGCAAAAGATTAATTTGGATTTTTATAATATTTATTATTTTATAATCATAATGGATTGTTGTATGTTTATAATTAGAATGATGTCATGTTAAACTAATAAAAAAAATTCTAAGAATAGATTGGATACAACATAAATGTCATTTTAAATCCTTTAAAATAATTTGAATCCTTGTTCTAACCACAATTTTTATCTTAAAAGAATGCAAATGAATGCATTAAGTAATGTAATTGACTTCAATTTTGTTTCAAGGATAAACAATGTTGACATTTGTGTTTAATAATCTTCATTAAATGCATTTGATTAGATCGTACATGAAATAAAAAATTTGAAGATTACATAATTCATTTCAAAAAGACTATAAAGAAAAGGAATTTTTGGCCATTTGGTTGATTTTTTTTATTCATTGAATTAAAAATTTGTGGCTACAAGTGTAAGTCACATGTGCAAGAAATAATCATGCAAGAAAACATGTCAAGCTACATATAAAGACTTATGTATTCATTTTTTGCATTTTTAGTTTTTATCAAAACCTTAATGTATATACCTTTAGTGCATGTGGTCCAAGTTCAAGGACATCTTTGGAAATCTTCACCTTGCATTGATTTGTGATTATTTTTCAATGTAAATTTGAATTAACTCTTTCAAATACAATGATTGAAAAATTGTAAGAATTATGCACAAGAATCATTTGAAACATTCAATTGCCAAGTTTGCAATATTTGTCCATAGAATTCACACATGTTTCATATGTGAGTTGCCAAAAAACAATTGAACAATTTTGGATTGCAAACAATTTAACTTTCTTTTACAATTTGGTTGTTACACATTAAAAACCCATCATACTCACAAATGCAATGCATTATTATAAAAAAAAATGTACAATTCAACATCTAAATAAACCATAACCATACTTAGGTGAAGGTGTAAATAATTGTGAAAAATCTTGTAACCTTGTTGCCAATCTTTCAACAATTTTTTTGATTGTTCAAGCATAAAACCATCATGTGTTCTTGGCAATCTAATATGTCATTTGCAAGTTGATACACTACAGTAGTGAAAAAAACCTCTTTGCAATCTTTGTCTTCAAATGTAATCTTGTAATTATTATAAAGACCACAACCTCCTTGTTTCCTAGGCCATTTTGTAAGTTTTGTGTGCAACAACAAGGAGCCAATGTGTATGCAAGTTTACATGAGAAAATGACATTGAAAAAGAACCTCAAATCCCTTGCATCATATTCCTAATCAAATTATGCCAAGGACAATAGCAATGCACTATTAGGGTTCAAAATTTAATCCTATGCTAGTGATAATAAAAGACTAGTCAAGCAAGTCACTACTTTAGTGTTATGATGCTTCATTAACATTTGAATGTTGGAGATGTTTTCAGAGCAACTTTAACAATGCATAGTATGTGACTTTGCAAAAATGTTTTTCACATCCAAGTTTAAGTTTTTTTTCCCCCTCATGCAATGAATAGAAATAAATTTAATATTACAAATAGGTGGGGGACTATTAATAACAACCCACTTGGACCAATCATTCTGATTGGGCAATGAGAAATAAGGATTAGTAGTCAAATCGTAATTATTACATTCTTCTTTGGCAAGTGTTAGGCTTTGTTATATCTTTGTTAGCCTTGACAAACTTTGCGAAAATATTGGGCCAAAACCATTTTGTTAAGCCAAAACAAAAAGTTTTGACTATTTTCATCCAATTTTAATTTGCAAGATCACAATTGAACACCATTGGAGTAGCTCTAAAAAGTTACACTCAATGCAAATATAACTTGATATTCACAATAACCACATGTAATTGGCATTGTTTTTCCTTAGGCATATAAACTCAAAAAAACATTTTTAGAACCCTAGGTCCTAGAGACTCAAAAATTGTGAACCTTATCTAAAATCTAAAATCTTAACCCTTATCTAATCTTATGATTTGGACCTTGTAAAATTACTTTCAAGACTTGGGTTGAGGTCCACGTAAAACCACTGAGTCCAATTTTAAATTAGGCTTGAACCCATATAAATCCATCAATTTTGTTTCTTAAATATAGACTTGATAAAAAATCAAAACCTAACCAACATTTATTTTCTCCTTTGTATTTGAAAACACCTCCCCACATAAAATATTATTTTATCAATTGAAGGGACCTTCCACATAGGAAAATAATTTCACATGTGGAATATGTTTTTGTTATCTATCATGGTAGGCTAAACTATTATGATATGTAAAATAGAAGGGTTTATTGGTAAACCCTTCTTCGATAGAAAATGTTATCATGACATCAACACCAATTATGGACCAAAATAGACAAAGGAAAAAAAATGTGACAATGCTTTACGTGATGAGGAAAACCTTTTATTGAGGACAAACCAATCACTGCCTTAAGATGATTTGCCTTAAGATCTCATGTTTTAATTAATTAATTAATTAATTAATTTTTAAGGGTGTTTGTTCTAGGCAAGGATATAGTGTTTAGATTCATTATAGAGTATAGTAGCTTAAGGGATTTTTTATAGGCCCCTAGGTAAATAATAATAGTTCTATTTTTTATATGCGGATTTTTGAAAGATGATATTTTGGCTTGTGTTGAAAACTTGAGATTAGTTATAATAGAGTTCTAATATCTCAAAGGAATTTGGTTTCTTCTAGAGGATTATATTTTTTGAAGATTATATTTTTGCATGGTGAAATATTTGAGTTTCCATAATTCTCCTTCTTTTGCCTTAAGATACTTTTTAATGTAATGGGCAAGGCCACTTCCCCTTGTGACACACCCCCCTTGTTTAACCTAATCACATTTTTCAGGAAATCAAGGCAAAATTTATTGGGAACGGGACTGGAACTCTGGGAACTCTCTGAGAACCTCAGGAATGCCGCTGCTAAGGGCTATAAAATGCGCAAGCATTGAGAGTTTCCCGCGCGCGGATTCTGCCGGGAGTGTTCGAAGTTTGAACTGCCTTGGGCTTCTTTTTCGCCTTTCCCTTGCGCTGCCTGCTTGCCGTTCCCGCCCTGCGCTGTGTTGCCGCGCCTCCATCTCTCTACTTCTCCTCTCCAGCATCCCACTCCACTGCAATCTCATTGTATCCCGTATCGGTATCGTCTTCGTCTGCATTTCTATTCACAACGGCGTTTTTTTGCGGCAAAATTTCGCAGGTAGAGCTCATGCGTTTTTTTGTTTGTTTCTTCATCGCTCATTTGGAAAATTGAAGAGGCGTTATCCTTGTAGTCGTCAAGGTTGCTTGTAGCTTTGTTTTAGTGCGGTGCGGTACTGTGTGCGGGCAGGTTGAACCGGAAGTGCAGGAAGCTTTTCCGTTTTTTTTTTTCTGAGATAGAGAGAGGGAGATCGGGAGGAAGAGAATTGTAGCAGCGTGACGTAGATGCTCGCTCTGATGTGCATGTAGTGTCGGGGAGCTCTTCGAGGGCAATCTGATGCTTTGTCACGCTCCATGACTGTTGGAAGTTGCCTTCTTTTGTTTGTTTAATTTTTAAAAATGACATTTTCCTTTTTATCTGCAGGTTGCACGGCTCTGAAATTTGTTGATTTCGTGCATTAGCGCTCTGTGAGCCTGTGATGCGAGGTGTAAACATGGTGCCAGCAGCAGCATCCAAAACGCAAGCGCCGAAAGCCCGAAAGAGGGTTGATGTCGACCCGAGTCTCTTGAAGCGAAGCACTGACGGCAGTGCCTTTGCTCGCTGGTAATCTCAGCGCCTTCCAGCATTCTTCATTGATTTTTTCGTTATCTCTTCGCTCTATTAGAAAATCACAGTAGTCTGAAGCATTTATCGTTTGTGCATTTTGGAATCCAGCACTAATCACCTGGGATTCTTTTTGCTCAGTGATAAATGCAAACAGGACATTGCGATCGCCATGTTTGACATGCACGACTGCACCTTGGAAGCGAAAACCAAGGCCATCACAAGTGAGTCGTTTTGCCTGAGATCATTTTCACACGCAGGGGAATCAATCTTTGACCATAATCAACGCATTCCTGGTTCCTTGATCTACGGAGTGCAATGGCAGTCCTATCATTCAGTGGCTATTGCTTTCTTCTTCGGGTGGTTCTGTGCTAGTTATATTTATCACATCGCAGGCTATTCCTTACGTTTCATTGGTTTTCATGTTTGTGTCAGCAGCCAAGATGAAAGTTTCTGCCAAAGTTGTGGAGACCAAGAAGAGCGACGAAGAGTGAGTCTTTACTACATCTGTAATTGCTGTGTGCATGGTCTTTTTCTGCTGAGATGACTTGCGCAGATTTCCGAGTAAGATATGACGCATTTTTTGCCACAAGCGATGGATTCCTGATAGCCAGGAAAGGCAGAATTACAAAACACCGGACTGAACGTCTTCTTTTTGTTATACATAACAGAGTGGGAAAGAAGCGAAAAGGCGATGTGAAGGAGAAACCAGAGAAGTTGGCAAAAGTTCCAAAAGCGAAGGCGACGAAACCATCGAAACCATCCAAGAAGGCCGCTAAAGATCCTAACATGCCAAAGCGGCCTGCATCTGGTTTCTTCATTTTCATGTAAGATCCTCCCGCTCATTAGCTGAACAGGTTTCAGCAAATGTATTCGTGTATTATAGCGAGGCAGCAAACACAGATGTGCCCTGTGAAACTCGTCTCATTTTGGTGAGGATTTCGTTGCAGGGAGACCTTCAGGAAGACTCACAAAGAAGAAAATCCTGATGTGAAAGGGGTTGCAGAGGTAATGTGCACCTTACTTTACGGCAATGTTTGTTTCATGATATCTACACACTGTGTCTTGCTTTTTATTGTTTATACTATCTCTGGAAGCTATTAATTTCTGACAGAGGTTCTGGAAGCATGTTTTTGCCATTTTTGCTAGCGGCCAAACATAGTGCACTCTGAATGTTGTGGGAGCCAGCGTGTTAATGTTTTGGTAATTTGCAGGTTGGCAAGGCTGGCGGTCTCAAATGGAAACAAATGTCTGAGGAGGTTAGTTTCAAGTGATGTTTGTTTTCTAAGAGCACTTGTCAGGTTTCTTTGGCAAGGAAAGCAATGTGATGGTAATGATGTTGATATATTTATGTTTGAATAGATGTTGCAACAAAGATGGTTAATAACTTCTCCCTTCCATAGTAATGTATGTTGCAAACAGAGTTTTTGAGCTTTGAGTTGTTGTATTGTCCTCTGACAGTGATGCCTTCCGCATATTGCAGGAGAAAGCACCTTACAACGAACAGGCACTACAAAGGAAGGCCACATATGAGAAGGCAGTGGCAAAGTACAACAATAAAGGCTCTGCCAAGGTGGTTGTTCCTGGCCAATGACACTGATTTGATGTGTTATGTTTTGAGATTTTATTTAAGTCTAATATGGGTCTGGTGCTTACAGGCAGGGGAGCAGGATGTGGAAGAGGAAGATGTATCTGATGGGTCAGGGAGATCAAACAAGTCTGAGGTCCAAGAGGATGAAGCAGAGGAGGTGATATTTGATTTGTTGTGTAAACTATTTGGTTTCCTGGTCTGTGGTATTGGAAATGTAAGAGATATCAGACATCTAGTTCAATGTCTCATAGCACAATGATGTATGAAGTCATGTTTCTGATGAGTTCTTTGCTCATATGTATCTGAACAGTTTTGGTTTGGGATTTGCAGGATGCTGATGATGCAGATGAAGACTAATCTGAGTACCAAAGCTTTGATAGATATTTTACCCTTTAGTCTTTTACATGAAAGGCAAAATCGCTTTTGGTGGGAGATGAGAATGAGTTGCAGACCTTTTGCAACATGTTCTGCAATCTAGAAGTCATTCATCATGGATTGCTTACTTCTTTCACCAAAGTCTCAACACTTCCTACAGAGGTGTGTTTTCAGGGGGAGAGAACTGCTGAATTTGTAGTAGTATTCCACCTGCAGGTCTTCAGCACAGGATGTGAATTTGCTTTCAAATCTCATTGTAGACCACTGTACAAATGTAGCTGTCCTGTTTTTTCTTCTTGTTGACAGGAAAATTCATGTCATAATGTCCTCCATTTTGACTTTAGATGGCTTCGACAATTTTACACAATTTTACACCAAAGCATATGGTCTCTTGCATATTGCTATTTTTATTGCATATATGAGTTTCTTCATATTTCTCGATTGTATATTTTATCGCTGCATATTAGATCTTTTATTCACCATTAATGTGCAATTCTCAATTACTAGATGTTCTGCTATTCTTTCCAAAATGCAATTGTAGGGAGCAAATATGAATAGAACCAATACTTGCTAAATGTTTGTTTCCAAAGCTTAATATTTCAATTCCCAGGCTTGGGTCAGCAGCAAACAGGCGCTGTAAATGAACCCCTGGACCCCAAGAAAGGCAAGTAAATTCTAGGCACATTTAGAGGATGAAAGATTCTCAATTGCAAGTAGATCCGTACTTGGTAACCAAATTCCATCTGCAGCAAGATTTTGCTATAAATTCTCTATGGAAAAAAATATGATGAATCATAACAAGAAAATAATGCCAGAGCTTGCTGTGAATACATCACCATTCAACTTGCTGTACAAATCAGTTACTGGTTTAATAAAAAATTGATGATGTTGGACAAACTTGCATTCATCATTGTCATAATTCAGTTGTACATACATGCATATAGATGCTGTACCAGTCTTCTGTTTGATTGAACAATTTTTGGGTGTTACCAATCTCGCTGCACATTAATAGCTGAGGCATAATTGCAATGAGGTGAGAGATTGAAAGAGGTACTGTTTTTTCGGTGAAACAATCTATTATTTCTCTTGCAAACTGTGACTTTAGCTTGACAAAGGACCAATAAAAACTGTAAATCTGTGCCAGAACAATATCATAACTGAAGATCTTAAACCAGTTATAATAGCAGTTTTTAGTCTTGGAACATTCTCTGCTGAAATCAGACAAGAATACAAGGCTTTCCACATGACAACTAATTGTTTGCGCAAGCTTTTGGAAAAAAGGTTTGAGACAATGTATCTAGATCTTAAAATTTTGTTAATAGTTGGCTAAGGAGTGGATGTCAAACCAAGCATATGAATGAACAAATCCAAATTAAAAGAACAGCATTGAAGAGCTAATATGGACCACTTCATGAACATGTGTAAGCAGCACAAGGATCCCTGCAACAACTCAAAGCAAAAACAGATGGACACAGGAATAAAACACACAACAGAATATGTTTGAGCAAGTTGCTCTTTCAATTAGACTGGACCTAGTTTACAAATTTCCCTCTGTAAGATCCATCAAACATGTGATGAGGACAACTCAACTGGAGTGCAAAATTGATCCATCAACTGTCCTCTATGCCTCGGGCTCTTCATCTGCAACAAGAAAAACCCAGCAAGTAACAAGTCTGAGATTCCTTTTTCCAGCCATTTTTCCTTCTTTCTTTCAACAGGATGCACACAGAACAAGTAAAAAAGCCTTCCTGAAATTCCCATCTATCTAGATGTAAATAGCAACAAACAAACACTTTGGCCCACCCTGCACATACAATAAGCCCTTCCTTAGGTGTCAACACAGCCCACCAGTGGGCCTAAAATTTATGCTAGTTGTCATGTCTGTTGCCTCAATGAGAAGAAAATTTGGATGGCTGAGTTTCTTACAAAGTAGATGGAGAAATGTCATTGCTGAGGATTCTTGGTTGCCCACCATAGCCACAGCTGAAGTGCAATGTCTAGTTCCTATCTGTGTCACTATCTTCGGAGAAGTACTCTCCATCAGTTTCACCCTTGTTTATTTCATCATCTCCCTGTCCCTGTGTTTGATCATCCTCAACAGAACCAGCTACTGTTTCATCTGTCTCATCAAACATTTCAATGTAATCAAGGCTTGATCTCTCTTCAAATGTTCTGTCACTGCAGTCCAACATCCAGGCCAAGCTGCACTTCTGACGCATTTGTTCATATCGCGGGCGTATTCTCTTGTCCAAATTGTATGTCAAGAACAGAGGAAATTCAACAACCTCTTCAATCTGCCTCTTCATCTCATCAACAAGGAACCTTAAGTTTGGCTTCAAGGTTTTCTCAATGTTCATGGCGAGCAATTGTGGACATTCTGAGATCATCAGCTTCACATCTTCTGCCAAAAAACCTGACTCCAGGAGAAACTCAATCCGCTTCCTTGCCATAGCCACATTGATGACAAGGATTTGGGGAAGTTTTTCAAGAACAGGTCCTAAGCTCTCTTCACTGATGCCAACTTCCTCAGTCAGCCATGGCAATTTCTCTTCCAGCTTTGCCTTAACATCTAACCCTAAAACATCTGGAAACTGCAGCAGGAGTTGGGCTACTGCTTCTTTCCTAACACCAAGCTCTAGCAAGCTGTCTACTGCAGTGTGATATTTGTCGAAAAGGCCAAACCCTAGAATAGAAGGTCTTTTCTCAATCATCTTTGCAACAGCAGAGATTGGAATTCCTAAACTGGTAAGAAAATCTACCTTTGGCTTAAGGTTATTCCCAACACGCATGCTAAGGAGCTGAGGTATCTCAGTGAGGATGGCTCCAATCTGGCGAGGATTCACACCGATCATCACCAGATATGCAATGGAAGTGCTCATGGTTCCCTCGATCTTCAGGCCAAAAACTTCAGGGAATCTTGTTAGTACATCTCCAAGCTGCTCTGGTGGGATGCCATATCCTTCCAAGTACTTCACATGTGGCTGCAAATCAACAACAACACTGGTGTGCAAGATTTGAGGATACCTGCGCACGAGCACAGGAAGAGCACTGCTGGTGACTTTCAAGGATTCTAAGTAGTTGAGAACAGGGACAAGGTTCCTCCTCACACTGCAACACAACATGAGTGGGTAGTCATTGATATCTTTGACAGTGAGGCCTATCTGTTTGAGAAACTGAACCCTTTCTTTCACAATTTCAACTGATTCTGGAAGCTCCAATTCTCTGAGTTCCTCAGAGTCAATTCCCTCACTCCTGAGGTAGTTCAATACAAGCTCCTGGTCTTCAATCTGCTTCCCATATTCTTCTACCTCTCCTGCAGTGATGCTTGGCTCTGCAAAGGTGTAATTGGTTGCAGATGTTCCAACAACACTTGTGAAGAAGAAGAAGCTTCTCCACACTCCAGTAGTTGTTTTCTCAAGCTTTCTGCAACAAAGTCAAGACCCCAATCTCTTAAAAAAACAAGAGTTGCAAGCAAACACCATTCCATGAAAACTCCACCCATCTGCATTGTGTCTCCTGCTGCTGGGCACAAGACATAGCAGCCACTAGTGGAACTTGTGGAGCTCCACCGCATCACAGAAAATCCTCAAGAGCTCGACATACACCTGATGATTATCAGCAATAGCAGTTGCGTTATCTGCAGGAGCTTCACCCTTTCTTCACTGATGGAAAGAAGGGCGACTGGAGTTTTGCTGCTGCTCCGAACCTGGAAACCAAACCCTAGGAAAAGCTCAGCAAGAAGTGCGGAATGAAGGCTGCTAGAATTACCTTGCAGGAAGAATGACGGATGTGAGACCCCCTGGCCGCTGTGGTGACAACGCTGCTGCAGCAGAAATGACAGAGAAGGCAGAAGAGTAGTATTTCGCAGGAAGAAAAGCAGAAGCAGAAAGGCACAATCCCCGTCTGGAAGTCGACAATTCCTTTGCACTCCAGGAACATCCGTTGCTGCTGCATCCCGCCTGTAGAGACACTGAAAGCGCATCTGCACACACCGATGTGAGCATCGTCGCCGCCACCATCCCGAACTTGATCCCTCTCTTCTCGGTTCCTTCTGCAGGAGTCCGTTTGCCCTCTCAACAACTGCTGCAAAACTGCGGCAAAATTTCCGAAATCTCTTCTGAAGGAAAAAAAAGCCGGCAAAAAATCTCTGAGAGAAGAAGAAGACCGACAGAAGCTCTTGCAGAGGCTATCTGGCGTCCACTGGCGCTACCACAGCGATGGAGATTGCAGCACTCACTCGCGACTCGCGAGGCGCAACAACAGAAGATACCACGGCAGCGCTCTTCGTGGTCACAAAGTGCACTGTGCGAGGACTGGTGATGGAAAAGACGGCGTTTGGATAAGAAAGGCTCAATAGAGAGCGCGAGAAAGAGAGAGTGTAGCGAGCACTTTCAGAAAGCCGAAGCTCCGGTTGCTGCAGCAATGGCGTCCTCTTCGGGCTTGCGTCTTATTGCCTCAGAGGAGGAACGCATCACGTTCAAAGAGGCAAGTCTTCGTTTTCTGAAAGTTTTATGATAACGATCTTATTAAGCTCCAGACTTTTGCGATTGCGATTGCAATTGCAGAAACATCACTTGCTCTATTGCAGAAGAAGAAGAAGTTCTCTGAGGAAGAAGAAATTCTCCGAGGAAGAATTCCGTTTTTCTCTGAAGGAAGTACTTGTTCTTTGCCCTGGGCATGGTTTTCAGAAGAACTCTTTGAAGGATTTCTAGCATAAAAATCATCCAGAAGCTGAAGTTCAAGAGGTTCATCTCCTGTATTCTTGTCTGCATTCTGCAAGTTATAATGGTGGATAGTGTGCAAATGAGGTCCAGAGAGTGCTCCTTTTCTTCTTGCGGATTTGCAAAATTGCTTGCATGTGTGTATTTCATTTGTGTATGAATGTATGTGTATGTCGACCTGATGATCCAATTGTGATTTTTGATGTGAGGCAGATGGCAGATTCTTGTGATTCAAGCTTTGAGCATGTTGGAACTGGAACCTGATCTAGAGGCTTTGGAAGCTGAAGGATCCTGAAATTGGAACAGAGGCAGATGTTATGACAGAAGGTGAGCTTTGAATATGACTATCTGTTCTGCCTCTTACATGAATCCAACTCTTGTGTTGCACAATACATTGTGGGTTGCCAGGAGCAGCTGTTGTTTGTGGTGTTGTTCACAGGAACAGCTTTGAGCTGTCAAGGGCCAAGATGATCAGCTCATTGTGCTGTAGTTGTTAAAGGATTGGGGGGCCCAGGGACAAGCAAAGAAAGATGCAAGGTTCTTGCACAGAAATGGATCAATGTCATCTGGAGTGCATGAAGAAATAGGGGTTTTGTTTGGCAAGGCTGATATACTTGCTTTAGGAGCATCCACCTCTCACTGAATCTGCCCCTAAAAGATGCGCATTTGGCCTCCTACTGGCAACAAGAGCAATCCCTGGTAACCATTTCCAGAAACCCAAGTAGGTGGTCATAAAAAATGTATGATGAGGTTGCTTCTTGATCATAGATCTGATGCCTTCGTTGTTGATTCTTTGAAAGATTTATAGTTGGAAGGAACTCCAAAGGGCAAGGCAGTAAGAGTTAAGCCATAAGAATCAAAGAATGGCTGACTAGCTATTTCTGGGCCTGGTAATGTCACTGAAGATTTTGGCCATGAATTAGATTCCTCGAACTGTATATCTTACGTTGGGACTTTTGGAAATGTGACAGAATCCCAGGACAAAGGTTTGTATGATGGTTTGCCTGAGCTTCTGGGCAGATTCTTACATGTTTATCTATACCCACTGTTGGGAGCTGATGAAGTCAGTGGGTAGTCATGGCAGCTTGTTGCTGCTATTCATGATGAAGGTGATGGTTACTGACTCTTTTGTGAGCAACTGCATTGACTACACTCATTCTCATGTTACCTTCAAATTGTTGTGGAGATTTCTCTGCAATTTCAAAGATATATATGTTGGTACTAATTGCTGTTCTTCTGAAGGTCCAAAGTCCAAACAGATGTTCTGCAGCACATGAATAAGAGAACATTTCTTCTTTTCTATAATAGAAACAAAGTGTTGAGTAGTGAAAATTGGTGTCTTTAGGGTTTAATGCTTGACAAAAGCTTCAGTGCTTATTGCATCTGCAAGTAATTTAGTCGAACATGTTATGAAGATTTTTTCTAGGATTTGAAATTGCTGATGATGATTCTTGAGCTACTTTGTAAGAAGGCTTCTTGAATGAAAATAAAATTGATATTTTCCTCCAACCTCTGAACCCTGAACCCTAACAGAGAGAACGTCTGCCCTAATGTTTGCTCATGTTGTTCATTGTGAAGAAGACCTAGATAACACAATGGACTAACCATTCAAGGCATCAGGAAGATTTTCTGTTTTCAATACTTCTTTCACCGTGACATTCATGATAGACAACTTGAGAAATCTTTTTTGATTCTTGTGAAGTTAGTATGATTGAAGAACCTCTTCTTTACACTATTATGTATCCGATATTTGCCTTCTTGTGAATGTTGGGTTTTTTGTTTCTTTACAAACACTATTTGTTTTGGGATTGCATATATCCAAAGACTATTTTCAGCTTACAGCATTCAATTTAGGGGGATAATGTGGGATCTGGTGTGTTTGTTCACCTTAGCTAACTCAAAATTATAATACGATCCTTGATAATGTGAAAAACACATCTTAATGTTAATTTCCATCTTTTGGAACCCGTCATAGTTATGTTTAATGTGCTAATTTCTAACTGACTGATGCACCATATGATATTCTTCCAATTAGAATTGGAATTAGCCAAACATCTCATGTCCTTCTTCACTAAAGTTTGAAATTAAATCCTGATGAAAAAGAACATTCAGTGAAGCATCTTGTACTTGCATGTTCAAAATTGAACAAGAGTTTGATCATTCATGTGACAACATCGAACAAGAGTTTCATTAACCATGTGACATTGTTGTTTTAAAGTAGAGACGGTCAGGATTGGCTCTTGAACAAGGCTAATAATGTCCATGGAATGACCTAGAAATCAATCAATTGTAACTATGCGCTAGTCAAAAGATACATGCTAACCAAGTTGAACCTATCACAACTAGATTTTTTATTGTAGCGAAATACGATAAAAAAATTGAATAACATTCACATTTACAATCATTATACATTCCACATGTTTATGATCCTAGGAGATAATTCAGCACTAAATTTGCATATTCATTATGTCAACAAATCATTGAACATGCATAGACCTAAAGCCTTTGTCAATGCTTTTAGGGAACTAACGAACAATCACTTTGCCCTTCCTTATGAACACAATGAACAATCAATGGGCGCTTATAATACCATAGTACCTTGATGGCTTGGGCACATGTTTGCCAAATACTTAATTAATTAATTTTGAAGATTCTTCATTTTCCTTCAAAAAGAATTTCAAATTGAGAAAATTATTTTTTGAAAATTTTGGCATAAAAATTGTGCCAAAGCCACCAAGGTACTATGAAATTCAAATTAGGCAAAGGGCGGCAAGAATTTGGCGAATGATATATATTCAATCCTTTCTTCACATGGGTACAAAATTCAAATGTTCACTTGGGTTTCCCATCTCAAGTTGAGTGAGTATGTCAAATGGGATTATGCTTGGAATCATGTCAAAAGTACAAGTGAATAGAAGAAAACAAGAGTAGAAAATTAGAAGGAAAAAGGTCATAATTTTAAGCAAGGGTTAAATAAATGACTAATGACCAAAACTACAACTATCTACAGCAAAACAAACAAAGGGCTCATCATGCAATGACTCTGTGGCCTTTATGGTAAGTTCAAACTTCAAACCAGCAACA
>Ga0116231_10006264_pt1 | contig 22829 bp, 10 predicted proteins | sample S1TSphgellanicum_2_FD_89695 | JGI IMG/M metagenome (GOLD analysis project Ga0116231, IMG submission 89695) | Host-associated microbial communities from peat moss isolated from Minnesota, USA - S1T2_Fd - Sphagnum magellanicum MG | ecosystem: Host-associated > Plants > Peat moss > Unclassified...
GAAACATGATATTTTGCCTTGTGTTGAAACTTGAGATTAATTATAGAGTTATAATATCTCGAAGGGTTTTGGTTTCTTTTAGAGGATTTTTGGAAGATTATATTTTTGTATGGTGAAATATTTGAATTTTCATAATTCTTCCTTTGCCTTAAGATACTTTTTAATGTAAATGGCCGCACTGCAACACACCGCTTGTTTAAGGATTGGATGATGGATCGACCAACAATTTGCATGTAAGTTTTTTTTTAAGAGGAACCAGAGGGCTAGATTTTTTTTAACTGACTATTGCAGTACCTTAACGCCTTCATGGCCAGAATAACTAATTATTTAATTTTGAAGATTTCATTTCAAAAAAAGAATATTTAAAGGATTCTTCATTTTCTTTCCAAAAAAGAATGTTTCAAAAGATTCTTCATTTTCTTTCCAAAAAAAGAATGTTTCAAAAGATTCTTCATTTTCTTTCAAAAACAAGAATGTTTCAAAAGATTCTTCATTTTCTTTCAAAAAAAAAGAATGTTTCAAAAGATTCTTCATTTTCTTTCAAAAAATATTGCAAAAGTATTTGTAATTTATTTTTTTCATTTCTAAATATAACATAATTTGTGCTGAAGCTGCCAAGCTACTAAAGTTTGGTCAGGCATTAGGCGGGCAGGGTTGAAATCTATAGGCTGGTTTCAAATCATTTCGGTGAAAGTCGACTTCACTTGCTTCACTGGTTCTTCGATTACCTTGCATGCAAGGTAAGGCACCTTAGCAAGGGGCTTTCAGAGTCCTAGGCCCTGCTAACAAGCCTTGCCATACACGCAATGTGGTTTGTCTCTTGCTATTGACCCCTGTACAGGATGCTAATGTTGTGTACAGAAACACAATATTCCCCTGCATAGAGAAACAATGTTGATTTCTTTAGCTTTCCAACATTTTTTTTCACATGAGACTAGTATCCTGCTTGCAAGCTAGCAGGTGTGTTCTTCTTTTTGGATAGTTTTTTTTATGCTGTTTCTATGTTTCAAGAAGGCTTCCCAGACGTGCATGCATTCCATGCATTGGAAACAACACTGTGCAATTCCCTATTCTTGTAATGCCCTAGCACTGATAAGCGGGCTATTCTGCTTTACCATTTGAGCATGTATTAACAAAGGGAAATCAGCCTCAGTTCTTTATAAACTAGCATAACCCCCTTACAAGCACGCCACCGGAGGTTCACATTAATGTAGTCCCCTCCCAAGCCTGTTAGGGGAAGTTCCCCAACTGTAACCTTGTGCTAGCCTATTAAAGGAGGTTCACAATTTTAAGTGCATTTGCAGTAATTTCTTTGGCTGGCAAATTTTCATTATTTTGCAAATTTTTTAACCTGGAAATGTGACTTTTCAGTGTAAATTGTGTTTTCCAAGAAAATTAAACAAGTTGGTGAAATAAATGAATTTGTTTTATTTTTTAAACACACACACACTCTCTCTCTCTCTCTCTCTCTCTCTCTCTCTCTCTCTCTCTCTCTTACTTACAATTTAGCGTCATTAAGTGGGCCAAACAGCGCTCGGGCCAGAACCCAATTGACGTTAAGTCTGATGAAGCAATTCAAATCTAACCATCTGACATTGCACTAAGAATCTAACAAGGATGCCTTGCTGCTAATAGCTCAGCAATTCAGCCAAAGGTGTGATGGCAGTTAATGGTAATGAACCTCTAAACCTCTCTCGAACACTTTGATAGGCAGGGCAAACCAACAAGAAATGGTCCTCATCTTCAACCGCACCCAAGTTCCACAATTTGCAATAACACTGCTGCACCAGCACCTTCACTGGCTTAACTTGCCTTCCTAGCTCAATCTGCAACTTGTGATTCGCACAACGAAAACGTGCCAAGCTTCTCCTAAGCTATGCATTGTCTACCCTGGAGAGGTATTCTTTGTACCCATACTGTGCTAAATTATTCAACCCCAGATAGGCTCTCGCCCTACTGGAATCAGCTGCAGCCACTTGATGGTGTACAATGTATTGCCTTTCAACCAACTACTTGAAGCGAGCACATGGTGACGACTGATCGCTATCGATGCACAAATTGTACGTCGACAATCGTTCATCTACTTGTGCTAGCCAGCAAGTAGGCAATCGGCTTTTTCTACCCATAGCACTCTGGTTCCCAAGTAAGAATTTTCACCTGGCTGCAAGCAACTGCAGCTATACATCATAAGCTAACCTGATCATGCGATTTGAGTTTACCTCAAAACTGACACGTGAGAGAAAGCGCATGGTCTATTGCCACCAAAATATTTCTAAGGGAAACCTGCCAAACTCTGCCAACACGACGTAACTGGATGTCATGGTGCTGATCCCCAGCGACGACTTCAGAAAAGCCTGATGAACCACCTTTAACTGTTCGCGTGCCATGTGGTCTAACCATACTTCACACCCATAGCTAAGAACTGGTTTGACTAATGCATTAAACAACTGGCATTGTAAAGTTGGGTCAAAGATGCGCAGCTCTACGCATCTGCGTCGCAATGCAAAAACTGCCTTTTTCCCTAACATTGCTAACCGATGTATTGCCACTTGCATACCTTTTATGCTATGCAGCTCAACACCTAGATACTTGAAAGAGTTTAATTGCTCTATAATTTCGCCTTCATACTAAAAAGCCTAACACACAGACTTGCGTGCTTCAAACACAACAACCTTGGTTTTCTTGACATTCACAATCAACTGACGCTCACAGCAAAAAGCTTGCAAGACATCCAGTTGCTTTTGCAATCCAACACGAGTGTGTGACATGAAAGCTAAATCGTCTACATACAAAAGTAAACGAACAGCTAGCTGTCCCAACATTGGTGGTGTGTCACCCTCCAAAGCATTCAGCCGTTTCTCTAGGCCATCTATGAAGAGGCCAAACAAAAGCGGGCTAAGGGGGCATCCTTGCTTCACTCCGATGTGGCAAAGGAAAGTGGGTGTGAGCCCCTCCTCTAGATGGTGCAGGCAGGCCTGGTCTTTACAGTACATGGAACACAAGCACTCTAGTATCTGCCCACTAATGCCAAGTCCTTCCAACACTTGGCACAACAGGTCCCTTGGTATTGTATCAAAGGTTTTTTTGAAGTCCACAAAACAAATGTATAACTTCTTTTTCTGAAATCTGGCTTGTTCGGTCAAAGTGCGAAGAATAAACAAGTTATCTGTTGTCCTAAAGTCCTTTCTAAAACCAACTTGTCCCTTTGCGCATAAATCATTGGTCTCTGCCCATTGATTGATGTAGGACTCAAAAATCATTGCAAACACCTTAACTAAGATTGGTCTTACTGTGATCCCCCTGTAATTATCAAACTGAGTACAGTCACCCCCTTTGTACAATGCATGTATGATCCCAACAAAGAGTGATTCACAATAGCCCTCGCGCAAAATTTTGTTAAAAGCAATCAATAGTGGTTGCTGCCGCATCCAAAAGGAACTCTGGTTTAATGCCATCAATGCCTACAGCATTATGTCGTTTTAGCTTTTTGAACGTTTTCTGTACTTCAACTAATGTGATGTCAACATTCAACTGTTCACAATCAATACCATTGGGTGGAAAGGAGACCACCTGGGCTTGAATAACGGCACCTATCACAGCTCTTGCTGTGGCTGGTGCCGCCGGAGGCTGGAGCAGTTGCTGGAAGCCATCCCTGAGCACTTCATTAGTGATGCCATTGACACCCTCAACACGCTTGTAGTACCGCTTCCAGAATGCTGTAGGATCCGCCTTCACTAAACCACATAATTGTTTAGCCTTGAGCACATCATAAGCACGTTTCTTCCTTTTGTACAACTGTTTCATTTGCTTAAGTCTAACCTACCTATCTGGGTGCGCATGTGACAATTTAACAAACTGGCTTTTGGTCTGGCGACATTCTGTGTCAAACCAAGGTTTGTGGTTGTGTTTTATTGCTTTTCCTAAGGCCACTTGTCTATTTCCAAACACTTCTTCTGCAGATTTTGTGATGCATTGTTGTAACAGATTGACTATTGTTTGTATGTCAGATGCATCAAGTACATCTGGGCTTGCCTAGACACCGATGTTATGCTGTACACTCCTGCTAAACTCGGCTGCTTTGGCAGGGTCATATTTGAAACGTGGTAGGTGTTTGATTGCCTTTTGCTAAACAGGAGGGGGTTACCACTACTGTGTGATTGTAAGTACCAATGGTCTATGATCAGAGTGCGCATCTTTGTGACCTGAGTACTTTTCATCACAGTTAACCTCTAAGCGTTTGACACCCTCTAATTGGTCAGTTGTCGTAAGAAAATAGTCCACAATGCTAAAACTTTTATTGGATAGGCATGTGTACTCCCTTGATATGTCTCCTGGTGTGCGGCCATTGAGGATGAACAGCCCAGTAATTCTGCAGAAATCCAAGAACTCACGATGCCAACCAACCGTGATGGTGTCGCGGTTCTAGCACTCTAACATATCATTGGGCAGGGTGTCTTCAATGGCCTGTGGCACCAGCAGCACATCTGCTAGTTAACCGCAATCAATGAAGTCAGTGTTTGTGCCTGTCCTTGCATTAAAATCCCCAATAAGAAGCACACCACCTAAGCTCATGGCTTCTCCAACCTTTTGGCATATGTGTTCAAACAGGCTACTGTTCGCATATGGCGAGCCTTGTGGAGTAGCATATACTATGCACAGGAACAAAGGCCTTTGGAAAGCATTGCCCAAGCACAGCCAAATCGTAGTCCCATCCCTTACAGTCTTCCAAACAGCAATACTATTTGCCCATGTTTCCCTGACTAATACCGCAATGCCTCCACTGTGCTTTCGAACGACACCTTGTGGAGTCACAAGCTTGGCAACATCAAAACAACAAAACCCCGGTAAGACCGAGAATGTATCACTCGGGAAGTGATGTCAAAGCAACAACGTTAACATGTTGAAATAGGTCAAATAGATGTTCATGTGTTTCTAGCTTTGTGATAGCGGACCCATGGATGTTCCACAGGCACACACACAAGTCTCTCCCCCGCCCCCCTATGCAGTAGGAGAGTTTACGACTTTGTGGTTGATGTAGAGATCGGCCCCACGCCAGTAGACCTGTTCGCCAGCCTCTTTGGCCTCCTTGAAGGTGGCCCAAGCAGCTCGTTTCTGGGCCTGCTGAACGAGAGTCAGATCCTCAGCGAACCCAAGTTGAGTGCTTTGCAAGCCTTTGCGAGCGCGCAGCACCGTGAGCTTGTCATGTACCGATGCCAACATGATGATGACTACCGGTGCCTTGTCAGTGGCCTTATCCAGTTGCCTCGACGACATCTACCGGTGCACCTTCTGCACCTGCACACGGTCAACAACCTTCAACCTATCGAGCAGCTCTGTCTGCACCAACTCCATAAGTTGTTTTGAGGTTTCCCCCTTGCTCATGGTCAACCCGGTGACCCGGATGTTTGCCTCCCTGGCCTTGACCAGGTTAACATCCTTACCCAGTCCACCTTGTTGGCAACCTTGTCAACCTTCCTGCCCACAACCTCCTTCCACTTCTCCCCACTGTCTTGCATGGTATCAAAGCTCTTAGCCATCTCATCTACTTTATTTTGCAGTGTTTCGACTTGGCCAGTAACGGTCACAATCTTAGCTTCCATTGCTAGAACCAGAATGTTTTCCGCAACCTGCTCCATAATGACCTCAATAGCATTGTGCACATCCTGTTTCGTCACCACATCAACCCTAGGGACCATGAAATGGTTGACGATGGCTGCTGCAGCGGCTGCCTTGCCGATCTTGGCAAGCTTGAGGTTGTAGCATGTACAAAGTGCCTGGAGTTCAACCGCTTGCATCTCCATGATCGTCAGCGAGTCCTTGTTCCATTCCCATGCTTTAGCGTCAAAAACCGTGGCATTCGTCATTAACCAAAACCCTAAACCCTAACTTTACTAAACCCTAACTTTATTAAACCCTAACCGAAATGCAAATTACATATTTCCATATTCTCTCTCTTTCCCTTGTAATTCAACAATGATTTCTACCTAATTTCGCACTGAGTTTCAGCATTTCATACTGAGATTTAATAAAATTTCCTTACTTTCCTTACAAACAATATAACATCCTCAAAAAGGTTTGGACATCATGAGCATTGGCCTGTGTAGTGGCATTGAACTTTGACTCTCAATTTAACTCCTAGCAAAAGGGATTCCAATTTTCACATGGTGTTGTTGTTCAACTCAATGGTTGTAACTATAAATCTTTGGTTGTTGGTATGGGTTGCAGAATTTGTATTGTTTTCAACATTTGACATGCTTGGTTCCACTACTAATTATATAATCAGTGTTTGAACTCACCTTGGTTGAAGTAATCAAAACTTGTAATCACTAATTGTTTGCTACAAGAGGGGAGGGGAAGGGGGAAGAAGGGGTAATCAAGAAGCAAAATGTCATTTGTGCTTTGGAGAAGACAAACATGGATCTACAAAGGGTAAATTCAAGTCATTCCCTATTACAAAGTGGGCAATAAGTTAAAGAGGAGGGTTATTGAAGTGGGACTGGACTGAAATTGGTGTGGAATGATGGACAACTAGAATTGCCTCAACCAAGTTTAACTAGATTGAATGAGCACGGCAATGAATAGGTAGCACAAGGCTGGTTTGTGGAATTAAGTATATTTGAATGAAATGTATTGTAAAATGTTCAAGTCTACTTCAAGCCAGTGAAACAATTTCATTTTTACTTCAATCCTCCTACTCTGACCAAAATTGTGGTTTCTTTCACTCTTGTAACTGCATGATTCTAACAACTGAAACTACATACAACAGCATACTGGTTCCATTTCAGCAAATACACACATGCTCATCTATGATGAACAAATTTGCAAAAACCCCTCACACATAACAATAAACTCACAATGAAGACAATTTCCATTGACAACATTTGGAAACCAATTTCCATATTATTTCAATGCAAGAGACATGGCACACCCCTCTCAACATTGGACACATTGCAACTGGTGTATTCAATGCATTTTAACTCAGCAATACGCCAGAGGAACATTTGCAACTTGCAACTGAAAAGGAAGCCTCTAACTTAATGGAAACATTTACAAGCCAGCATGCAACAAGCACTCGTCATTGCCCCTTCTCATTGTTACCTTGCTGAGCTCCCTAGTTTTTTTACCACAATAGAGTTGTCCTTAAAGTCACCCTGTCTTTTGGGCCCAAGATTGACTCTCCAGTCCCTGTTTCATCCCCAATTTGAGGCTAAATCAAGTAAAGTGAGCAAAATCAAGTACTTTTAAATGAAACTGGGTATCAGTTCACAAGATTTGCAGGAAATTTTTTTGACAAGACTTTGATTTGATGAACAATATGAGCCAGCAGCAGTGAATGCATGTGGAAGGTAAATCCAAATCTGGGGAAGAAACTACTGTGCAGACCAATTTAGGTGAGAAAACTAGTTTGATCCTCTTTTTCGTTTCTTGTATACTATTTTCATCCCGACTTTTGATTCTGTCCCTAGCGCTCAGTACCCTCAGTTTGGGGTACTTTGTGCATAACTCTCATATCACATACAAGAACTCAAAACCCTTGCACAACTTGCAATAGAGTATGACATAACCTATCAGTGCTGGTCAGTTGGCCTCAGTATTCATGTGACTTGCTTCCAAAGCGGAACCCCCTGTGTTTGTAAACTGGGCAAGAGGAAAGGTCAGCAGTGGGCATTGAGTTAGGGGCTTCTTTTTTTCATTTCAGTTAACTTAATGAAAAAGAAGCCTCTAACTTAATGGTTGGCACTGGGCACACATGGTGCCATTTATTCAATTTCTGTTATTTAAAATGTAACGCACTTGGAGAAAATTTGTAGTGTGTGTGGAGGGCAACTTATATCCATCAATCTCCCTCCTTTAAATTGGGACAGATATTATGCCTACTCGTCAAGGGTGGGAGAGAAATTATGCCTACTCATAGGTGTAAGAACCCTCCCACTATTGAGGAGTAGTAGGCATAAGAACCCTCCCATTCATACGCCTCATGGTCAACATAGGTTTGGTTCATGATAATTTTTTTCCTCGTGCTTTACAATAGCTAAAGCCTATGGGTGAGGGAGACTCCCAAATTATGAGGCTAGACTCAGCTATCGCCTTGTCCTAGGCCCCTTATTTTGAGAATGCCCCCACCCTAGGGCTTTACCCTACACTTAATGACCCTAATCTCGAGTCTTGAATGGCTCATTTTGGAAATAAGTAATGGTCAAGGCTTCAATCCCTTGCTCAGTGAGGTAAACAATATATATATATATATATATGAAAGTTATTTGCAAAAGAAAGGGGACTTGTCACTTAATACATTGGGTGAACCAGCACCCACGGTGTTACCATGGTAAAAATACCAAAATCCATTAAAATAATTTCTAAAGATTATGAATATCCCATGCTCAGACTAAATCACAATCTCTGAGTTCAAGTTAAACATTATTTGGGCTTAATATGACCACTAAGAAGCCTCACTCAAAAAGGTCAAGGTACCAATGTGGGTGCTGATTCACTCTGACTCAATGAAATTTGCTCATTTTGCAAATAACTTGCATTCAGGGGTGCAAAGAGATTTCAAGATAGAAAAAAGGGGTCCAAAAAAGCAAGGTTATTTTAGAGATAACTTAATTATATGGAGATGAAATAATTGATATTTTTTCCCCTTTTTATTTGATTTACAATGAGATTCCAAATGAAGAGACACATATCAGATTAAATTTCTTAGTTTAATAATGACATGAATTGATGATATTCTAGCATCTATTATATTTGATTTAAGCTGCCTTAGATTCTGAAGAGAAATACCCTGCCGGATAACCTAATGTAGGAGGGAGCATAATGGCACATGGCTCACATGGGTTCAACTTGTCATCAATTGGATGGGCTCTTCTTGGCTTCAGTTTCTTGCCTAGAAAAAGGGTTCATAGTGTCAAATGGTCAACTTTGTTGAAAATGCAGCATGCTGATGCAAACTTTGGCCCAGCTTACACAATTTGTTCATGAAAGTGAACTAGTTGAAGCAAGTGGTTGGAAATGGTTTTGGAAGTTGGCTTTGTCCTCACACAACCAAACAACCAATGAATTTGCCACTATTGCAATCAAAATGGTCAATAACCCCCCCCCCACAAAAAAAATTCTAATGGTCCCATTTTCATGTCCAACCTGATGAAGAGTTGTCTAACTTCGCATTCAATGTTAATGTTGGCTCTAAATCCAATGGTCAGAAGTTGGAGCTCCTGCCCCAGGAAGATGTCTTCCCCATTCCCCCCGAAAGTAGTAAACCCTCCAACCCCTTGAACCACTTGCTAGATCCATCTGCTCTTTGCTTCGAGACATGTTCTGTGAAGGAATGGAGACTGACAAGTGTGAAAGGATGTAAATGGACCATTTAGAGCTGTAATGTGCCATCTTTGGGACTTCAAAGAGTCAATTATGTTGATCATCTTGTAGGGTTTGAGTAGTTTCAACTTTGGTGTTGCATTCTGTTTCATGTGTTCAAATTGTCTTGCTTTTCTTGTTTTCCACCTGCCATTGTTGTCACAAGTGAGAATTCTCACCAGCTCTTTTGGGTCCCAATGTGTTTCTTCCAACATTGTACATATGTGATGTTTATAAAGCCAAAAACATATGTCATGTTGAAGAATCAATGAGTTGAAATTCGATGCCTAACTAGCAATTGGTGCTTCATGAGTCCATAGGTTTTCATGTGTATTATATAGAGTTTCAATAACCATTTCCTGCCCTTTCTGAAAAAAGGAATTCACTGAGTTGAATTTTCACATATTATGTGGCTTTTGTTGATGACCAATGTCTTGGGTTTTAACAAATCTTTTAGTTATCAACTTAGCCACTGCACAAGGACACAAATCTACTAGTTTGAAGGGTTGGAAACTTTGCCCATACTCTACAATCCCGTAACAATAATGACCTTGCTAAATTGCCATTGTCTCACATATCTAGTTTCATCTAGGAGCCTTGACACACAACAACATCCATGGCTTCCATGTCACGCATATGAGTGTGATTATTGTACAATATTAAGTAGCCAATAGCCAATCTCCTAGACCATATGTGTACCTATATCAATGCAACAAGTTTTTTTGGCTTTGTCCTCCATATTGATTAATAAACAAACACCCATGATTCCACCAAATTTTATCATAAGTCAATCACAAAATAATCGGGAGTTTTAAATATTGGTAGTCTTAAATTGTTAATATCTAGAGGTTCCAAGTATTTCAGACAGGATTGAAATTGAGATTATTTCACTATAAACAAATTAATTAACCAACCATTGTGTAATCTTTGAACACCATATCCTTTCAAGGTTCCCAAAACCCCAAGTTTTCCACAAATAGAGAACATTTGACAATTTAATGAATGTATAACCAAAGTCATGACTTATATTTGATTGGAATACATCAAATAACCTTCAACACTGTTTCCACATCTTCATGACAATGGTTGTACTCAAAGGTGGGCTTCATGTAGCAAAGGCCAATTTGGGAACTAAAGCAAATTATGTCTTTTCTTTTGAGGCCATTTCTATGCCATCTTGATTTTTTGGTCATTCTAATGAGTTCAATATATTACAAAATTGATAGAAATGCTTTATATGTGCACCTTATTGCTCTAATGAAAGCTCCATGGGTGGAATAATTGTGTTCCCAACTAGTGTACTTTGTTTGACATTTCATTTGACAATATTACTTGCGTAATATTAGTACAATACATGTGACTATTAGGCGGTATTTAATTCTCAAGATGAATGTGATCATATGCTTAAAATCCGACACAATCGTCATAAAATTGACTATTGCCTAAGTTGAACATTAGAACATGTGGTATTGAAGAAAAAATCAAAGCTCAAACACTGACCCATGGTATCATTAATCCATATGATAAAAATTGATGTTGTCTATCTATGAGGTTCATACCTACCTCTTCCAAGCCTAACTACCTCACTCCTTTCTACTACCCAACTACATGGATATGAAATGACAAATTAACATGTACTTTTCATGTTCATGTTATGTATATTAAAATAATTTAGTAGCTTACTTCTTTCAAGCCTATCTGCTTAACCCATTTCCCTTATGCATTTACATGAATATGAAAGATTTGACATAAACAACCATGACATAGATATAAACCATATTGGAACATACCAAGGTGGGGGGAGGATTTGTTCAGTTTGGAACCTTCCCCTTTGAGCAAAGGCCTTACACTCTTGATTATTAAGATACTTACATTCTTGGAATATGTGAACTTATCAAAATCAAGCATTCAAGCCTTGGGGATCAAGGTATATTATAGTATGTGGGTGGCTTCAGCACTTGTGTGTAGAATAATTTATCTATTTTGAATTTTGAATTTTAGCGCATGAGTTTTTAATTTTGGACATTTCAACATGTAATAAATATAATTCTTAAATGCACAATTGTTGTCACAACATCCTTATTATCTTTGTGGTTACCTAGTTCAAAACTACTACATTCTTGTGTGCAAGGCAAAGGTTCACTTCTTGTTGCTTACAAATTAGAATTTTGGACATAGAGGGTTGATCATTTCTCAAATTTTTACAAAATAGATTAATTTATGCCAAAATTGCCCATGCACTATGATAATGGGGAATTGTGTTATTCCACTGTGCATACAAATGACAACAAAAAGTGTTCAGCCAAATGAAAATGCCAATGGCGGCAACGTACCTTAGGTTTGTTAAATGACATTAGTGATAATTAAACTTTCCAATCCTAATTCTAGTAGTAGAATGAAAAAACTTGATCTATGTTGTACCTCCTTGCAATTGAACAAAAGGGGGAAAAGGTTTAACATAAAGACTAAAATGAATTGACCCTTCAAATCAACCTTTCAATCACCTCAATCTGCACAATTGAACATCTGAAAAGGTGGTATAAATGTAGTTGAAATTAAACCAAACAAATTACAAAGGTTGATAGAGATTCACCACAACCCAAACTCCTAAAAAAAAGCACTACTCCCCATTTATTATTGTATCTAGCATTAATAATTAGCAAATTTTGTTGAAATATTTAATTATTTATATGTGGGTCCCATTATAGCCCCATGTTAAATTTAAGTACTTATCAAATTTTCAACAATCAAGTATAAGTTGCAAAGTTTCAAATATATATTGATTGTCCTATCATAACCAAATGGAATGGGTTGTTTCAAATGCTAAATAGGTGCAAGGTTCAATTCTTGGGAAAATTTGCAAGTTTAGATCAAAATTTGTGTTTTATTTTTTACTTGCCCTTTTGATAATTATTTAACATTAAACATCAATGACTAATCATAAGTACAATATATGTTATATCTTGGATGGAGGTGGCATTTTAAAATGATTTTTCCTTGAAATACCCAAAAGTGCCAATCTTCAAATCTTCAAATTCTAATTTTTAAATGTTAAGAATCCATAATTTCCTCAAATTGTTTCTCATTTGGGATAGTTTTAAGCTTTATCTTGTTGCCTTTAAAAAATGTTTTTCAAAACCATATGAGACTCTACAATCAACCCCCTAGATCACATTTGGAATGAAGGTAGTTTAATTTTTATTCTAAGTATTATAATGTTTCAAATGGTCACAATTGTTAACCATCAACTTTGTTTTAGAAATGCAAGTTCATGTAACATTTTATTTGTTGATAAACCAAAGGTTATAGTTGTGATAGGTGGTCACTCACGAATAGATACATAAAAAGGTTGCATGATTTATAATTGACTTGAATTTCATGTGGTTTTGTAATTTAAAAATGTAAAAAATTGCCTAAACATGCATGGGTGCAAACACGATAATAGGATGTATGATCACTTATTTAAGTGAGTGTTTGAAAAGCAATGGGATGGCTTGTTAGGATGATGTGACAAATTGCAATTGGTTACAAAAGGTGATTGATTAGAAATCCATGTTTTTTACTATGGTCAAAATATTCATTTTTTGATGATGACATATTCTATTATTATGTAGAGGTTTGGATAATTATTATGCATGGCCATGCCATTTTGAGGGCATTTCAAATCTTCTAAAAAGTGAAAAATACAATGAAAGCAATGGTTACATTTGCTTTTCCTCCTATTTATGTGACTACACGTGCATAACAATTCACCTAATCCACTTAGTACATCTACAAAAAAAGATCAAAAGATGAAATAACATTATACCTTTTACACCCCAAAACACATACAATGAAACACATTCAAGCTCATGCATGAATCATGTAAAGTGCATTAAGAAGGGCAAAATAGATGTATACAATATACTAAAATGGTTATTTTGTTAATGTTATGAACAATGGTGGAAAACATTGTAAGAACCAATTAAAATTAAAATTCATTTATATATACACATATGAGATTTAACCAAGTATGTTGCATGATAGTATTGTAATAATCATCAATACCATGGCATACATTAAAATACATTCTTCTATATTGAACTTGAGTTATGATGGTGTGAGATTATAAATAAAATTTCTGAAAATTAGATGCATGTATCACAATGCTTTCATGCCATTAATGTCTTTCAAATTTTGTACAAGGGTCATGGTTTGCTTGAATGGCACAAAAATTATAAGGGATTGCAATCTTTCAATATTTTTGAATGCCATAAATTATTTAAACATTTCCACCAACCTTCTCACGTAAACATACAAATTGTAATTTCCTATGTGTCAAAATGTTCAAACATTCAAACCATGTGACATGTGACATTTTACCCACTTTGGGTTTAAATATATCAAATTTTTTGGTATTTAATGAAAAGAATTCATATTTTATCAATATTTTGAAAGTCTAGGACCCATTTATAAACCATGACAACACCTTTAAAAATAATGATTTTAAACATAACAATAGATAGGGCACTAAAATAGACCATAATAAATACATTAAGATGTGATTGCCCCTCATCCACACAAAAAAAGTATTCATTTACATCAACAAAAAATGTAAATTTTCAGCAAACTCCTAACATCCTAGAGTTTCATCAATATGTGTAATTGGGTCACTAAAATACTCAAAAGATGCATATCACATACACATCAAATTACAGTATTTCTTTTTTATACAAATGTTTTTAAATAACAATTCTATACATTTAAGACATATTTCCCTATGCATGACAAAAAAATTGTATTATACAACATTACCAAAATACCACTTATATTCCTATGCATGGAAATATTTCAACATTTTTGTGATGTCCTTGTTGCATACTATAAGATTGTAACTGTAAATTTGCATTATCATAAATTTAACATTGCCTTATGTGGTCTTTTGTTTTAAAACATGCCCACAAAAGTTAAACAAATAATATTTTCATGACACTTAAGCAAATTGTGACCCATAAGTAATTTAAAGTTACATCTCCCTACTCACATTATCAACAATATCAAGTAAGTTGAATAAGTTGATAAATTAGCAAATGTTATAACAAAAACATTGACACATGTCAAGTTTGTGTCGCACAAAAAACAAAAAAATGATGCAAAAATATCCAATAAAGTTGATTAATTATTTATGCACCAGTAGAGTGAAAAAATGATTAGGTGGTTCACTGTTGGCCTCTTGCAAATCCATTTTTAGCACTAGCTAAAATTCCCACATTTTGATAATTAACAATTTATGCATCCAATGTGCATTTCCCTATGTTGCCATTCAAGAATATGGGTAACCCCACTCATGTACATGCCCAAACATATACTTTGTCAAATAATTGATGTAAAACATGAAATTTTGAATGATAAATGAACTAATAAAACATGATAATGCATATTTTATTTTATTTTTTAAATTAATCTATAGGAATTTTTTTCATGCATCTTATTCTTAAACACCTCATTTTATCTTGTCCTATTCCTTTTTTTTTTAACAATTGACCCTACTATGGCATACTTTTTGAATCCACATGTCAATAATTTACTTTATGATGAAAAGAGTGTTATTAATTCAAAAGTTCATTACACACCCACACTTTCTTCAAATTCATTCATAATTTTTAATTTGATTCCTAATAAATTCTATTGTAGCATGGATAACTAAAAATTTGACAATATTAATGTGAAATATGACTTTAAATTTTAAGTTTACCTATAATGCAAGAAAATTGTGATCATGATAGTCCAAATTGTCACCCTAACTATGCTTTCACCCAATATAGTTCATCATATTTACAACTATAGGTAAAGTTAAATTTTTAAAACCATTCTACTAGGCCTTACCTTTATATTTTCTCAAGGGATTGATTCTTTTTCCCCATACTTTCTTGGACAATGGCATGCATGCATGACATTATCAAATTGGTGTGGAAAATGATTTGATTTATTTTAAACCAAAATATTTATTTATGTCCGACTTTCATTTTGGTTGTATCATCAATCTACAATGGTTGCTAATATAATAAATTAAAATTTTCATCTTTTTTTTAAATGTTACATCATTTAGATATACCAAATTTGAATTAATGTAATTTTTCAAAAAACAGTATGCACACCTACCTACCATTCATGGATGTTTAGCATACCTTTACACTATCATGCAATTTGAGATGTGCCATGACCTACCTATCGCATTCTTACACATGCAATGGAAATGATATAATTATCAAACCATAAAGGTAATAGTGATGAAGTGGGGCTATTCATTCCCTTTTCATTGTTCAATTGTCATGTTCTACTTGTAGTTGTTCCAATTTGTGGTCATGGTTGTCTCATATGTTGTTTCAATTGGAGTGTTTTTTCTAGTCATTAAATGGTCAAAAAGGTTGTGACCATGGCCACGTTCCTTTCTTGTGATTCCATGTGATCTTGCTTTCTTTTCTTACTATTTTGTAGTCATGTTTTGCTCTTATAACTTCATGATCATGTTCTCCCCTCACAACTCATGGATGTGCTTTTACCTTCTAATACTACATGGCCATGTTAAATCTTTTTAGATTCGTCATATGACCTTTTCATTCTTCTTTTTTTTCTTGTATTCAACTTATAATCATGTGGTTGTGTTTTTTATTTTGGCTATGTTATGGTTGTGCTTTTCTCTTATAGCTTTATGGTATGCTCTTTTTATAGGTCCATATGTGTGGTCATCTTTTATAACTTGTGGTGAGAAAATTTGCTTTAATCATAGATGTTAAGATTTTCTTAAAACAATTTTTGACAACAAATTCACACAACAAACTTATTTTACAACACCAAAACTTGAACATGAAAATTTTGAATTGTATTTTTATTTGGTGAAATTAATTCACAAAAGAAGAATGGAAACTATGTAGTCAATTTTCCAATCTACTATATGTTTTCACTTCTATTGAGTTCATTAAGTCTTTAGGACTTGAAGGTTTTGGGACTACTTGATTTTTGTTGTCGTGGTTAGATACAATATCAATGCAAGAAACTACTTGACATGATGCTTTGGGCTAACATATATGTTAAAAACATGTCATTTGACAATATGTTGGAACATTAATAAAATTCAATACTATAAACTACTTGTTATGATTTATTAATAAATGGCTTTTAAAACGTAACAACTATTGTTGGGCAAGTTTTTAAATCACATATAAGCCTCTGCCAATTATTAACCCATTTATATATTCACTTAACAAAAGCGGTTGAAATGGGAGATAATTAGCCTCAATAGGGACCTTTGGTTCTTTGAAGCCAAAACAACCTCAAGGTTCAAAAAAACACCAATTTAAAGTCATGGCTTCTTACACTTGAACTTTAGTTGCAATTCATGCAAAAGGGAGGCTAGTTCTTTGAGTTTATGGAGGCGGGAGAATTTGTTTAGTGATAATGTAATGGAAATCCGTTATTTGGTTGTTGTGAGTTCATGGGTGGCCAAACTAATGTCTTTGGAAAGGTTCATAATGCTAGTTCTTATATTGTACTCGAAAGGAAGGCTACCTTAATGATAAGATTTAAAGATAAATGCATGGTACGGTCATATTATCATTTAATTTGAACTTCATGAATTTAGGACTAATTGAACATTTTGATATAAAGGATTATTCATTATGCTTGTCTCTTAATATGTGCAAAATTTCATGAACAAATTCACATTGAAACTAGTATTTTTTAGTCATATTGTTAAATTATAATGGCATTACAAACTCCTTTAATCAAAATGTACTCCAATTGATAATTGAATTATTCATATGTGCATCAATTTGCAAAACATAATGAAATATTAGGATATTATCCACCTTTAATTGCACATCTCCATGACAAAATATCCTCCAAATATCTAGACAATCACATAGAATGTCATGCAATGAAAACAAATTTTTATTATTTTTTGTCTACATCATACAATGTAAACACCCTTGACAATAATTATGGGTCTAAAATGTGGTGTTTTGTATGTAGGTTGTGAAACTTATCCATGCATTATGTAAATTAGGATGAATAAAATTGGAAAAACCAAAAGAGAAACCATGTTACTATTTGATGTTAGGGGATACCTTTACACTAATGACAAGAAGGTGCAACCACACTAACATGAGCCACAACACATATAACTCTAGTGCTTGATTTTCATGTTTTATTATCCAATTTTTTTTAAAGTTACAAATTTTTTATTTATTTACATAATGCCCTTCATAATATATTATGGAAACATGTACAATAAATTGGGTAAAATCTAATGAATATAGAATACTCAAAAGCACACATAAAATGCAATAACCAATGTTTTCATTTTTAATTTTATTTTCATTTTTGGTTTGAAATTCCTTCAAAATGGCATAATTATGTATAATAATTATCCACACCTTTACATAATAATATAATATGTCACATGATTTTTAAAAAATTTGGCCATTGTAAAGATCTTGGCTTTTTAATCCATTAATTTCTATTACTAATCATAATATGCCACATCATCCACACGAGCATTCCCACTATTTCTTAAATAATAAAAAACAATCCATGTCCCTATGGTCACATGGGCATGGTTGCCTCATGGTAAGGTGAAGGTACCCAAGATTGATAGTAGGTTAGCGTATATTCCTCCCATTATTACAAAAAACAAGTTTATTTGATTGAATTCCAATAAAAAAAGACCTAATTTGGATAGGTGTCAAAAATACCATCTTATCAATCTAGACAAGTCAACTTGGAATTGTCCATTGTGATTGGGTGGTCTTTTTTATTGACAAAGTAATGCATTATTTGGTTGCTCATTTTTATTGGTAGACATGGGACCATTTAATTGATTGAATTTTTACCTAAATTAAATTTCATTTTTTGGATTATTATTATTAAAAAATTGTAGGTAGGTAATAAATAGGTTTAGGTATGTTGTAAAATGGTAAGTAGGTAGGTAGGTAGACCTAAACTACTTGTTTAACCTAATTAATAATTAAGATGGCCTATTAATTAACATATATAAGATCAATTTGACTAAAAAGCCATTGGCCATTTTCACTATGGCGGTCCATTTTTTGTTCAATTAGATTGGATGTTTGATTTGACAGATAATCAAATAGGTCATTTTAGTTAAGTTCATTTGCCCAAAAATACACATGGCATTCAACCTTAGAGCCTATAGTCAAAAAGTACATGCCCACTAGTTTAAAAAAACTAGTTAGTCAAATTGGACCATTTGAAAAACTTGTTTTTGTAGTAGTGTCCCCTAAACCCAAAAAATATAATTAGAGCCCCAACATAGAATAATGAAAAAAAAATTGCAAACATTAATTTTAAAAATTGGAATCAGAGGTTATTAAGAAAATCAAGGAATTGCCCAACAATGGTAACAATATATTGCATTACCATAAAAGGTTCAAGGGAGAATAAGAAAAATAATAATATATAATGACTATTAAGGAAAAGGCTATAATGCGTGATGATGATAAACATACCACTTTTAATATTTTGTAAGTTTGCATCATGCATTGCCCACATTAGTGTCATGTTACTTTCTCCTAGTCTTTTGCAATTCAATTTATTCTAATAAATTTACATGTGCATAAATATTGTTAAATGAAAAATGAAAAAATAAGTTTAGAAATGATCTCAAGATAGGATCTTTTTAAAAAGTGCATAAGATGCATAAAGTCTCACCCAATCTACAACAAGCCCCTAACATTTGGTTTGAGTGAATTGACAATTGTTTGAATAGGCAACATGTATTGTCAAAGATTTTTTAAAATGAAACTCTTTGACAATACGTGTTGCTTATTCAAAAAGAAAATAACAAAGTTGTGCCCTTCCTCCTTTGTGTAGGTTATTTCTTAATCACATGATCTTATATTTCCAAGCTATGATGTTTAAAAAACAAATACTCAAAAGATTTGAAATGATTCATATGGGAAGAACCCCAATTGTTTGCAACAAAAGTTTGAACATGAAAAAGAAGATTGCTTCTCCACTAAAAACCTATACATTAACCATTTTTAGAAAATTGGAATGTCAGACTATAAATGACAACATAATATGAAGTAATCAAACTTAAGAATGAAAAAAGAACACCCAACAGTAGATCCCACATATTATAATTTAGTTTAATAGAAAAATAATTTTTTACACCCAAACCAAACCATATATATAACATCTATGGTAAATTTCATTAGGTGAACCATGCATTAACTTTTTTAAACACATCTTCAAGCAATAATCTCAATTTTATGATCTTTCAAAAGGTTAATCAATTTCAACATCTTGATGGTTTCAACATTTATTACAACGATTCATTTTTTATTTTGATACTTTGATGTTGACCGGGGAGGAAATTTGGACGAGATTAAAGTGAAATCAATAATAAGTTGATACCATTTCAAATTAGTATATGCTTTTTGATGTATAAAAAATTGTTTGTGACCTTCAAAATAGTAGAATCTTATATATAAAGGTTTCTTGGAACCATCATTCCAAATTTTTGTTCTAGAATTTATGTTTTTTCAAACACTCCCACAATCATCTAATACTCCAACAATGACAACTAGATCAAAGTTTCCCAAAACCTTATCTACTAAGCTAGGACCAAGCATTTTGTAATTCAATTTCATTCAATAATTTGTTTGCAAGAAAAACTCAAGATATCAGTCCAATATTTGCCAACAAGGAATGTGCTATCACAAAACACATAATGTCTTTTCATTTTTCTTTTGCTAAGGACTAAAAGTATGTCAATTTGAACATGCCATGAACAAAAGAAGACATTAATCACCAATTTGGGAAACATTCAACTAGATTCAACTTGCAACATGACTTCTTTTTAACATAGTTATTAATTCAATACATGTCAAGAAAAAAAACTTGTGTCAATTGCCTCTATTTCAGGTCTTTGTGATGATGACAACATGGTAAGTTAGTTATCTACAACAACAATCAAGATTTGTGTAAATCATGTTTATAACTTGATGACAACAATCCTTTCATTTGAATAATAAAATAAAACTAGTTATAATTTATAAAATCCCATGATGTTTGCATATCCATGAAGTTGTAATGATGCACTTTGATATGGCCCTTGACACATTTTGCATGTGACTATGTCTTTGATCATGTGTTATTGTTGTTTTCGAAATATATTGGTGGCACTTCTAGCTCTTGCATTTTTTAGAATGTATTCAATCATTAGCCTTAATAACATCCATTGTTTATGATAATTTTTGAATCAAAAAAACCCTTTATTTGTTAAGCTTACTTGGTGTTTCTTACATTTTAAACACTTATAAAATCTTTATAATGGAACTTGAATGATTAATATATTGGATATTAAAACAAGGTATAGAGTCCACATAAATCAAAACATGTTAGAAAAGTAATCCCAAATAGTGAGTAAAATGAAGATATGTGAAAACAAAGCTAGAAAATATGTGAAACCTTTTGACATTGAATTGTAAAACTATATGAATTTATCAACCATGACGTGGACTTGTTTTTAAAAGTTTAAGATCTTATATTAACCATTTTAAAAAAAAATTTAATGCATTTTTCACATATTAATTCATTGTTCATTATTTAAACATGAATAATAATTAACATGTTTGTGAATTGCAATTCAAGAATTCCATGCAGATGGTCCACTTCAAAATGGTTTCAAATGCATGTTTTAACAAATTAAAAAAATAAGTTTAATTTTACGTACTTATAGATAATTATGTTTTGAATGCTTGATGAATTAATATAAAGAAAACATGTTTTTAAAAACCTTGTTATTGTTTATATTCAAAAATTCAAATTGAACAAATGCACAATAAGGGTCATGGCTAAAGCTAGGTGCAGTGGCATAGTTTTAACAACTTAAATTTTCCATGGGCTTGGGCTAGCTCAAAATAATAAACCAAAATAATTGGCTTTGGGCAATGATGTGCACCCTCCTTTCTTTCAGCCTACTACTCACATTCCCATCAAAGCCTATTAATCCCTACCTTTCCATTTCTAATTCTTTTAACATGAAAAATTCAAACATTGTCTTTTGTATTTTTCTTTTTATTTCTTCGTTTATTACAAGCATCAGTGATTACAATATTTAATTGTCTTGGATCAAAAAGTTTAAATATGAAATAAATATTATTTTTATCCATGTTGAGTGGACACATGGCAATTGCAAATGTGTTCACATAACAAGCCACATGTCTAGCCTACCCTAAGTCTAGGTAGTCTTTGAGGAGCTAGGCCTAGGTTTAGGTAGCCTAAGCCACGTGAATGGCCTAAGGCTAGGACCTATCCTTAAATGTAGCCTAGGAAATTAAAGGCCTAACCTAGGTGGCTTAAAACCTAACCTTAACCTAGGTGGCCACCTAGGCAACTTAGGTTTGCTAGGTGCCTAAGCAATTTAACCTAGGTTGTAAATATGAGGATTTGAGCTCCTCGTTTCCATGACGGGAAGTCAACTCCGTAACCATTAAAGCACACATTTATAAGTTGTGAATTTTTGTGAACATATAATATATGAGAATCTTCAAAAAAATTCAAATCTACTTATTACAAGATTTATAGGTAATTTAACCTAGGTAGGTGGGTAGGAGGGTAGGACATAAGTAGGTAGGTAACTTATCCTAGGTAGATAGGAGGGTAGGAAATAGGTAGGTAATTAACTTAACCTAGGTAGCTAACCTAGGTATGTAGGTAGGTTATTTTAGTCTACGTAGGTAAGAATGTAGGAAATAGGTAAGTAGGTAATTTGATTTAAGTACCTATAGCTAGGTAAATACATGTGTAATTTAGCCTAGGTAGGTAGGTAGTTAAATTAACATAGTTTTTTACATTAAAAGAAGTAGTTTAGTAATTTAGGCTATTTAACTAAGTAGGTTAACCTAACTTGCTAGGTAGCCTAACATAATTTAACTAGGTATCTAGATTAACATGTAACTTCATGTAATTGTAGTAGTAGTCATGTAGTCACAATGATGACTAAAGCATACATGGCTAAATATATGACTACATGATTGAACTAGGATATAGTTATTAAATGTTTTAATCATGAAAGACACATTTTGGCATTGTGAAGTTAGGGGTTACCTATGGATTACCTAGGGCCTACCAAGGGCTTATTTGGGCTTTTTAACCTATGGAGCCCCTAGGTAGCCTAGTTATCCTTACAAAATATTCAAGTAGCCTTTTGATAGCTTGGGTCACCCCTAGGTAGCCATTTTAAATAGTTTTCAAATAGCACATACAACCTTTATGTAGCCCCTATGTAGTCTAAAAAACCTCTACATAGGTCTTTATGTAGCTTATAAAACCTATATAGCCTTTAGGTCATAGTTATGACATTCTTCATTTTGCACATTAAAATTCTTTAAAATTCTTCATTTAGCACCTTGTCATAACATTCTTTACCCGCGAATGTTTACCAAATTACACTGGTTGATCTATAA
>Ga0116231_10006265_pt1 | contig 22828 bp, 6 predicted proteins | sample S1TSphgellanicum_2_FD_89695 | JGI IMG/M metagenome (GOLD analysis project Ga0116231, IMG submission 89695) | Host-associated microbial communities from peat moss isolated from Minnesota, USA - S1T2_Fd - Sphagnum magellanicum MG | ecosystem: Host-associated > Plants > Peat moss > Unclassified...
AAAGCTAATATAAAAGGAGCCATGTTACAAAATCTCATAAGTTTTTATTTTTATTTTTATTTTTTTGATCAAGAGTTAAGCTTTGAACTAAAAATCACTTTGCTTAAATTGAAGGAAAAAACAAACAATTCGACCCCCTTTACTTTCAACAAGTGTAGCTCCCTTACATCAACTCCGATGATGCTGAAATTTGAGGAGAACCTTTTACACCTTGCAAAATAAGATTGGTTTAAATTTGACACAAATCCAACGGTGGATTTGGGAGGAAAAATTAATTGAAATAAAAATCCAGAGGCTTTGTCATGGAAATCCTTCCATGAACTCCACTACAACACCCTCTACTTCCAACCAGTGTAGCTCCTTGATAGCAAACCCAATGATGCTGAAATTTGGGGAGAACCTTTTACACCTTCCAAACTAAAACCGATTTCATTTTGACACAAATCCAACGGTGGATTTGGGAGGAACAACTAATTGAATCAAAAATCCAGAGGCTTTGCTACAAGTACTTGTTACACACAACTTCCTTCCATATTTGATTCTTGCACACACCCTTTCCATGAACACCTCTCCACACATAAGAACTAAAAAATTCTCCTTCACACTTCGCCCTTTTTTTTTTTTTTTTTTCCACATACACCCAATCCCTTGGTAAGCTTCCATGACTTTCCTTGAGCTTGTTCCCCTTGTCCAATGAAAGCTTTGAAATCCTTTGCTCCAATCAATGGCCTCTTCATCCTTCTAGAGCCAATGAGAATTGAGAATAAATTGCCATCACAAAAAAATCCTCATAGTGCCACATGTTAAATTTTGATTAATGGATGAAAAATGACATCAACATGACATTATGGTTGTAATCGTAGGGGAGTTGCATAGTAGTTGAAAAATAATTATGATTGAGTTGCAATGAGTTGCATTTGAATGAAATCATATATATGGTGAATTGCATCTTTTGTAACTCATGTGATTTGTTCAATAACATTCATGGGTGTAAAAATATAGGAGTTGCAAATGGTCATTGCAATTCAAAAACTAAGTTGCAAGCCCAATTGCAAAACACCTTTTTTTTTCATAGTGATTGTTGTCATGACTACACAAAAGTCCTTTTATTGCTAATAACTAAAATTGGTGAAACTGGTGATAGTTGAAATTGATATGCATCAATGAAGTCTTTTGATTCCTCACCTTCTTCATGCAATATAGTTCCTTGTAGGGTCGAATATCTACCTCCTTGATGATCACCTTAAGTGTGAAGGCCATAGTTGGGTTAATATGTTTGTCAACTAGAATTTGGTAATTTTGATTATTATCATCAAAGTAGATGTGAATTATTGCATAAGAGTCCTTTGTGTGTTTGTTTTTTCAATTTTTATGTTTGTTCAAAACATTACTATGAATGTTTGTGAAAGCATAAAGACATGTGGAAACTTGGATGTTTAATGTTACTTCTCCATGTGGGTCATTAGGTTTAGGATCTTCCACAACGTTTGATGGCAACTCCTTTTTTGATGCCCCCGATTTTCCTTAGAGACCACAACATTGGTTCAAGTTGGGTTGGTTAGGTGGAAACCCTTGTAATAATCATGTTTTTCAATATATGAAGTGTCTTGACTTCTATTTTATCATTTGCAAGGTTATTGGCACCTTCCATTTCAATTTCAAATATTTGAACAACTTGGATTGGAAGTGGCCAATGGAAGTTCTTTTGCTTCATTTGTTGTCAAAAAAAATTTAGTGGGAGTTGGCCATGAGGGGAAGATCTTTTCCTTAATGGTGAACCCTTTATAATCCAACGTCTTCAATCATTCATGATTGCAATTGCACACTTTTCATGTGAACCCTTCATTATAAATATGTGGTCCTTTAGATGGGGGTTTGGTTTCTTGGGTCACATGTCTTACATGTGGAATAACTTGTGCATCTAGATCAATACAACCATGGGAGGACATTTGGTTTCAAAATGGGCATAATTGTGTACCATATGATCAATATTGTTACAATATTTAGATACATCATATAGGAAATTACTTGTAATTGATGTTAATTTGCACCACAATACCTTTTGAGTTAACAATGTGTACTTCAATAATCCATCGCACCCTCAAGATTATTTAGTTTCAATGTAAATAAGGTGCTTCAATTAATTCATTATGAAAATATACTTATAATATACTTAAAATATGTGTAAAAGTACCATTATTGCATAACATATTTTTAAATGCCTTTTTATTTTAATTGATTCTTAAAACATACAAGGAGTGACTTCTTTTATCATTGGTATGAGAACTATGAAGATGAACAATGAAAAGAAAGACCTAAATTTAAATCCAAACACATTGTATAGAAACCAAGACATGACCACAAGAAGTTAAAAACAAAACATGAAGTGTGCAAATAAAAGTGCAAACAAATATTTATTGTAATAAAACATTAAAAAGTAAACACAAGAATAATAGAACAAGGCTATGGAACAAAATTTGTACCTTAGATTAGTGTTGAATAGACTAAAAGTAATGAGGGGTCCTACCTTTATTTATACCCCTTTGGGGATCTAGTTCAAAAAAACTTCGATGAAAGTTTCCATACACCCTCCAACCAAGGAGGCTTTCCAAGAGGCTTCTTAATTACAAATGAACTACAAGTTAACTAGGACTTAATTACAAGTGAATTAAGAGTTAATTAGAAGTTATTTAAAAGTAACTGAGAATTAACTGTAAGTTATTATTTAAGAATGAACTACAAGTTAACTATAATTGAGTTATATTATAAATGAACTACAAGTTAATTACAAATGGATTATGAATGGACTATCAAGTCGTGGATGGAAATCCATGTGAATAATTTCATGTGATTGTGTGTCAATATTGACATTTATGACATGCCAAATATCCTTCCTCTAGGTCTAGGGTAATGCAAAATTTGGGGTCATGCCTCATCTTGTTTATGTTGTCAAAACCAATTATAATGCCAATTTGGCATCCACTTGCCACTTCTATAGGTCAAATTTCTAGATGTAGCACACATAGAGAAATCCACATGGGGATTCAACCATTCAAGAACATCCAAATGAAATGTGGGGGTTTCATGTGGAAAATTGTTATGCCCCAATTGGATTTGAATGGAGTAAGCAGAAGAATGCACTTGGTGATCTCCACATTGGTTGAAATATGAAGTAAAAATTCATCTTAAATTAACTCACCCATCCACCTTGGAATTGTGTGTTGAAGAACATAACCCAATTTGTAATGTGGACTCTGGACAACCGGTTTCCAACAAAATTAACAATGATGGAATGTTTGTTGTGGAAAATAATTTCATTCCCCATAATTGCCATATCTAAAGTTTCCCTAGGGATTGATACATGGTCTTTCAAAAGCAAACCCCTATGGTTTTTATGGCATATTGTAGGTAGCATTTCATGTTTGGTTGCAGTTTAAACAAATGGAACTTACCAAATTTGACTTTGCAACAAGTCCAAAAAATGGCACGATGATGGTCAATTAAAATTAATAGAAAGGTGTTTTGCTTGCCAATTGTTGCAAGTCAATGAAACTTTAAAAAAATTAGACCTAAAGACTTTTTTCCCCACAAAGATAGGCTAATTAGGAAAGGAGAACTTCTAACTTTCTAAGAGAACCAAACTTAGCCCTCTCCCACACAAAAAAGATCGAAAAAGAAAGGAATGAATTTGAACAATAGTCAAACCTAACTATTGATAATAAGGAACAATTAGAAATCATTTTTTTGCTTGTGTTGAGGACCTACACTTAGCCACTAAGAACATGGAACAACAAAAAATACAATACTTATTTGTCTCAATGCTATCTACAACAAGGTTATTTTTGCATTTCAAAACAGCCACTAGCCCTGACCAAAAAAAGATGAACATTATGTAGTCAATGGCCGCAATACAAGTGACAAAGAGAATTAGCTAGGGCAATTAGTGATTGATTTCACACACATGCATGTGTGCTTGGATGTGGTGAGACACTTATCTTCATCCTTGTTGCCACTTGCCTTCATCCACATAACTCAATTTCACATCATTTCAAATGATTTTCATTACCTTTGTTACCATCAAAATATTTCGCATGTAACTAGGATAACAAGCTAAGGTAGATGTTTCAAAAACTAACTACTAGGGTCAACAAGATTTGGTTTAGTCTATTGTTGGAATTGGCATTTATGTGTAATAATAATACATGATGTTGATAATTGGTTCATAGTCAATGGATGAATGGATTCAAATAGTTGTTAAGAAAATATTTTTGTACCAACATTATGAACAAAAGTTGATGGGGATTTACTTTGATAAATATATTTTGGGAATATGACTTGATGGTTTTTAATTCATTATCCAACATTAATTAATCAAATTTATTTCTCTTTTTTAATTAACTAATAATCAATTTGATGGTTATTATGTGGCGGGGGAATAAATAAAAACCTAGAAAATTTTCAAATACAAAACAATTCAATAATTTGAAATTGTTTTAAACATTACTACACATACCATGTGGCATCAAATACAATGCTATTTCACAATTATCATGTCATTTTCAAGCTCAACCCCTTTTTTTTGGCACATTTTACTAATTTTGTTACCATGGTTTCAAAGTTGATGCTTTTTATTCATTGTTTTCCATTTTCTCCAAGGTGATGGATGTTATAATGTAGCTTAAGGGGAGGGAAGGTAAATTTTAAAAAAAAAGATTCCGTTGATAGACAAGTGTCTTAAATTTGATTTTCTTGAACTTAGGTACTAACAAAGAGAGAGAGAGTTAAACAAGGTGACGTTGACATCCTTGAAAAGAGACATCCAACAAAACATTAGTAGTTTGACAAATGAGATTTAAAATAATTAACGTTGTTCATTAACGAAGATTTCAACATAGGTAACCATCAATAAAACATCATTATCTTGGGTTTTGAAAAAGGAAAACATAATGCATGTTTCATTAATGTTACAATATGATATTGTTTTTGTCAATCTAGCAAGCTAGTATAGTGTCATAATTTGGATTGTTTTTACACCCAAAAAATTTACATGCATCTCAAAGGTCAAAAATATTAATGAAAAAAATCAATAATTAAAATTTGGACACCTATGGACACAAATAGAAAATTTGTGACAATTCCAAAAACCCAAATTAGTTTTTTTTCATTTGTCAATGGCAAAATTCGATACTTCCCAATATAATACCATACCTCCAAAGTTGGTTTGGCACTAATTTGCCAAACAATCTATTAGAAATGGTGTCAAGTTGTCACCAAGTTCAAAGGGAAGCTTGTTCTTTCTTAAGGTTCACCTTTCAACCACCCAAACCATGAATAGCACATGACCCAGGGCACACAAAAGCTTATATGCACAAAAGTTGGGGTGCATAGGAGTTTGAGACACATGAGTTACAAGGTACATAATACATAACATCATGAGTATGAGGAATTTTAACTAGTATGAGTTTTAAATTATCTATTATCCTTGTGATGAAAATTTTGGGAGGTTGAAAACAGTTAAGAACATAAAAAAGACAAAGGGGAGGCATTGATCATACTTGCATAACCCCATCAATAGACATTGGAAATGGGCTTCCAAGTGTGAAGTTGTATATGCATAGTTGATGGGTTTGTGAATAAGATATTCCAATTATTGCCTTACACTTGAAATTATTCATATACATGTTATGCAAAGATGTCTTTACCTTAATCTAGTGTTTCGAGGTGTAAGAAGGATGTCTAGCAAATCGATATTGCTACAATGTTTTGAACATTTACCTCCTCTTAGAACACTATAATAAGTTTTGTTTAGCAACAAATTGTTGAATAAGTTATAAACCATACTGTTCCAAAGGAGGAGGAAAAAAATTTCAATGCAAATAACAATACATAAAAATCATGATAGATTTTAAACAATTGTCGACCAATTGTTCTATTACATTTGGATAAAATGCCTAATCTTTTGCAAACACATCCCTATATAATTTTACACATCTCAAAACCTAAATTTTTCAAAAAGACACCTCCCACAAACTTAGATTTGTATGGGGGCACATGTCCAAAAACCAAAGTAGGTGCTTGTGTAAAAATAATTAATAGACAAAACTACAAGACAACCATACAAGCTAATTTTTTTCATAGGGCAATTTAAGATCATTTCAAAACATTTGATTTCATTCTTACAAAGGTGGTCTTTGGCACATCTTCTTTAATGAAACAAGACCCTAATAACTGAGGTTGTTTAGGTTCCTCGTTGTCCAGCTCAAAAGGTGACACCAATTTCCTTGCAAAAGTTATTTGCTAATGATTTCAGCCCCAAGATCTAAGCTCCTACCTAAAGTGGGGCTTTGCTAAAATTTGTCGTGTTCAAATATCAATTCAGCAAAACTATGTGACGATTGTGCACATCCCTGGAGTATGGACATTGCTTAAAGCTACTTTATTCTTATTTTTTTCAAATTTGTAATGTAGACAAAGGGTCTAAAAGTTGCAACCATCCAAAAGAAAATTTAGCCAATTTCGGTATTAATGTAATATAATTAATACACACGCACATAAACATATATATACATATATATGGTCCTTCTATATTCTTGGCTACCAATGAGAACACTAGAACCTGTTATAAAGATCCGGCAATTTGGAAAAATTTCCCTGAAAATGTGGTAAATTTGGGAAGTTCTTGGTTGAAAAATCAGCAAACTTTGTGCCCGAAAGAAAAACACTGGTTAGAGAATGTCCACTGGCAGTAGTATAATGACTTGTACATAATACTTTGAATGAAGTATAGCCTTTAAAGAGCACATTGAAACTGAGTTTTTGAACCAATCGCATGGAGAAGAGTTTTTAAAATAAAAAGGAAACCCCAATTATCAAAGAAGAAAAGAAAACGTAGTTTTTCTGCACTCATTAATTAAGTAGTTTGCAAATTGCAAAATGATGGCATCATTCTCATTCTTTCAATAAAGAATGCCTTAAAAGTGGACTTAATTTATTGAAGGTCTATGATAGTTTGTCTTACTAAAATAACTACCTCTTCTTAATTGCACATTCCATGTGCCAAGAAAGCCAATCCTTTAATACTAATGATGTCTCTTTTTGTTTTGCTACAAAAGACTACTTTTGCAGAAAATAAAGGTGGACACTCTATTAATACCATGAGTTATTGTGGCACATTTGGAGAATAGAATTACTCATGTTGATGAATGCAAGGCCAAAAGGCACTCAGTACCTAATCACAGGACAAATCTCCATTCTGTCAATTTAGGTGATACCTACACGTTACTTCTTATGTGAAGCAAGAGCAAATCCTATGCATGGGATTCAAGATCATAGATATTGAGTGAACTTTAATGTCCAATCATGATTTTCAGCATGAAATTGCCAAAGGTCGTCCTGGACACCATCTAGGGTATCCACAATCACATAAACTCAATCCTTATTTATTACAATGGTAGACAGACAGTTCAAAGGATTAGGTTGTGGCATCATATGCTAGAGCAACAAACATTCTGAATGCAACTCCAGAACCACCTCCCCCATTCCCACTGTTGACGTCTTACGAGCAATACTAAAGTAAAAACAATTTAACCTAAAACTGTCAGAGTAATCATAGCCAATAAATCAGACTTCAATATTTTCTTACATTAATTTTTTTCCCTTAAAAGACAAAACTATTTGAAACTCAATCCAAGTTGAAGATGATTTTTTTGGGCTTTTTAAAAATTAGTTATGAGTTTGTGAAAATTTGTTGTAAGGGCTTCCTAAATTGTCAGTAGGCTCCTTGCTGTGAATCTTAACTCCTTAATGGAATCAGAATCTCCATTATCCGTCATCCCTAGTAGTCTTGGAGATCTGATTTGTAGCAATTCAATTTGAATTTAGGTTCTCTCCTTTTTATTCTTCCACTGCCTTACTACACCAATGTATATTTTTTGGGGGAATTTTTTAAAAAAAATTTCGACCTCACATAGTAAAAGGAGTATTCTATTAAAAGCTCCTTGTTCTTTGGAAAAAAATCACCAAATTTCGAAAAAAAATAAGCAGCCAGAAATACAGACAGAACCTTAATTTAATTTTATTTTTTGTATTTTTTTGGTAGCTAGTTCAGCTAAATCCTCTTATGGATGATAGCCACTTCAGCTACATCACAAAATTGAAACAAGAAAAACTGCTCCAGAATCCAGATCGATAAAGTTGGACAGAGCAGATTGAATTGTTGTCTTCAAAGTAGTGATTTGTTTTGGACTAATTTTCACTATTTTGCAGCTTGTTTGAAAAAAAACTTGAGAAATATGCACTTTACCTATTTCTTGCATTTCAAGTTTCGTCTTCAGGGTAAAATGCACTGTTTCAACCAAAAAAATCCTCATTTTTGCGAAATCAGAAAAATTGGAATAAAAAACACTGCCTCTAACCCATTGTGTAAAACGTTGATTGCTTTGTGCTCAGCTAGAGCCACAGTGAACCAGCACCCACCAGCTCACCATCCACTGGATGCCTGTTGTGGATGAACCTCAACTGAGTTAATATTTGGTTTCACCTTGGTAATCAATTCTATAGGAAATAGGTCTCACACATAGGGTAGGAAAATAGGTAACTACTAGGTAAGTAGATGGTTTGTACATAGGTAAGGGCTATTTTTATTACCTACCAAATAACAAACCTGCTTGTTGGTTGTTAGTAGGTAGGTAGGAAAAAAAAAGGGAACTGAGCTAACCACCATGGTTAGCTAAGGAACTGGAACCCAACAGAAAACTGTTTCCTGACCACTTACCATTCATCCTTCATGGTGCGCTGGTGGGTGCTGGTTCACTCTGGCTGGACGCTACCTATTTTACCACACCAGTTTCAACTTTCATGTGCTTGAGACCAATTTTCAAATGATGTTATAACCTTTGCATGCTAATATATGATCTTCAAAATTTGAGAAGTAACTCTTTCCAGGTACAAACAGTGGTCAGATATCACATATCTCAATTGGAAAGATGGGGTAGGAATTAAATAATTCTAAAACGAAGGAAGAAAAATTGTGCACATGGAAATTTTACCTTGCAACAAAAGGACTCATCTTCATGCATAAACACCTGATAAGGTGAATTGTGTTTTTTGTGGGTGATGGAAATTTAAATATTCATTCAGGTTTTTTTTTTCGAGGTTGCATGGGGACATTGGCAGGACATTTGCCTCACATGTGATTTTAGTAAAATATTTTTTTTTTAAAAGTAAGAGGATGCTAACCAAATAGAGGTGAACCTAGACTGCTAGTTGTATGCCTGGTCCTTTAGCTAGGTGGTCATGGGTTCAAAACTACTTGCAAGGAGAAGGACATGAAAAAACTTTTTAAAAAAAGCAGTACATGTCCTTTCATTACACAAAACATGCATGTGTAGAACTGTGCAGGGTGTTGCACTAACAAGCACCCCAAAGGAGTATTTAATGTCCTCCCATGCATTGAGCCTCCACCTAGAGGAACACGACTGTCAACACTTAGGATTGCACCAATGAAGGCAGTGGGAATCATAGGTGAGTAAAAGGATCCTAACTCTGGAGACCCATTTATAAAGTGACCCACCAGCTCCAACACTACGATCCTTTTGTGGTTGCTGCACATCTTCAAGGACCCTCACATTCCAAAAATTACAAAGCGCCATTTTAATTTGAAGAATCACATTTTGGTTTCAATGTTTTTAAAAGCCTACCTGCCTTGGTCATCATGAGTGCCATATTAGAATGCATGCATTAGTGTCATGTCAAAAATATTTTTCTTGCAACACCTGCAATTTCTTATTGAATTTAATCTATCTTTGCTATCTCATCATTCATTACTTATATTGGCAAAAAATCATACCAAGGAGTGTTGTCTGTATAAACTTTGAATCCAATGGTTGGATAGGTAATCTCATTCATCCATAAGTAGATTGAACCAGTGTTCTAACTAAGGCTTTGAATTGAGGAAAAGTGATTGCAAAACTGGCTCATGTTCTTAGGGGTTGAAATCTTCACTCTTGTCACAGACAGGGCAACACAGAACTACAAGCCTCAAAAGCATTCTCACTCCAGTAAATTTTCCATGCTACTATAATGGGCTGACAAAAACAGAAATTTGGGCATGTGAGCAAAGGTCCCAGAAGTTTTATTAGTCAAAAAGGAATTTCAATTTGAATATCCATCCGATACATACAAAATCATCGGGAAATGTCATCCACAATAGATACATAAAAAATGTGGTGGTGTAGATTGTCCAACTGTTGAATCAGACAACAAACCATCCTTTGATGATGAATGATGAAGAACATCCCATTCTCCCAATTTTAGAGCCAGAATTCACTAGCTATTTGTGACCTATTAAATGGTGAATTTGATGCAGATACGAATCAATACCATACCATGAATGCTCATTGGCTTCAGCATGTTATATTTCCATGAAGTGTACCCAACTATGAGAATCAACCAACCCAACCCAATAGATAAGGGAAGAAGTGTTGGAAGTTCAAGAAAATGTCAGAAGAGATGATCGTGGTTGAACTTAGAATCCTCCTTCTATATCATCAAAGTTGGCTTCTCTGAATTGCAAATTCTACCCCATATTCACTCCATGGTCAGCATCTGGATTTGCTACCACATTCAGTGACATGGCTGACACTCCCCAAGGTTTATCCCATCCTGTGATTCTGAAACTGATCCACCAGAGACTTTTGAGTAGCAAAAAAGATCTCTTTACTAGTATGAAGAATTACTCAAGGGGACTTTGCCAACTTGTCTGCCAAGGCAACAGCAATTTGTGACCCTACCAGGGCATTGTTTCTTATCAATGCAATATCTAGACATGGGTTAAGGATCTGATGACATTTCCAAATAAGCATGTCAAAGAACAACACTGAAAATAAATACATTTTCTATCTTGACTACTCATCTCATTTAGGGGTCAGGATACTTGCAGAAAGTGAAGCACCACCAGTGAGCTCATTTACTCTCATCAGAATGTATGGAGTCACCTCTGCACCTGTGATGTGCTTGGCCCTGCCAAACCAGCACAACAGGTAAAATAATTTGTTAGCATTCCCACACATTCTGCTTGTCTTGTAGATCTGGGGATCATAACTGCCAAAAATCACTAGTTCTTCACTGCACCAACTCTGGCATGCTTGTTACTGTTGTCAGACAATCATCTGTTAGATACTGTTACTGGTTTAGAAGATGCATTATGTAATGCCCAACTGGTTAGATCCTCAGTAGAGCTATCATGTATACCAGACTAGTTAGCTGAAAGATGGTGTGAAGAAGAAGTTCAGAGGTTTGTTCAGAAAAAAAGGAAGGTTAAGAGGCAACGTACTTGGTTTCCATGAGAGAAGACTGGATAGCTGATTCCACAGCATCTGCCATTGCTGCATCTTGTGATGGGATAGGCACACCAATCAGTATCCCACTCTGTAACCCAACCTTTAGATTCTCGCCTGCACATTGGCACATGATTTTAAACCTTGCAGGTAGAACTACATATTCTATGACACTACTTGCAAGAGATGAATTAGTGGAAATTGGACACAAGAAACATGGTGATGAAGAACATTCATCAGATGACTTTTCCTTAGCAATATTATATTGGAGGAAACACAGGCCCATTCAAATGAAAACCTGCTTCAAGCAGCTGTTAACCAGAAAGGAAGCCTACACCTGTAGTTCCACTGAAATAACAGAAAAGTTACTGTTATTAGCTTTTGGTCCTGGCCTTACCTATGATAGCAGCACACTCTTCAGGTGTGTCAGCACGACAAGGAGCCTTAAAAAACAGTAACATCAGAATTAGACCAGATCCTTGATAGGTCTTTTGGTTCTCAGCTTTACTCCTGGAAACAAGCAACCACACAAGGAGCCTATGCCCATGCAAAGTTGGGACTAAAAACTTCAAGTCAGTGCATGCCTTTCTGGCATGCATCCATGTGCAAGGAGAGCTCCTTAATCCTGCTAATGGGTCTAGATATATGCCAGAATATTTGTGACCCTAGAACATGAAGTCAAGGATAAGGAACTGGCAATTTTCAACTCCATATGTTGGAGAGAGTAAGCAACTGCTCCTTGTAGCTACATGACTTTGCCAGAGAACATGCAAAAACACAACAGGGACTATAGGCACAAATTCTGCAATAGGACATAAGGAGCAAACTCTTCCATATTAGCAGGCAACAGAAGAACGCCTCCTAAAGATTTGGCATTTGTTCTACCAACTCTAGTATAAATGTCAAATCTTCTTGTGCTAGAACTGAACAGTCTCGAGAAAAATGCAATTCAAAAACAGGTGTCTCACCTGGCACCCACTTTGAGGAGTGAAAAATGCTGGGAATTCATCTGTTCCATACCCTATCACTGTCACTCCTTGGGTTTCCTGTCAAGACAAGAAATCCAAATACGAAGCAATGGACATTGAATGTAAGGTGAAAACTAAGCAACTTGCCCAAAAACCCATGCTTGAAGTCACTTTCAGGCAGACTCCACATGCTCAGAGTGCCTATGAGGACACTGGAGCATTCAAAAGCCTGAACCTAAAGTACACAGTAAAGAGGGGGAAAATAGTCACACAATCCATTAGGGAACTGCCATGATGCATTCCATGGCATTTATAATGAGAACCACTCCTGTTGTCTCAACTTCTGAATCCTGCAAGGTGGTTCTAAAATATGGAACCCAGAACTTGTTTCCTTCAATCTAGAAGAACTATTTGCAGCAACTGCTCCCAAAAGATAATGATGAGAAAGATCTTGACTGATACAGTTATGTTTTAGGGTGTGTCAGATAGAAAGATGCACACCAAGTATTCAAGAGTCCTGGGAATGTCGAGAATGGATTTGACACCCGCACAAACAACAGTAACAGCAGTCCGACCAAGTTCTGTCAAATCAGCTGAAACATCCATGGCTGCCACAAATATGTATATTAAGAATGAGTGCGACATCAAAAGTTATGATGACTAGCTTAGAAATATTTAGATTACCTCAGAGAAAAATAAAATTCCTTACTTGTTTCACCATGTCGATGGACTCCTCCAATACCCCCTGTAACAAAAACATGGATGCCTACCTGAATCCATAGACCCAGTACAATGATCATCACAGATATACTCTCTTACATGCAAAGTGAAATCACAACCAATGTTTCTGCAATTCCCCATCTATTGCCATGACTGGTATTGTACGTGTACACTTTTTGACTTAAGATTCTAAGATCCAAACCCAAAGAAATTGCCACAAAATCATGTTTGTATAAGCAACTTCATGCTTCCAGACTTGTATATGGCTGTCCTCTTGTGGCATTTGTGCATTAAAGTGAAACATCTAGGCATTGGAAAAAACTGTCATTTGTTCAGAATAACTTGCTTTTATTCTGTTTTTTAGTTGTTGCTACAGTAAAATTTCCCTGAGAGTTATAAGTAATACACTCCAGCAAGACAGAGAACCCAGAAGAAAGCCTTTGGATAACTCTGGAGCATCAGCTGAAGATTGAAATCAAAAGGAAAAGTGTTAAAAAAGGAAAATCAAAGACAAGCACAGAAGAGAGTGCAAGAGTGCACCTTTGAGGCCAAGAACATGGTGCCTGAAACAGTTGTTGCCCCGGTTAGTTTTTTTGCCATCTGCAATCATGTTGAAACTACTTTCAATTGACATTGCATTCAACATAAGTACAGCATCTGGAAAATGTTTGGTAGAACAAAAATTCACTGTCTCATTCTACAATGTAAGACTCCCAAGTCCAGAACAGTTAAGACCAGGATATGCTGTTTCACAAACATGTGTATGTAAAGACATCATATACATCCTCAGAATTCTGGAATCTCCTGTTTACAAGAGTCATGCATTTGGGTTTGAGAGTTGAAACACAAAGTCAAGAACTGAGGGCTCTTACCACATATGCAATATTTCTGCGGGAAGTTTTTACACACTGGGGTCCCAGTTGAGCCAGTTTCTCCAGTTCATGCTCCATCAATCCTATGTCCAGAACCAACAGGAAGATTCAGTCACCATGTCAGCTAGTTGGTTATCTCAGACATTCATTCAAGAGGCATACCTAATGAAAAAAGCAAACAATCCTCATTCAAGCTGCAACAAGCCTGTGAACGTAAGCTAAATTCATTCTAAATTGCATGTATACAAGTAAGCACCCAAGCCAAAGACCTAGAGAGGTTCACATAAGTGGGTAGCAGTTGGGATCTCCCATGCACCCTGAACATATCCTTTAAGCACACCACTAGGACTAGGATGCAGCACATGTGCTTAACATATCTATGAAATCACAGAGAAAATTCCACAGTAACACTTTGAAGGTGACCTTTTATGTTCATTAGCCTTAACCTAAACTATGCCTCAATAGCAGCAGTCACCATCAATATCACTGTTCTTGACACACCGGAGATTGAATCATAGGGGGGCAAAGAAGGTTTCACCAATGCAAGGTATGCCATCAATGATTGCAATGGTAGCTGGCGTAACACCACTTTGTTGCACTATAGACTCCACTTCTTTTGCCACTTGAAAGTTTTGAGGATATGGCATTCCTGAACTCAATGTAGGTACACAACATCACCCCTTAAGATCATCATCATGCACTCATTGGTTCAGATGAAATTCTAAATCATCCCAGAGACTGTCAACCTGGCACACTGCATAGACATATTGTTCTCTCAGTTCCTATATACTGCAAATGTTTGGATAAGGATTCAAGCATAACACTCTCAGCCGTCCCTTGACCATATACTCTTGTGCATAACTTTGTGACAAGATGGAACCCAACTCTTGGACCTTGAAAGCAATCAATAATATACACTGCTCCCGTCCCACCTGAAAGAAAATGTTTCTTCACACCAGAGATGTAGCAATGAGTTTTGTGGGTGCAAAAAAATCATGTACTGTTACAACTCACCATGTGATATTATTGTTGATTCTAGTGCAACAACGGGTTGGCCAGCCATGAGCGCATCACGAACTCTGCCTTCTATTCTAATCCCTCCATGCTGCGTTTCTAGAGATCCCTGGATGCCACACAACTTAACAACAGAAACATTCGGGGTTAGGATAAGGAGAAGGAAGTCTCTTCATAGTCCCCCATATACAGAAGGAAAAAAAGGAGTCTGCTGAAAGTTGTGATCAGTTTCATAAGGTGAAGAGAAGGGAATCCATCCACATTTGATTCAGACAAATTAGTTTCCTCCAACTGCTGATTTGGTGGCACTACAGAATCAATTTCAGAGACAATTTCTTCATGGGCTGAGAAGAAGAACATCATCTGAGCTGAAAATAGATAAGTCGGGACCTATAATCTGTTTTGCATGGAAACAGGACATGTCAACAACAGTTGGAGAAATGCTATACAAGAACAAAATGCGAGATTTACAGATCCTGACATGTGATGTGGAGCAGCAGTTGGATGGACTCATGTGGCGAGCTATGGTGGCAAGCCGGGTGCGTGCAGAAGTTGAATGCTCCGACTCCATCAGTTTTGCACACTGGATAACTTCCTGACAATCATGCCATCACGAAGACAGGTGAACATTACAACAACAATCAAAGATTTGAGAAGACAGGAGAAGAAGTCCCATCAAGATTTCCCTTCAAATTCATGCGCCTCTCACCGCATACCAGTGATGCAAGAGGACCACTGCCCATGATGGAGATTGAGGTCTTCCGTTCCACCAACAGTACTCGCAAGCAGGAGACAGCTTTGAAATGTCCTACGCTTCGCACGACTTGCATTCTAGAGTCCAGCAACAGCAAAGAGCGATCAGATCAGGGAACCAAGGTTTCAAAGGATGCAGAAACTTCGATTAGGGTTTCAATTCCAGATCTTAGGGTTTTAAGGTTTGGGTTTTTCTTCTTCTTCCACGGCTTTCCGGCTCCCAAGCCTCTCGAGAAGTGGAAAGGAGATGGCGTTGGGTCCGCAACAGCAAGATAGATCAGATCTCAGAATCAAGCTTCCGAGGATGCAGAAACTTTTATTAGGGTTTTAGAGCGAAGTTCGAGGCTGTAGGGTTTACGCTAGGGTTTGTCTTCTTATTCTTCCACAGCTTTCCGGCTCCCAAGGCTTTCGAGAAGTGGAAAAGAGATGGCGTCGGGTCAGAGACAGAAAGAGCGATCAGATCTCGGAATCAAGCTTCCCGAGATACAGAAACTTTGATTAGGGTTTCAGTTAGAGGTTTTAGGGTTTAATGTTAGGGTTTTTCTTCTTCTTCCCCGACGGATTTGCTGCTCCCAAGACTTTCGAGTAGTGGAAAAGAGATGGCGTTGGGTATCCTCGTGGGCTTGTTGAGGGGAGGGAGAGCAGTTCCTAAAAGCGGTATTGGTGCCCTTACGTCGAAGAGAGGTCCCCGGAACTTCTACAAAGGCAAGGGTTGCAAGTCTACAGGTCGCCATACCAGCAAAGGTTTCTTTCTTTTTCTCTCCTATTTCTTTTATATTTGTTTCTTCGTCGTTTTCTCTCGGATTCTGCTTCCATTTTTCTATTTTGCCTAGTTTGCATACGTTTCTCACTTGCACGATATCTGCTCTCAGGCGCCTATGTGTTGATGGAAGAAAAGCTGCCAAAGTACGTGGTTCCAGATCTAACCAACTGTAAGGTACGGGGGCTTCAGAGTCTCGTTGGAAGGATTTTTGTTCAGGTTTCACTTTTTGTTGCATGTGTCTGGATTTCAATTATTTTTTGGGTTGCGAATTTGCACAAGAATTAGGGTTAGGATTTAGTAAAGCATATATGTGAAGTTGTGTGCAAAAGTTCTGCATGCAATTCATGGAACAGTTTTATGTTGTGGTGTTGAGAGAAGCCCCATTTTGCAAACTTTGAACTCTGAAGAAAGTGGATGTTTACTTATAGAGAGTTTACTTTTTGAGAGCTTTCAGTTTACTGCCTCTGTTGAAATGCATATTGATTCATTCATGCAGCAATGAGGTTGAATTAGGGTTGAATAAGCTCCACTGACACATTCAGATTCATCATCCCTGGAATGAGGACATCTCGCAATTTTCAGGTTCTCCACAATTGTGAGTATAGAAGAAGTTTCTCAATACTGATGAGGGTATTGATCACCTCTCTGGTATTGATCACTGCATATGGATGTTGTTCAGCTTTCAGTTTTCCATGGCCATCATTTGGAAGTTGTGGACACGTTTAGTAGTTAATCCTCCTGGATCAGCCTTTGGGCTGGAAGCTCATCCAGGTGTTGATTAGCTAGCTACCAATGTAAACAGGTTGTCTGGTTGTGAAACACACTTCAAACCAAATGTTTGAATAGTTCTTTCATTCAAGTGTGCTGGTTTGTTGCTGACTTTGTGCCAGGTTTAGGTCTCAGGGTTTATTGGGATTGCCAGTCTGGATCTGAGACCCAAGTAGCTATGTCATCTTTCAGTAGTTCTTTCATTCAAGTGCACTTGTTGCTGACTTTGCTGGGTTTAGGTCTCAGGGTTTATTGGGTTTGCTTGTCTGGATCTGCTGAGACCAAGTAGCTATGTCAGAGGTTAAGGTTGCTCCATTATTGCTCACCAAATATTGCATTGATCCTTTGTTTTTGCTGCAGCTCAAACCATATGTGGCACATGATACTCCAACAAAGCTAGAGGTAGTTGCTGAGAAGACTGCTACTTAGATGTTCTTGTATTGGACATTTGTCATCTCAGAAAAAGTATCAGAGAACGCAATTGGAAGCTGTTCTGTGAAGATGTTCTGCGACTGGTTGCTGAGGGAAACATTCCTAGGGTCAGTGGAGTTCTTTACGGCTAAGAAACTGCACTTTGGTTGCACCTAGAAGAGAAAGTTACGCAGGATTTGTCATTTTTGTTCTGCAATGAGTATTGGAAAGGTGAAGGATATTGCAGTTCAATTTGTGTTGTGAATAGCATTAAGCCTTTACACAATATTGAACTCCATAGAAACAATAATCAAGCTGTTTCAGCTTCATTTCTTTGACAAATTGTGGGCCCCTTGTTTCTTCCTCTTCAAAATGTGCAATTTCATTTTTGGATCAATGTCTTTTACTCAATTAAGATAGCATGAATTCTCATTTCTTATAGTGCCACTGCAACACAGCAGCACCAACAATTTGGTTGTTCTTTGAGGAAATTATTATCTGAAGTATTGAGAACAAAGGGGTGCACAACTTCTGCACACTGCTGCATGCTATTTTTTACACGGTGCTTGTTGCAAACAAGACTAAGCTGCAGTGAGCAAGGAGCATAACTGTAGATCAAGCTTTCAAAAGAACAAACACTGGCAACAGGTTGTAAAATTCTTAATCTGTCTAGAGAATAGCATTCACTCCTTATGATCGCAGTCACTATAAAAGAAGTGCTTTTAAGGGTTTTGATATAAAACCAACTGCAAGCAAATATTACATGCGCAACAGTGCAACAATAGTGAGAGAAACGGCAGTCACGTGCTCAATTCATCAGACCTAAAAGCTCTTGGAGGATGACGATCTGCATGCCTTGTGGTGTTACTATTTGAGAGAGAGCTGTTTGCAGCAGACAGACATGATCTTTGAGTGTAAGACGACGGCCCAAACCCTAACCCTAACCCTAAAGTTCCTGTGGGCATCTATAAACACCAACGGCCGACTCTCAAACGTCTCTCAGATCTCTGCTCTTCACGTCATCAGAGCTTCCGCAGAGTAAGCGCCAACGTTCTAGACTTTCTTCCGTCCTTCACACCTAGTCCATTGGAATGCTCTTTTTCGCATTTTTGTTGTTGCCGCGTACTTTTGGCTGTTTTAGTTTTGCTAAACAAAATAATTTTTCAACAATCTGTGATGAAGAAGGTTTCCAGCAAATACATTTTGCAGTGAGTCGTGAACTATGATCTATCAGGACCGAACTGCCTTCCTTCTGAGATTTTGCTATGACTTTGGCCCCCGGAGGTTCTATATGAGGTTCGTTGTTCTTGTTCTGAGAATGGCACTTTTAGGAGAGCTTCTATTTTAGCTGAGTGTTATACGAGTCCGAAACGGCAACTTACTCGTGTAGCTGAAGGTCGGTGTTATCGGACACATGGAGACAGGCGATTCAAACTATGTGGATTGCTTACTTGCCTCTGGCAAAATGTCTTCAGTCCGGGTTTTCAGTTTGTCCTGCTTTGTTGAGTTTTCTTTGTGTTTGTCGTTTCGATTTTCTTCGGATGGCCTGTGAAGATAATCTTTTGTTGGAATTACCAGCTGAGGATCTCTCCTATGCTGAGACTAGGCTGTTACTGAGGCCTTCTGATGCTTTCTCAAACATAGTTGTTGAAACTCGTTTTTTTCTGACTCTTTCGCGGCGATGTTCAGTCGTGCCGACCTGCCACGAAGTGGTTAGCAGTAGCTGTGACCCTCCATTCGCCCAGGGTTCGGCAGAGAACGACCTTACTCTCTTGATAGGAAGCCAGTGGCAGCGCCCACAGACGGCAATTGCCATTGGTGCCTTTTAGAGTGATCACAGTCAGTTTTCATTGAAAGTAATCAATCAATCCTATGTCTCCTTCTCCACTTGTCACTTTCAGATATCTATGCCCCCACCTCCCTCGATGTCGTTGTTTGCTTCCACCAAAGCCGAAGGTTTTTACAGATTTCATGAGGTCTAATAGCATCACAAGTGCCATTGCAATCAAATATGAGACATGTGATTCAATAATTTGAAATGGGGCCATGATAATCCATGTTCGTTGAATGACTGATTTTAGTTAGTCCGGATAGTCAAGCTTACGAGCAACATCCCATCATGCCTCAAGCTTTAAAAATCCGTGTGTGCTGCATCCACTATTATAATAGTAGGATAAAGCCTGTGCACCCTATACTGAAAATCAAAACCAGTAACCTACCACGAATCAACCCTTGAAAGCAAAACCAATAGGATGAAAAGGCCACACAACCCAACCGGAAAATCAAACCCAGTACCCTACTAATGAACCCTGAAGGCCAAAACCTTAATCAACCCTGATGATCAACGCGACCTGCCGTGAAAATTATAGCCATTACACTATTCAACCTTGGAGAACAAAACCGTTTCCCTACCAATCAATGCCAAGATCAAAACAATTATCGTAGCAAACTGGAGTAGGCACACTGAAATCCTCTCCAAACACCTGGAAGCAAAACCGAAATCTCCATTGAATGGGGATCAAAGATGTGGAAACAATATACAACAAAGGAAATCTTCATTTCATTTTCTTTGTACAAAATCTATTTCCAACGAGAAAACATGCGAGACAAGACAGCTTGCCAGTGCTCTCTATTCCGTTTATCTCTGTCAAATTCCTTTTCCACATCTCGTTTCTTAGTGCAGAAATCGTCCCAGGTTTGTGCGTGGAGGCGTCGGTCCTTAGCTTTCTTCTCAGCTTCAAGAGCACATGCTTTTGCATCTGCTTTCTCTCGGTAATAACTCCTGCTCCCAGCTTTCTCCCCCTCTTTCTTCAGCTGCAATTCCAACTTCAGTTGGCTTACTTCATCTTGTTCATGCTCCTTGGATCGAAGCCTTTCTCTTCTACCTTCCTTCCAAAATTCATTTTTTCTTATTCTCAAGTCAGCTCGTTCATTACACCTTATCACTCCTCTCTCTTTGAAGATTTCGAGATTTCTATGTTTGTCCTGGTTTCTCTCGTTGTTATAAGCGGACTTATCATCAAGTTCTCGCATTCTTTCATTTCGTCTATCTCTCTCCCTCGATTTTTGTCTTCTACGTTCTCGCAATCGTTCCCGTTTTCGAATTTGTGCTCTCTCAAGGTCATCTCCTTGCATCTCATCTCTTTGCTTATTCCTTTCGTCTTCTTTACGTCTCTCTTCCGCACGCTCTAGCGATCTTTCTCTTTCTCGATCCGTTTGGTCGCCCCTACGCAAATCTCTTCCTCTTTGTCGTTCAGCTGCGAATGCAACATCTTCTTCGCGATCTCTTTCCTTGTCTCTTTGTTTCTCACGTTCTCTTTCTCTGATTAGCCTTCTTTCGCGTGCCCTACCCTTTTCACGATCTCTCCTTTTCTCCACCACATTCTCCCGCCTTCTCCCACTCTCAAATTTGCGTTCCTTGCTTCTCTCCTTTTCATAAAACTTGGCTTCAAAACCCAATCGTGCCGCTCTATCTTCCTTATACTTTCTCTGCTTTTCTAATATCTCTGGTGCAATGTATGGTTGTATACTCTCGAACAACAACTTGTGCGACTTTTGTGCATCAAACATAACTTTGTTCCGATTACTCATTATGGGAGTAAGTTACTAGAATCAATATTCTCAGACTTCTTTCCACAAAATCATGATACAGAAATCCACCTCCTTCAAACTTTGGCAATGTACTACAGAAATGTGTCATGAAATGTCCGTTATCGCATAAATAGATATCGACTCAATCTCTCAAAACCTTGTCAAATCGTTACTAGCTTTTTTTGAGCTTGGAAATCTCCCAGATGATCATCATCAACAAAATCAACTGTCCAATTTCACAACTAGGTACGAGACCATCAGAGACTCTTTTTCTATTGAGTTCATATCGGTGTTTCAATTCTCGTTCTCTCCCATTACTGAGTCCTTTGCATCCCGCACACATTGAACCTTGGAATGAATACTGCACGATTCAAGAATATTATGAAACATGTTGGATTTTTGAAATCACCAACTCCTGCTCCATCCTGGAAACAACAAAAACAACCCTCATTCATGAACAAGAGACGCAGGATCAGCTCTATCATTACTAAAATGAAGTATGAGACATTGAATTTCTTTCTTTGAATCGGAATGCTTCGATTTTATCTAATGCTACATTTGGTGTTGAGAATCATAATCATGTTCAAATCGTAGAGTTGATGACCAGCAGGTGTGCACCGCTAGCTCTATTACTTGGGAGATTACGAGTGAGAAGTTTTGTTGTTTGCTTTTGCACCAAAAAATTCATCGAAATACGTCATGTTTCGAAGAGAGTTTGAAGAGGGGGCGCATTTCCTTTGGTGTCAATAGACATAACTCTACAGTTTGTGAAGGGTCGCATTCTCATGACACAGATGAACCAACGCCCACAAATGCACCAACTTGGATGGATAGTGACTGAATTGAGATAGTTAGTGGAGGTAGGCCTTTTGAGAGGCCAAAATGCAAGTAAAATCTCAGAATTCTAAATATTTTTAAAAGCTCTGTTGTTGGAGAAATCCATAAAATCAGCAAAACACAGCGCCAGAACCCTGAGTTTGCTCCAAAAACGGGTGTGATTCAAAAACAAACCTGCAAAAAATTACATTAGCATTCAAGGGGGGGGTGAAACTCAGAAAAGCTTCCCTTTTTTTTTTTGGTAAATTGAGTTTCATCCTGTTTTGAGTAGTGTTGTTCTGGTACTAGGTTTGTTTATTTTTACTCCAGGTAAGGGTTTAAATTTTTTTTAATTCCAATTTTTTGATACCAGTATGGTATTAGGGTTTAAATTTTTTTTAATTCCAATTTTTTGATACCAGTATGGTATTAGGGTTTTAATATTTTTTTAATTCTAATTTTTTGATACCAGTATGGTATTAATAATAAGCTGTTTGTCATTCAACAGACCAGTATCAACGTGGGTACCAGGCACTGGACAGGGGGCCAAATATCAACCCGGATCTAGGTACAGTAAACCCTCTTTATAATCACGCCCTTGGTGACCACTTTTTTTTTGTGACACTAACGAATTGTGATTTAAACGTGTATAATCACATTTCATATAAACTTTTACAAAATTGTGACTGTAGGCCAGGCCTCATAAAATTTGGCATTCTACAAAAAAAATTTGGCATTGGCCAAAAATAAAAACTCAAAGTTGCCAAAATTAAGTGGGTATAAGTAGTAGTAGTTGTAGTAGTAGTAGTAATAATA
>Ga0116231_10006266_pt1 | contig 22827 bp, 17 predicted proteins | sample S1TSphgellanicum_2_FD_89695 | JGI IMG/M metagenome (GOLD analysis project Ga0116231, IMG submission 89695) | Host-associated microbial communities from peat moss isolated from Minnesota, USA - S1T2_Fd - Sphagnum magellanicum MG | ecosystem: Host-associated > Plants > Peat moss > Unclassified...
CCGACCACGCCGCCGGGACCGTCGGCGCCCGCCCGGCCGCCCGGGCGGGCCGGCCGGTGCTAGCCGCCGGGCGCCACATCGGCCCCGCCCTGCCGGCGCCGCGGCGCGTGGACGATCACTTCTTGCTGCCGCCGAAATCGACCGTGGGCGGCGTCTCGATCGCCTTCTCGTTGTCGACCGTGAACTGCGGCTTCTCCTTGTAGCCGAAGGCCGACGCCGTCAGGTTCTGCGGCAGCTGCTTGATGAAGACGTTGTACTCCTCGACCGTCTTGATGTAGCGGTTGCGCGCGATCGCGATGCGGTTCTCGGTGCCCTCGAGCTCGGTGCGCAGGTCCTGGAAGCCCTGGTTGGACTTGAGGTTGGGGTAGTTCTCGGACACCACCAGCAGGCGCGACAGCGCCGAGGAGAGCTGCCCCTGGGCCTGCTGGAAGTTCTTCAGCGCCACGGGGTCGTCGGCCAGCTCGGGCGTGACCTGGATCGACGTGGCCTTGGCCCGCGCGTCGATCACCGCGGTGAGCGTGCCCTTCTCGAAATCGGTCTCGCCCTTGACGGCGTTGACGATGTTCGGGATGAGATCGGCGCGCCGCTGGTACTGCGACAGGACCTCGGCCCAGGCCGACTTGACGGCCTGGTCGCGCGTCTGGATGCCGTTATAGCCACAGCCGGCCAGCAGGGCGACGGCCATCATGGCCAGCCAAGCAGCTTGAAATCTGCGCATGCATTTCCCTCCCATGGAATGATCGGCCTGGCGCGGCTTGCCGCGGGTCCAGCCGGAGCGCAAGGATACCAAGCGCCCGCGGCGCGGCGCGCACTCAGGCCAGCAGCATGATCTTGCCCACGTGCTCGCTGCTCTCCATCAGCGCGTGCGCCTGGGCGGCGTCGGCGAAATCGAAGCTGCGGTAGATGACGGGGCGGATCTTGCCGACTTCGAACAGCGGCCAGACGTGCTGCAGCAGCTTGCGCGCGATCTGCGCCTTGACCGCGACCGGGCGCGCACGCAGCGTCGACCCGGTGACGGTGAGGCGCTTGACCATCACCTCGAGCAGGTTGATCGTCGTCTTGGCGCCGCCCATGGTGTTGATGAAGACCAGGCGCCCGTCCTCGGCCAGGGCCTTGGTCTCGCGCGCGAGATAGTCGCCGCCGATCATGTCGAGGATGACGTCGACCCCGCGTCCGCCGGTCTCGGCCTTGACCACCGCGACGAAGTCCTCGGTGCGGTAGTTGATCGCCCGCTGCGCGCCCAGGCGCAGGCACGCGGCGCATTTTTCCTCGCTGCCGGCGGTGGCGAACACGCGGCTGCCCAGCGCGCTGGCCAGCTGGACGGCGGCCACGCCGATCCCGCCGGAGCCGCCCTGCACGAGCAGCGACTCGCCCGGCTGCAGCGCGCCGCGATCGAAGACATTGGTCCACACCGTGAAATACGTCTCGGGCAGCGACGCCGCCTCGATATCGGTGAGCCCGGTAGGCACCGGCAGGCACTGCTTTGCCGGCGCGACGCAGAACTCGGCGTAGCCGCCGCCGGTCACCAGCGCGCACACGCGCTCGCCCAGGGCCAGGTCATCGACGCCCGCTCCCCGTTCGATCACGGTGCCGGCGACCTCCAGGCCCGGGATGTCGGACGCACCGGCCGGGGGCGGGTACACGCCCTGGCGCTGCATCACATCGGGACGGTTGACGCCGGCGGCGACCACCTGGATGAGCACTTCGCCCGGGCCGGGCTGGGGACGGGGGCGCTGCGCCACGCGCAGGACTTCGGGGCCGCCCGGGGCACTGATCTCGACGACTCGCATGACCGCGTATCACTCCCTCTGGGCTGGCCGCGCGAGCGCTCAACCCGTATTGCGCAGGCCCGCAGCGACGCCGTTGATCGAGATGTGGATGGCCCGGCGCGCGCGCTCGTCCAGGCCCTGCGAGTCGGCGCGGTAGCGCCGGATCAGCTCGACCTGCAGGTGGTTCAGGGGATCAATATACGGGAAGCGGGCGCGGATCGAATTGGCCAGGACGGGATTGCGCTGCAGGTTGGACGATTGGCCCAGTATCGCCAGCAGGTGCTGCGAGGTCAGCGCGTGCTCGGCCTCGATCGCGCCGAAGACGGTCTTGCGCAGGCGCGCATCGGCCACCAGCCCGGCATAGCGCGACCCCACGCCCAGGTCGGTCTTGGCCAGCACCATGTCCATGTTGGCCAGCAGGGTCGCGAAGAAAGGCCACTCGCGCGCCATCTTGCGCAGCTGTGCCAGGCGCTTGCCCGCGGGCTTGGGCTCGGCATCGATCCAGGCCTCGATGGCGCTGCCGAAGCCGAACCAGCCGGGCAGCAGCAGGCGGCACTGGCCCCAGGAGAAGCCCCAGGGGATGGCGCGCAGGTCCTCGATGCGCCGGGCGGATTTGTCGCCACGCGGCCGGCTGGCCGGCCGGCTGCCGATGTTGAGCTCGGCGATCTCGGCGATCGGCGTCGACGAGAAGAAGTAGTCGGCGAAGCCGGGCGTTTCATAGACCAGGCCGCGATAGGCGCGATAGGCCAGGCTGCTGAGCGCGTCCATCACCGCTTCGTACTGGCGCTGCTGGGCCGCGGCGGTGTCGCCCTGCGCGAGCAGCGGCGCAAAGGAGGCCTCGAGCGTGGCCGCGACCAGGGTCTCGAGGTTGCGGCGCGCGGTGGGCGGGCTGGAGAACTTGTTGGCGATGATCTCGCCCTGTTCGGTGACGCGGATCTGGCCGTCGACGGTTCCCGGCGGCTGGGCGAGGATGGCGTCGTAGGTCGGGCCGCCGCCGCGCCCGACCGTGCCGCCGCGGCCGTGGAAGAGCCGCAGCGGGATCTGGGCCTGGTTGAACAGCTCTACCAGCGCGACCTCGGCCTTGTAGAGCTCCCAGTTGGAGGTGAGGAAGCCGCCGTCCTTGTTGCTGTCCGAATAGCCGAGCATGATCTCCTGCGCGGCATTGGGCCCCAGCGGATAGAAGCGCAGCAGCCCGCGCAGGGCCAGCGCCGACTGCATGATCTGCGCCGCGTTGCGCAGGTCGCCGATGGTCTCGAACAGCGGGATGACGTGCAGGTCGACCTCCGCCGGCGCGCCGCGGCGCGCCTGGCGCGCCAGGCCGGCCTCCTTGAGCAGGACGACGGTCTCGAGCAGGTCGGACAGGGTCTCGGTGTGCGAGATGATGGTGTTGCGCACCGCGGCGGCGCCGTAGCGCTCGCGCGCGCGGCGTGCGGCCGCGAACACGGCCAGCTCCTTGCGCGCCTCGTCGGAGTACTGGCCGAACGGCGTGTGCAGCAGGCGCGGCTGGCTCAATTCGGCGATCAGCACGTTGACGCGGTCGGGTTCGGACAGCGCGCCGTAGTCGACGCACACGCCGGCGGCGCGCAGCAGCTCGGTGATCGTGCGCTGCTGCACGTCCGAGCTCTGGCGCAGGTCGACCGAGGCGAGATGGAATCCGAAGACATCGATCGCGCGGCGCAGGCGCGCCAGCCGCGGCTTGGCCAGCACCGAGCTGCCGCTGTCGACCAGCGACTGGTCGACGATGTCCAGGTCGGCGGCGAACTCCTGCGCCGACGCATAGGGCTCGGCGCGGGCCATCTCCTGGCGCAGCGCCTGGGGGTGGCCCAGGTGCCGCGCGCTGGCGGCCAGGCGCGCGTACACGCCCACCAGCGCGCGCCGGTAGGGCTCGCCGGCGCGGTGCGCGGAGCGGTCCGGGGACTTGTCGGCCAGCTGCAGCAGGGCTTCGCTCACCGGCGCCAGCAGCGACGCCACCGACATCTCGGCGCCCAGCAGGTGCACCTCCTCCAGGTAGTACTGCAGCGCGACGCCGGCCTGGCGGTCGAGCGCGTGCTCCAGCGTGGCGGCATCGACATTGGGATTGCCGTCGCGATCGCCGCCGATCCAGGAGCCCATCTGCAGGAAGGGCTGCAGGCGCCCGGCGCCGGCGCGCGCCTTGCCCCCCGACGCGCGGCCCGTGCCCAGGCGCGCCTCGAGGTCGACGTACAGGCGCGGGATCTCGCGCAGGAAGCTCAGGCGGTAGTACGAGAGCATGTTCTCGATCTCGTCGGCCACGGTCAGGCGCGAGTCGCGCAGCATGCGCGTCTGCCAGAGCATGGTCACGCAGGCGCGGATCAGCTCGGTGTTGGCTGCGCGTTCGCGCTCGGTCAGCTCGGAGTGGCGCTGGGCCAGCAGGCGCTCGATCTCGCGTTCGGTGTCGAGGATGCTGCGCCGCTGCACCTCGGTCGGGTGGGCGGTGAGCACCGGCACGATGAGCGCGCGGCCGAAGAACTCGGTGACGCGCGCGTTGCCGATCTTGGCGGCGTCCAGGCGCGCGAGCGCGAAGTCGATGGTGCCGGGTTCGGGCGCGGCGCCGGCCAGCTCGAGCGCGCGCCGGGCGCGGATCTGGTGCTGGTCCTCGGCGATGTTGGCCAGGTGCGAGAAATAGCTGAACGCGCGCACGACCGAGTTGGTCTGGATCGGCGTCAGGCGGTTGAGCAGCCGGTACATGCGCGAGCCGGCGGCCGGGTCGGTGCCGCGCCGGAACTGCACCGACAGGCGGCGCACGGTCTCGACGAGATCGAAGATCCGGGGACCGGCCTGTTCGCGTATGACGTCGCCGAGGATGCGGCCGAGGAAACGGATGTCTTCGCGCAGCGTGTCGTGCTTGCTGGCAACAGGGCTCGCTGCGGCCTCGCTCATCGGCGGTGATCCGGTCGGTGGTGTCATGGGCCGCCGCACCGGGCTTGCACGCCGTTGCGGCGCTGGCGACGATCGCTGCGGCAACACAGGCGGGGGCGGGCGGTACGGCACGCGCGGTCCGGGGCCGCGCGGGGCGGCCGGACACGCAGCGGAGAATATCAGCCGCCGGCCTCAGCCGGCCGCGGGACGAACCGCGTCGGTGCGGGATGGCGCGGTCGCAGTGGCCGCGTCGCCGTAGCCCAGGCGGCGCACCGCCTCGACCGCCAGCGGCGCCAGGTCCGGCGCGCCGGCCGCGACATGGGCACCGATCGCCCGCAGCATGCGCGGCTCCCAGAAGCGGCGCAGGTGGTCGGCGATGCCGGCGACGGCCTCCTCGTGCGTCCCCTGCGAGGCGAAGAAGGCGGCGATCTGGTTGGCCATCTCGGCCAGGTGCGCGGGGCTCATGTGTGCACCGGGCGGCCGCGCTCGGCCAGGCGCAGCTGCTCCTCGGAGAAGCGCTGGAAGCGCTCCTGCCACTCGGACGGGTGCGAGACCAGCGCGACCTGCACCGCGGTCACCTTGTACTCGGGACAGTTGGTGGCCCAGTCGGAGTTCTCGGTCGTGATGACGTTGGCCCCGGATTCGGGGAAGTGGAAGGTGGTGTAGACCACGCCGGGCTGCATGCGCTCGCTCACCTGCGCGCGCAGCACGGTCTCGCCGGCGCGGCTGGAGATGCCGACCCAGTCGCCGCTGCGGATGCCGCGGTCCTGGGCATCGTGCGGGTGGATCTCGAGCCGGTCCTCGTCGTGCCAGGCGACGTTGGCCGTGCGCCGCGTCTGGGCGCCCACGTTGTACTGCGACAGGATGCGGCCGGTGGTGAGGATCAGCGGGTAGCGCTGGTTGACCTTCTCGTGCGTGGGCACGAACTCGGTGACCACGAAGCGCCCCTTGCCGCGCACGAACGCATCGACGTGCATGACCGGCGTGCCGTCGGGCGCCGCGCCGTTGCAGGGCCACTGGATGCTGCCCAGCCGGTCGATGGCCTCGAAGCTCACCCCGGTGAACGTGGGCGTCAGGCGGGCGATCTCGTCCATGATCTGCGCCGGGCTGTCGTAGTGCATCGGGTAGCCCAGCGCCCGGGACAGCGCGACGGTCACCTCCCAGTCGCCCAGCCCGGCCAGCGGCGGCATGACCTTGCGCACGCGCGAGATGCGCCGCTCGGCGTTGGTGAAGGTGCCGTCCTTCTCCAGGAAGGACGCGCCGGGCAGGAAGACGTGGGCGAACTTGGCGGTCTCGTTGAGGAACAGGTCCTGCACCACCAGGCATTCGAGCGCGCCCAGCGCCGCCGTGACGTGCTGGGTGTTGGGGTCGGACTGGGCGATGTCCTCGCCCTGGACGTACAGCGCCTTGAAGCTGCCGTCCATCGCCGCCTCGAACATGTTGGGGATGCGCAGGCCCGGCTCGGCGTCGAGCGACACGCCCCATTCGGCCTCGAACAGCGACCGGGTGATGCCGTCGGACACGTGGCGGTAGCCGGGCAGCTCGTGCGGGAAGGATCCCATGTCGCAGGAGCCCTGCACGTTGTTCTGGCCGCGCAGGGGATTGACGCCGACACCCTCGCGGCCGATGTTGCCGGTGGCCATGGCCAGGTTGGCGATGCCCATCACCATCGTCGAGCCCTGGCTGTGCTCGGTCACGCCCAGGCCGTAGTAGATGGCGGCATTGCCGCCCGTCGCGTACAGGCGCGCCGCGCCGCGCACCAGCGCCGCCGGCACGCCCGTGATGGCCTCGGAGGCCTCGGGCGAATTGCGCGCCTCGAGCACGAAGCGGCGCCAGGTCTCGAAGGCCCCGGCCTCGCAGCGTGCGGCCACGAAGTCCTCGCGCAGCAGGCCCTCCTCGACGATCACGTGGGCCAGCGCGTTGATCAGGGCGACGTTGGTGCCGGGGCGCAGCTGCAGGTGGTAGTCGGCCTGCACGTGCGGGCCGGACACGAGGTCGATGACGCGCGGGTCGGCGACGATGAGCCGGGCGCCCTCGCGCAGGCGCCGCTTCATCGCCGAGGCGAAGACCGGATGGCCGTCGGTGGGGTTGGCGCCGATGACCATGATGACGTCGGTGTGCTGGATGGAATCGAAGTCCTGGGTCCCGGCCGACTCGCCCATCGTGGCCTTGAGGCCGTAGCCGGTGGGCGAATGGCAGACGCGCGCGCACGTATCGACGTTGTTGTTGCCGAAGGCGGCGCGCACCAGCTTCTGGATCAGGTAGACCTCCTCGTTGGTGCAGCGCGACGAGGTGATGGCACCGACCGCGTCGCGCCCGTAGCTGGCCTGGATGCGGCGGAACTCGGCCGCGGTGTGGGCGATGGCCTCGTCCCAGCTCACCTCGCGCCAGGGGTCGGTGATCCGGCTGCGGATCATCGGCGTCTTGATGCGGTCCTTGTGCGTGGCGTAGCCCCAGGCGAAGCGACCCTTGACGCAGGAGTGGCCGTGGTTGGCGCGGCCGTCCTTGTTGGGCACCATGCGGATCACCTCGGTGCCCTTCATCTCGGCCCGGAACGAGCAGCCCACGCCGCAGTAGGCGCAGGTGGTGACGTGCGCGTGCTCGGCCTGGCCGCGCTCGACCACCGATTTCTCGATCAGGGTGGCGGTCGGGCAGGCCTGGACGCAGGCGCCGCAGGAGACGCATTCGGACGCCATGAAGCTGCTGTTCTGCCCGGGCGAGACGGCCGAGGCGAAGCCGCGCGCGTCGATGGTCAGCGCGAACGTGCCCTGGACCTCCTCGCAGGCGCGCACGCAGCGCGAGCAGACGATGCACTTGGCCGGGTCGAAGCTGAAGTACGGATTGGAGCTGTCCTTGACCGCATCGAGGTGGTTGGCGCCCTCGTAGCCGTAGCGCACCTCGCGCAGGCCCACCAGCCCGGCCTGGTCCTGCAGCTCGCAGTCGCCGTTGGCGCTGCACGTGAGGCAGTCGAGCGGATGGTCCGAGATGTAGAGCTCCATCACGCCGCGGCGCAGCCGGGCCAGCTGGTCGCTCTGGGTGCGCACGTTCATGCCGGGCTCGACCAGGGTCGTGCAGGAGGCCGGGTAGCCCTTGCGTCCGTCGATCTCGACCAGGCACAGGCGGCAGGAGCCGAACGGCTCGAGGCTGTCGGTGGCGCACAGCTTGGGCACCTTGCTGCCGGCCTCGATGCTGGCGCGCATGACGGAGGTCCCGGCGGGCACGGTCACGGCGACGCCGTCGACCTGGAGCGTGACCAGGGTGGCGGACGTGCGCTTCGGGGTGCCGTAGTCGAGGCTGTTCAGGGAGGGCATGGGGTACTCCTTACTTGTTCGCTGCCAGGACCGGCGCCAGGCCCAGGTCCTCGGGAAAATGATCGAGCACGCTCAGCACCGGGAACGGCGCCATGCCGCCCAGTGCGCACAGCGAGCCGGCGCTCATCGTGTCGCACAGGTCGCGCAGCAGGCGCACGTTGGCCTCGGTGTCGCGGCCGGCGCGGATCCGGTCGATGACCTCGACGCCGCGGGTCGAGCCGATGCGGCAGGGCGTGCACTTGCCGCAGGATTCGATCGCGCAGAACTCCATCGCGTAGCGGGCCATCTGCCCCAGGTCGGCGCGGTCGTCGAAGGCGACGATGCCGCCGTGGCCGATCATGGCGCCCACGGCCGCGAAGGCCTCGTAGTCGAGCGGCGTGTCGAAGCGCGACTCGGGCACGTAGGCGCCGAGCGGACCGCCGACCTGGACCGCGCGGATCGGGCGCCCGCTGGCCGATCCGCCGCCGAAGTCGTACAGCAGCTCGCGCAGGGTCAGGCCGAAGGCCTTCTCCACCAGGCCGCCGTGGCGGATGTTGCCGGCGAGCTGGAAGGGCAGCGTGCCGCGCGAGCGGCCCATGCCGAAATCGCGATAGGCCTGGGCGCCCTGGGCGAAGATGCCGGGCACGCTGGCCAGCGAGATGACGTTGTTGAGCACCGTGGGCCGGCCGAACAGGCCCTGGATGGCCGGCAGCGGCGGCCGGAAGCGCACCATGCCGCGCTTGCCCTCGAGGCTCTCGAGCAGAGAGGTCTCCTCGCCGCAGATGTAGGCGCCGGCGCCGCGGCGCACCTCCAGATCGAAGGCCTTGCCCGATCCCAGCACGTCCGGGCCCAGCAGGCCGGCGGTGCGGGCGATGTCCAGCGCCCGCACGAGCACCGCCTCCGCATACGGGTACTCGGAGCGCAGGTAGATGTAGCCCTGGCGCGCGCCGGTCACCACGCCGGCGATCGTCATGCCCTCGATCAGCACGAACGGATCGCCCTCCATGATCATGCGGTCGGAGAAGGTGCCCGAGTCGCCTTCGTCGGCGTTGCACACCACGTACTTGACCGGCGCCGGCGCGCCCAGGACCGTACGCCACTTGATGCCGGTGGGGAAGGCCGCGCCGCCGCGGCCGCGCAGGCCCGAGTCGAGCAGCAGCTGCACCGCTGCCGCGGGCTCGAGCTCGAGCGCGCGGCGCAGGCCGGCGGTGCCGCCGTGGCGCTGGTAGTCGTCGAGCGCGAGCGGATCGATCAGGCCCACGCGCGCGAAGGTGAGGCGCTCCTGGCGGGCGAAATAGGCGATGCGCTCGGTCAGGCCGTGGCCCAGCGCATGGCGGCCGCCGTGCAGGAAGCCGGCCGCGAACAGCCCGGGGACGTCCTCGGGCCGCACCGGGCCGTAGGCGACGCGGCCGTCGGGCGTCTCGACCTCGACCAGCGGCTCGAGCCACAGCATGCCGCGCGAGCCGGTGCGCACGAGCTCGACCGCGCTGCCGCAGCGCGCCGCCTCGGCGGCAATGGCCGCGGCGACGCGATCGGCGCCGACCGAGACGGCCGCCGAATCGCGCGCGACGAAGATCCGCTGCACCGGGGCCGACGGAGCGGCGCTCATGCATCGCTCCGGCAGCCGGCGACGATCGCATCGAAGCGCGCGGCATCGACGCGGCCGACGAGCTCCTGGTCCACCAGCAGCGCCGGGGAGCAGGCGCAATTGCCCAGGCAGTACACCGGCTCGAGCGTCAGGGCGCCGTCGGCGGTGGTGCCGTGCAGGTCGACGCCGAGCGTGGCGCGGGCATGGGCGAGCAGGTCCTTGACGCCCATCGCCTGGCAGGCCTCGGCCACGCACACGCGCACCACGTGGCGTCCCGGCGCGCTGCTGCGGTAGTGGTGATAGAAGCTGATGACCCCGTGCACCTCGGCGATCGACAGGTGCATCGCCTTGGCGATCGCCGGCACGGCGGAGGGCGGGACATAGCCGAGCCGGTCCTGCACTTCATGGAGCAGCGGCAGCAGGCCGCCGGGGCGGCCGGCGTGCAGGTCGATGGCCGTGGCGAGCGCGGCGTCGGGGGTCATGGGCTTTGCGTCCTTCCAGCAGCAGTTGCGTTCGGCGCCGACCGCGGCGTCAATCTTTCATATGCATTACAGTGCATATTTTGCCGATCCGAGCTGCTATTGACTCTGCAAGGTAGCACTGTTCCCGATCGCTCGAAATATGCAGGTTTCTACCAATACTTTGCTGCGGAGCAGCATCCGGCGTCGGATCGGGGGCGGCGTGCGGCGCGGCTTGCGGCGCGGAGCAAGGACTTGAGCAAGATCCTGATCAAGCCGTCGTGGACCTTCTCGAGCGAGAGCGGCGAGACGGTCGACCCGCAGCTCTTTCGCCTGCTGCGCGCCGTGCACGAGGCGGGCAAGCTCACGGTGGCCGCGCGCGAGACGGGCCTGTCGTACCGCCACTGCTGGGACCTGCTGGCGCGCTGGGCGCTGTTCTTCGGCACCCCGCTGGTGAAGATGGCGCGGGGCAAGGGCGCCGAGCTCACGCCGCTGGGCCAGAAGCTGCTCTGGGCCGAGCAGCGCAGCGAGGCCAGCCTCTTCCCGCAGCTCGAGAACATCGCCTCGGAGCTCAACCGGGAGATCGGCCGCGCGCTCAAGGAGGCGCCCGCGCTGATCCGCATCCACGCGAGCTACGGCTACGCGGTCGAGAAGCTGGCGCCGCTGATGCGCGAGCACGGGCACGCGGACGTGGACCTGCAGTACATGTCCAGCGTCGCCGCGCTGGCCTCGCTGGCGCGCGGCGATTGCGGCCTGGCCGGCTTCCACGTGCCGCTGGGCGAGCTCGGCCTGACCCTGTGGGAGCACTACGAAAAGTGGCTGCGGCCGCGCCAGCAACGGCTGATCCGCATGGTCACCCGCACCCAGGGACTGATCGTCCCGCGCGGCAACCCGCACCGGGTCGGCGCGCTGCAGGACCTGGGGCGCGCGGGACTGCGCTTCGTCAACCGGCAGTCCGGTTCGGGGACGCGCTTCCTGCTCGACGGGCTGATGCGGCGCCAGGGCATCGATACCGGCGCCATCGCCGGCTACGACAGCGGCGAGTTCACGCACGCCGCGGTGGCGGCCTTCGTGGCCAGCGGCATGGCGGACGTGGGTTTTGGCATCGAGCCGGCAGCGCGCCAGTTCAAGCTCGACTTCGTGCCGCTGGTCCAGGAGCGCTACCTGCTCGCCTGCCACAAGGACAGCCTGCGCCTGGCCCCGGTACGCGAACTGATCTGGCTGCTGCAGCAACCGGTCTTCGCCGAACGCATCGCCGCGGTGCCGGGCTACGCGACGGACGAACCGGGGACGGTGGCCACGATGAAGGAGGTTTTCCCGTGGTCGGCTTGATGCCGCAGGTGGCTCCCCTCTCCCGCGCGGCGCGGGGGAGAGGGGAGCCTTCGATCGGCCGGCCGCGCGAGCTGCTTACTGCCCCTTCACCACCACCCCGCCCTTCATCACGAACGGCACCTTCTGCAGCACGGCCACGTCCTGCAGCGGGTTGCCGTCCACGGCGATGAGGTCGCCGTAGCGGCCCACCGCGATGGCGCCGACGTCGTTGGGCCGGCCCAGCGCCTCGGCGGCGGTGACGGTGGCGGCGCGGATCGCCTGCAGGGGCTGCATGCCCCAGGTGACCATCGTCACGAACTGGCGCGCGTTGTCGCCGTTGGGGTAGACCCCGCCGTCGGTGCCGAAGATCATCTTCACGCCGGCGCGGGTCGCGGCGCGGAAGGTCTCGCGCTGGCGCAGGCCGACCTGGCGCTCCTTGGCCAGCGATTCGGCGAACATGCCGTTCTTCGCGCCCTCGGCCAGGATGTAGTCGTCGTCGTAGATGTCCATCGAGAAGTAGGTGCCGTGCTCGCGCGCCAGCGCGATGCCTTCGTCATCGGCGAGGCTGGCGTGCTCGATGGTGTCGACCCCGGCGCGGATCGCGTCCTTGATCCCGCTCGTGCCGTGCGCGTGCACGGCGACGCGCAGGCCCAGCAGGTGGGCCTCCTCGACCAGGGCCTTCATCTCGGCCAGGCTGTACTGCTGGCCGCCAGCCGTGTCGCCCTTGGACAGCACGCCGCCGGTGCCGCAGAACTTGATCACCTCGGCGCCGTACTTGTGCAGCTTGCGCACGACGGCACGGATGGCGTCCGGGCCGTCGGCCACGGCCGGCGCCGGCGCGGTGATCGAGGGCGGCAGTTCGGTGGTGTCGCAATGGCCGCCGGTGGCGCCGATGGCATAGGTCGCCGGAACGATGCGCGGGCCGGGGATCAGGCCGTTCTCGATGCCCTGCTTGAGCGCCACGTCGTCGTAGTTGTCCGAGCCGACGTTGCGCACGGTGGTGAAGCCGGCCTCGAGCGTGCGCCGGGCGTTGACCACGCCGACGACGGTCCAGAAGTTGTCGGTGAACTCGTAGCGGCGGTAGCCGCTGTCCAGGACCGGATCGTGGGTCAGGTGCACGTGCATGTCGATCAGCCCCGGCAGCAGCGTGCGCCCGGGCAGGTCGATGCGGCGGGCGCCCTCGGGCACCGGCGCGCCGCGCGATCCGACCGCCGTGATGCGGCCGTCGGTGATCGTGACCTGCGGGTCGTCGACGAGGCGGCCGCCCACCACGTCGACCATGTGCGCTGCGGTGACGACCACGACATCGGCCGCGGCGGCGCGCCCCGGCGATGCGCACAGGGCGAGCGCGGCGCAGATGAGAAAGGCAAGGCGGTGCGGCGACATGCGGGTCATGCGGGCTCCTGGTAGCGGTCGGCGTGGGAGGTAAAGGGGCGTGCCGCAGGATCCGGCAAGCAACGCCGGCGGCAGCCGCGCAGGCTAGCACGCGGGCGCGGCGCGGGGCGGGCGATCGCGGCGGGAGTCATTTCGGGCGCCGCGCACGAGCAGGTCGCGCCGCGGCGGCGCCGCCGTCGGGCTCGGCCACCCGGAAGAAGCGCTCTATCAGCGCGGCGCCGTCGCTGAGCAGGAACTCCTTGAACGCCTGGGCCACGGCCGGCAGCTGCTTGTTGCGCCGGTGCACGACGAACCACTGGAAGCGGGCCGGGAATCCGGCCACGTCGAGCACGACCAGCTGCCCCAGCCGCAGCTCCTGGGCGATCGTGTGCGCCGACAGGAAGGCCACGCCCATGCCGGCGATCACCGCCTGCTTGATCGTCTCGGTGCTGCGGATCTCCATCGCGATGGACAGCCTGCCGAACTGGCGGCCGAAGGCCTCGCGCATCGAGTTCCAGGTATCGGAACCGCGCTCGCGCACGACGAACGGCTCCGGCGCCAGCGCCGCGACGGCGATGCGGCGCTGGCCCGCCAGCGCATGGCCGGGGGGCGCGACGATGACGTAGGGATGCGGCGCGAAGGCCTCGTTGATGGTGTCGATGTCCTCGGGCGGCCGCACCATGACCGCCAGGTCGGTGAGGTTGCTGGCCAGCTGGTGGAGCATCTCGGCGCGATTGACCACCGTGAGCCCGAAGCTGACGCCGGGGTTGCGGCGGCGGAATTCGGCCAGCATGCGCGGGAAGAAGTAGTCGCCGGCGCTGATCACGGCGACATGGAGCGTGCCGCCGGAGACGCCCTTGAGCCGGTCCATCGCCTCCTGGGCCTCGCGCAGCTGGGCGATGATCGCGCGCGCGTGCTCGAGCATGCGCGTTCCGGCGGGCGTGAGATAGACCTTCCTGCCCAGCTGCTCGAACAGCGGCAGACCGGCGTGGCCCTCGAGCTGCTTGACGAGCGTGGACACGGCCGGCTGGCTCAGGTGCATTTCCTCGGCGGCGCGCGAGAAGCTCAGGTGGCGCGCGACCGCCTCGAAGACCCGCAACTGGCGCTGCGTGGCGTTCTTCATGCGGGGGCTTTCTCTCCTGCCGGCCGGGCCGGGATTCCAGGTATATAGTTTTTATTATCGTAAAAATCAACAACTTTAATTATCTTTTATGGGTCGTGGCGGGTAACTTTGCGTCCATCGACCCCGCGCCGTCACCGCCGGCACGGGCAGCAACCCGCACCGCACCGGAGGCGCCATGAGCCAGGAAACCGCAGGACGACATTCGGGTGGCACGGCCGCCGCCGGCATGCACGAGCACGAGCGCGAGCGCCACGCCTACAACCTCGCATTCAGCGAGCTGGACCTGGGCTGGCACTGGGACGAGCAGACCTACGCGCAACTGCAGGCCATAGACGACGAGGAAGAGCGCGTGCGCACCTACCTGGACAGCCGGCATGGGCACCTGCTCAAGGCCTACGACGCCGGCTTCCTCGCCGGTGCGATACGGCTGACGAAATCGCGATTGAGCAGCTGAGGGAGCGTAACTCCCCTCTCCCGCGCTTCGCGCGGGAGAGGGGTCGGGGGAGCGGGTGTAGAAATTGGCACCGTGCCAGCGATACCGCCCTCACCCTAGCCCTCTCCTGCCGCGCGGGAGAGGGGACCCGCTAGAGGAACAGGTCCGGCAGCAGTTCCTTGCTGCCCGGCACGACCGAATAGCGGTCGAAATCGCTCACGCCGCTGGCGGCCAGCACCTCCTCGTCGATGAAGAAGTTGCCGGTGGTCGTCGCCGCCTCGCGCGCGAGGACCTCCAGGGCCGCGTCGGCGACGATCCGCGGCGTGCGGCAGTGCTGCGGCAGGATGCCGGGGATCATCTGCAGGGCCGCGGTCTGGATGATGGTGCGCGGCCACAGCGCGTTGACGCCGATGCCGTACGGGCGGAACTCCTCGGCGTGCCCGAGCACGCACATGCTCATGCCGTACTTGGCCATCGTGTAGGCCACGTGCGGCGCGAACCAGCGCGCCTGCAGCGCCAGCGGCGGCGACAGCGTGAGCACGTGCGGGTTGCGGCCGGTTTCGGCGGCGCGCTGCAGGTGGGGCAGGCAGGCCTGCGTGCACAGGAAGGTGCCGCGCACGTTGACGCCGAACATCAGGTCGAAGCGTTTCATCGGCGTGGCCGCCGTCGACGTCAGGTTGATGGCGCTGGCATTGTTGACCAGCACGTCGATGCCGCCGAAGTGCTCCGCGACCCGGGCGACGGCCTGGAGCACCTGCTGCTCGTCGCGGATGTCGACCTGCAGCGGCAGGCAGGCGCCGCCCTCGGCCTCGATCCGGGCCGCCGCCGAGTGGATCGTGCCGGGCAGCTTAGGGTGTTCCTCCACCGTCTTGGCGGCGATGGCCACGTTGGCGCCGGCGCGCGCGGCGTGCAGCGCGATCTCGAGGCCGATGCCGCGCGAGGCGCCCGATATGAAGACCGTCTTGCCGCGCAGCGAGGTGTTCATGCCGGGCGCTCCGGGCGTGCCGGCGCCGTGGTGTCCGCAGCCGCCAGGGCGGCGCGGGAGAAGTCCGGCTTGCGCCGTTCCAGGAAGGCGCTCAGCGCCTCGCGCGACTCGGCGCTGGCCAGCAGCTGGCGGAAGGCCTCGAGTTCGCGGTCCATCGCGCCTTGCACGGCGCTGCGCCAGCCGGCCTTGAGCAGGCGCTTGGTCTCGCGCACGGCGCCCGGCGGCAGCGCGCGAAAGCGCCGCGCCTGGCGCAGCGCGTACGCGAGCACGTCGGCGGGGGGCAGCAGGCGGTTGACCAGTCCCATGTCGAGCGCCTCCTCGGCCGAGATGGGTTCGCCGAACAGCAGCTTCTCGGCCGCCTTGTGATAGCCCGCGGCCAGCGGCACGAGCAGCGAGGCGCCGAACTCGGGGCACAGGCCGAGGCTGACGAAGGGCATCGAGAACATGGCGTCGTCGGCGCAGTAGACCAGGTCGCAGTGCATGAGCAGCGTGGTGCCGATGCCCACCGCGGCCCCGTTGACGGCGGCGATGACGGGTTTTTCCTGGGCGGCGAGCGCGTTCATGAAGCGCACGGTCGTGGCGTCTTCGGAGCTCGGCGGCCGCTCGAGGAAATCCTGGATGTCGTTGCCGGCGGTGAAGATCCCCGGCGCCCCGTGCAGCACGATGGCGCGCACGGCGTCGTCGGCCGCCGCGGCGGCCAGCGCGTCGGCCATCTGGCCGTACATCGCGGCGGTGATGGCGTTCTTGCGTTCGGGGCGCGCCATCTCGATGCATGCGATGGCGTCCTGTACGGTGGCGCGGATGGTCACGGTGGTCTCCCGGTGTGCGGTGGCCGCGCGCGCCCGCGCAGGCGGAGGCGGAGGCGGCGGGTGGCTCAGGCGCGCTCGAAGATCCCGGCCGCGCCCATGCCGGTGCCGATGCACATCGTGACCATGCCGTAGCGCTCGTTGCGCCGGCGCAGGCCGTGCACGACGGTGGCGGCGCGGATGGCGCCCGTGGCGCCCAGCGGGTGGCCCAGGGCGATGGCGCCGCCCAGCGGATTGACGCGGGCCGGGTCCAGGCCCAGCGTATCGATGACCGCCAGCGCCTGGGCGGCGAACGCTTCGTTGAGCTCGATCCAGCCCAGGTCCTCCTGGCGCAGGCCGGCCTTGCGCAGCGCTTCGGGGATCGCCTCCTTGGGGCCGATGCCCATGATCTCCGGCGGCACCCCGCGCACGGCGAACGAGACGAAGCGCGCCAGCGGCGTGAGGTTGAAGCGGCGCAGCGCGGTCTCGCTGACGAGGATCAGCGCCCCGGCACCGTCGGACATCTGCGAGCTGTTGCCGGCGGTGACGCTGCCCTTGAGGGCGAAGGCCGGCCGCAGGCGGCCGAGCGCCTCCAGGCTGGTGTCGGCGCGCGGGCCCTCGTCCTGGGCCAGCGTGCGCCGCCGTACCTCGACCTCCCGGCGCGCGAGGTTGGGCGTGTGCTCGACGATCTCGAAGGGGGTGATCTCGTCGCGGAACTCGCCGCCGCGCTGCGCGGCGATCGCGCGCTCGTGCGAACCCAGCGCGAAGCGGTCCTGCGCCTCGCGCGTCACCTTCCACTGGGCGGCCACCTTCTCGGCGGTCATGCCCATGCCGTAGGCGATGCCCAGGTGCTCGTTGCTCTCGAACAGGCGCGGGTTGAACGAGGGCTTGTTGCCGCTCATCGGCACCATGCTCATCGATTCGGCGCCGCCGGCGATCATGACGTCGGCCTCGCCGACGCGGATGCGGTCGGCCGCCATGGCGATGGCGTTCAGCCCCGACGAGCAGAAGCGGTTGACCGTGACCGCGCCGACGGTGTTGGGCAGGCCGGCATAGAGCACGGCCATGCGCGCGAAGTTGAGCCCCTGCTCGCCCTCGGGCATCGCGCAGCCGATGATCGCGTCCTCGATGGCGGCCGGGTCGAGATCGGGCACGGCGGCCAGCGCGCCGCGCAGCGCGGCGACCAGCAGGTCGTCGGGGCGCACGTTGCGCAGGCTGCCCTTGGGGGCCTTGCCGATGGGCGTGCGCGTGGCGGCGACGATGTAGGCATCCTGAACTTGGCGGGTCATGCGGATCTCCTCGGGGGGCCGGGCACGAAGGCCGGGGGCATCGGTGTCGTCGGGGTCGTCGGGAACGGGCGGCGGGCGCGGCGGGTACGGAGGCCGTCAGTTGCGCACCGGCTTGCCCGTCTGCATCAGCCCCATCATGCGCTCCTGGGACTTGGGATGGGCGACCAGCATCTGGAAGTGCTTGCGCTCGAGGTCCAGGAACCACTGCTCGTCGACCATCGTGCCGGCGTCGACATCGCCCCCGCAGAGCACGTCGGCTATGGCCGAGGCGAGGTGGAAATCGTGGGCGCTGACGAAGCCGCCGTCGCGCAGGTTCACGAGCTGGGTCTTGATCGTCGCGCAGACCGAACGCCCGGCCGCCATCACCTGGCGCGCCGGCAGCGGCGGCCGGTAACCCACGGCGTGGAGCGCGCGGGCCTCGCCGATCGCCGACCACAGCAGCTCGTGCCGGTTGAAGACGATGGGGTCGGAGGCCAGCAGGTAGCCCATCTGCTGCGCATCCAGCGCCGACAGCGAGACCTTGGCGGTCGCCGCGTTCTGGAACCAGCCGCGCAGGTAGGGCAGCAGGTCGGTGGCGCCCACCGTCGCGGCCGCGGCCGCGGCGCGCAGCGCGCCCTCCTTGAGGCCGCCGGCACCAGGGATCAGGCCGACCCCGACCTCGACCAGGCCGACGTAGGACTCGAGCGTCGCCACGCGCCGGGCGCAGTGCAGGGCGAGCTCGCAGCCGCCGCCCAGCGCAAGGCCGTGGATCGCCGCGACCACCGGCACCTGCGCGTACTTGACGCGCAGGAAGACGTCCTGCAGCTGGCGCTCGGCCTCGCCGATCGCCTTGACGCCGCCGCTCAGGAACAGCGGCATCATCGCCTGCAGGTCGGCGCCGGCCGAGAACGGTTCGTCGGCCGACCAGATGACGAGGCCGCGATACCCGGCCTCGGCGGCGTCGATGGCCTTGAGCAGGCCCGCGCCCACGCCCGGGCCGATCGCGTGGACCTTGGTCTTGATCGAGAACACCAGGACCTCGGCCGCGCTGCCCGTGTCGCAGTGCCAGATGCGGCAGGCGTCGTCCTCGTGCACCGTGGTGCCGGCGGTGGCCGGATCGGGCGAGCCGTCGCCCACGAGCGCGGCACGGAACAGCTGGCGGTCGTAGACGGGCAGGTCGAGCGGGCGCACGAAGGCCTCGTGCGTGGGACTCCACGATCCCTTGGGCGTGTGCACCGCGCCCGCGGCGGCGACCGGCCCGCGCGAGACCCATTCGGGCAGCGGCGCGCGCGACAGGGCCTCGCCGGCATCGATATCGGCCTGCACCCATTCGGCGACCTGGCGCCAGCCGGCCGACTGCCAGGTCTCGAAGGGCCCGGTGTCCCAGCCAAAGCCCCAGCGCAGCGCGAAGTCGACGTCGCGCGCGGTGTCGGCGATGGACCCGAGGTGGACCGCGGCGTAGTGGAAGGCGTCGCGGAAGATGGCCCACAGGAAGCGCGCCTGCGGGTGCTCCGACTGGCGCAGCAGCGCGAAGCGTTCGGCCACCGGTTTCTTCAGGATGCGGCCGATCAGCTCGTCGGCCTTGCCGCCCGCGGGCACGTACTCGCCGCGGCGCGGGTCGAGCACCTTGATCTCGCGCCCGTCCTTGCGGTAGAAGCCGGCGCCGGATTTCTGGCCCAGCGCGCCCTGCTCCACCAGCGCCTGGATGACCGGGGGCATCGCGAAGTGCGCGCTGAACGGATCGCGCTGCGCGGGGTCGCGGTCCGAACCCAGCGTGTCCTGCATGGTCTTGATGACGTGGGCCATGGTGTCCAGGCCGACCACGTCGGCCGTGCGGAAGGTGGCGCTCTTGGCGCGGCCCAGGCGCGTGCCGGTGAGGTCGTCGACCACGTCGAACGGCAGGCCGTACTTCTCGGCCTCGGCCATGGTGGCGAGCATGCCGAACACGCCGACGCGGTTGGCGATGAAATTGGGGGTGTCCTTGGCGCGCACCACGCCCTTGCCCAGCGTGGACGTGAGGAAGGCCTCGAGGCGGTCGAGCACCGCGGGCGCGGTGCTGGGCGTGGGGATGAGCTCGACCAGGTGCATGTAGCGCGGCGGGTTGAAGAAGTGCACGCCGCAGAAGCGCGCGCGCAGCGCCTCGGGCAGCCCGCGCGACAGCTGGGTGATGGACAGGCCGGAGGTGTTGGAGGCGAAGATCGCGCCGTCGTTGATGTAGGGGCCGACCTTGGCGTAGAGGTCGAGCTTCCAGTCGGTGCGCTCGGCGATGGCCTCGATGACCAGGTCGCAGTCGCGCAGGCGTTCCTTGTGCTCCTCGTAGTTGGCCACCTCGATGTGGCGCGCGTCCTCGACGCGGCCCAGCGGCGCCGGGCTGAGCTTCCTGAGGCCCTCGACCGCGCGCTTGGCGATGGCGTCCTTGTCGGACGTCTTGGTGTCGGGCAGGTCGAACAGCACCACCGGCACGCGCGCATTGATGCAGTGCGCCGCGATCTGGGCCCCCATCACGCCGGCCCCGAGCACCGCCACCTTCCTGACCACGAAATTTTGCATCGCCTAGTCCCCCGCCTTGTCCCCGTTGGGGCGTCCGCAGCCGCAGGGGCCCGGCGCCGATATGCCTGCCGATCGTTCAGAACCAGTCCGTATGGAATTCCATCAGGTTCTTCGCGCCCGAGCGCGCCGCGCGGATGTGATAAGCGGTCTCGGGCAGCAGGCGCTGGAAGTAGAAGCGCGCCGTGGCCAGCTTGCGCGGATAGAAGGCATCGACCCGCGCGCCATCGGCGGCGATGCGCGCCAGCGCCACCTGCGCCATGCGCGCCCAGAAGTACGCGAACACCAGGTGGCCGACCACGCGCAGGTAGTCCACCGCGGCGGCGCCGGCTTCGTCCTGGTTGCCCAGCGCCTTCATGCCGATCTCCATGGTCAGCTTGCGTACCTTGTCGCCCAGGTCCGCCAGCGGGGTGACGAACTCGTTCATGTCCTCGTCGGTACCGTGCTCGGCGACGAATGCTTCCACCAACTTGCCGAAGCTCGTCAGGCGCGCGCCGCTGTCCGACAGCACCTTGCGCCCGAGCAGGTCCAGCGACTGTATGGTGTTGGTGCCCTCGTAGATCATGTTAATGCGCGAATCGCGCAGCAACTGCTCCATACCCCATTCGCGGATGTAGCCGTGGCCACCGAAGACCTGCAGGCATTCGGACGAGCGGAAGAACCCGTTGTCGGTCAGGAAGGCCTTCACGATCGGGGTCATCAGCGCCATCATGTCACCCGCGAAGCGGCGCTGCGCCTCATCCGGATGGTGGACCTGCTGGTCGGCCATCACGGCGATCCAATAGGCGAACGCGCGGCCGCCCTCCGCGTAGGCGCGCGCGGTGAGCAGCATGCGGCGCACGTCGGCGTGGACGATGATCGGGTCGGCGGCCTGTTCGGGCGCCTTGGGACCGGTCAGCGAGCGCCCCTGCACGCGCTCGCGCGCGTAGGCCACGGCGTTCTGGTAGGCGGCCTCGGTGAGGCCCAGGCCCTGGACGCCGACGCCCAGGCGGGCGCCGTTCATCATGACGAACATCGCATGGAGGCCCTTGTTGGGCTCGCCCACCAGCCAGCCCGTGGCGTCCTCGAAGACCATCTGGCAGGTCGAGTTGCCGTGGATGCCCATCTTGTGTTCGATGCCGCCGCAGTACACGCCGTTGCGCGCTCCGGCGCGCGCCTGCGCGCCGCTGCCCTCGGGCAGGAACTTGGGCACGATGAAGAGCGAGATGCCGCGGGTGCCCGCCGGCGCATCGGGCAGCCTGGCCAGGACCAGGTGCACGATGTTGCCGGCGAAATCGTGCTCGCCGGCGGAGATGAAGATCTTGGATCCGGTGATGCGGTAGCTGCCATCGGCCTGGGGGACGGCCTTGGTGCGCAGCAGGCCCAGGTCGGTGCCGCAGTGGGACTCGGTCAGGCACATGGTGCCGGTCCACTCGGCGGAGGCGAGCTTGGGCAGGTACAGGGCCTTTTGCGCCGCGCTGGCGGTGTGCGCCAGGCATTCGTAGGCGCCCAGCGTGAGCCCGGAGTACATGGTCCAGGCCTGGTTGGTGGCGCAGCGCATCTCGTCGAAGGCGATCTGCAGCAGCTGCGGCAGCGCCTGGCCGCCGAACTCGTCCTCGGCCGTGAGACCCTGCCAGCCCGCCTCGCGGAACTTCTCGAACGCGGCGACGAAGCCGGCCGGCGTGCGCACCGCGCGCGTGGCCGGATCGTAGGTGCAGCCCTCCTCGTCGCCGGAGCGGTTGAGCGGCAGCAGCACTTCCTCGGAGAAGCGCCCCGCCTCCTCCAGCACCTGGTTGACGGTGCCGGCGTCGAGCTCGGCATAGCGCGGCAGCGCGCGCAACGCCTCGACCGCTCCGAGCAGCTCGTGGATCACGAACTGCTGGTCGCGCAGCGGGGCCTTGTAGACGGGCATGGGTGTCTCCGGTGGTGTTCAGGTCTTGCGGGTCGACCTGGCGGCGGTCTTGCCGCCCGGCGGCTTGCCGTTCAGGTGGGCGATGCGGGTGCCGGCCGCGCCGGCGGCCTTGCGGGTGGAAGCGCGCGGTGCGCCGGCCCGGACCGCGCCGGCGCCGCGGCGGGCGGCGTCGGGCCGGGCGGCGTGGCCAGGCTGGCCGGGATGGCGGGCGTCGTCGATGAGCCGCTGCAGGCCGCTGCGGGCGCGCCGGATGCTGTCCTTGCCGTGCAGCAGGCGGGCGTCCTGGTGCAGCATCAGCATCAGGCCGTAGATCTCGAAGACGATCTGCTCGCAGTCGATATCGGCCCGCAGGTGACCGCAGGCCCGCGCCTGTTCCAGCGCGCGCACGAGCTCGGCCTTCCAGGAGGTGACGATGGCGGCCATCGCGTCGCGCATCGGACCCGGGCGGTCGTCGTATTCGGACGCGCCGCCGATCAGGATGCAGCCGGCCTCGAGCTCCTGGGCCAGCAGCGCCAGCCACTGGTCGACGATGGCGTGCAGCCGCGGCAGCCCGCGCTCGCTGCGCACCGCCGGCCGCAGCACGCTGTCGACGAAGCGCAGCGCATAGGCATTCAACACCGCCAGCTGCAGTTCCTCGCGCGCGCCGAAGTGCGCGAACACGCCGCTCTTGCTCATGCCCAGGCGCTCGGCCAGCGCACCGATGGTCAGGCCCTCCAGGCCATGACGCTGGGCGATGGCCAGCGCGGCCTCGACGATGGCGGCGCGCGTGTTGTCACCCTTGCGGCCGCGCACGGGCGGCCGCAGGCCGGCGGCGGGGGTAACGGTGGACGGGGTGCTGGGCTGGGGGTGCACGGGGCGTTACCGCATTAAAAAACCGAACGTTCGTACTTTTTTATGCTCCTGTCAAGCCCTGCCCGGGGGCCAGATGGCTAGAAAAGTAGAGTCCGTCGGAAAAAACAAAGTCCGTCGAGATGTTTCCGGATTGTGGAATCCAGGCTCTCGCGCATGAGCGAATGCTCGCCGGGAAAACGAGGTTAAGTCACATGGGCACGTGCTAGTCCCGGCATGACCGCTATGTGGTGGTCAGCGGTAACAACAGAAACCGCCGCGAAGCGAAGCTATTTTTTC
>Ga0116231_10006267_pt1 | contig 22820 bp, 19 predicted proteins | sample S1TSphgellanicum_2_FD_89695 | JGI IMG/M metagenome (GOLD analysis project Ga0116231, IMG submission 89695) | Host-associated microbial communities from peat moss isolated from Minnesota, USA - S1T2_Fd - Sphagnum magellanicum MG | ecosystem: Host-associated > Plants > Peat moss > Unclassified...
TTAAAAAAAAAAAAAAAAAAAAAAAAAAACTTTGATTATTCCTAGAACTAATTGATAAGAATCACAATATGTTCCAAATGACGATGAGGGGAGATATCGTGTTCACTTGTAACTTGATGTTAAACAATTACCTATGTAATTGTTTAATGGGTAAGTTTGGTGATTTACTTGTTAATAAAATTTCATATTTTAATTTGATCATGGTGCATTGACTTTCACATATTGATTTATGTAAAAGTCATGTGAAATCACATGAGAAGTCATGTGTTTAGTTTCTTTTTGAATATTTTATGTGAAATCACATAGGGAATCATGTGTTTAGTTTTCTTTTGAATATTTTATGTGAAATCACATAGGGAATCATGTGTTTAGTTTTCTTTTGAATATTTTATGTGAAATCACATAGGGAATCATGTGTTTAGTTTCTTTTTTAATATTTTATGTGAAATCACATAAGAAGCCATGTGTTTAGTTTTCTTTTGAATATTTTATGTGATGTATAAACTTTAAGAATTTTTTTTAAAAATTTCCTTTTGAATAATATATAAGTGAATGTTTGTGACCTTTGGAAACACCTTCATTTGATAGAAAGAAATTGTTATATGAATGTAAAGTTTTATGAAATAGAATTGTGAAGGGAAACGAGATTGTAATTTTGAAAGGTTTTGGTGTTGTTTATGTGTAGTTCATGGTAGGAAAATGGTGTGCATACTAATTATACATAGACAATAGAAAGATGAGAAAATATTTTTGTTACCAAGAACATAGATTTCCATAGTTATGTAATAAACATACATAATTTCGGTCCTAAACTTGTTTGTGATCAACACGCCCAAATGAGAATGGGATAGACTAATAGCTTGAAGAATTAGAGATATTTGTAAAGAAAAAACAGCACCGTAACCCTGAGTTTGATCATAAACAGGGTGAAATTTGAATAAAACTTCTAAAAAAATACATTAGCATTCAAGAAGGGGGTGAAACTAAAAAAACCATCACTTGTGATTATTTCCTAAGTTTTAACCTATCTTTCTTTTTTCTTGAGCACCTCGATTGCTCCTACTTGTACAAGTACTATAATTCCTTGTGAACCTTGTGCATTAAATGTTAAGATTTATGAAAATTTCCTTATTTTACGGATACTAATAAAAGAAGGGTTAGGGGGTTGAAAGGAGGCCCAAAGACAAGGTGAAACATTTTTTTTTAAAAGCTTAAAAAACAAGATTATATATATTGGTTACTAGGTAAAAATAATAATTTAATTAGTTTCATAAGAAGGTTAAATAAAATATAATTAATAAAATATATGCCTTAATTTTTAATATCCAAGAAATAAAATCTCATCACATGATTTGATCATGTTCAATCACATTCTCATTAGTCCTCACAACTTAAAAAACTAACATAAAATAAAATAAAATAAAATGTAGAGTATCAAATTTTGATGTCAACCAAAAAATCATAAATTATAAAAAAATTTAGGGTGGCTTAAATATTTGCATATTAAAAAAAAAACTAATGATAGGGTGGGGAAAAAAAATCGTTCACATAATATTCTCTAACAATAGCTTGTTTGTCACAAATAATGTGAGATATTAATATTTAGGGTCCCCATGGTCTTAATGTTCTCTATACATTCTTTGAATCAAATTGAGCCATCCCCAAACCAAAAATTACCCATTATGAATAGAGTTTTTTACCAGGGCATTTGGCAAATCACCGTCCCATTTTGGAACATCCTAAAGAGGTCTTTTCAATTACTCAACCTAGCAACCCTAAAATGGAGTATGAAATAACAAAAAGGCTATTACCGTTGGCCATAACCCATGGTTTATAATATTTTCATAGCCATGTCGTGTGATTATGAAAATATTAAGTTGGGAACTTGACCAAGGGATTTTCCAAAAAACTCATGTGGTCTCAAGTCGGGACCAATGTTGATAGGTTATTACTTTTTTCAATAACTAGTCAAGTAGGTTATGAATTTCTTTTGAAAAAAAAATTAAACCCATCCATTATCAATTTCACTATCAAAATACTACCCCTAGTTATCAACTTACCCAATTATTTTGTGATAAAAACCATTGATTATGCATAAGGGTTAATTTTCAAATACTCACCTTGAAAACTGTTAATTATATTGCCTAGGTAGGTAGGTTATACAATTTCTTTAATTAAATATAAAAGCTCAACCCTTTGCTGTGTGGATGAGATTTTCATACCCACTTCCTCCTTTGCTGCATGGATGAACTTTTTGTACCCACTCCCTCCGTTGATGAAAAGGGGCATCTCAATCCTCACAACAGCCGATTATGTCTGGTAATCAGCTCAAGCTGCCTGGTTACCAGAAATTTTAATCTCACCACCTCCATGGGTCGATTATTTTGAGTACCCAAGTATCTCTCACCCACTGACCTAGTTTCATAAAGACCTCTGATTTTTCTAGTGTATCTAGAGAGTGCCTTCTACAGTGTAAAATCCCACTGGGCATTTTGGAACTTGGGAACTTCTATAGTAAGGCATCAAATCAAACGTGTAACTGGGAATGAAAATTTGACAAAACGAAATAACAGAGACTCAAACTAGTTTTTCCATCAATTTTGGTGATAATCTGAGATTCATCCTGTCTTTCAATTTTCCTGAGCGCCTAGCAGCTACATAGATTTTCACTTCTCCTACCTGTACAATTACTATGATTACTCTCGAACCCTATAAAAATTTCCTTACATTGCGGATACCACTCAATGAGGGGATTGGGGGTGAAAGAGAGGGTGACTTCACAGATAACTCTATTGGCTAAGTTCTAAGCCTTTTTAGTTGTTATAACTCTTTTCTGCTATAACTTATATGCAGCTGTACATCCCTCCCTCATGCAGAAAGCCTCCTCCCCCTTCAAAAGTGCAATGGAGGCAACTGGTCTACCAGGGCCTGGTTACATATGATATGTTCTTCCATGATGGAATATTTTATGCAGCAAATTGTTGGCATTTGTGCTGTATTTTCCTTTTGTCTCCCATGACGTTCTGGAATAAGGAATGGGTGGGACCTGTATCCCTGCCCCATCGTAACCTTTGGTGGCAAGAGCTTAGAAAGGTGTAAGACTAAGTCTCCATGCACATGCTGCTGGTTCACCAACCCTTGCATGGGTACCACGGTAAAGTCTAAAAAGTCTGAAGTATTTTTTGTTGATTCTAAATGAATATTTTTAGTTCTTATTTGGAGCCTTGGGTGAACTAGCACCTAAACTGGACCTAGATACCTTGTTAAAAATCCCCCAAAATGGGCATAAAGAGAGTAAGCCCAACTTGTGATTTAGATCAAATTAATGTACAGCTTGTGGGGAGAGCTTGCTTGGGGGAGCTTACAGCGCAAGTTGGATGAACTTGGATGAACTTTCCATCTGGTGCTGGTTCATCCAAGGTGCACTTAAGAAGGTTACGTTTCCAGTGTAAGTGCTGGCTCACCCAGGTTCGAACCCAAGGCACTAACAACCTGCTAAATAAAGTAAACGTATAAGTGCCCTTTGATAACAGAATTTGTTTGGACCAATCCCATGGCCAATCGGCCGGGGCCATCAATTGTGCCATGTGAACCTACACTCCATGGGTAAAGGCCAAAAAAAGGAAAAGGCCAAAGTAGAAGAGTTTAGAAGGTATTTTTTCCGCCCCCCCCCCCCCCCCAAATTTCACAAAACACCAAAAATTAATTAATTAATTCTCTACCAGAAAAATTCACTGAATTCTAGAAGCTTTTACTGTGGAGTGAGATGTGGTGGATGATGGGTCTAGCAAATAATAAATTGCCAAAAAATAATTATAAAAAATAAGTCGTCAAAAATATCCATAATTGCTCACTACTATATGCCAAGGGTAATTATGATCTTTCTACCTTCACATTTTTATATCGCCCAAAATTGGCTAAAGTTACTTATTGATGATCGCCAATGGAGCAACATCACAAAATTGGAAAAAAAAAAAGAAAAAAAAAAGAAAAAACCCTAGTCGGTCGCTATAGCCCTGCAAAAGCGTCCCACTGGCCACCACTGCGCACGGCCATAGGACCCGCAAGCTCTCTGGCAATCTCTTCTCTTCTCCATCCTCGCCCCTCTTCCTTCGTCCTCATGTCACTTCTTGTTCCTTTTGCCCCTTCTTCTCTTCTCGACGAAGAAAGAAGAGATCTCCGCTGCTGCTCTGCTCGAGGTAAGGATTCGGTGTGCAATGGACATTTTTCTCAGCTCTCTTTTTGTCTATATATACACATAATGTCTATATCTTTGATGCTTACGTTTCTGTTGTTTATAGGAGACTGATTGCATTGCTGGTCTTCATGCGGCGTTTGGTGTAGCAGCTGTTGTGATCGTGAGTGCAAGAGGGGAAAAAAAAAAAAAAAAAAAAACATCCCGGGTTTGGTGGAAAGTGACAAAGCATAATATAAGCATGTCGTTGAGGAAGAGCGGGCATAGAGGAGGAGTTGGAAACCCGAGCACGCCCGCTGAAGAAGATGTTAAGGTATGAATATATAATAAGAATCTGTTGTTTGAAGCCTGCCTGTGAAAATGTCTGTCTGTCTGTCCGTCATACAGCGTGTATTTTGGCAGTAGGTGTTCGAATGTGTGCTGAGAAGTGATCTCGGAGTATTGGAAATTCTGATTCTATGAAAAGTGATACTGGATCGAGCGTTCGAGGTTGTGAACAGGAGTATTATGTTGAGCATTCCAATGCCTATTTTAGCGAGGCGTGTTGGAGTCTTTTGCTTGTTTTTTGGAACTCTAAGATAATGGCTACAGAAGGATGTGTTGGCGATGGATTTTATGTTGAGAATTGGGGAGTCTATATGGCAGAGTTTTGGATTGAGATGATGGCAGGTGAAAGAGCTGCGGGCGCGATTGGGGCCACTGACTGGACGCTCCCTCCAATATGCAACAGATTCCTGTCTTAAGCGCTACCTCAACGCTCGTAACTGGAATATCAAGAAAGCTGAGAAGATGATTCGAGAAAGTCTCAAATGGAGAGCAACTTACAAACCAGAAGAGATTTGCTGGGTTAGTTTATTTGCCTCGGTAGCAGGGCACCTGCATATTTTAATTCTTATGGATATATGCTGCCACCCTTCTTTGCCTCTACTCATTCTTACACTGTAAACATCAGCATGTGATGATCAACATGTTGCTCTTTTTTGTGCAGAAAGATGTTGCCACAGAAACAGAGACTGGCAAGGTTTATAGAGCAAATTTTCACGACAAGCAGGGTCACCCAGTAGTGGTGATGCATCCTGGAAGGCAGGTAAATGAATGGCTTTTTCTTTCACCCTGGAGTTAGGGATCCATAATGTCCATGGACAGCCAGAAAAGTATGATGTCTGTGAAAGACTCTTTATGTTTTATCATACATAGCATTTCTTGTAATCTCACTCAAGGTTTGTCTCCTCCTCATGTAAGTGTGGCGGCACCTGATGCAGAACACCAACAACCGTGAGGGCCAAATCAGGCAACTTGTGTACACAATGGAGAATGCAGTCTTAAACATGCCACCTGGCCAAGAGCAAATGGTGTGGTTGGTCGACTTCAAGGGCTGGACTCTTAGCAAAGCAATCCCTGTTAAAACAGTCCAAGAAATTGCCTATGTCTTGCAATTCCACTATCCTGAGCGATTATATGTGGCCATTTTGTACAATCCTCCCCACATTTTTGAAACTTTTTACATGGTAAGTCTCATCAATGCATGATATTGGTCGAATAATATTAAGCACCTTTTGATTTTTTTTGTTAAGGCTGGTTATGTGTATTTCTACTGCTGCCACTCTAACACCAAGTAGGGCTTACTTTGCATTTTTCACAACTCTTCACTAATTGATTATCTCCACTTAAAAGCAGTAGTTGTAGCTTGTGACTGCATCACAGAGCAATGTGCTGAACCTTATGATGTCTTGGATGCAGATTGTGAAGCCATTTCTTGATCCCACAACAGCTGCCAAAGTGAAATTTGTGTACAGTGATAATGCTGAGTCAATGAAGATTCTGCACACTCTTTTTGACAAAGGCAAAGTGGAGCCTTCACTTGCAGCTGATGATTTTCATTTTACAGAGTATGGAAGACAGATGCAGAATGATGATGAAAGGACTGCAATTACTTGGAATTTGGGGGGGAAAGCAGACATTTCACCTGTTCCCAATATTTCAACATTGAAGCTTGAACCAGTTGTTTCAAGTAGTGAGAGAATTGCTATAACTGGATGAGACTCGGCTTCTCCCCGTTATGGAATGCCACTTTCTGACCCGGAGCAATAAATTTGTGTGTTATCATCCATCACCAAAGCACATGCAAGGTGAAGAGGTTTGTAAAAAGAGGGAACTGTCAAATGATGGCATACTCATCAAAAGTGATTTGAATATGAGAAAAATCACACCATTGTGAGGCTTGTGAATAGATAAGTACCTCTCTGGATTTCATCTGTCTAGAAAGAGATTTGCATAGAGGAAGGATTAGGTTGCTCATAAGCTTTATTTGCACACTAGCTGTGTGTACACTAATCAGAAGGGTACAGACATGGAAGATTTTACTAGTTGAAGAACATTTCTTTGCTGGGGATGTAAAGAAGATAAAAGTCCAAAATCTTTTGGACAATTGACTGGAAATTGGATCATGCTGTCAGACAGTACAGTAGTCACTTCTCTCTACCAACAGGATTTTGCAGATTGTGTAGAGGTGTGCAATCTTAGTTCAGTATAGTTGTGCAAATGATTAGTTGGATTCTGGCAATAGGGATTTGACACATTCTTGTCCTCAACCTCATTTGAGACATACCCAAAGAAACTTGGCATTGAATGTACATTACAGTTAATATCCCTTAAAGGGATCATCAAACAATGTCCTTCAGTTATGATCCACTCTAGGGCACATATAACTTGCTTTATGATTTGTGCAACATCAAACTGAACCACACCTTTGTCCAATGAAAGAAGACAAAAGAACTCAAGGTGCAAGAAAGTGAATGAAAGTGACCATAGTTGTTCGATTGTGCAAGCATGTTCCCATCAACACTTTTCCATCCAATTGTTAAGGCTAGGTGTAATTCTAGTTCCATGATGCTCTATTGTTTGGTGAAACATCAAGTAGAAAAAAAAGTCATGTTTGAAGGAGGGTGTAGGTAGAATTAAATGTTACATACTTGACCTTATATACTTTCAAATGGTTATATATGTTCTCAAGGGTGACCATTGACTTTCAAGATAAGGATAAAATTATACACAAAAATTTAGGAGAAATTGAAGGTGCTTCATTTGGCACAATTGTCTTAGAATGGACTAGGTTAATATGTATATATTTTTTATTGGGATTTGGGACTTGCATCTCACCTCAATCCATCCATGTACTTTACATTCCATTTATAACACAAGTCTTGTTTTTGTTTTTTCCTACAATTGCTAGAACAAGGTGCAAGGGTCGTATTGTTTTTGTGAGTTCAAAAATTGGTAGATCATTGAACAACAATGACTCTTGAGGCATTCAAACTTGAAAGTTAAGCAAGGTTGAGACTTAAATGCAAAAACCAACATGCCTAGAAGCTTGAGTAGCCAATTGTGTTCATCACTAAAGCAACTTCATTGGGTCTTCCACAAATCAATACTTAATTTCAAAAATGGTGATGGTTTTGAAAACAAGATTAAATGGTATGTTAAGGTATGTTTGACTTGTTAACTACAATGCAAGCTTCTACTTATGGGTTTTTGTGCATTTGATTGAAATTCTAGAGAGTTATGTACACACTCCACTACTTGTAACACCATGGCTCCTCTCATACCTCCAAACTTAAGTATTGATTTTTATTTTTTGGCATTGTGCCTATTTTTGGGTTTGTGCTTATTATTGAACTTGATGTTCAAACTAGTGTTCCCATTTTGTTGCTAGTATGCCAATTATTTCATTTGTTTCAAATTCAAATATGCATCTTTGAAATGGTTTTAAAATCACACCATTGGTGAATCCAATTTTGGAACTATTTAAATCCCACTATTTAAATCAATATTAGTTCTTTTACTCAATTTGGTGGGTTCTCTAAGGTTGACGTTGTTAACAAGATTATGTATTTTAGGGTTAATGGTGTAATGATGATCCAAGGGTTAAAGATAAGTGTTACTATCTAGCTAGTAAATAAACATTGTTCTTTCATTATAAGGATTTATTATATGGTGCATCATTATGACATTGTAGCCCTAGATGAGCAAACATTATCTTCCTTGACACACATTGCCAAGGTAGAGGCTTTATTTGTTTTCATATATATATATTTATTATAACTCTAGTCCTCCAAAAGACAATTCGAACATACAAAATTAGTTAAAGTGACAAAGTCACAAGAGTTGACAATCTTGAGAAATTACATAAAAGAAAATGGATTTTCAATGTTAGCTCCTTTTAAATGAATGTTTGGGTGACTACAAAACATTCTTGGTCAAATTTTGTGATGATGTAACTATTAATGCCTATACTAAAACTAATTATAAGTTTTTGTGTGATGTAAAAACTATTATGGTTCCAAAATGTCAAACATCAATGCAAGTTTTAGGAGTTTCATCCAACACATCTACATGTTTCACAAAGTTTATATTGGAGTTTGAAAAATGATTCTTAGCTCCAAGAACTAATGAATAGAATTGGCAATGTTTACTTCAATATTGGCTATAACCAAGATTTTCCCTTTTAATCATTTGGCAATTTTAAATCACAATATTTCTACCAAAAAACCTCTTAGCCAAGTGGTGGTTCAAAAGGTCCTTTGTTGGATGATCTTTTATTTGATCAACAATCTTTTTTCCTTATTATCATTATGTAGTCTAATAGTGAGCCATTATCATTGAAATCATGCCTTATTGTAACCCTACCACTCAAATGCAAGGTCATATGGTTGGTACTCAAAATTTGAAAAAATAATTGTCCAAATACTTGAAACTTGTTGAGCTTAAACTTAAGGAGGTTGTGTTAAAGTGCGTGAAAGATGAATGCACGTTTTTTACCCTTAAGTTCATGAAGTTTAAGTTGAAATTTGATTAATGTTTCATTTTGAGATATAGTTGTCACAATAAAAGCGCAAGACTTTTTTATTTTTGAGAATTTTCCATTGTGCAATGCCAAAATGGAGAGGAACAAAACAAAGGCTTGCTCTAAACTAAACCTATAACATATTGTGAACACCTATGGTATGATAAATTAAACCCTAAAACTTCTTCATGCTCCATGTTGATGCAATGGATGGAGCTTGAAAGTTTTGGATTCTCACATTTAGTCATTTTATTTGTAGCTAGGGATTTTGATATTAATGTCCATTATTTTTGAGGTTCACTTTTCATTGTAATGGGCAAAATTCAATTTTTGGACTAAAGTTCAACTCCCTTTGAAGGCATTGTAACCTCAAAACAGTGTTAGATGTTTTCTATGGATGAAGGCTACAAACCCTAATTCAAATTGGCGGCTAAATTGTTGGTGATGCGGTGTTTCTACAATGCCAAAAAAATTGCTTCTAATGTGTTTTTATTTTTGGTGTGTTTTGTTGCTTTGCAGGTTATGATGAAAAGAGCTTAGTGAGTTAGTTTCTGAGATGGAGCGCAATCTGAGCTACTCAATGAAAACTTTTCATGAGCTTTGTGGATCATGTTTCTGCAAGGAGATTAGCAGGAGGATTTCGAGGAAGTGAGATGATGAGGTGATGAGGAGTATATTTGATGCAAGCTGAGAAACTGAAGGTAGGCTTTTTGGTGATGAAGAAAAGTTAAGTTGCTAGACTTTCTAGAGCACTGAAAAATGTGTGTTGGATTTGGATTTTGGGTGTTATAAATAGATAGAAATAGAACTTGGTTAAAACTACTAGATTGGAAGAATCCTGATGATTGAACTTCTGCTGCGCTAAAAATGTTAGGAAAAGGTCTAAAGGTGTTTTTCATGTGTTTCTTTAAGGACCAACATAAGGGAAAGGATGACTGTGTCTAAGATTTCTGGAGTGGTTGTGTAATAGCTCATGTTTGATGTTTTTGGGGATTTTGAACTGAGTGTAGAATGTGTTTTGTCCTAAGAAAAATACCTGCTGCATTGTGTGAACTCCGGAGGTTTTGGGATAGAAGGGATACTGGGAAATAGAATTGATTGTACTCGCTAATCCTACCTTGAATCTATGTCCAATCTCTGATATTGAACCATGTTGAAGTAGTAGAGTTAATTTCTATGGGGATTCTGTTGTTGGGTATGAGCTACCATCTCACATGAAACAACCTGTTGACTCCTAAAAAGGAAATCGAGATAAGCGACTGATCCCTTGTGGTCCATATAATTAGAACAATGGAATTCAAGTGTTTGTAAGGATCTTGAAGAAGAAGAAATATTTAAAACTGAATCATTCTATTTCAATAAAAGTTTCGGAAATATACATTAATCTATGTATGTACAGCAATGGGGATGTGCACACTGCAGAAGGTATTCCCCTTTCTTTTGGTGATAGCACTACCTACCTCCTTTCAAAAAAGGTAGGGAAGACATTGCTTGAAACAAAAAGGCTTTATATTTTATTATCCAAGTTTTGCTTATATTAGATTTTGTAGATGTTTTAAGCATCAAGACTACGACCACTAGTAATTCTTTTGGCAATGATAGTTTGTACATAGATTTTGTCAACATATTTCCTCAAGACATATCTTGTACACAAATTTTGTTATTGTGATTTTGAAAAAAAAATTAGAGCACAAACTTGAAGTTTTTTTTGGTAGTGTAAGTAAAACTTATCTAGTCTTAACTAGTTATATCCTTGAAATGAATCATGGCATAGTCACATACTAGATCATAGATAGTTTTTCATTGCCTTTTTGAAGCTTGATACAAAGTGTTTTAACTTGAAAACTTTTTTTGTTCCTAGGGGCTAGACTTTGAAGTCATGATCCTTTAAGTCTTTCAAAGAGCCCCTTCAACATTTTAGTACAAAGGCATTCCCTACCATATGTTTTTTGCTTTTGCTTATTACATGCTACAATTGTTTCTCATTGTTGTGTGTAATCTCTTGACAAGGATCATTGTTGGTTGTGTAGGAAGTTGATTTGATCAAGTTGAAGAGGGAAGCATATCTAAAAGTTAGTTTTTATGTAAAAGTAGAAGCCAAGCTTATGTATTTTGTTCACATCCATGGGTAAGCATTCTCATTATCTTGCTTGACATGCATTTTTTGGTCTTGATAATTACATTTAGAAAAAACATTCCTCTTCTTGTTGTGCTTATTTGTGTTAGTGTTTGTCACCAAAAAAAGATTTCCTATCCATGCTCATGCTGCCATCTAATTCTCTCATGTTTATTCTCATTTTATTTTCTCACGTTATTTAGTCCCCCATTGTTTAGTGTCCACATTTGGGTGGGTTTCTAACATGTTGTGTTTTTGTGTAGGATCCTATTGCAATTGTTGTGGGCTCATCAAGTTTTGTGGCTACAAAGTGTGGGTTACAAAGTGCATTCAGCCCCTCCAAAGTCAATGGCACCATACATTGAGTTATTAATCCCCACCTTCGAAAGGAAATAATATGATGTTTTCAAGTCAATGTTTGTGTTCATTGATTTCAAAAGGATCTGAATCAAGATAAAAACTTGAGCACACATGTAATGAGCTACCTTCTAAATTCTAAACCACTTTGTTTTCTTGTCCATTGTTTCTACCTTCACATTTGTATGCCTTTCAAGTTCTTATTCTCATTTACATAATTTGTGTCCACCAAATTTCTCGTAAGCTTGCAATTCATTCACACATTTGAGCTCCTTCGCACATTTCATGTTTGCAAACTTTCTATTAACCTTAGACTTAGTTCATGCCCTTTTCTGCCCATACTAAATGAATATCACTGCCTACTTTGAAAATTGCGATCTCAGTAAGGAAAAGAAATGCACATAGCTATACTAGCAATACACCACTTTGCAAGATTGTACCTAAAACTACCTTGCTAAGATAATTGGAGGCCAACTTCGCAACATCAAGGAAGGTAAAACAAAATCACAGATGTCGATATACATACCTAGAGCTAATTGAGTCTTAACTTAATGTGAATTTAGCTATGGCTTTCCTTAAGGAAAGTATAGACCAGTACTTGATTCAACATTCACACACACACACACACACACACACACACACACATGCTACTTGACACTTACTCTGATCACCATGGCTTTTTGAAAGCCCATCCATGCAAAGTAATCCTACAAATGTTTTGGCTCAAACTACTTGGAAAAAGGATCAACTTCTTCAGCTCAGCAGAGTTGAAATGGAGAGTTTTATCTGAATTTGAGGAAAGCCAATGGATAGCAAAGAATTACATGCTCAAATATGGACAGAGACGAACAGTGATCATCACTTTTTTGAAAACAATGTTCCCAGTACAACCCACACCTGGCGCTGCCCTCTAAAGGCTACAAAGAGTAAGTCTACGCACCTTGGTGTGGTTCTGGGTAAATTACATGAAGATTTTGCTTACCCTGGTCCCCACCATCTGGATATGGAGTAGGACATGTCCCCACTTCAGATCCCAAGGAAAACACCAAATCACCATGTACATCCACATTAAGAGTTTCATTGCAAGCTTAAGTTGAGATTTTCTCTAGGAAACTATTTTCCAGGCTTTACTACATGGGTAAAAACTAGGGCTTCAGGCTCAGTTTCTAAGGCCCCAAAAGGTGCTATACAATGCTTGCAAACAGGGCCTCCAGTATCCCCAGCAGCCAATAGCAATTCAACAACGTGCTCTATCTTGAGCATTGAGATTCTGGCTGCATCTGGTTAGTAATTGACAGAACTTCCTGCCCTAAGCTGGAAGTTGAGTCTAGGGTCTTAAGTAGGGAGGGACACCTTCCCTATCACCTTCACGTCCTGACTCCTACATGGAAATCATTTCCAACAGTTAGTCTAACAGCTTAAATTGCAAAATGTGTCTTGAAGCCAACCTGCTGGAAGGTAATAAGGCACAATCTGTCTTCAACAACCACCTGCTCAGCCTTCTAATGAAAGCAATGAGACATGAGACAGGCTGCCAGATTGACCTTGCACAACATCCAGCATAAGCTTTTCAGCAGTTCACAACAAGGGTAACAAATAGCCTTCACTACTGAGAAATTCTTGCCACAACACAGAAACTACTAAAATGTCAAAGAACAGATGCTTAACAACCAACTTACAAGAAGAACTGAGGTAACAGGATCAAATGAATCTCATTCTGGTCATGTCCCATTCCATGACACAAAGCATAACACAAAGTCAGTGTGGCATCCACATTCAATCAGCAGCCATCTAGCTTCAAGGCAACTGCAAAAAAAAAGTCATACAGGAACGACACACGGGCAGACCTGCAAAATCTGCTTCTCTTAGAAATCTGCAAGGGGTAACCAGACTCTCTTACAACAACATCTGTCCATAAGCAAATTTCAAAATTAAAATCACAATTGAAGTAAGGAGTGAACCAGATTTCACAGACTTGAAGCTTCCCCACTGTACAACACCTTACGATGCAAATAAAACCCCCACATACAACTCACAGTGTTGCAGTTTCACATTACAAATCCTGACATTGCTCACAGAAGAACCTTGTCTTCAGAGAATTAGGGTTTGTGGAAACCAGAAGAAACCCAAAAAAGGAAAAAACACATGTGAAGTGGAAAAAGGCTTCACCCAAATCAAAGGACAACATAAATACTTTTATTTCAAGAAATTGTGCAGGAGGAATGAAGACCATAGCAGAATGACCTCACCAATTCTACACCACAAGTCCTACTACCACGATTCTACATCCTCCTGCTACACCTGATTCAGAACCTCAATTTAGGGTGAGGAAACAAAATGATGTGGCTTGTGAAGGCAATGACAATAATCCTTCTTTGCCACACCCCTTGGATCTGCCTGCCTGCCTGCCGTGGTGTATAATTCTATCCTGTGCCTGTACCTTTGCATTGTTTTGTGTTTTTTTGGGGGTTTTCAGAGATAAAATGCAACCATCTACCATCTCCAGAATGACATGGAATGTCAATTTATTGGATTGATTGGCACCCACCCACCAGGCCTGGTTGCCAATCCTGTCACCTTCTATCCGTGGTGACTCCAACAGCCACACTGCTGACCAGCTTCCCGCTCTCATCCAAGGTCATAGGATTCTCCACTACAACTGTCTGCGTATGAGACTGCGCGGATGATGCAGGAACAACGGGAGGAGGAAGAGGAAGAGGATGCTGCTGCTGTGGTGCCAAAGGCCTATGCTGCTGCTGCTGAGCCGGCAGTGGCATCCGCATACTAGGCATGGCAATGGAAGTCACATACTGACAAAGAGCACACTTGACAGACTGCGCCCCGTATGCATACATAAGCGTCGTACCGCAACCACCGCAGTTGATATGCGCCATGGGAGGTGGTGCTTCCATAGCCAGATTCACAGTATGACAACAGGAGCACTGCACACTAGTGGCACCTCGCATGTACATCAACAAAGTCCGGCATCCTCCACATATCAACTGCGCCATCATCTCTGTAGTAGTAGTACCATGAGGAGGCACACTGGTGACAGAGCTACACAAGGCACATCGCACATTACTAGCTCCTTGTGGATATACCAACAACGTATGACAGCCTCCACATACCAACTGTCCCTGTGCTCCTCCTCCTCCTCCTTGCATCTGTTGATACGGCATCACAACAACAACAACAACAGCTCTCTCCTCTTCTCTTTCCTCTCTCTCTCTCTCTTTCTTCTCCCCTCTTCTTCCCCACAACAAAACCTCCCCAACTCTTTTTCTCACATACCCAATGAAACCCTGAAGCCAACAAACCCCAGTTTACTTTTTTGCTCTGTTTCCTGTTCCTCCTCGGATTCTCTTTCTGCTCCTTGTGCTTCCCTCCTACTGCACCCTCCTGCTCCCTTGTCTACCACGCAAGCGTTGCTTTGATTTGCTTTGATTTGCTTTACTTTGCTTTGCTTTGCTTTGCTTTGCGTTCCTTCCTACCCCAATGCACACACACAAGGAACGAAAACCCAAGACAAACCAAGACAACAAACACCTCTTTTTGTTTTGTTTTTTTTGGTGGGTTGTTTCTATACAAAATGCATAAGTCCGTGACGGAGAAATTGATTGCTGAAACGGAATCCTACCCAAATTTGAGCTCCGAAATTTGGGTATTTTGGGAGTTGATTTCCGTCCGTGGTCACTGGTGGTGTTGGATGTTGGTTGTGATGATGGTGGTGGTGCCTTGTTCTTCTTCTTCTTCTTCTTTTGTGTCTCTTTTTCTCCCCTCCTCCGTTGCTTCTGAGTGAGTGCCAGTAAAGAAAAAGAAAAATACATTATAATCATAATATTGCCATAAGTCCCATCGTCCATCATTTAGCGTTTTTTTTCCTTTTTTAAAAATAATTTTTAAATAATTTTATTTTAATATTTTATAAATTAAAATTATTTATTGTTTAGTTTATACATTAATTGTCATTTTAGTTTTAATATTTGGTATTTATCATATTTATTTATTTTATAAAACTAAAATTTGAATACTATTATTTAGAACTTATTTAGGTATTTTTTAATAATTTATTTTTGGGGGCGAATTTTCGTGCAATGGCAACAATTAAATTTTCTAAAATTTGGGGAATTTTTTTCTTGGGTGTAAATTCTGAAAAATTTTGACTAAAATTTTGGGAAATTTCGTCAAACTTTGGAAACCATGAAATTGAAAAAAAAGAAAAAAGAAACCTCACACACACACACGTCCCATCCAGCCTTTTTTTGGCTGACTATATATATAGCCAAAAAATGGAATTAGAAATTTAATGTCTTAAAATAAAGTTTTTTTAAAAAAGGTTCCCAATAGCCAAAATTACACCAAATTTTAAGAAATTTTGCTGGATCTCTCTGTACCTGGTTCAAGTAGGTAGCCAAGAATATAGAAGGATTGTTTTTTTTTTTTTTTAATTGCTTTCCTATTTAGCTTGTAGCCAATTTTGGCTAAATCTTCGTATGGAAGATCACCACTTTTACTACATCACAAAATTGACCCAAAAAAACTTTGGGGCTCCAATCTGGTTGCAGGTGGTAGGTAGGTAGGTAGGTAGGTAGGTACTGGCCCTCCGGGTAGGGTAACTGAAAAATTAAAAAAACCAATTTGGCCCAATTAAAAAAAAAACATTTCGGGCCAAATTGAAACAAAATTTTTGTGTTATAATTTTATTTAGCTAGGTTGAATGAAGAAGTTATACACCATTTTCTTTTAGTGGGCTGCCCAAACTTTCTATGTTTGGAAGATGTATTGGAAGGCCTTTGGATTAAGGGCCTTTGGAAGATGCATTGGAGAACTTGCAGGGTTTTTCTTTATGGCTAAATTTTAGCCACTTGGCTAAAAATGTTTTCAAAAGGGCTAAAGTCTATGTTCTTTTGGGTTTTCAGTAGCCTTTTCTTTTTTATTTTCCTTTGGAAAACTCACCAGATTTTAGCATTGATTGGGTTTCAGCATGTAAACAAAAATGTGAAGGTTACTTGAACTTTTTTTGCTCTTAGATCCTAATTATAACCAAATTTGGCTAAATTGTCTTATGGTAGATTGCCACTTGACCTACATCACTAAAAAAAATTAAAAATTAAAAATTAAACACAAATTACAAGGGGAAGAATTTCATGGAAAAAGATCATAAATTGAAACAAATCAATTGTAGCTTCTTCAATCTTTGAAGATTTGCATAATGTACCAATCTTTGAGGAAACATTTGAATGTAGGTTAGGATTTTACATCATCAATTTTGAGTAGTGTCAATGAAGTACATTTCTAAGTCTATAAATTGAATCAAGATGTTAAAGAAGATTTGATAAATAGTGGAAGATTTTGGAACAAATAGTTAGCATATCTATAATGGTTTTTGGATCCTTACATGAAGAAAGAAAATGCAAATTTGGTTATTGATTATAATATTTGATCAATAAAATGGATTATCATATTCCATGCAAGTCAACATTTAATTAAACTTATAATAGATTTTTTGTTTCACTTGTCTTATATTTAATATTTTGAACCAAATGGGAAGTTATTATTTTTTTTGCAATGTACTAATAACATGAATTGTGGTGGGTTGTTTGTAACCCCAATTAGAAAATGCCAACATGGGGGAAATTGAATGGGAGTTTCACAATGTAAAGGTATAAGTTGGACTAATGATTTTTTTTGTGGCAAAAAAATTACCATTTTGTTATAAAAAAAAAGAAGTCTCAAGCAACATGATCAAGGGAACCTCTTGGAAATTTTTCAAAAATATTGTCACATTTCAAGGAGGAAATTAAAGAAGTTTGTCACAATTTTTGGAGGATTTGGGTAGATTTCTAACTTTCTTCTTCTAAAATCATCATATTTAGTTAATAGATTTACTCATTCACCAACATATAATAAGATTTTAAAATTTTTCTATTTCTCTATTCATCTTGTAGCCAGATTTGGCTAAAATCCTTTGGTGGTTGATTGTAATTTTTGGTGCAACATGAGAAAATTGAAGAAAAAACACTAAATTGGACTTGGGTTTTGATGATCAATATAACGTGACCATTCAAAAACTTGTTTAGAATCCTTTTACGAACCTTGCACTTTTCCTTGTCCAAATTCCATTGTGTTGGCAAACAAATACGTATTCATTGCATTCAATTTAATATTTTGACAAACAAAATGGGATCACATGTTGAAGATTTAAGCATGTTCTAATGTTCCTTAAAACTTTATTGGAATTAGTCAAACATCTTTGAGAGTTAAACAATTGTCACACCGAATCGACACAAACTTTCATGAATATTGAAAAAGTCATCAAAAACTTTAAATTAAATTAACCTATTAACAAAACATGAAATGTGACATTTGTTGTTTATAACATGAATATACCCTTAGTAAAGCACTCAGAGAAAATTCATAATGCATAGGGAGAGCACCATATATATTCATGAATTCCCATCCTAGAAATTGAGAGGGATATTATGTCTACTTCTCAAGGGTGAGACAGAAATTATGTCTTCTTATACTATAGGGTAAGGCCCAAGGTGAACCATGGGGACATTCCCAAAATGCAAGGTATGGGGGGCCTCATCTTAGGTCCCTTGTTTTGGAATGCCCACACGGCTTTGCCCTACACATATATTGGCAAATTAAAGTATAGGGGACGACTTGCTCTCAAGGGCTTTCTCGAGTTTCATAGCCTAAGGGCAATAGCCGAGGGGAGTAGGCCCAAAAATTCAAGAAGGCCCACAAGAGCAAAGCCTTCCATGGCGTAAAGCACGCTTCAAGGTTTTTCACATAAGCTTTCACATGTCGACCCACCTTCTCTATGTGACAAAATGATCTTCCACTTTGGGAGGTGTTTTCAAAGACCAAGAAACAAAACCTTACAGCCCTTTACAAATAGGGGAGACTCAACACTTTGAGTAATTTTTCACTAATGTGCCTTTGTGCCTTCCTCCCTCCCCTTATTAATATGATGAAAATTACCATAAGTTGTCAACATTGACACTAATTATAATATTTACAAAAATGTTGAAATTTCATGTATATATATATATATAGTCTATTTTCAACATGGAATCTTCAAAATAAAATAATTATTTGAGACTAAAATGTTGAAATTGCCATGGCTAGTATGGTACTTATTTATGAAGCCTAGAATATTTTTCCACACACACACACACACACCCACCCCTCTCCAAAATGCAAACATGTGGGTCACCTCCCTTCCTTGAACTTTAGGGCATGAATGAATGAATGATCTTCATCCCAAGTTTCCAACCCCTTCACCCCAATTCCTTTTGCCTTCATTCATCCCCCTCCCTTGCCACCTTGAGACTTACAACCATCCCCTTCCCCCCAAGGCTCAAAGGAACCTTAATATTTTAGCTTGGAATGGGTCAATCACATTATTCGGACCTTTATTTTCCTTGAAAAGTTGAAGATGAAACATATCCAACCCAAAGCAAATGTGGTCCACACTATGATGGTGGGTACCAAGAAATTCTTGTTCTTGATGCATAATTGCATCAAAAAATGAAGGCAAACTTGATTGCTAGCTCTCTCTCACTTATGCAAATTTTATTCATTTCATCTCTCAAGATCTCATAGAACTTATAGGTTCTTTCTTTATCTATCATCCTTCCTTCCTACACCACTCATTCTTCTTTAACTATTTTTTCAAGCATTCCTTTTTTAAAAATTGCCATTGCACTAGTTATTCATGTTTTCTTAACATTTTCACTATATTCCCACTTATTTCTTGAGGTGGAATGAAGAATCATGAACCATGAAACATACAACAAGAACTACAAATGAATGAAAATGTGAAACAAACTACATGATGGTCAAAATCCGTCATCTTTTGAGTGCACACAAATATTGATAGGTATCTTGCCTAGTAGCAACTTGGGACATAGGCCCACTTTAGATGGGGTCCATGATCCAAAATTCCTAGGCACCAATTTGGACTCATTTGAAGCAAATTGAATCCTTGAGTCGGACCTTGCCTTGGAGCCTAGCTTGCATCTCCGTTCTCCAAATCATGAGCTCTTGTTTAAGCTCTTTTTTTGGGGGGTCTAAACCAATTGATTTTCCCTCCAAAAAATGGTGCCATGTAGGTTTAGCCTTGATTTGCCACTTTTTTAGTCTCGTTCCCTCATCTTTAATGGGTCCAATTTATGGCTATCGAGCAATGGGATTGCTCTATTTCATTGGACCAAGTTCTTCAGATTGCTAAACTTCCAGCATCCAGTTCTTTGAAAAAAAATCCTAAACCTGATCCAGTTCAACAACACTATTGTCGGTGGGGTTAGAGAATGCTAACCAATTCCTTTGTTGTCATTGATGGTTCCAAGTGGCTATTCTGGTTCGGGGTTGGTGTTCTTGCAAAAACTTTTGAATCCTCATCCTACCACTATTGTTTGTTCTTACAACTGCTAGTTTGCAGACTTTATGATCCTCACCCTTTCTATTGATGTTCACACATTCTTCGTTTCACCCCTATGATTATTTGAATGGTGGGTCATGGTTTCCAAATTTGTAGGCAATTCATTTTTCTACTACTCTAAACCCTAAACCCTACTCATTGACCTGATTGGCAATGATGTTTGTGGGGTACCAGTTTTTAAGGCCACACAACTCCATTAAAAGACAATTTAGGTTTGTGGGTATTGGATCTTAACCTTACACACTCCAACAAAAGACAAATTATGTTTGTGGGTATTGCGTATTAACCCTACACACTCCATTAAAAGACAAATTATGTTTGTGGGTATTGGGTCTTAAGCCTAAACACTCCATTAAAAGACAAATTATGTTAGGTTATGCTTTAATGTGTGCTACAATGTGTGGTAAAGCAAAAGAGTCATTGTGAAGAAATTTTTGGAACTGGGCAAGGAAATCCCAATTTGCAATGGCATTGTAAGCAGAGATTTTTAAAAAAAAATTTCAATTTTGTAATACCAGAAATTTGCCAAATTATTCCCAAAAAATAAGACAAACTTACGCAAGAAAAAACAAAAGTTTCCACTTTTCTTTTTTTGGTTGAAAAAACGACAAAAATTTGTCGGAAATGAAGCACTGATTGTAAGTACAAATTTGCTCAGGAATGTGGAAAAATCTCTCTTGTGCTCCTCATGCTAGGTAGCCTCTGCCTGCAATGCATGCATGTATTTGAAATTTGGCTTTTGGGGTAAAGTGGGCCCAAAGAAGATCACAAAATATGCATGCACATGAACAGATTGGTTATAATTGAATTGAGGAGAAAGACAACTGACAAGTCATATACACCATGACTACATAAGGAGCTTAGAGGCCTACCCATAACACCACCACCAACAACAACAAGAGTTTGTTTCCATTGCTCCAAATAGAAATCATATGCTACAGTAAGTTAACATGTGTTGCTCTAAAACCTTAAACCCTAAACCCTACCAAATTGTTAAGAGTATCTTCCTTCTCTTGCCATCCCCCCATGCACCCCCAAACAGGAAATTTCAACTGGCAGCCTATTGGGCCCAGAATGTGCAATTGGGTGACCCAATGCCAGAAAGAAGAGAATCTAGAAATTGTGAACCACTTACCAAGTCAAAGCCCCATTGAGCTCAAAGCCCATGAATTTGGGGTCAAATTGTTCAAGACTCTCTTGCTTCCAATTGGAGCTTACAACTATTTAATGTTTAATTTGGGCAAAAGGGGACTTCATTCAATTGTCATGCTTTTAATTTTTTTAAACAACATATCATTTTGGTGTAAGCTAGTTCAGTGTGAATAGGGGTCGGGGTTTTAAAGTTTGAACAGGTTTTATACCCAGGGAATAATGGGTCTGGAGTCATTCAAATTTAATTTTGACAAATTTTGAATGCCAAACTGTAGTTTACAAAATGGGAAAAAATAACGAGACTAAACTACACTTTCATCCGAAATTAAACACTAGTTAGTTAGTTAGTTAGTTAGTTAGTAAAATACTTAAGTATATAATCTCGGCAAGCCAAAATTCAATGAGAGATTTGTGAGCTTCTGAAGATCATAAATTTGGGGATTATTTCAGATTGGCTTTGTTGGCATAATCTTGGCTTACCGTTAAATCGTTGCCCCAGAAATGACATGAGGGTCTAGAATGTGCAAATTTCTGAAATTAGAATAACAAAGTTATTTCGAAGAAGTAGTCATGATGCCTTTTTCTTGCATCTTTGGCACATGCTCTGTAAGTCTAAAGTGACTAACAATTTGACTTGTTCACATTTGCACAAGTTTATTTGGTACATGCAATTCACAAGGAAAACCCAACTCTTTTGAGCCTCACTCTAGAGTTCTGGCCCACAAATCCTTATTCTTGCTCACTTGCATTTCCATGACTAACAAGGACATCTTTTCATTAAGCTGCTTTGATCGTACTAGCTTTTCATTATGTTTTACCACTTAGCTCTGGTCAAAGTCATCCTTCCCAGCTTTACCCATCAAGCATTGACCAATGCCAAGAGCTACCAAAGTTGAGAATCAAACTACGACTCGTCGTAAAATGACATTTTTCTCTTAGCAATTGTCCATGCAACAAGAAACAAGGCCCTATGTTAGTTGTTTTCCATTAGGTTGTTGTGATCACAGCACATTGTGTGTAACTGCGATCCATTAGGTTGTTGTGATCACAACACATTGTGTGTAATTGCGATCACAACAACTTAATAGAAAGAGACCTTGATTGGGTTTGCAGCTTAGGATGGTCTAGAGCAATGTTGTTTCAATATGAAGTTTTGATGTTTATCTCAAGATATCAATATGGCATGTTCAAATTTATTTATCACATAAAATTCAAATGTGGATCAACAAGTCAATTTTTCACCACAATGATGATGCAATCTAAGTTTTCCACTTATGAATAATGACATCAAAGAGATGTCAATGCACAAGTAAGATTTAACATATGTTTAGTTCCAATTGGCAACCCTAAAATTCCTAGGATTTGCTTGGCAAAGAAGCCAACATTTGGCAATTTTCATGATTGTGTCACTAAACAAGGGGTCAACACATGTAGTTGGAGTTACAAATAACCTTTTCAATAAATATAATTGTCCAACAAATGCACATGAAAACTTTTCAATAGATGCACCAACACTAAAGATATTATTGTTTTATTCAATAAAATCACTAGATTCAATAATTGATTCATGCACTAGTGATTTACATGTTTGCACAATAGGGTTTAATACATCAAAGATTGTCATTATAAGAGAAATTACTACTTTTGCATCATACTCCAAAAAAAAAAAAAAAAAAAAAAAAAAACAAAAAACAAAAAAAACAAA
>Ga0116231_10006271_pt1 | contig 22813 bp, 15 predicted proteins | sample S1TSphgellanicum_2_FD_89695 | JGI IMG/M metagenome (GOLD analysis project Ga0116231, IMG submission 89695) | Host-associated microbial communities from peat moss isolated from Minnesota, USA - S1T2_Fd - Sphagnum magellanicum MG | ecosystem: Host-associated > Plants > Peat moss > Unclassified...
ATTGGATTATTTTATTATTCACTATGGGTGGATTAACTGGTATGATTTTAGCAATGGAGGATTAGATGTTGCTTTACATGATACATATTATGTTGTAGGACATTTCCATTATGTTCTATCTATGGGTGTAGTATTTGGTTCATTTTCAGCATTTTATCATTGATGGATTTATTCACTAATCGTAAATATGCTGATAATTTAGGCAGAATACATTTTTGATTAACTTTCCTGGTGTTAATTTAACCTTTTTCCCAATGCATATAATGGGTATATGTGGTATGCCACGTAGAATACCAGATATCCTGATATATATTTGCAATGGAATAGAATAAGTTCTATCGGGTCTATTATTACTACAATAGGATTAATATTTTTTTATATATTATATTTAATACTATTTTTGGAGATGAGAAATATTTAAAAGTGCGTTATTTCTCAAATATAACAATATTTTAAATGTATTTAATATATCTGTTAATTATATGGTAAATATTGTTTATATACAATCAAATTAGCAATATGATATCAATGCCTTTGTTATATATCTTATCCAAATTAAAATCTATTGCGCAAATAAGCAATATGATATCAATGCTTTTGCTATATATCCTATCCAAATTAGAATCTATTGCGCAAATAGATTTGGAATTTAATTTACAGGAATATACTTATTCTACAACATTTATTTTCACGAAATATAATTTTATAAACAATAGGAATAAATTATATTTATATTCACCATAATTCATACTCTATGAATTAATTTTTACTTTACACTTTCCAATATTTGTATAATTCCATGAATTAGTAAGATTTATTCATTATTTTGATAATAGAAATAATAAAATTTTAAAATTTTGAATTGGAGAAAAAATTGTAAATTTTGGAACGAATTAATTATATCATCTATAATAATTCGTTCATTTATTTAAATAATGATTGGTTTTTGAGATTAATTATAAAATTAATTTTTTATAATTAATTCATTTATTATAAACTCGAATATTGTTATAAATAATTTGTATAAGAATCTGCTCCTAATACAAATAGATTTTTTACATCAATTCATTGTAATGTTATAGAAAATGAAGAAAGCTGATATTAGGAAGAAGTGAATATCTAGGAGGATAAGAAGATTTTCTAAAAAACCAAATAATATATTAATGTGTTATTTACCTCCCGTAAATATGGAAGAATCAATTCCTAATTTTAGGGAATATAAAATAATGCGCTTTTGAATTTATATCAGAATTTTGATCTTGAATAATTTTATTAAACTTAAAAAGTTTTTATACAAATTTTGACAAAAATTTAATTATTCATTTTTTAATGGAATAAATAGTTCATTCTATTTTCTGGATGAAATCGAAAAGTATTTGATTTTTCGCTTGGATCGAGTAGAAACAAATTTGAGATTGTTAATAAAGCAATATGAATATATTAAAAATCACAAACTTGTTTCGATTTATGATATATTCATATTGCTAAGAAATAAAACAATATGAATATATCATAAATCGAAACAAGTTTGTAAGATTTATTCGCACAGAGTAATAGTATTATGAAAAAATCATTATATACTCATCACATTATACTTCATAATTATTTCGATATTTGGTTTTGTACATATTCATCAAATCTATTTGTGTAAACAAGCATCTTACTGTGCGTTTATTCCCGTAGTTCAATATATCAGACAGCTTTTGATATGTATAGGTATTTACCCTGTATTAAAATGTAATGCTTGGATTTGTTCAAGTCATATGGTATTGAAAGAAATTTGTATTACTAAAAATTGTCTTAAAAAATTGCGGACTTTTCACGATTGAAATATTAAAGAGCAAACATTTTGCGAACATTGATTTTGTGGTAAAAAAATTATTCGTTCGTATTCTTGTAAAAATCCAAAACTTTTTTGTTTTGGGAAAATAATATTGGAATGCGATACATGGTTATGTAGAATATTATTTGATATAGATAAGTTGCGTGAGGAAGAAATGGGGAGGGAAAGAGGGAAGAGTGGTGGGGGGAAGAGTGGTGGGGAGAAGACTTAGTCTTCTCCCCACCACTCTTCCCTCTTAAAATCCTATATGAATATGGAAATTTATTTTTTTACGATAATATAATTTGATTGCTCGGTTTGATAATAATTAATCTATTATTAAATTAGCATGATTTGGATCAATTATAAAAAAACTAATAGAAGAAAATATGTGGGGTAGAAATCAGGGATGATGAGTGAAAGGATGTTATATTGTCCTTTTTCTCTTAACCATGGCATATTTTATGGTAAATGAAGGAATGGTATAAGACAAAATGAATAAATTGTCTAATTATTCCCTACGTAAGCGCTCCAACTGGACACCAGTTAAATATTATGCAATATTTAACTGGTGTCCAGTTGGAGCGCTTACGTAGGGAATAATTAGACAATTTATTCATTTTGTCTAAAATAGTATATATATTTCTATTCCTGGAGAGTTATGCCATAAATAAATTTTTATTATTTTTCACGTTGAATATATTATAATAGCTAGTTTAATCATTTTTACAACATTTGTACCATGATTCTGAGAAAAAGTGTAAATTATATATATTTTTTCTATATAGATAAATTTATTATTATTTTAATTACCTATTAACAATCAATATATATTCACTTTGTATACAAAAAAATGTATACATTTTTTTGTATACGTGAATATATACATTCTTTCGTAAAAGATATATATTGTATATATATAATATATATCTTTAATCTATCAAGCTTTCCCAGAATGGACTAGAATAAGTTAATAAGATTTTATTCTCTCCATGGGTGGGTGGGTGGTGGGGTGGTAGGTAGATAGGATAAATCTATAGGTAAATAACATTTAATGTATAATACGGGAATATTAGCACTTATTGCTAGAATAAGTGCTATTTATTATATTTCACCAATAAATTGTAATTATTGGTGAATTTTGGTTTTTTAGCCTTTATCTTTTTACTCATACAAATAATTACTGGATTAGTTCTAGCTTTTTTCTACAATCCCGATATAATATATACATATGCTTCTATTATGTATATAAATAATGAGGTTTATTATGGCTGACTTTTAGGAGTTTACACATGAATGGGTCATCTTTTTCTCTTGCATAGTATACATACATATATTTAGAAATATTTATTATGGATCTTTCCCCTATCCAAGACAATTACTATGATTTCAGGAATAATTATGTATGCGTTAATGTGTAGTATAGCTTTTTCAGGATATGTACTCCCATGAGGACAATGAGTTTTTGAGGTGCTATTGTTATGACTAGTTTAATAACAGCTATTCCCTTATAGGTAATGATATAACTTATTCACTATGAGGAGGATTTTCATGCAAAGTGTAACATTACAACGTTTTTTATTCTTACATTTCATGCTAACATTCATTTTACTATTCATGAGTATTATACATATATGTGTTTACATGAAATAGGTTCTAATAATCCCCTCGGATTCCTTCCATTCCGGATAATATTCCATTCATGCCTTATTACATATTGAAGATTTGATAGGTCTATTACTTATATATATACATACATATATATAGTATTTGAAAGTCCAGATTTATTCGCACATGCGGATAATTATATTATTGCAAATATCTTGATAACGCCTGCACATATAGTTCCTGATGATATTTTCTCTTCTTCCACGCTCTATCAAGATGTGTGGCGAGTAAATTAGTAGGAACTTTATTAATATTATTAGTTTTTTTTTACTAGTAATAATGCCTTTTCTAAATAAATATTCAATAATTAGAAGTAATTTTTTTAAACCTTTCAGTGCTTTTTCTCTCCGAGTTTTTGCTCAATCTGTATATTATCAGGTTGAATTGGTGGTCTTCCTGTTCAAGAACCTTATTTCGTCTATAGTCTTAATTCGCGATCGTATTCTTCTTCCCCCCTATTGTTATATTCCCATACTTGAATAAAATTGATAATATAATTTATACGATTTATTCAAAAATTATTTAAGATTATGCTCGGACAATTATAATTATAGGAGTAATTAGTTTTTCCATAATAATTTGGAAATATTTCTTCGATAAAACCAATTACAGAATGTGAATATATTTTTAAATGTTTGGTTGAAAATTTATCAATTCTTCCAAAAAACCAATTCCCTAGTTATTTATATGTTATTGATAATATATATATTATCAATAAAATTACTTTTATTCCTTATATATATATTATTAATATATTATGATTAAAATATATTTATTCTTTATACCACTATTATTATCAATAGCCTTTCTAACACTTTTGGAGCGAAAGTATTGGGTGGAATACAACGCAGAAGAGGACCTAATTTGATAGGATATATGGTTTATTACAACCAATTTCTGATGGTATTAAACTTTTTGGTAAGGAACTATAATTCCTAATTTTTCCAATATATTTATTTTCACATTAGCGCCTATTCTATTCTTTACCCTCAGTCTATTAAGTTGAACTGTTATTCCATTCGATGCGATGATAGTTATTGTGGATATAGAATTAGGAATATTTTATATATTCGCTCTGTCTTCCCTATCACTTACGGAATAATAATGTCTGGTTGAGCTAGTAATTCTAAATATGCTTTCTTGGGTAGTATGAGAACAGTGCTCAATTAATAAGTTATGAAATTTCAATAGGGTTATTAATAATACCCATTTTATCATTCACGGATCTGCAAATATATCAATAATCGTGAATTTCAACGGGAAATTTTCTTTATTTTCACCTTCCTACCTTCGTTCATATTATTCCTCATCCCATTCTAGCCGAAACTAATAGAATACCTTTTGATTTAGCTGAATCTGAATCTGAATTAGTTTCAGTTATAATATTGAATATTCTGCAATAGTTTTGTATTTTTTTTTCTAGGGGAATATAGTAATATTATACTAATGTCAAGTTTATTAGTATGTTTATTTTTAGGTGGTTTTTACCTATTTACAATGTGAGTATTTTGACACAAATACCTGGTTGATTTTGATCTCGTTCAAATTAATCTTAATCCTATTCCTGTTTATACGAATAAGAGCATCATTGCCTAGATATAGATATGATCAGTCAATGTTTTCAGGATGAAATTTATTCTACCCTTATCTCTATCAATTTTATCACATTCTTTCCTCACTATATTCTATTCTCCGCATAGAATATGTATTTTGAGTAGGGAGAATATATTATTATGAATATTTTGATAAATAGTATGAATAGGATGATATTTTAGTCTTATAGCGATTCACCTATTCATTCATAAATCAAAGAATTGTAAATAAATTAAATCAAATTCGTTCATGATTCTTTGATTTAATAAGATAATTAATTGATTAATAATCTATACGATGAAAACAATTAATTGATTAATAATCTATATGATGAAAACAATTAATTGATTAATAATCTATAGAGATCAAATAATTTTTGGAATAAAATCTGATATTATTATACCAAATGATCCATATAATGCACATTTTGCTGATCCAATAACAGAATATGCATATTATTTAATTTTCATACATCATTATTCTTATGATTCATGATAGTAATATTATCATTAGTAATATGATCTCTATCTCATATCTCGTAGAAAATAATTTTATAAAATATAATTTTAGCTTATATTGAAATCTGTATTTATGCGTAAGGAAATTATCCAAGATTGGATTTTTACTCTATGATTCGTATCCTATGTTAGTATACATCTTCTAATTTATTCAGTCACAAATATTTTGGTTTATATCATTACACATAATAATTTTTTCATTATGTAATATATCCCTTTTATTTGTCAATCCTGAAGAAAGCAAAAATTGATATGTTAATGATCTATATCGTGTGAAAAAGGCTAGGACTGAATATCCTATTTTTGGAATAAAACATTTGATTAGATTGAAAAATAACCAATTAAGATATAATTATGAAAATTTGCGTAAATTTTTAAATTGATTAGAAAGAGAAAATTTAAAGTAATCCTTTAATTGGTTCTAATAAATATTTATAGGAATTTTATCGTATGCGAAAAAAAATTATTCATTATATAGTTATAATTATACAATGAATATAATAAATGAAAAACAAATTCATGAATATTAGAAGGTTTTAATACATATTCAAACAATTTATTATTTCATAATAATAAATTTGATTATTATTATAATTTAATAAGTTTTTAGCTAATTTAAAATTCAATCATAGTTTTTTACCCGATTCTGTCGAGCTTTTTTTCCCACATTAATAGTATTATTATTACTTTTTCCGCAATATTTCTACTATATCTATCGGAAATGATGAACATCCACGTGTAACTATTAAAATTTTAGTCATCAATGATTTTGATCATATCAATTTAATAGTTGATATTTCAATAACGATTATTACCATGGTTTGGATGATATGATTCTTAATTTCAATGAAATTAAGAATTTTTATTTTAAAGAATATGTTGCTCATCATGTATGGCATGATCTCATGAATAAGTCAGATCTTATAGAAGATAAGTTACTTGTTCACGAACATATTTATTCTGCGTTTGATAATATCCTAAATTTAATAGAGCATAATATTATGGGCGCTCAAAATTTGTTAAAATATTGATGATATAGTGAGCTTGTTCATATTGATACTTTTCCAATTATTTGTAAATTCTTTATGATAGAATCGGAAAGGCACGGGGAAAAGCTTTATCAATCATTGGGGTTATTCTTGGATGGAATCATGCTCATTAATTACTGGAAGAAAGTTCGATTGGCAACTTTCGAGAAGATATTTCCGAGAATAACTTCTGAGATCGAAACAGTGGGGTATAAGATTATCCTTCAAGTAGGGTTTTCGACCCTACCGAAAGTTTACTCCATGCAAAGTTTTATCGTAAAGTGATAAAATTATTTAATGGTTATTTCAAAAAATTATTAGACGATGAAACTTTGTGCGGAATAATAGGAGAAAATCCATTTATTTCAAACTTACGTAAAAATGTACGATTGTGTCAAAATGATATTAAACTTAACTTTCATTCGAAAAATTAATTTCCGATCTTAATCATATGGATCATTAAATAATCCTTTTGCTTTCTCGATTATGATAGTAGATTAGTAGCTACGGGAGATTTATCATTTGGGAAAAGCGTTTATTGGAATGTGACAATCCTGTTTTGTGCCTATAGGAGTACCTATTAGATTTTTGACAACATCTTTAGATGTTTTACATTCTTGATCAATTCCAGCTGTGGTATAAAAATGGATGCTGTTCCTGGTCGATTGAATGAATTAGTAGTTGTTATAGAGGCTCCGGGAATTTTTTTCGGTCAATGTTCTGAATTATGCGGATATAATCATGGTTTATGCCCATTAAATTAATAGCTGTACCCATTAATGTATTCGTTTAAACTATTATTACGCGTAAATAATATGATGATTAAAAATTTTATACATTTGCTAAAATTTTTATTATCACCAATCCATAATGAATGGAAAAATATTTTGAATATTTTTTTCCGAATCCTAGAAACGGTTTTAATGATTAATGTAATAGAAAACAATTTATTATTACAAAATCAGTTTTGTTTTATTAATGGATCAGGGAATAAATCTAGTGGAAATCGAACTGGAAATGCTTATTCGGGAAAAAAATATTCAAAATATTTTAGATTTGATAGATGGGCTGAGAGAAAAAAAATAGATTATGTTATATTCGATCATATAAAATTAACATTCGAAATTTTTCATAAAATACCGAAAGATAGTTTCTTGAAAAATTCCAAATTTTTCAAGAAAATTCATTATTTATGTCGGTTCACTTTCATTAATAATAAATTAGATCTGCTTATGCACCAAAGTAAGGTGCGTATATCTGAAATGGTTCATAGGATAATATATAATGAAAAATATCGTAGATTGAATTATAGTTTATACAATGTTTTATTCATAAAGCCTAGAATGTTTAGACGTAAATATCCTATTTTTTCAATGACTAGGGATATTATCAAATGGTATAGATATAGGTGTAAAAAGATGAAATACAATTCAATATATACAATTAATTTTATGTGGGCTTGATTTTTACATATGGATTTATTCCAGAAAATTATATTCTTTCTAACCATAGGAGTTTTATTCGAAGCCTTAGTATGGTATCCTTGAGAAGCCTACAAAGAAAAAAATGGTTTTAATGAATTTGAAGAATTCTTGAACTGGGTTAGAGAACAGCAAAAGCCAAAACGGAGTAAAAATGTTCCTCTTACTGTGGAAGAACGTATAGCTAAAATGCAGGTGGATGATTTCAAAGCTAAACGTGCAAAAATACAAACGTATCTACAGATAGAAGATGAATTACTAAATTTGGATCTTACGCCTGAAGAATTCGAAAAAGCCAAACAGAAAGTATATGCAGATATTTTGAGATATAAAAAAGATTTTGATCTTTATAAAGATGAGGAAAATCTAACTTTTGCGAATAAATCTGATGAATTCGAAGCATTTATATCATATGCTCGTGAAAAGTTTATAGAGGAACATAGGGCTGAGGTGAAGAGGGTGGAGGATGAAAAGGAAAAAGATAGAGAACGTAGATGGAAATTTAATCCTAAGGATAGATATAAATAATCATGAAAAATTATTTATATTGCTTGTATACTGTAGTTAATGTATGGAATAAATAATTTTCCAATTTATAACAAAATTATTGGAATTTTAAATGAATAATTTATGGGGTATAAAAAAATTTGGAGTATATATAAATTTTAATAATTTATTTTAGATCAAAGATTTATCATTAGAGTTAGGAATGAAGGGAATAAATTGTATTAAGGGATTAAAAAGGAATATATTATAATCAATTGAACCAATTATGGAATATTTAAATGGAAGATTAAGATATAATGAATTTATTGAAATTAAATCGAATGATATTATTTATAAAATTGAAATATATTTACTATATTTCAATTTTGTTTCACCAAACAAATTTTTCTACCTTGTTTTGTTATCATGAACGATTGAGTATAGCCGGTAATTGTAGAATTTGTTTAGTACAGGTAGGTTCTAAATCAATGGTTTCTTGCGCATGCCCTTGTTAGAAAATATGATAATATATACAGATAATAAACGTGTACGTTTTGCACGACAAAATGTTTAAAATTTTTATCAGTAAATCATCCATTAGATTGTCCTATTTGTGATCAGGGAGGAGATGCGATTTACAGGATATTTCAATAGTTTTTGGATCATATAAAGATTATAATCTGATATTACCAAAACGTTCGGTTACTAATCTAGATTGTTGTGGTCCTTTTGTTAAAACGATCATGACTAGGTGTATACACTGTACACGTTGTGTAAGATTTTTTCACGAATTATAGGTAATTTCGATATAGGAGTTTTAGGTCGTGGGTTATATACAGAATAGGTACTTATGTAGAAGTTTTTTTTGATCATGAATTATCCGCAAATATTATAGATTTATGTCCTGTGGGAGCATTATTACCAATGGTTAATGCTTTCACAGCACGTTCTCGAGAATTAACCCCCATTGAAGTATTGATGTTTTAGATTCTTTAGCATCTTCAATACGAGTAGATATTTCAAATAATAGAATTATTAGGATATTACCATGTTTGGATGAGGATGTGAATGAAGAATGAATTACGAATAAACACGATTTTTCTACGATTCTATAATATCCAACGATCAAATATTCCATGACTTAAAATATATAATATTATATTAATGTTAGTTGAATATTTATTTAGAATATTTATTAGATTTCATACTCATTAATGCCTATAATTTTTGGAAGTAAGAACAGGTAATTTTACCGACTTAGAAACAGCATTTCTATAAAATCTTTTTTTAATAGTTTCGGGTGTTCTAATATTAACACCAATTCTTACGGATTCGGGTATGATTTTAGAGCAATTTTTTATTAAACGATACACTTTTTACCTGGAATCACTCGATATTTTCCCGAATATAGCAATTAATTCACGTTATGAAGCTCCTTCAATATGTACTAGATCACGCAGACGTTTCTCTCAAATAATATTCTCGGTTATTCTTCCGGATTGTCGATAGATTATTTAACTATTCCTATAATCAATATAGGAATAGTCTAAATCATTTGTATTTATTCTTGGAAGGAAATATTATTTTTTACGTAATTTCTTCTCCACGGATATTATAGAGAATAATTTAAATCTTTTAAATATTAATTATAATATAGTTAATATTTGAAAATATTTTTAGGTTCATCCATATTAATTAGAGTAGATGGTGATTCTATTCATAAAGTTTATCTACTTGAGGAAATTTTTCAGGATTTTAAATATTAGGACAAGTATTATTCCGACTTTTTTAGGATATATTTCTATACATGAAGTAGGATGTTTAATGAATCAAAATTTTTACAATTATATGATTTTAAAGTTGATCGAAAAATTTTATCCCTATATGGAATGGATGAAATATATCCCATTGAAAGAGATAATATTTTTCGGATTTATCAAGGCCCTTTTTAAATCATTTACCACGATTTGATATTTTCCCACCAATCACTACTCCCATTGAACGAATTTCTAGTTATTCAAATTTAGAAGGACGTTTTCGTAAGACTAGAAAATAATTAATTCATATATGTATTCTTTCACAGATTTAGAAATTCTACAAGCCTTAACCATTTCGAAACGGTTTAAAATATATTATAATTTTTCATTATGTTATAGTTCTTACAATACTTTCAATTTTTTCACAATGTCATTAATTATTTTGTATATATTCTCCCGATATAGTCAATTATAACAATTATTTATACAAAATAACTTTTATTTCTAACAATTATTTATATTCGATGTAGAAATATATAATCCCTATTTACAAATGTTAAATTATTGTTCAAATATAGTTTTTTGCAATTCCATTTATTCTACATCAGTAATGAATTATTATTCAATGATTTATATAGTAAAAATTCTAAGTTTTATCCCTCGCTGCTAAAAAAATACATTCTCGAATTTTTCCCTATATAGGGTTTAATACAGTGAATATATGTCTAGAAGGAAAAAACACTTACGAGAGGAGAGGAAGAAAAGGAAGTTTTTAGACTTCTTCTAAACTTATTGAATAAGTTTAAAAATTTTTTAACAAGATTGTTCTCCGAATTTAAGGTCTTTCTCAGATCTAAAATCTTGTATTACAAGGAGAAGTTTGTTCAATCCATCAAAGATTTATTCCATTCCCTGTGGAGAAAATTAACATTATGAAATATTATAAAATTAATTTTGGAAATTTTCTTCTGATATATAGCTATAAACCTTTTCATCATGAATGGAATGATTTGGTTTAGATAAAAAAATTTATTCCATTTGAATTATTATAACAATATATTTACTCAGTATAAATCATTTTATCTCATGGGATAAAATGTTACGATTGTATCGAACAATGATATAAATATGACTTATAGTAAGTTTAATACACTATTATTTTTCAACCATGGAGTAATACATTGTAAGATAATAAACATATAATTATCCTATCGGACAATATACTCTGATAATAATAGCACATTATATTCGTGTACGAATTTGAAATTAATTATTGGGGTAGGAATGCAAATGACTCGACTGTTTAGTAATCTTCACTATCATTTACTCCCTATCTACAATAAAATATTATCTCCAAATTTTTTCCCCATCATATTATAATAATTATCCTAGTAAATAGATTTGGATTATATCAATCGTATCGTATTATCAATAATAAATAAGAACTGGATAAAACCTATGGTACTCATCCATTGGATACCTTGTTGGATACAGCAAAGTATTTGATAAATAGGTACTGGTATAAAATCATTAATACAATTCTTCACCCGATAGAATACTGTATTATTTCGTAGATATGGAGCAATATTTTCCAGGAATCAATAAATAATAGTTCCTTGTATAATCTATTAGACACTCCAGATATTAATGTGAGAATAAATATTTATTCCACATCGTCTTATTTAGTCTGTTATAAAAAGAGCAGATATTATATGACCCTTGGTTAAATTCAATCACAGGTCAGTCTATTGTGATTTATAGAGTATAGAAACACGAATCTATTGATGAGATTCGACCGTGAACAGCAATAGATAGAATATTGAGTTATTATTATCATTTACCCGTAATTTATAATATTTTACATCCTTAAATTTTCCCCCTCTCAATAGTCGGCCCGGGAGAATAGATTTAGATGATATTAATTATATTATTGTAGATAGAGAAGGTATAAATCTATTTAATTGTATATTCTAATCATTCTACTACCATTTCTCAATGTTATATTATCACTTGTTTTGGTAGATATCTAGGGAAAAAGGGCTGCATGTTATATGTACAATCTGTATTCTCGCATCCTTTACCATCTCATTGTTAATATTCCATGAAATTGGTTTAATCAAACAATAGTCTCACTCAATTTGATCGATTTCATAAAAATTCAAAATATTATTATTAATATTGGATTTTTGTATGATAGTTTAACGAGTATCATGCTAATAATAATAACTTTATCTCCTTTTTCGTCCATTTATACTCCTCTGGATATATGTTCCATGATCCTTTCTTTATTAGATTCATTCGTTATTTGTCACTTTTCACTCTCTCCATGATTTTTCAGTTATTAGTGATAATCCTGTAACATGTTTATTGGATGAGAGGGTGTAGGTTATGTCCATATTTACTAATAAGTTTTTGATATACACGTATTCTGGCAAATAAAGCAGCGATTAAAGCATGTTTATGAATAGAATTGCTGATATTTTTCTAATATTTTCTACTATTATTATACTTTACACTTACAATATAACCGAATATGTTATAATTTTCGAGTTATTTCCCTCGAAATAACATTACAACAAATTTATCATTAATAGGTTTATTGATGATAAGTTTGTTGTAATAAGTCTTTTATTATTAATAGGTGCTGTAGGTAAATCAGCTCAATGGGATTACACACCTGATTACCCGATGCTATGGAAGGGCCTACTCCTGTTAGTGCTCTATTACATGCAGCTACTATGGTAACAGCTGGTATTTTTCAATATTAAGATGTTCCTACTTATTTAATAATATTGATAATATATTATTATTGATAGTATTAATAGGGGTTTTACAGCATTTTCCTCAGCTTTATTAGTATTTTCCAATATGATATTAAAAAAATAATAGCATATTCAACTTGTAGTCAATTAGGGTATATGTTTTTATCATCAGGTTTTCTCCACATGATATAGCCATATTCCATTTATTCAATCATGCTTTTTTCAAAGCATTGTTATTCCTAAGTGCAGGTTCTCTAATCCATTCTTTAATGGATGAACAAGATTTAAGACGTATGGGAAATTTAATATTCATTTTCCAATTACGTATATATCCATAGTGATAGGGTCTTTAGCTATTATAGGTTTTCCCCTCATAACAGGTTTCTATTCGAAGATTTTTTACCCGAATCTTTACTAACTAGATATCTTATAGATTCTATATATATATATGTGATTGTAATAACAGCTGCTTTTCTAACAGTCTTTCATTCAATGAGGTCAGTATTATTCGTATTCTATCCTGATATCAATACTATCGTATAATTACAATGAAACAAACTATAAAATATTCATATGAATATTTTATAGTTTGTTTCATTTATCCTTATTATCAATCATAGTAGGATTTTTATTCAATGATTTATTCATAGGATCTGGGTCATATTTCCGGAATAAATCATTACATTCAATAATTACACAAATTTGTTTTTTAGAACAAATTTTATTCCTCCCATCATATTGAATTTACCAATAATTATTATATCACTGGAGGTTTTTCATGCTTTATATTCATCATTATTCTCTCCACATTATGATTGATAATAAGTATAAATTATTATCAAGTTTTTTTAATAATGCTTGTGCTTTAATACGATCTATAATATTATTTTCATAAAATATTTAAAATATTTTATGAAAATAATAAATTTTTAGATAAAGGATTTATAGAATATTTAGGACCTTATGGTTTGTATAAATTATTACATAATATTAATATCGTAAACATTCAAAATATATTATTAATAATATATTTTGAATGTTTACGATATTAATATTATTTATAATAATATCAATATTCTATCGAATAATTATAATATGGATGTAATCAATTTATAATAATATTTGTAATATTATTAATATTTGAAGATAATGTTTATAAAAATTATTGATAGAATATTAATAATCCAATTTATTATGGTTTGATTGAATCAGCATAATAAAAATACCTACGAACTTCTTAATTCCCTATATAGAAAAATATTTATCCTGGTATGAGGTAATGTGAATTGGAGTAGAGTAGAGTAAATTAAGGTAGAATAGTATAAGGAATGTTTATCTATCAGGATTATATAATTCTCTCATGCCAAATATTCCTGAAGATATTTTTGCTGATGGATTGGATGAAGAACTTTTAAATAATCCTGATATGGATATGAATAATTATTCCATTTTCGAAATTTGGGATATGTCATTTCTTCATGTGATGGAATAATTACAACAGATGTTTACTCGATGTTACATATGGAGAATTAGTCTACTTACTCTCATCCGGTAATTAATCCCTGGATTAGTTCTAAATCTTGAATATTCAACAGTTGATATTATATTTTTGACAATGATTTAGATATTTTACCCGGTGATCTTGTTATAGGTCACTAGAATTATTATCTATACCGTTTCTGAAAAATTATTAGGACATGTATTGATTCATTAGGTCGTACATAGATAATTTAATTATAGATAGTATTAATGTATTGACTCAGACATTTTAGAAAATTTAGAGTTGAAGCTAAAGCACCTTCTATAATCTCACGTACATCTGTTAATAAACCATTGGAAACCGGATTAAAGTTATAGATAGTTTAGTTCCTATTGGTCATGGACAACGAGAATTAATTATAGGTGATTCCAAAACAGGTAAAACATCAATAGCAATTGACAGTATATTGAATCAAAAGGTACAGATACTATTTGTATTCATGTGGCAATAGGACAAAAAAGATCTTCTGTGGCTCGTATTGTTAAAATATTACAAATGAATGAATGTATGTATTCTACAATAATCGTTTCTGCTACAGCCGCAGATTCTGCAGCTGCTCAATATATAGCGCCTTATGTAGTTGTACTATTGGGGAATTTTTTATGGGTAAAGGATTAAATGTTTTATTGTATACGACGATTTGAGCAAACATGCTGTTGCTATCGACAATTATCATTATTATTACGCAGGCCTCCAGGGCGTGAAGGATATCCAGGAGATGTTTTTATCTTCACTCTAGATTATTAGAAAGATCAGCTAATTTACTAGTAGGAGGTTCTTTAACAGCACTTCCGATATTGAAACAATTCAAGGAGATGTTTCTGCATATATACCTACTAATGTTATTTCCATAACAGATGGACAAATTTGTTTGGATTAGAACTTTTCGCTAAAGGAATTAGGCCTGCTGTCAGTCCGGGATTATCCGTTAGTAGAGTTGGTTCAGCAGCACAATGCAAAAGTTTAAAATATTTGGTGCTCCACTTAAACTAGAACTTGCACAGTATCGTGAAGTAGAAGATTTTACAAAATTAGGATTTGTTTAGACGAGGCAACAACTGCTTTAGTAAACGAGGGCAAATTTTGACCCAATTATTGATACAAATCGTTATAATCCCGTGAATATTGTGAAACAAATTCTTTTTATATATTCAGTATTAAACGATATATTGATGGGATAGATATAAATAATGTATCTCTTTTTGAAGAAGAATTATATGATTTCTTAAATCATCGTTTTTTAACGACCCTATAGCTTATAATCTGCGAGATACTATAGATTTTTTCTATTAGATTATATACTTATAGAATTTTTCGAATACGCGTAAATGTATTAAATCAGTAATAAATAATATATAAAAAAATTATGTGAATATATATATTTTTTCTAGAGAATGAACCGCGTTTTTAACATTCGATATGTCAAAAAGGTCTTTCATAGAACATCAATTTTTCCCCGATGGAGATATTTATGAAATAGACATTATAAAAGATATAAGCATAAAACCAAATTTGGATTTTTATTAGTACTTTTTTCATTTTCTTCATACCATCATTAGCTTTGGTTTTGATCATATTTCGCTAGATTGAAATTATGATGATGAAGAAGATGAACTATATTGATGATATATGGCAACCATAAGATTGATTTCGAGCGTGAGATTCCAGCAAATATTCTATGTATTTGAGCGGGAAGGAAGAAAGTTTATCAACAGAAAGAATTTTTACTATTTTATTACATTCATTCAGATTATATTGAAAATTACATGAATATATACATACAATATCTAGCTGTTCTCTTTGAACTAGGACTGGTAGAAATAGGAGAATATGTGGATGATGATAACGTTGAGATCTTATAACTTTCCATGATTATTATCTGGACATTTACTGAGAGGCGGTATGATGAGAAAACATATATGCATGAAGATTGGGAGGAAAATTTTAAAGATTAAAAGAGTTTGGGAATTTTTCTTCCCAATGATATAGAATACTTTCACTATATCATTGATAAGAAAATGAGTATAGGTTTTCATCCAAAAGCAGGAGAAATTTCTCTGGGCGGATTTGTGTTAGACATCGTGGTGGAGGAATTAAACGACGGTATAGATATATAGATTATTTAAAAGACTTAATTCATGAGGATATATTTAAAATTTTTTAGAAAATCTTTTAGTTCTCTATATTTACACTAATTATATTTGAGATTGGATTAGCTCTTTTATCCCTACAGTATATGGTCTGGTAAAGGTATTAAACTTTTCAGTGGCATTCCTCCAGAAACTATTAAACCATTCTATGTTTTTCATTACCCTCACTCTATCCAAATTATTCGATAGGATAAATAATATGGATTATTTCCTTATTCGGGAGCGAAGATCTGTCGTGCAGGGGTGTAAGTGCTATCATAATAGCTCAAACTAATGGAATTTATACTATGAATTAAACTCAGGTTGAAAATTATTCTCAATCAATATTGTTTCGCTATTTTAGGTAGGGTTTCTAATATTTATCATATAAGTATAGATTAGGAAAAGCCGGACGTAGTCGAGCGTAGGAATTCGTCCTACTGTTAGAGGAGTAATAATGAATCCTTGCGATCATCCTCACGGAGGTGGTGAAGGAAGAGGTTCTCCACCATCTGCTCAAAAAGTCCGTGAGGATGATTTACCAAAGGTACTCCAAGTAAACGTACTAAATTTTTAGGGAAAGAAAGAATTGTACAGGGAAAATATTTAAATTATAAATGACACGTTCGATTCGGAAAGTACCTTATATATATAATGCGTATAGAGGAAAAGGATCGGAGCAGGGAAAGTTCTCCACGTTTACAGACGAGATATATAATCCATAAATTATTAATCAATAAACGTATTAATATTTATAATGGGAAAAAATTTGTAGGTTTTCGATCATACCCAAACATGTCGGTTATAAATCAGGTCAATTTGTTTATACGAAAGCAGGGGTTGGGCTGTGTGGAAGGCGAAAATGTTGAAGAAAGGAAGATTGAGGAATAGGAATAAAATGGGAAAATCTAATAATAATAAGTCTATTGTTACTAAACAGAAACTTACGGGGAATAAGGGTAAACCACAGAAGTTGTTTCCAAAAAATAAATTTTGGAATAAAATTGATATTGAATATAATAAATTGTATTATAATAATAGGAGATAAATAATATGTTTATTAATATAAACATGTTCGTTCATTCAAATATGTGGAAAATACTCATGCAATATTTAATATATAATATTACGGATAAATATTATATGTATAATTATTTTATCAAAAATTATTTATTGTATATGAATTATATGAATTATATAGAACCCAATTTAGAGACTTTGTATTAATAGAATGGGTAGAATTGTCGAATTGATTATATGGAATATAATCAATTCATTTTCTCTCCATATTCATTATCCATCACCATTCTCTCTGTCTACTCTCAATAGATAAGGTTTCCTTCCATTCCATCAATAAGTAGTATTATAATATATAATCTATGGGACATTTATAAATCCAATAGCTATGCGTATAGGATTGTTGAGGATTGAGTATTTTCATTCTTCAGTAGTATTTCTATTATGCAGAATTTCTTTTCCTATTCTACAAAATATCATGTTTTTGACTTATTTCTATTCAAAACGTAGTATAGAATTACGTGGAATATTATACAGTCATAGTAATGTTGTTAAATGAATAATCAAATTTTTGTCAAAATTTTCTCTCATAGTGTTAAGCAGAAACATTTATAATCGATTTCTTTCTCTTATCGAAAGTAAATTATATTCGAAAAATAGGAAGAGAATATATTATCATTCAGACGGTGAATGGTAACACCATTGAAAATAATTTTCCTACTTACCTGTTCGTTTCCATCAATCTTGATAATGGTTTGAAATGACCTTTAGATAAATTAGTTATTCCACTTTATCTACTATCTATAAATAATCTAAGGATGTTTACAAAATTTTATACTCACCTCCTAAAAGATATTCTAGTTCAACAATAGAACTTTTTTCTTCTTCCTAATCATGGATAAATTATGATATTCTTGTAAAATATTGTTACTAGTGATTATCCTCTAATAATTGACCTGTAAAATTATTTTGTTTTGATCTTTCTACTCTAATGGAGAATATTGATTACATCATTTATTTTCCATTTACTTTAATCAATCATAAATGTATTTATTCTTATCCTCTATTAAAGTAAATATTTATTCAATTACAAATGATTGTATTACGCTAAATTCTTAGCACGATTTATTGCAAGAAAATCAAACAAAAATTTCCCATGTGAAATGTTATTATCCTATCAAAAGAGAATTAGTTGCAGTTGCTGAAATTTTAGAATGGATATATATTCAATATATTTTTGTGTGTGGAGAAATAGTAAATATGGTAAATGGAAATGATTGATAATTTGAACAAATAAAGGTATATAATAAATTTAATCTATTATATCATAATAGATTAAATTTATTATATATAATCTGGAATATACTTGGTATATTCCAGATTATATATAATAAATTTAATCTATTATGATATAATAGATTAAATTTATTATATACCTTTATTTGTTCAGATCAAATGTATTTTATCGATTATGGAGAGAGAGAATATTACTGAGTTTGTACGAAACGGTTGAAACATAGATTAATTCTTTCGCGAAGGAATTATTCATGAATACAAATTTATTCTATATATTTATTATATCACTAAAATGATTAAAAAATCATTCTCTGATATAATTCGAACCTTAATAAATATTTCCATATGCATTGATACAAAAAGAATAATAATGTATTAATAAATATAATCGCAGAAATTATTCGAACAAATTTAAACTAAACAAACATCTACTTTATATGGATATAAATTTTTTCTACGTGGAGATTCAGTAGAAAACAAAAAGTATCTTCTTATTGACTCATAAAGGATCTGTACCTTTGAGTACATTATCTATTAAATTGATTATGGTTTTTCTCACAAAGCATTTTAAACAGTGTTCTTTCTGTAAAGTTTGATTATATAGATCTGATAATTATCCACGATTTTATTCAAAATGGGATAGAAAACATATTTGATCACTCCTATATTTTGCGTAAAAATTCGATTAAAGGATTTATTATAGAATAGAGTGATTTTATTATGATTAATTTCTTAATTATCCCAAGAATCATTCCAATTCATTATATATATAATAGAACATGAACAATATCCGAGTAAATTGAAATTTAGGAAATATCAAAAATAAATGAAACATATTTAAAAATATTACAACAAAGTATATTATCCCCGGAGAAGGTCAATATGCTATTAAAAGTATAATTGCTGGAAATTAACGTTTAAGCAAATAGAGAGTGCTAGGAAATGTATCAAACGTACATTTACGGATAAAACGTTTAAAATCAGAATAAAAGTTTTTACCTATCACCCTTTACGCAAAAATCCGTAGCTTCCAGATGGGTAAGGGTAAAGGGAAATTAGTAGGATGGTTTTGTCCTATACGAGCCGGACAAATTATTTCCGAATTTTGGGACCATCCGGATTAGATGCATTTCGTGCTTTGAAAAAGCCGTGAGCAAATTACCTGTTAAAGCAAAAATATTTCATTAATTTATTAAATGATTAAGAAATGATACAATTAGGAACTATTGTAAAAGTTGTTGATAATTCCGTATTGTATTCGGTCAATGTATTAAAGTTTTGAATACATCCAAAAGTAGATTAGCTTATTGTGTGATATGATTCTTATCTCGGTAAAATGGATTAGTAACGTAGGTTTAAATTCATTAAATCTCGTTTACAAAACGTAATTCTCGAGGAACTATTCATCGTGCTATGTTAACTAGACAATTATTTCCTTACAAACGATCTCAAGGTATTTTCACTACATTAATGAAAATAGTGTTATTCCTGTAATCGATTATTAGTTCCTTTATCTAATAGAGTTTGGGACCTATATTGAAAGAATTATGCATAAGAACACCTTCACTGGATGTTTGATAAGAAATACTATATAGTCAATCTTTACGGAGAATAAATAATTTATGATTGATTTGTATTTTTACGCTAGAAATGTTGTAAGATTTGCTCTAATTCACAAGACAGAATAATTAATAGTTATGACATACCTTTCACAGAAAGAGTAGATATATCTTCTATTATTAAAGATTAACAGATATAAATGATGCAAGTATTTATAATTATATTTTTTAAGTATTTTTTTTTTCGGTAACGAATTTTTTTCTTAAATTCGAGGAAAATTTTCTCTGAATAAATATTATTTCAATTTATTATCCGAATTTGTTAAAAGAAAGAGAATTTTTCTCGAATTTATTATTCTTACTAACGATGTCATACCTTTATCAGGACAAGAACATATTTATTATTCCAAATTTCAAAAAATTATAATATTTTAGATTTGAAATATTGGATATGAATATTTTTTTGATAAGAAAAATAATATAGGGTTATTCTTTCTGAATTCCCTCTAAGTATAAGTATATTTATACTCCATTCCATTTTTTGAGGATTAAAATGATTAAAATCTTTTTTCGATAAATTAGAATATGAACGAATAGCTTTGTATAAAAAGATGTCAAATCAAGAAATTTTTATAATCTCTATGAATTGATAAAACTTTGTTAAAAAGTTTATTGTCTTATTTCATTCACAACACAAATCTAGATATTATTTATTCGATTTATGCGTCGTTTCAGACAGAAAGCTTCCCTATCTTTTATAGAAGAAGTTGTGTTTTATCGGATATACTAAATCGGTTTTCCAAAAATTTAATTGTCCAGACATTCAGGAAATTTTTGGCTTCGAATGGTTATTTGATTGGTTACAGGAATCTTCATTCTAGTGGGAATAAATATGTCATTAAATTCCATCATTGCAGATTTCATTTCTAGATTTATAACAGGGTCGAGTAGACATTTACGTTTTCTCGTAATAAGATCTAATGCTAAAATATTATTAAAATTTTGATAATATTCTCAATCAAGGATTAATATCTTCTTCCCCCGTAATGACGGATTTATAAAGATTTATTATAAATATCGTTTTATAAATCTGTTTTCCGAGATATAGAATTAATATCTCGACCTAGTCGTCGTATATATTGTAATATAAATCATTGAGTAAAAAATTTACTTACGGAATTTTTCAGGCTTTTATATAATTTCTACGTCTAATGGTTTAATAGTTACCATCAATCTCTATTCGATAATATTTCAGGAGAAATATTATTGAGAATTAGAATTTAATCGTTTATGTATACCAGATATTGATTGACAATAAAATAAATTTTTATTTTAATAAAATAAAAATTTATTTTATTGTCAATCAATATCTGGTATTACATATTTATACCTTCCTTCTATTACTTCTATACAAATTATTCCGAATCAAATCTTTCAAATTTGTAAATTATTACTCTTTTAAAAGTTATTTATCATTTTTAAATCGTTATATTCATTCTCCTCCAAATTATTCTTCTTCAAATTAAATTGAAAGGATTAGGATATCGTATTAAACGTATTACCAAATATTATTTCGACTTTTTTTCACCCTGCCAAATTATATTTATTCACACATACCTTTTATGTCATTGTTAAACATAGAAGAAAACGTTTGATTTTTATAAGTACAATCTCATAAGATTGAGAATTATTATTTTTAGCTGCTTCTTCTAAAGCAGTTTCTCCCATATGATACTATGCCTTAAATCATAAAGGTAGAATATTTTCATCAAAACCTGGTAAAAAACCGTTTAATTAATTATATTGATATAATTAATCTGAATCCGGTTTTCTACCCTATCTATTCACAGTATGAGAGCGAATATTTATTAAACCATTTATAATAAATCAAGCACAATTTATTCTCACCAGGACAAGGATAAAAACCTATTTTATATTGTATGAATACATTATTAATAAATGTGTAGTAAAAAATATTGTAAAAGATGTATTTTTTACAATATTTTCATTCCGTATAAGATTAAGAATTTGCACATAATATATTATTTAATAAAAACATGTATTATCGGAATGAATAAGACGATTTGGATTAAAAGTTTTATACAATATATTATATAAAATGTTACTTTTCCGTAATAATCCCTACCAAATAATAAA
>Ga0116231_10006274_pt1 | contig 22806 bp, 15 predicted proteins | sample S1TSphgellanicum_2_FD_89695 | JGI IMG/M metagenome (GOLD analysis project Ga0116231, IMG submission 89695) | Host-associated microbial communities from peat moss isolated from Minnesota, USA - S1T2_Fd - Sphagnum magellanicum MG | ecosystem: Host-associated > Plants > Peat moss > Unclassified...
AAATTGCAATTTTTTTCTTTGAGAAAACAGAATTTGTGAAGAAAAATCCTCTTTTATTTTTTTGAGAGTTCTAACTCATAATTTTGAGAGAATTCACCATGAAACAAATTGGTCAGATTCTGGGTTGGGTGGATAATTTTATTTTATTTTATTTCTAATTTGATGACATCCGTTAAAAATATGACCATGACGGGACGGATGGATGGACCGGTGGATGACGAGACAGATGGATGAAATGATGCTTCCCGACGTCCTTTACTACATGTAATGCCTAAAAGAACTAGCAGAATTAATTTTTTTTAATTTGTGGAGGGTGCATTGTCAAGCGGAATCTGTCCTTCACTAGAGGTGGTGAGTTCCAAAAAAATGAAACACCGCTCCCCCACACCCCTCCCCGTCTTTTTTTCCTTCATTTTGTCTATGATACCCAGAGGATTCCCGGCCAGTATCATGAGGAAAAATTGAAGAAAATTATAATTACGCCCGTGTTTAAGCAAGGTGAAACACTCTTGGGTTGCCTATTAGGGGCCATAGTGAACCAGCTCCCACCAGTGCACCATCCACTGGATGTCCATTCATTACTCAGTTGTGGATGAACCTCAACTGAGTTAATATTTGGTTTCATCTTGGTAACCAATTCTGCGTGAAATAGGTCTCAAATATATAGGCAGATAGATAAGAAAATAGGCCACTTCTAGGTAAGTGGATGGGTTATATGTAGCCAAGGGCTGTTTTTACTACCTCACCTACTAACAACCTGCTTGTGGGTTGTTATTAATAGTTATGTGAAAAAAAACGTAACTGAGTTAACCACCATGGTTAGCTAGGGAAACTGGTACCCAACAGAAAACTGTTTCCTGATCACTTACCATTCATCCTTCATGGTGTGCTGGTGTGTGCTGGTTCACTGTGACTGTTACCTGTGACCATTTATCTATGAAGGAAGGTAGTTTGTTTTGTTTTGTAGATATGAGATCCCCCAAACCCTGGGATGCTTCAGATAGTGTTCCGGGTGTCTTTGGAAAGCTTTAATGAGGAGGTAGGGGTGCATGGGCTTGGTTCCATGACATTTGGACTTGCGGTGCAAAAGTTCTTGAATATTGAATGAATTTTTCACTGAAAATTGAATTAAATCATAGCTGAAATTTTCGGAGGAATTGGAATGTGCCTTTGGTGTTGTTGGAAAGATCTTGATGAGCAGGATTTAATGGAATTTATTTGGTAAGATTTGGATTCAGAATGTGAGAAAGATTGATTTTGAAGTGATTTCTGCTGCTGAAAATTCAAATAATTTTCAAAAAACCCATGTTTTGGAAAGAAAAGTCAGTTGAGGATGTGATAACACTTGGGCCAATGGCACAGGCCACACTAATTACCAATTATGATACACTTATGGATGAACTATACTAGAGTTACCCAGGTTCCACCTTGATAACCTATCCTCCTACTTCCTGCTCACACTACCAAGCTAACTAACTAAGTAAGTAGGTATGAAGCCAAGGTAAGGAGGTAAGAAATGTAAGTGGGTACTACAAACTTAGGTGGATAACCTGCTTGGTGGCTACTAGGCACATAGATGCATGTAGATGGTTGGCTTCAGCTCATCAATAGAGCACTAGGCTGCCATAACTACTTATTCATAAGGCAAACTGTTTGGGAGAAGTAGTGAACTAAAAAATTTCAATAGTCTCTCTACTAGTTTGAGAACTAGATTTAGAGGTCCCTTTGTAACTTCCCCAAGTTATAAGTTGAAACTTGAAACCTACAAGTCCCTTTGTAACTTCCCTGAGTATCGACGTTTTATTGGACCCCATAATCTCTTTGTAATATCCCTGGGTATCAAGTTGAAACCTAAGAGCCCTTTGTAACTTCCCCAATTAACAAGTTGAAACCCATGTGATATCCTCTTGAATCTTAAGGAAACAATTTATCACCTAAGTGAGAACCTCCGGTTTTCTATGTGAGAATCGACCTGAGAACCAATCCCCTAGGCAATAACCACTCAACACTGGAATGAACCCAGCAATGTTTTTACTTGAGTTTTCTTCCACAATGAAGGAAACTAACCCAAACTTGAAGAGGGTGGGTCCAATCACACAATGGTCTAATTTAAAATAATTAACTAGACCATCACCAAAGTTTGTACAGTGTTGGGTTAAAGGCTGAATTTCAACCCAAGACTAGATGGGGCATAGCCCCAAGGCAGTTTGTTGAAGAGCAGTGAATTGTGCTTCAAACACACAAGGCCAGGACATGGTCCTTATGACATGGATTATTGGTGAATGCTCACCCACAACCATGTGTAAAGTGGCTATGTCCCAACAACCACTTAGGATATTGGCTTGATGCTTATATCATGAATGTAGTTATGTTGTAGTGGTAGCATTATAATCTTTATGATTTCTATGGCTCAAAATATTATGCCTTCAAAATATAAGGTGTAGTCCCCCAACTTCACATGTTTAAAATCCAAGGTCCAAGCAAATAATGTGAAATGGAAGGTAAGTGGAGGCTAATGTTCAGATCAACTCTTGAAATCTTCCCATCAAATCACCTACAATTGAATCATCATTTACTAGAATGGGATAAATTATTGCATTGCATGATATGCTGAACCTTTATATATATATATATATATATATATATATATGTTGTTCGTTAATCTAATACCCTTAGCTATGGTTTTACATCCTTCAATGTTTCCTTAATTCCAACTCTTTCATTTCACTCATTTGCATTGCCTCTTTCCAATGGCCAATTTAAATTTAGGAGTATAAAGAGAAAGTTATTTCCTTTCATTGCCCAAGCAAAGCATGTGAAATTCCAAGAGATTTGCCCTAGGGCTAGAGAAGGCTTGCTTGCAATTTATTTATCTTTCAATACTTGACAAGAAGTTTCACAAAAAGATGATGACATATGTTAATGTATTTTGCATTGTAAGAAAAATAATCAGTGAAAACCTGCACATGGGAAGTGTGGAATTTCATTTAGTTAATAAAATTAGTTATGAAGCATTTGATCTATCTATATAAGAAAATGGGTGGGTATAAAATTGTGAAAAACCAATCTGGCATGTAATGCTTGTGACTACTAACTACCAACTGCTACCCTTTGTGTGTAGGGTTAAATGCCAAGGACCAGGATGCATTATTGTTCATCCAGTGCTTTCACTGGATTTTGAGGGAATTCATTGGTCTCAGTGAACGAGACCTAACGAGGGATTCATTGAACGGGGACTAATGAACTGCACTCACATTTTGTAATAGTGAAAAATACTCTGTTTGGAAGACATTATTTTGCATAAAGCATTGGCAGAATTTTTATTTATTTTTCATTTTTTCCCCTAATACCCAATGGGTAAGTTGAGGCAAAGTGTTCATTGGAATGAGTGTTTTGCTTTCCGAACTGCGTCACCATTTGTGGAAAATATTAAAAAATCAAGAAAATCTAACATTGGTTTATCTTTGATTTAGCACTAGGTGTAAATGGTGCTTAAGTAACATAGCTAAAAAATAGAATGGGAAGAACCCACACCTATAGATTTAACATCCTATTGACCATTATGCAAATCCTTCTACATTCATAAAGATTGGGGATTCCACAAAAGGTAGCTTGTGGAACTCAAAAAACATACTTAAAATTGGGACTGAAAAACACGTTAAAAAAATCTATACATAACTTTGCCACACCATATTATCTATTACTTCATGAGCTCAATGAATCAGAGGGTTTTTTTTTTTTTTTTCCCCCAAGTTTTGTGATATGAAAGAATTGGTGAATTTTTTTCCCCAAAGAATTAGAAAAACTAGTCAAAATTATACTAGAAAAACACATATATCCAAAAAAATATTCCCAATTTTCTGGGTTTAAAGAAAAGACAAAAATTGTCCCAAAAAATTCAATGCAATGAGAGTGTGGGAGGAGAATTCAGAAATATCATAGCATTGCCTTGGCCCCACCAGTTTGGGGGCGATTCCACTGGACTCGATTTATTACAAACTTCTCAACAACTCCCAAGTGGGGTCAGGACCCAGGGGTGGGAACTGACCCAAGTCCCCAGTTAATCAGTGTGTGATAGGTACCTAGATATTCCCTTCACAATGTATAGGAACCCACCAGTGTTTTTTTGGTCAATTTTGTGATGTAGCCAAATTTGGCTACAAGTTACATATAAAAATGAAAATCTTAAAACATCCTCCTCTATTTTTGGCTACATACTAGATCCATGTATAGAAGTTTGGAAATTTTTATTAATTTTTTTGGTCTAATTATGGCTATTGAAAACCTCCAAAAATACTTGATCTTAGCATTTTTAATAGCTATAGCTATAGCTTTTTTTTGGCTATATATAGCCAGCCAAAAAGAGGCTGGAACCCACCATTCAAAATAGGTTTTTTGTCAGGAGATGACTCATGAGTAGTGAGCAATTTTTAGTTAGATGCTCCTCTCACCCCCCCCTCCCCCCCCTTTTACAAGGACCCATGTCTCCTTCACCATGTCTCCAAATGGTTATAAAATAAGTGATTTTTTCTCAACGAACCCAAATGCTCCTCAGAGTTTGTACATATTTACTATGGGGTGTTGGTTTCAAGTTTTAAGGAATTTTAACGAGAGGGAATTTTTAGGAGTGTTTTTCTTCCCTGGCTAAATTTTTTGCAAAATTTTTTACCCCAAAAAATAGAAAGAAAACATTCTATATCAAATCCCCATTTTTGAAGAATTTTTTTTAAAAAAAAAATTTTAAAAAAACCCCCACAAGAAATTATATATGAAGTTTCCGTAGGTTAGCCAACAATCATAGAAGGATACTTAAATTTACTTTCATGGTTTGTTTCTAGCCAGATTTGGCTAAGTCCTCTTACAGATGATCAACACTTGAGGCGCATCACAAATTTGAGGGGAAATTTTAATAAAAATTAAAATTTAATTAATCAAATTATAGTAATAAAAAAGTTTTAAAATAATTTTTATTTATATTATTTTTTAAAACTACACTGGTGGGGATCCAGGAACAGTCCTCTAGTGGGCTCTGGCGCCTTTCATGACTTGGGCTATTATTTCCGGGACAAGCTTGATCTCTGCAATCAACTTTGACACTTGCACTTTAGAAAGCTCGCATTTGTCAACTTGTTGTTAGTCTATCTATAGAGTTCCTTGAATCTCATGTTCCAAGGCACTTTGAGAGGAGGGTGATAGTCAAGGTGGGATGAGGAAGTGTGTTTGTGCTTTGATGCTCAATGCAATCACTCTACCTTGCCCATCATCTTCCCAAGGTTTTTGTTGCAAAATCCATGAACCCTTAGCCCCGCTTAATTGTGGGCTAATAATGCAAAACAGACAAGTCCAAATTTGGAAAGCTGAAAAAAGTGAACTTAGTCTTTACAAGATCATGTTTGGACCATTCATTCATTCTTTTGTTTGTTCTGCCTTTTGGCCATGACCCATCTGAATAAAACTTGATACGTGTTAACAAATGTTCATGGTCGGTTGCATGGGTTCATTTAAACCATCGGTTGGGTCAGATTTTGGAAGTATATAGAAAGGTATTCCTGAAGACTTGTGCCCATATTACCTGAAGAGGCCCACACAGAAAATGAAGACAAACAAAAAGAAGAAGAATATATGAGAGTTTTCTGTAAAGTCAGGAAAACACAGCACTAGAACCTTGAGTTTCGTCCAAAATTGGGTGACGTTCAAAAAAGAAACCTGCAAAAAAGTAATTAGCCTTCCAGGGGTAGCGGGCTGTTGGGGGAAAGGGGGGGGGGGTGAAAGTCAGAAATGCACCATTTCCTTTTGTCGTAAACTGAGTTTCATCCTGTAATGACCCTCGCTTTCCTTTTTCCTGAGCGCCTCCACTGCTGCTACATATATTTCCACTACTCCTACCTGTACAACTACTAGAATTACTTGTGCATTAAATGCTGAGTTTCAGGATTTCATACCCAGATTTTTAAAAAATTCCTTACTTTGCGGACCTCACTCAAAGAGGGGATTGGGTGAAAGAAGGCCCAAAGACAGGGTGAAGACAGGACGACTTTAAGAAAACTCTATTATGTAGTTTGTTTCTGCAGACTTGGAAGTGGCCACTCATAATGTTTTAGTTTTATGTAAAGCAACAAGACCTCTTTTATTGGTATTGCACATCATGCGCTTGGGAAATATAAGAACTCATGACCAAATGGGCTTGTTGGGAGTAAAAATGCCTTGTTAATGCTAGTGGTATTTTGCAGACTTGGAAGCTGTCACCATTAATATTCCGTTCACAAATATATCTCATTTGCATATGCTTGATTGAGGCATCTTCTTTAGCTGTTGTACATCATGCATTTGGGAATACTACAACTTGTGACAAAGGGCTTGTCATGGTGAAATGCCTCATCCACATTTTTGTAGAGTTCAGGCTGTGTGGTTCATGGTTTATATTGAAACTGAGATACAAGATTTGAAAGCCCATCATCCCATTAAGTACCAACTCTTCTTCTTAGTTATAGGTTATTGATATGTAGAAACTACTTATATTAATCCAAAACTTATGGGAACAACTTGTTTACAAATGGGTCGATTTTCATGAAGTTATGATGCACATAGTATGACCAGGGTTTTTTTTTCCAAACTTTGTGATACAAAAAATTTTGTGATATTTTCCCTTCAAATTACTCAAATTAGTCAATTTTTCACTTTAAGAAAATTCCAATTTTTTATCAATTTTTTTATCAAAAATTGAAATCTTGTGTTAAAAAAAACTTTGAGCATGACCAATTTGATGGGCTAGGAAAACTCATTCTTGACCAATAGGAATTTTGGTGCCTTTAATTGTCATAAAGAGCACCTTCACAATATTCCCTTTCTTTCAACCATCAAAATCAACCAAAGAGTAAAGTTGTTCCATTTATATGACACAAAAAGTTAAAGGCATTCTACTAAGCAAATATCCAACAGTAGTCATATGTTGCGTCAAACAATTGTCAATTCTTTGCCTTCTATTTAATTGTTTGTTACTTCAGAGGATTTAGAATACTTTCCTATGTTTCCAAACATGAAAGGCATTTTTTTAAGGATTGGTCGGATTTCGTGTGTTCCCTGAAATTGTGAGTCCAAACAAGAAGGGCACTTGTTATTCCTTTTCCTATGGTGGGTTTGATGGGATTTTAAGTCTTTTACTAATTTGCTTCCATGGAAGGAGAGTTGTTTTGGTAGGTTGGTGGGCGGGTTCGTTGGTTTATGTGTGTGAGTGTTGGGGCAAGGGGAGGTGGGGAGGGAAGGGTTTGGTTGTGAATTCGATGCGACATTTTTTGAAGGCCTTTCTTCTTACAACTAACCAAATTGTGCACTTGTTGTCCATTCCAACAAAAAAATAAATAGTGTGCTACTAGGGAAAAGGTGTTCCAAGCTTCAGCACAGCAGATCAGCAATGAAGAACTTCGAATTGTTCCAATACAAGCTCCAATAGCAAGACAATTTGTGGTGAGTTGACACTTTCCGATCTTGCTTTTCTTCAACTTTATGCACCCTTTTGAATTTGTTCTTACAAAACTATTCTTTCCATTTTATGTTTTTGCATCGAGAGCAAGCCTTTCATATATATATATATTAAACCTCTCCATTCTTTGTCCGTTTCTTTTTTCAACTTTTTCCTTTTTTTCATCTCATTTCATTATTATTGCCTCTTTCACTTTGACACCTTATACGAAAAAATCAATCAGGTAATATGAGCACAATCTCCTCACACTTGCTTGGTGAATAACACACTAAAAAACTAAAGCTTAATATCAACTAATGGAAGTGATTGCAAATTAATCTAAAACAATGAGACCAAGCAACATCCAACTTCTTTTTGTGGTTATCCTCCTACAAAGGGAAGAAATTTAACTGAACATCTCTTTGAACAATGGAAATTTTCATTATATTTCATCTTCTTGAAACCCATATTGCCACATACTTTAACTAGTTGGGATAAGGAATGATACAATACCTCATGATGGCTTGCTTGTTATGGTTTTTGTTCTTTAATTGTTCATAAGAAATAGGATTTAACTTCGGCATGTGCTTGTTGATTACCTCATTGCCACCATTTTATTCTTGTAATAATTGGAAACCAAGCATATTTGTTAGGAATGCAAGTCATCACCATAATTTCAATACAATAGTTATTTGTACATTTTATTTGCTTGAAAGTTGTGTAACCATAACAAAACTTGTGCTAGGAATACTTATACAATAAACATTGTACACAAATACTTGGATGAAATGTGATAACATGTAATATGATTTAAGGTTTGGATGAAATGCAATACAATGTGCACACAGAAAATGAGCGCACTTTTATCACATTGAATGTACATGCACGAACAAGCTATCCCCTCTCATTACATAGATAATCCAATACTTGCTCATTTGGAATTGTACTTGAATAGAAGGCTTGTAAAACATTGCGATCTTGATTTAAGTCTTGTGCCACCATGGTTGTTTACATGAAGGAAATGAAACACAAAAATATATGTTTTTTTTTAACTTCAAAATATTCACAATGTTCTAGGCAAGTTGCAAACAATGAATCTATAAGATTTTATGGAAACTTTTAGTGTGGTGGACAAACGAAGATGGCCCATCTCAAAGAACTTCAAGAAATTTGGGCGTCACATAAAATAAATTACAAGGGTTTATCCAAATTGTGTGAGGTCTTTTCTTTAGTTTGCACTGAAAACATTCCATGTGAAGTTCCAAATTTCCAAAGTTTTGGATGAATTCTCCACCAAAAGTTTTTTGGAATGGCAAGGTTTTGCTATAAGCCTAAACTTGCTATAAACTGGGTAGATTGCATTCTGCATTGAGTAACAACTCTCTAGATACTAGAAAATATTATATAATACTTGTCAAATTTTATTTGCACAATATGGTCTGGGTGGCAAATTAGGTTATTTGTTTTACCACATTCCATGACATAACCTTATGGTGATGATTGCACACTTGTAATATGGATTGCAATGTGTTTGTTCAACATGAATTTTTGCTTAAAATCATGGAATATGGCACCACACACCTTAATGTTATGGAATTGGTTCACCCTTGTCCATTATGTAAGGTGCATCACCTAGCTCACCTAATGGGCTCACTTGGCATCTTACATTGCAATATGGGTTTGACCATTCCATAACTACACAAAGGAGGTAAATGAGGGCATGATACAAGTTTGATCCAAATTTTGCTTAGTTACATGCAAGAGACCTGAGTTCTACTACCAAAGACCAATGATGGAATTTAATCACCTACCAATGGAGAGTAACAAAAAGTGGTTGAAATCTAATTTTTTTTTCAATGACAAAACTTACTCAAAACTCAATATCTCCCTCACATTAAGTTTAAAAATTACAAAGTCACCTCCAAAAAATCCTTTTCTCCAAGGGCTTTAATTTAATAATACCAAAAGCTCCCCAAATTTCCTTTAAATGTTTAAATTTTATTTGGCTAAATTTTCTTTCACAAAATTATTCAATATTCAATAATTATTGCAACATAGGTCAAAACATTACACGACAATCTTCATGCACTTGCCCTCATCAAAGGCTTTCCAATAGTATCAATAATGTTGTGGAAGGCACCATGGTTTGGGATATTTCAAATTGACAAACAAAACATACAAAACAAACAAACAACCTTGTTTAATAAATAGACATATTTTTGGTAAATTTTTTAGGTTTCTTCATAGGTTTCCATCAATAACCAACAACATAAAAAAATGCTTAAATATTTTTACTTTTCTATTTTGTATATAAACACATTTGGTTAAATTGTTTTAATGGATGATCACCAATGGTGCTACATCACAAATTTAAAAACAAAACAAAACAAAACAAAAGAGCTTTAATTTGAGGAAATTTTGCAAGCTTTGTTGATGTTAGGGTTTTTGGAGCATGAGTAGCGATGGTAGTGTTGGCGGCAAAGTACTGCAGTTGCTTCCTTGTGCTTAGTAATTAGTGCCACGTAAAGAGAGGGAAAAAAATGTTAGGTAAAAAGGGACAAAGAAGGACAAAGAGGAAAAATTTGTAATGGGGCATTCAATAAAAAGGAAAGAGGGGTCTTGGGACCCATGTTTAATTCCAAGTTTAGTAAGAAAAGGACTAGTTGTAAGTCTAATTATGATTCCATTAGGATTGGTTGTAAGTCTAGTCTCTAGATTTTGAGGCACATTAGGGCATATGGAAGCAACCACGTTTTAAAACAAAAGAAAAGGATGACAACAACAACAACATCAACATGCAACAAAATAACAAAGGTGAAATGGCCAAGGGAAGGTTGGTTGTATGTAATTTTTTTGAGTTTTATTTTGTAGTGGGTCCTTTTTTTTTCTTTTACATTTCTGTCAAGCCCAAAACAATTTTGAACATTTGAATTATAATGGTTAATTATTGACCAATCATATTCTTTTAGGATTTTTTTTTGAGCAAAGGATTAAGTCAAGGGTGTTTTTCTACTATTGAAATTGGGTGTTACTTTAGTTGGGTAGTCCAAAGGTTAAAAGATTAAAAGTTTTTGAGCCCCTAATCTTTGCGCAATAGTTTTCAAAAGTGTATAGGGTTTGTTAAACATAATAAAGTAAGGATGATAATGTCCAAAGTTATGGCGAAGTTAGGGTTCAATTGTCCTTTCAAATAGGACTTGCTTATTTGTGACAGTTTTTAATATTTTTCCTTTTGGTTTGTTTAATTTTTTGTGGTTAAATTTAAAATTGTCGAATTGAAATAAACAATCTTTAGAAAGTGGGGCATATTTGTAATTGTGCTCCTAATAAATCTCTTTCCTCATGGGCACAAAATGTCCCATGTTCCCTAGCTCATCATGTTTCATTCAACCTTGTAGTTCACATCATGCATTTGTCCTTTCACACAACACCACAACCTCATTCTCCACCCCCTTTCGTATGCAAACCATGCACCACCCACCAACTCCCCCTACCAACCCTAGTGACATGCCCCCAAACTCCTTAAAAGACCCAAATGTGGGTCCCAAAACAAAACAATAGAAAAAGAAGAAAATTGGGGCATGTTCCTTAACTTGCAACACTTTGGGGGTAGGAGGGCATGTTGGAGCTCCAAAACGGGACTAAAACGAACTCACAAGCAAGAGTTCAAGATGAGATCAACATGCACAACTAAGAAAACAAAACAATTAATGCAAATTGAATAGAAGTGGTGCGGTGGACTTAGTAAAGATAACTTCAAGCACAAATTTTACACGGCCCACAACCTTTGGGAGGAGGCACCACTCCCCTCCCTATATTATAGTTTGTGTCTCTCCATAGGTACTACATCCAAATGTCACTTTTCCCTGAAACTCCCACTTGAAACTAGAATTCTTATTGTCCCAAAACTTTGGACGCTCATATTTTTTTCAAATCAAATTTGTTTTGAAAATGAGAAGGCAATATCTTATAGCCCTTAAAAAGATCTTTTCAACGGTGTATAAATAGCCCCAATTGGAGTTCATTTGACCCCTGCTTTCAAGGGGTTTGTGGTCAAAAGTCAAATTCCCAATTTGACTCCCGCCCTTTCTTTTGATCATAACTCATGCAAATCAAATCTAAATGAAGAATGCGAGGGCAAATTAAACATCTACACTTCAAGACCTTTTTAATGTGTCATGGGGGCCTAATTTGGTGTTTGTTTGCTTTTCCAACCAAGGTTTTGAACATTCGCAACTCCCGCACAAGTGGGAGTGCACTTGGAAGTCATTGGGCTCCATCCTTTGCACACTCCCCACTTGTGAGAATGTGTTTCACACCTAAACATATTTTCTTGGCTTCATGGGCTTTTGCACTCCACGTTTAGTTGCGAACCCAAGGTTAGGGTTGCAATATCCAACCCTTCGTGTAAATGTGAAACCCAAATCCAACATTTTTTCAATCCCTTTAAATAACGCACATGTAGGACCTTTTCCCTTTTCCATTCTATCAGCTTTTATAGTTGCCCATGATCAAAGCCCCCAACCTACTCCCATCCTCTCAACATGCTTATAACCTCTACTGTGAACCTCTTGTCCCACTCATGGGCGTCACTTTACCCTTTGAGGGTTAACCCATCACCAACATTCTTATTAGGCATCCAATCCATCTAATATAAATTGACATGACCATCTTAGCCGAATACCCTCTTTTACTCTTAATTGACATGCATTAGTTTGAGTTTGGGTTTTGGCATTAGATGTCCTTGGGTCCTTCAATCTTGGCTTTTGTCGTCCTCGATCGCATCTTTACAGCTTTACAACGTGATGGACAAATGACATTTTGTTTTTCATTTGATAAGTTGGCATAGGACCCCTATGATGTGACAATTTGGCATTTGTTCTTTCTATTACCCAAATGGTGTTTTGTTTTGCCCCTTCGAGGGGGGGTCAATGGACATAAATAATCGAAAATATGATTCAAACACTTTTTAGTAGGCAATTGGGAAAACATTTAAGAGGAATTTTTTTACAAGCCCAAGCTTTAATAACAAGTTCGAGTTCAATGCCTTTTGCCCAACATGATCTTCCAACTCATAAATGCCCTTTCCATAGTTTAATCCTTGAATGTGCAGGAAAATACTCTTGAGCAACATGTACTTTGGCAACATTTTTTCCTACACCCACATCTTCCAAGAGCACTTTAGCTCTCACTAGTTTGCATCTTAGATTAAATGACTTATTCCCACTTTTTTAGAAGACTACGAACTAAACCAAAACTTTGAGCTTTCATTTGATTCTTTCAAGCTAACATTCCAACACATAACAAAATTATCTACAAGTGGTCCTTTTAAGATGGCCCTCAAACACCTTTGAGTTTGCTTTCACCCAAAAGATTCTGCAAGTGGATTCCCACAATCATTTCAACTTTATTCTCATATCGCACAAGGTCACATTCAACGTTGAATTGCACATACACTTGGGCCAGCCCACCTTTTAGCCATGACCAAGCCTTTAGGTGGAATTCATCCCATTACCATAGGGGAAACGTTGTATTGACTCACAAGCCATGTTTTATGCTTTCAATTTTGCAATGCCTTTGTAACACATTTCTCCCCACACTAATTCGAAATAGCAACCAAAGGTGGATGTGAAATAATAATCCATGGCATTAGATGCAGCTTAAACCTTCACCCTGATTGGGTTGTTTTTCAATGTGATTTTATGAATGTTTTCAATGCGGTGTTAAAAAGGGTCATATTTCAAGAACTTCGTGCAGTAGGTGGGGACATCATACAACTTATCCCCTTTGTTAATGCATTATATGCATTTGAATCTCCTTTGTTTTACAATCACCATAACCGTGATGGCGATGTCACGATCATCCCATCTACCATGTGAACTTGTTAAGGTGATCCTTTAGGAGGGGCATTATTTGCTTTAACTCACCTTAAGGAATTACGTTCTATAATTAACCATTTTTTTTCTTGTTTATTTCCATCCATTACAGTTGACATTCATATCATTGCCCCCCCCTCCACTGTATCCTTTGCATATGAACATGTTTAAACCGAATTCCATGTAATAAGTCTTTCTATTCAATTAAAAAAATGTGTAGCATGGTCCATTTTTTATTTGCCACTTGATTTCAACACCCCATCCTAGTTTAACACACCATTAGAAGGAATAAAGTCTTGGGGGTTCCATTAAAAATCTCATCATTCAAATCATCCTTTATAAAAAAACACCTTACTAAAAAATGTTTGACATGCTAACCTTCTCCCTAGACTAGGCAATGTTTAGGTAGCTTTTGGAATTTTAACTCATTATTACATGCAATGGCCATCATATCTATTACATTGCACACCACCTTCTCTCACCTTCACATATATTTTTGTTTATTTTGACTCTTCCTTCTTTCAAGTGTTTGGACGCCTTTTAGGTCTAAGGTCCTTTGATAGCCTTTAAGGACCTCTAGCCTGTAAACAAGCCTTTCTCCCAATAATTCTAGGGGGTATTAGCTTCATATTGACATCCATTGTCACCCTAACAACCTATTTAGGGAGTTGGGCCTTTGTAGCTTCAATCATAGCAGTTAGGTTCATGGTTAACCAATGTCCTTTCTTTTTTCAAACTTTAATGTGAGTTGACAACAACATCTCAAAACAATGTCTGATCTTTTATAACCCTTAACACATGCGTGTTTTCCTCTTTTTAAACAACTCATTGTACAATAAATGATTCATCTTCAAAATTCCATTTTGTAACATTTCAACCATCATACCCTATTTAACATGTTTTTTAACGAAATACTTGAGGCCCATCGTGCTCAAATTTTATCATGTTCTGACCTTGGGGCAAGCATTTGGTTTATAGCTTAACCAATCTTCCCAACCTTTTGATCATCTTCCCCAATTTTCTCCATTTCAAACACGGTTCAATCTATCACATCCTTCAAATTTCAAGTGTCCCTCAATATGGGTGCACACATCCCATCGACCTTATGGGTATCCAACTTTTACATTGCGTTCATAACAACGAACAAACTAGGAACCATGATACAATTCATGACACCTTTACTATCATTGCGCAAGATGTTTGCTTCCGCGTGGGATGAAAACAACTACATGCGTTTCTGTCCACCACTTTCAATTCCTCTCATCGACATTATACTCACCAAAGATGAAATCTACACCTAAACTAATGTTGTCATAGTTGACCCAACACATGTAGATCTATTTCCCTGATCTTGCCCAACTCAAAGATATGTTGCTTCCAATGTAGCTCAAGCCAAAAAAAGAAGCTATTGCAACTAACACCCCACCGATCAATTTTTTCCTCTAATAATTGGACTATTGGGATGTTTACACAAACAAGTTGATGTGTTTTTACACAAGTGTGCCAATGTTATTTGGAGCCTAAACAGGCCAAAGGGCCTTCCCCTTTTTGTCTTGGTTACTTTTCCCTGTCAAAGAATTTTAATTACATTGCAAGAAAGGATGCAAGCATCCTCCATCTTAAGTCAAGTAGTAGCAGTAGGCCTAGTTACTTCCTGACTTCCACCCTTTACCCGCCTTAAGAAACCTGTTTTCAGCAAGTGGGATCTTCTGCTGTGGAAGGTACCACCCAGCCTGTCACTATTTTAAAAAAGTGAAAAAATCCCAGCTCTGCATTACGAAGGAAAAGGACCTAAGTACCCCTTGTTTTTAATACCTATGTACATTTTCAGAATATGCGGTGTGTCTTATAAATAAAGCTTATAAAGCTGTACAGGGTTTTGATGAATTCTGAGCCCTTAGTCCAAGTGAAAGACATTCCCAGGCATCCTGGGCATCTGAGTACTGGCATCCTCACTTTGTCTCTTTTCTTTTGTCCATCCAGGAATTTCCCAAACCAGATGCTTGGTGGTGAAGCCTAGACCATTATTTTGATGGTGATAGAGCATCCCCACTTGGGCTCAGTATGTGACCCTGGACGTTAAAATTGGATGAAGAAAAGTCAACAGATGCCAGTCCGGCTGAGGAAATGGTTTTTCTCCTACATATTTGCTCAGTTTGTTGAGGCTGGTAAAAAGTGCAGCAAAGCCCAGCATCTCCTAGAGAGGCGTGTAATAATACACAACCACCTTACAATTGATTTAATATCAACAATGGATATTGTATGATAAATTGGTCATTGCTAGGGGGCAAATTAAAAATAAAATTTTTAAAACATACATTATCATGTTGTTGTAAAAAAAAGTTTGTCATGATTATTTAAATTTTTTTTAAGATCACATTAATTACAAGGAACTTAAAAAGGATCTCACATTAATGATGGCATGTTTTAGGAACCTATTTATACATTTTAAAAATTACTACCAATCCAAAACCAATAGGGAAATGTCACAACATGATTCTAATTTTTTTTAAATCTAATGATTTCTCTCTCAAAAAAATAGTGATTGAATATTCCCTTTTCATATTTATTTTTCACATTTGTGCAGAATTTCAAACCCAAAAAAAAAAGACTCGTTATGACATGTGTATTTGAATGTTTTCAATCACATTGTCACATTTTGAAAACAATACATGAATTTTTTTAATATGATGGGTGCTTTAACCATTTTTGGAAAAGGTTGTTCCGTATTTAGTTTTGTGAGTTATGGATTGGTGACAAAGTCACTTGGGGCTGGGTGCACATTTGAGGAGGTGGCAGAGAAAATTAAATGTCAAAAGATGAATGTGAATTTTTTTACAACCAGGATGAATCATCTCACCTAGTCTCTAGGGGGCAAAATCCCTTGAAGGTACTACACTCTATAATGATTCTCAACAATGATTCTCAACACAATAGTCCTGCATTACAAGGCAGGGCCAATAAATATGATATGGTTGCTACTCTCTGTTTTTGATTGGTCAATCATAATGATTGGTCCAGGTGGTTTGCTATTAGTAGTTCCCACCTATTTGCAGTCCCAGTTTCAGTTTTATTGGTGGGTTGCCAAAAAAAAAAACTAAACTTGGATGTGAGAAATACTTTTGCAGGGTGACATACTGAGCACCGGTAGGGATGCTATTAGAGTGTCAAGGAGAACTAGTAGGAAAGGCTATAGAGAGTAACATATACTTCCATGGGTCCTTTTTGCCTTATTCATGGGGCCTCAGCTTTGAGCCAAAAACAAAGGCCACACCCATTGGCCATGCTTTCCGGACATATTCAAATCATGCCTTCTTAAGCTATTGTCAAAGTCTTAGCTTGATTTTGAAAAATCCAATGTTGAAATTAAATTTTCAAAGGCTAGTGGAATGACAAATTGTTTTTTTTGAAAAAAATCATAGTTGCGGCTCCCGAGGTACCTACCATCTCTACAGTGAAAAGATATTTTAATGTGTCTCCATACTTGATTATTGAGCAGGAGGGGCATGGGAACACTCATTTCATTTCAATGGTTCAGGTTCGAATGTGGCTTTGGAGTATGGTGTTTTTTGTCATCTTGCAAGAAGCAGCGGGGATGCAAAGTAGCCTCAAATTCTGAAAAATGGACGGTCTACAAGCAAAATTCTCCTTGTGGGGACTGGGTTATCTAGCCGCTTGGGTGAACCAGCACCCATACTGGAATAGGTACCATGGTAAAAGTTTTGCCAACTTTCTCCTTGTCTCAATTTTTAGCCTTTGATTCAAAGGGTTATTGTCTTCTTTCCTCTGGCGTTTTGTGCAAAAAGGACAATGACAAAAGTGTTGGGGACTTGTTCCAGTTTGTCCCAAACCCATTTATGGAAAAGCCCACTAACCTAGGTCTTTCTTTAGGTATCCCATATTCTTTCTACAGTTCTCACCAGTGTTGATTTATATAGGAAGGGTATGATCAATTGCTTGATGGGCTAGCTACTGGATGTTAGTTATTTTGATGGGTTGTTTTATGTTTGATTGTGTTTTTTTTATCAATAAAATTTGAATGTGATGAGTTGAAAATAAACACATAACAGTACTATTGACTCCACTTTGACTTGATGACAATGGTGGGTTTCTATTCATGTTGATAGATGATCTTTGACCAAAGATGACATTCATGTTTACTTGTCATGCATCTTAATTCACCCATCTCGTCATTGTTATTACTTTTCAACTCCATTGTGAAAAAACTTTTTCAAATTTTAAAATAAAATTCAAAGTGATGCACATAGTTAGTAGACACAATTGCAACATTGAGTTGCTAACTTTTTCTAGAGATCTCAAAAAACGTCACATTACACATGACAAAATCCAAACTCAAAGATCTAGATACATTACAATCATATTTCTAGCTCATCTTTGACCATGTGACAACACAATCTATCTAATGGGTTCCATCACATTTTAAGGTTTTTTCTTGTTCCATGCAATAAATAAATTGGGGGTCTTTTGAAAGAGGTAGTTATTCAAATTATTTGTTGCTTGTATCATATGGAGATATGTCTCAAAAATTTCTAGCCCATGCAAATTAACAATCAATCTACCTTGGTCATTGCTCAATCTTTTCATTTTGGACAATCTAATTGCATTCAATTTTGTGTGAGGTTTGCACCTGTGTTGACCTGTTATGTGGAAAAGTTTGGTTATGAGCATGCATAATGATTAGATATGTCTGAAGTCATTCAAAAGTTATTTGATTTTTTATATTTGTCTTTATACATAATTGGTGGAGGATCATTGAATGATTATGCATATTTGTATCCATATTGGCAAGGTTTTGACAAGGTTGATATTTATATCTAGCCACAAAGGTTTCAAGGATTTCAAATATGACTTTGCGTTGTATTGTTATTTGCATTTGGGAGTTGGGGTTTAGGGGTTTAAGGGATGCTGGACATGGTTTCTCATTGTGTACAATGGGGGAGCAAGCTTTGCAATTTCATAATTTGTTGTTGTCAAGCTTTTCACTTTTGGCAATTACACATTGTTGCTTTTGCTTGAGTTTGGTACATTGTTCATTTGTTTTTGTAATTGTGCTTTCAATTTTTGGTTTTCAACTTTCAACTACAATATTGTTATTTGAAAGTTCATGTGTCAACTTCTTATATGTGTTCATCATCTATGAGGCTCCAAAGCTGTCAACTTCATTATTTGAGTGCTTTTAGTTTTTTAGCTTGAAATTTGTCAACCTTTTTTATGTGTTCATCAAGCGTGAAATTCCAAAGCTTTTCAACTCTATTGCTTAAGAGGTGTCAATTCTTTTGTAACAAATGTGTCAACTATCAACTTCATGTTTGTATGTTCTCATTAAATGTGAAACTATAAAGCTTTTAACTTCGTTGCCTTAATGTTTCTAGCACCATTGCTTGAGATCTATCACCTTTTTTGATGTATTCATCAAGGGTGAAACTTTAGGGTTTTGGTATGTGTCAATTGTTTGCAAATGGGGAGCTTGTGCACATCAAAGGCCTCTTCAATTTGACTAAAATGTCCACGATCATAATTGTGCTCAAGTAAGTTGTTTTTCATAATGCTCATTTTTTTGTTGTTTTTTCTAGAGTAATCACAATTTGGCATGGGATTGTGTAATTGTGTAGGTTCAAGTTTATTGGAGAGCTTTAAAATCAAGCTTGTTTGAAAATTTTGGTGTCAAGTTTGTTTTTTGTTTGAGAGCTTTTGGTTCTTTTGTGACTTTTGACTTTTTTTTGTTATGTTCATAAGGTGTGATATTCTAGGGTTTGGTGTGCATGGTGTGGGTGATTATGTGTTGTTCTTATGCATAAGGGCTATTTGGAACTTTTGTAACAGTTGAAGATGGAATTTGTGTTCTTGAAAGCATGGATGGGGTTGATGAAGTTCCCCTTGATGTGAGCATGGTCCTTTCTTGCAATTTGTCAAACGTGAAAAAAATTTACTAGCAATGCAACAACTTATCACAATTTGATGAGTTGCATTTCAAACTATGGAATTTCAAGCTTTATTATGGAAACCACATAGTAGGACCTTTATTTGTTAAATATTTTTTGCTATAAATGACTATCTATTTGTTAGTGGAGGTAGTTTCGAGGCTCAAAACGCAATCTAAAATTATAGATTGTTGACCTTGTGAATTTTCAAATGTTATGATGTATCAAATTTTACAGGTTCCAAAAAAATCTTGGTGACATTCTAAGCAAACCTCCATTGCTAAAAAATGTTTCATCAAATACAACAAAACCAATGGGATTACTACTATGAAAACACATTTTGATAATTTTTGTTCTTGTTTACATGTTAAAAGAAAGTCTATACTAAGTGAGAAGGCAATGGCTAAACTTTCTAGAATAAAACATTGTCAGCAACGAGGGAAGAAAAAGGTTGGGCCAACTAGTTTTGTAATCACTATTTTTTTGAGTCACCAAACTTATACAAAAATGGGACACAATTGTTTTCATTGTTAATTATTTCAACGAAGCTTGCAAACCCAGCCATGTTACCATGGGGTTGTTTGAAATGCATGAAACAAATGGCATTGTCATGGCTTTGCAGTCCAATTTCTATTGGAAAGTTTTCAATTAATTATATGTGATTGATTTTTTCAAAGATGAAAGAAACAACTTGGGAACCATGGGTACAACATTACGATCAATAATTGATTATGAACTATTCAAATTTTTGCAAGTTTATGATAGTATTTGCTTTGGGCATGTGATGTTGAAAACATGTCAATATGTGATGAATGATATAAAGTTTTGTGGGTTTAATTTTGGTGAATGTGAAATATGTTCTAATTGATTTGCAAAAAAAATTTATTTGGATGAAAAGATAAAAGAAAAGAGGGTAAAATCACAGTCAAAGGAGTCACACAAGTGAGTGCACCTTCCTTAAAACCACATTTTTGTACGTTTAAAAGATCACAAGGGAAGCATAATAGTTTGGATTGTCATAAATTTTTGGAATATTTTCCAGTAATTGTAAAGTTTACATGCTCAAAGCTTGACACAAATCAAAAATGTTTTTGCATGTTCAAAGCACTCAAACCTTGAAATGGGACAATTTTTGTTTTTTTCAAATATCTTTTTTTTCTACCAAATGTGCACTAGTTTTTTTGAAAATTGGAGAGGATTTTAACATTGATGATTAAAAGGGCAAAAGGACTTGAACTGATGAAAATTATTTTTATAACCCATTTGAGCACATTTAGTTCAAAAGTGTTTTTGACCTTGAAAATTATGGATTTTGAAAATGTGACTTTAACAAAAATTGATCATATATATGTGATAGAGAGCATAATGCATAATATATAAGATATATAATCAATTTACAGTCAAAATGTATTTATATATAAAATGTAGTGCTAAATGGGGTATTTGAAATACAAAATTTTAAGTTATAAACCAACACAAGAATGACCCGTGTCCTATGCAGTCCTTGGAAAGGGACTTTTACTTTGGCACCCTTGGTTCCTTTGACCATGATTTCACTTGGGGGGGGCATGAATGTGAAAAAACATGCATTGAAAACTCTAATTAGAACAAGGTTTGCAAGTAAAGTTATAATGTTTAAGGAGACTTTAGAATTCAAGCAAACCATATTGTTATGTTATTAGAAGTAAAAGACATTAACATTATAACATGGTTCAAATTCTTTAAGTAATACCAAATAGGACGAAATGAAGGCATTCTTTGACGCAATCTTTAATTTTGCCTTATATTTTTTATTCCTATTTTAGATTGAGATTTTGAATCATGTATGAAAATTTCAATTGATTGGCTAAACCTACATACTTAATTTTCATTACAATGAGGTTGAAGAACAAATCGTATGATGTAAATGAAGATGAAATTGTTATGGAAACACATAACATTTAAAAGACGAGTGAGCTTGAAGAGAAAATCCATATGCAGAGAAGAATGGGATTCTCAACAATGAAGAAAAAATCCTTTAGTTTTAAAAGAAAGGTCACAAGTTACAACTTACCAAATGAGTCTTTATAGATAGAACTAGCTCTAATTTATTGTGTGTTATTTTGTTGGAATTTATTTTCACGAATTTTCCTCAAAGAAATTTGTGGGTGGGGGACTTTCAACATGTTTTCTTGTTGGGTCCTTATCAATGTCAGTCTGGTATCCACTTTTGAACATACTAGCCTGGTTGTGGAATTGGGTTTAAGGGCCACTTTAGATAAGGGTCAAAGTGCATAGGCCAATGAAATCAAGCATTGTGTTTTAATTCGGTTCCAAGGTCTTTAGATGAGGGTCTAGGATTAAGACATATCAAATTGTGACTTTGCTTACATGGCATCATTTTGGAGGGAAAACCAAAATGTCTAGATCAAAACAAAGAGCTTGAAGGAGAGCTCATGGTTTGGAGAATCAAACCAAAGTGTAAATTAAGGTTCAAAGTTTTTTTTTTTTTTTTTTTTTTCCCTCCTTATTTTAAAAAATTCCTTCTTGTTCAAATATTGTGAAAATGGAAAACATGCTATCGATTGAAGACATTGTTAAGAGCACACCAACTCCCCCATTTTTCACCAATTTTAAAGTTGGCATGACCAGTTTTGTGTAGCTTCACAATGTGCTTGGTAGAAGGAGTGCATTTTCAGCCTTTTCAAGTGCATGAAATGAAAATGAATCGGAAGGTAGGGCAAAAAATAAAAAGTTAGAACAACAATTTTCAAAATGAAAAGGGATTTAAATTTACAAGAAATTTTTAAACTGGTTCCCATTTTTTTAAAAAGACAATTGTGATGAAAGATGAAAAAGCTCGAAAAAAAACCCAAAAAAAAACCATGAAGAAAAAAGAAAAAATCTAAGATTAACATAATCCTGTCACATGTGAATTAAACGTTTTCAATACTGGACCCTCAAATTGAACCCCAAATCCATAGACTCACCGTTTAAAGTTATCCTTAAAGTCACTCTCTCATTCACCCCTATCCATGCTACTTTCACCCCCTATCCCCTCTTTCAGTGGTATCCACAAAGTAAAGAGATTATATTAAATCTCAATATGGAATGCTGAAACTCAGGGTTGAATTTACAAGAGGATTACCCAGATCATTTAATGCACAAGGTTCGAGAGTAATGATAGTAATTATACAGCTAGGATCAGTGAAAATATATGTAGCATCAGTGGAGGCGTTCAGGAAATAGGGGATGAAACTCAGTTTACCACCAAAAGTGGTGGAAAAACTAGTTTGGGTCCCAGTTATTTCGTGTTGTAAAATTTCATTACCAGCTACCCATTTGATGCCCCCCATTATGCTGAAACTGACCATTCTCGGCCCATAATCGCCTGACTTTACAGATAACTTTATTGTGCCTTAGGAATAAGTGTTTTGGGGGGGGGGGGGGGGGGGGGGGGGAAAGGGGGAATTATTTCTTGATAATTTTTGTGTATTAGGCGGAGTTGTTGTTGTCATGCTGATCGTTTTTTTGTTGCTTGTATTTTGTT
>Ga0116231_10006275_pt1 | contig 22804 bp, 18 predicted proteins | sample S1TSphgellanicum_2_FD_89695 | JGI IMG/M metagenome (GOLD analysis project Ga0116231, IMG submission 89695) | Host-associated microbial communities from peat moss isolated from Minnesota, USA - S1T2_Fd - Sphagnum magellanicum MG | ecosystem: Host-associated > Plants > Peat moss > Unclassified...
TAATTTTAAAAAAAATTTTTTATTAAAATTCTTTTATAAAAATTGTATTTTTTTAGTTTAAATTTTTTTTTTAATATATTATTTTTTTTTTTTTATTTCTTTTTTTTTTTTTTTTTTTTTTTTTCATTTTAAAAATTAATAATTTTTGATTGGAGTTTGGGCAGTTGGCGGGAATATTGCTGGATACGAAGAACTTGGATTTGGCTTCAAAAAGGGACATTGACATGGCCACCACACTACTGGTTGGATCTGGTTCACTTGGAAGAAATGGTTTCTACAAACAATGTACATAAATCAAACCGCTATCCATAAAAAGTTCCATTGTTGATTCAATCTATGGCAACACATTTCAATCTTCAAAGTGTTTTTTTTTTAATCTCGTGTTAAGAGTTTTTCTCCGCAACAAATCTCATAGATACAATTTTTCTCTCTCATGGGTAGAGAGATGTTTGGTGATTGTGGTTGTTGTTGATTGATTGAGGCTAAATGGTTGTTGATCTCTTCCTAATTTTTTTGTGCAGTGAGGGAAGTTGAAAGCGAAGAAAAAGTTTCAAAACTAGTTACTGATATTTATGGAGATGCATCTCAACTCTCCAGTAAGAGTTTTGAACTTTCATGGATCCTGTTTTGTGGGTTTAGGGTTTTAGGATTTAGGTTTTATTCTTCACTTGTATGGTGCAATGCAAAATGTTGGTGATGTCCTTCCAAAATTGTTGCACACCCATTGTTGTAGTGATCATTTTATTACTTGAAACTCATTATTTTTTCAAAAGAAATAGTGGTGGTTTTCTTGTGTGTGATTTTCTTTCTTTTGCAGGGCGATCAGGAGGTGAAGAACCAGAACCTGATCACTCAGAACGCTCAGAGAAAGACTTGTATTTCTCATCTACAGATGGACACCATAGCAACGAGCAGACATCAACTTCAGAAGCTGGCACTGGTAGTAGCAGCCTTGATGGTGAGGACTCACTGCAATTGCAGACTCCTCCTCCTGTACCGACTACTACTTTTCTTCCCACCAAAATTATTGCAGCACCTCTATCAGCGCTTGCCAGATTTCACCTTCCATCACCATCTGGTACCATCTTCTTCTTCTTCTCCTGCCTTTTTTTCTCTCTATATACCTTCCAAGAAAATCCCACCATTGTCATATCAAGACCCTTTGCTTATTAATCTTTGGAAGCAAAGAATGGTGTTGTTTTGAATCAAAACCAGACGCACCGCAAAAATATGAATGTAGAAGCTTGTTGCACATAGTGTGCTATGGCAAATAATTTTTTAAAAGAAGAAAGTTTGCAGATAAAATTCACTTCTTCCTAAACTAAGCCCCCAATTTGCAACTCTTTGCTACTCTTTTGTCTTTCAGGAATAAGGAGCACAGAGGCAAATGCAGACAAGGCACAGAAACGGCAAGCGTCAGGAGCAAATCAGAGTCTACCATCATCATCATCATCATCATCATCATCACAACATCTGAAGAGCAAGTCTTTCAGCAGGATACACAAGACGGTGTTATATAGTGCATAGAAAGGGCACACACATGATTTTTTTTTCCTTACATTGCAAAACAACTGCACCATGCATTTGCATGTCTTGTCTTGTGCTGAATGTATACCATTATATCTGTAGAGATCACCACTTATTTGTAGCACCCATAGATTATAAAGTTGCGTATGTAAACTTGTGGCACTCTTTTTTGTGAGTGACCTACACCCCAAACAGAACATCTGTGCAAGGCTTTTGCAGTTTTGACTAATGACACCATCCATACATCAAGGTTGAAAACCTGGATATGCAAAACTCCTTGAAAAATATGTACTAGGGAAAAACACTCAATCCTGAGTACCTACTCATCAATGAGCAACCCATTGTGAATGGGATTTTTGATATAATATGCAGCAAAGCTTTGATTCATTTTCACTTGCTCTTTGTACATACATGCAAACGAAGTCCTTGAAGCACACACAATCTTTTGAAACTCTGGCCAAGGTGATGGCAATCTCAATGGTACCTATCAATCCAAAATTTCTTCACAAACTTCACACATATGCATACTGGAAAAAGTTTGGAAGATTTTGTTACAGAAGCTTCCACGACATGAATCACCAGGCTTAAGTGTTGAAAAGAAATAATATGACCCATTATTACCTTCAATATGATTAGCATTGATCTGAAGTATAACTCTCAGAATGTAGTTTTGTTCAATATCATGTCCATGATTCATGTTCATATTTTTCCTTATTATGTTCATGAACTGATTTGAAATACACATTTGGTATACGGTCATAATTTTGGTTCATCTTGTCATTTTTGTGCAATGGTCTGGTTTATATTTCCATGTTCAAATTCATGAAAATGTTGTTCTCACAGTAGTTTTGATGCTTGAGACATCAAAAAAACACATATTTTCAAGATGTTTGGTTTCACCTTATCCACCATTGTTAATAATGTCTCATATGTTCATCAAACCCACACCCACTCATGTTTGTGTCCAAGTGTGCAATCTAATCAAGTTTTAAACTTGTAACCCTAGTTGTATGTTTGTCACGTATGATTTTCTGTACCACTCATTGAATTAAGTTTGGACTCTATCATCCATCAATAATTGGTTTTCCTTATGAATTATGTTTGAAATAATTGGGTATTAATTTGTTCAATGGACAAATCAGCGAGCACACAAGGACATACACGTTGTGTACAATGCCTTAAACAGACAGTTTTTGATCCTTCAGGAGTAGAGCTCTTCAAGGGCTTAGGTTTAGGATTTAGGGTTTTAAACCCTTCAAGAGTTGCCCTGATGGCTCTGGTCTCCTGTTCCATCTTCTAAAGCTGCAAAGCTCAAAACCCCTGGCTCATATGCTGCTACTTAAAACTGCGATTGAGATATGGTTCAAACTAGAAACCCATCTTGATAAAACTTGTTGAGTTGCTATGCACAGATTGGTTTTTTCCATTTCACATTTTACTTCTACATACAAGAGTGAATACCCCAACTAAAGCTCTTCTTCTCTGGTCTACTACCTTAACTACCTTCATCCTTCACAACACAGCCAGAAAGAACTGGACGCAGTGTGCTATCACTTACATCATTTCTGCTTGTAAAAGAAGGGGCAATTTTGGGTTGTGGTCATATCAAGTGGACTAGTGCTAATATTCACAAGACCTAAATCCTTAAACCCGAAACCCATCTCATGTTCACAAGACCTAAATCCTGAACCCTTCACACTCTACCATACATGTATCCACTATACAGAAGAAAAGATTGAGGAATCTGCAAAAACTTTTTTTTTAAATCAGATCACACAGCGGCATGCCAAGTACCAGAGGTGCCACATCAAACCAGCCAAGGTGAGTAAGTTAAGTGCAGATGAGTACATGTGCAGTGTTTTCAGCTTTTTGTTGATTGCTTCAATTTTCCTTTGTTTCTCTTCCTGTTCTACTGGCACGGTGTCTTCTGGGGTGGTGGTCGTTTCATGAACCCTCCTCCCTTCATCAAGTTTCTCCAATTTCAGCTTTTGATATAAAGCCTGCAAAGAGCAAGAGTTTCTCCCCATCAATTTCTCAAACCCTAAAAGATTTTGCACTAATCCCTTAGCTTCTTCTTGTTCTTTTTCTGTTCATACATGACCTTCCAATAGAGAGCTTCTTCACCTCAATTGTTTTGTCAGACATGAGAACTTGACTGTCATGCTTTCCAATAACAACAATGCAAAACAAAGCAGATTTGATTCTACTGGGTGGTGGAGCACAGATTATTTTCTTTTTACCTTTGTTTCCCGAGGTTCAAAAACCAAGAGGTTGAACAGAGTAGCAATCAGAGTCCAAACAATGTTTTGTAATTGCCACCTTTCAAGTCTGTCAGCAGAGAACCATGGGTGCAGTAGGGAGTGAAGCAGACAGAGGACCAACTCTCCAGTGGCAAGGATTGTGAGATAAATTGGAAATATGCGGCTTTGCACATAGGCAAACTGTTGCCTGGGAAGGCTGGTGGAAAGGATAAGCCCTGACACAAATGTCACCCACATTGCTGAACCAGAGATAATGGAGAAGATGAAAAGATGTAGAAGGCGGATCAGAGAAAGGTGGAATCCCTTTGGCCTTGAGAAAAACACATGCTTCCAGGTACGATGCTGCTTGGCTGCTGCATTTCAAAGAATCAATCAGCCACTGGGAGAGAGATGATTTGTAGTATGCAGCAGAGAGTAGAGAAAAGAAAAAACTCACTGATAAATCGCACTCCAGAAAAAATCCTTTCATCAAAACAAAAAAACAACAAACAAGGAGTGTGAAACTCTGTATACATGAATTGTTTACAAGCAACTCATGGATACTTACCTTCACTGGATGTGTTGTCTTGCAGCCATCCAACAGCCCCTTGGAGCTCACTGCAGGCCTGGTTCACATCTTTGTTTGCCTGCACATGTCCGGATTTGTATTCTTTCCCAGCAGCTGAGCTTGTCTTCCCTTCCATTAAACTCTCTTTTCCTTCATAAATGGCATCATCTGCATGATGACCATTCACAGTTCCATCCTTATTTGCATCCACTAACTTCTTCTTCACCCCAAAATTCTCTTCTCTCCCATGTGTCATCCCCTTCTTGGAAGCCTGGTGGACTTTGTGCTTCTGAGAGCCTCCAGAAAACCATAGCATTCGACTCACATTCTTGGCAACTCCTTTGATTGACCTCAGTACTTTGTTGATAAGTGTCTCTGGATGATGATGACGATCTCCTTCCCACACATATTTGACATCTCCAAGCACTATCTCATATGGGGATAGCTGACTTGGATCATAACCCATAATGACACCAACCTGTCTCCATCCAACGGTCTGTGCAATCACTCCAAGCTTGTCTTTCACGCCCTCTTGGGCATCACCAACTACTTCAATTTTTTCCAACACATCATGTGGAATCTGGACTTTTGCCTCATAGAGTTCACTGCTTTTATCTCTTGCATCTTCAGAGTACTTCCCAGGTTTCTTCTGATCTTCAGTGTAGTCTCCAGGTATATGTAAAGCTCCCTGACTGCCAGCCCTGGATTTCGCTTTTGCACTCTCAGATTCATCATCATCAGCAGCAGCATTTGTTGCTGTTCCTTTAGATGTGTCACTCAAGAACTCAGTTGTGTCCTGGGTGGGTCCTCCCACCACTGTGCCAAGTATACTGTTCTTTGTTGAGGCAGCAGCATTACATATCTTTTCCTTTCCAGTTGAACGTGCAGCAGCATCAGAAGTCTCCTTCTTGCTGTCCTTTGCTAAATCAACTGCTTCTTCCAGCCTCTCCTTCACAGATCCAATTACATCAGACGTTTTCTCTTTTGCTGATCTTAGAGTTGAAGATGCAATATCATATGCACCTTCAGCTGCCTCCTTGGTTTTCTCAACTGCCTGCCATCCTCTCAACAGCAACAGACTTGTATTCCTCATGGCAATGCAGCAGCCAATCCACATAATACAATTTCTTCCAGAGTCAGATGGATTTGAAGCCTTGGAGAGAGAGAGAGAGAGAGAATATCAGAGAAGAAATCATGAGACTCTGCCAAAAGCTTCAATCTGTGAATGAAGATAGAATGGTGCAAAAGGACTTGATGAATGCTTACTCTGGCTGCAGTATCCTTGGCTGTTGCTGCGGTCTCTGAGATCTTTTCTTTTGCTGAATCAACAGTATCAAGCACAGTGTGTTCCACATTGGCAGCAACATCACGGCTCTTCTCAATGGTCTCCTGGATGCACTTCTCTGTAGCAACAACAAGAGAACAAAACACTCAGAAATAAATCCTTTGGGCCCCAAAAAAAACGAACACACCCATCATTGATCTGGACAAACTCTGTGTATCTGTCTGTCAGATCATGGAGAATTCGAAGTTTTCGCTTGAAATTCCCAAGAAGAAGAAGAAGAAGAAGAGATCTCTCCTAAACCCTAAATCCTTAGATCTCTTCTTCTGTGTACCTGTTTTCTGGAAGTTTTCTTCAGGTTTGGATTGGATGGAATCGGAAGCAGCAGCAAGCTTTCCAGCAGTGACATCCTCCAAGAGTCGAGTCACCTCGTCAAAGACCTCACTTGCAGCTGCTGCTTTCTCTTGAGCAACAATCAGATGATCATCTACAGCTTTCTCTTGCTCCTTCCTACTGAGCTTCTCTGTGGATTTCATCACCTCTGCAGGATGATTCTTCACTAAAATGGGATCAAAAGGGGACGACAAAAGCATCACGGAGCTACCCAGTGACGACGACAGCAACAAACCCAGTAGTCCTACAATGTTGATCATCATCATCATCATCATCCTTGCAAAAATTCTCAAAACAATAGATTTTTGTGGACCAAAATCTCCTCTTCTTCAACAAATCAGAATCTCTTGAAACTCGAAAGCTGTTCTTCTTGTGTCTCCTCAAATCCAAATCCAAATCCAAATCCAGATCTTGTCTCCGAACATCCAAGTCTTCATGTAGAATCCATTTGCAAGGAACAATACAAAGCCACCCAAGTCCTTGGATTCTTGGCCTTGAGTTGGCAAACTTGCCAAGTTAGCTGCCTTTTGCGCATGCGACACATGTCGTTCTTTCTGCAGTCCGAGATCACAGAACCCTTTGTGCCCCCTCAAGCCATTGAGAACCTCCGGTAGCTTGAAACCGCACCTCGCCGATGAGAACCGGAGGATATCATGTACCAGGGCCGAGAAATGGCCGCATCCAGGAAAGAGAGAACCGGAGGATATGAGATACGACGGCCAAGAAATGGTCGCATCCAGTGACGTGAGAACCGGATGATGTCGGAAACCACGGTTGAGAAGTGACCAAAATCCAGTCACATGAGAACCGGCGGATTATCAGAAACAACGGTTGAGAAGTGACCAAATCCGGTCACTTGAGAACCGGCGGATTATCGGAAACAACGGTTGAGGAATGAAAAATCCAGTCACGAGAGAACCGGAGGACATCAAGAACAACGGTTGAGAAGTGACCTAATCCAAGCACGTGAGAACCGGAGGACATCAAGAACAACGGTTGAGAAGTGACCTAATCCAAGCGCGTGAGAACCGGGGGATATCATAAACAACGGTTGAGAAGTGACCAAACCCAGTCACGTGAGAACCGGCGGATTATCAGAAACGACAGTTGCAAAATTACAGAGGCGTGCCGCCTAAGTGAAGTGGGAACTGGCGGTTACCAAGCGCCGTTTCTAATAACCGCTCCACCCCCTAAACAGTGCTGACCACCGGTTATTTGAGCTGGTACCTGATGACTGAGAACCTCTGGGTACTAGAAGTGACAGCACTTGCCTCATATCCCTGAAATAGGAACCGGGGGTTATCATGTGCCCATTTTTGATAACCGCTTTCGACACTGGTAACTGGTTCAAGAAGGGGGCCGCGTTTTTTTTGGGGTGCGAAATTTCGCCAAAATTCGAAAAATAAAAAGCAATAATATTCAATCACAATAATTCTCATCTTTTCTTGAAATTTTTCTCAAATTTCGAAAACAGAAAAATCTTTTTTGAAAAAAATTCACCACATTTGGACTCTAATTTTTGTTGTTTTGTGACATATTTTAAACTAGTTTTTTTTTATACTATTTAGACAGGTATTAGAAACCGTGTTGCAATTTAATGCTAAAATCCTTCTTGAAATGGTAGCCAATTGACTCAAAATCAGAAAATTGAAAAAAATAATAATCATTGGTAATTTTTTTTGCATTTAAGGCACTTTTAAACAATTTTTTTTTTTTCAAAAATTGGAACAAGCAATCCTCTCATTCTGAGTCATTTAAAAACCAAAACCAGTGGTTATCATCAAATTCAAATACCCGCGAAATAACCGCATATGAACCAACATCGCCAAGTTATCTGGTTTGCAATGTTAAACTCAGGGTTTAGGGTTTAAGGTCCAGGTTCAAGCTTAAGTTCTTTAAGGTAAGCAAATTGATTTTTTTAATATAAGAAAAACCATATGAAAGTTGATTTTTTAAAAAATTATTATTATTATTATTTTTAAAGAGTTGACAAGAAGGTTAAACTGGGCTCTCATAAATGTTTCTAAAAATTGAGGTCACATATTAAAGTAACCATAGTATCTTTTTAACTTCAACATCAAGGTGCCAAATTATTATTATTATTATTATTATTTTTTTTCAAAATCTAGTTTGGTTATAAGCAAAAATAATTTATGAAATTTCAGCAATAAAAATAGGTAGCTTCTCTAGACTCCAAACCTCTACTAGAATGTGACCTTTTCTATATTTATTTATTTATTTATTTGTTTATTTATTTGTTTCCAAAAATGGGGAAAGATAATACTCCATCAAATTAAAGGATAAAAAGATCTTGTGAATTATTGTATTCGTGCTTTGCTATTGTGGATTGCAATGACAGAAGAAGCTTTTGGGTTTCTATCAATTTTTTGGATTTTGTGCTCTCTTGTGTGTATGGTCTTGTTGTTCCTATTTTAACTCTTTTCTTCACTTGTTATCTTCACTTGATGAACCTACATTTCTAACATTGACATCCAAGGGTAATTATTTTTTTAAATTTAACATTTAAAAAAAATAAATTTCTAGAATTTTTTAGAATAATCTAATTTAACTTGAAAAGGCATTATGATATCAATTACAATAACATAAATCCACACAAACAAGTATCATGTTGTTGCATGACAAGTACATGTATGTAAATCAATGAGGATGAAGAAATGAAAATATTAGAATTTGATAAATACATCAAAACCCAAAAGGGTTGTTAGAAACTTGGATGATGGTTTCATGGAGTCAAAAAAAAAAAACCTTTGCAACAATTTGCATGTGGATAAATGAGAGATTATACACAATGTTTCTTTTGTGTTAAAAATTTCATTAGGCGGTGAGTTTTTTTTGGGAGGTTTTCTTAGTGTTAAATTTGCAACAAAAATCATTAGTGTACATTATTAGGTTTTAATAGGTGGTCAACAATATAAAAAGTATGCTTAAATTTTTTTTTACTTTCATTTTTGTTTATGGCCAAATTTGCCTAAATCATGTTATGAACAATCACCCCTACAACCACCCAAAATTGCACCAATGGGTTAAAATCCAATGGTTACAATTGATATGAATACATCATAAACATCACAAGCCAATTCATCACAAAAACTCATTGGCTAGTGTTGTTTCTTTTGGTGGCAAATTTTCACCATTTTGAGAAAAGTATTTTGAAAAAAGAATATTTTGTCACAAATTCCCCCGTTTTTGAAAAAAATTATTAAAATAAAATTTCATTTAAAGAATTGCTAAAAAATGTCACAATTGCCTACAAAATGGAAGGGCAATTAATATTTTATTTAAAATATCACCAAAGTTGGGTAAATAGAATTATGGATGATCACCACTTGAGCATTATCACAAAATTGAAAAAAAAATAACAAAGAAAAAACACAAACACACACATTTTATTATGAGGTACTTGGAAACTCCCATTAAGTTTTTTCCAAAGGAATTTTTTTAAAAAAAGTGTGGCTTCCAACTTCCAACTTCATAATTTAATTATTGCAGCATTTAAATTGAATTTCTCACTGAAAATATTTAAATACTTTATATTATTATTATTCTACACCAAGACTTTCCCTTATACGTATTCATCCAACGTATGGATACGGATACGGTGTCTCTCCCGTTCCGCACTCCTCTCTTCGCTCGCGACCCGCTTTCCTCTTGTCGTCGTCGTCGTCATCGTCGTCGTTCCGCGTCGCTTGTCGTGATCTCTCTCTCTCTCTCTCCAATAGCTTCAGTATCCTGCTAAAAAGAAACCAGGAAAAAAAAGGGAGAAGCGAACAAGAAAGAGGAGATCACAGTTGGGAGTCGGGGTGGGGGGAGGGGGGGGAAAGGAACCATGGCTAGTGCGTGTGGTGCAGTGGCGGTTGTATCGGGTTTCCAAAACCTTCGGCAAGCTTGTATCTTATCATCTCCAGGTACACTTCGGTTATTTTTTCTCACTCCTGGAGAATTGGTCTTGAATGGCTTGCTTGCTTCCCCCCCCCGCCCCGGTTTCTTCATGGTTGCCCCCTCTACTGGGGTTTCCTGACTGATTGTTTGTGCTAGGAATTCCAGGGACCTAAGAATGTGTTCGAGGACCTCTTGTTCTGTTTTTCTACGGATTGTGTGTGTGTGTGTGCACTCTTTTGGGGAATTACAGTGTAGAACTTATTGAGGGAATATTGAATGCAAATTGAGATTCATGAGCTTAACTAAATTCAACTGAAGGAAATGTCAAGAGTGTGCATACATTGTGTTGGTCGCATGTGTGCCTCACTGGATTGGTAAGGAACTGGATGTAATTTCTTATGTTTGCTGATTTCTTATGCTCAGCTGGTTTCATGTCAGCTAATTAGGTCATTGAATTTTGTGCCATGCATGTTGAATGTGAAGGAATGTAAGAGTTTTTAAAGCAAAAGGATTGATGTCCCTCTTTCTGTTGTTTCTATGATGATACTTTGCACTATTCGAACTGCTGGAGAAAAAAATTTGAACTAATGACAGCTGAGAAAAATACCATGAGAAACCTTCCTTGCCATGTCAGGGCATTGATTTCACGACCCTGCAAGAGTTGCTACTTTGGTGTTGTTTCCTGATTCCTCACTGTGAAATGGAACAACAGGTTTTAGGGTTAGCAATGACATATCCTTGAAGAGGACAAATGGGCATGTGAGGTCTCCTCAACGCCCCTTGACTATCACTAGTCTCTGGGGACAAAAGAAGGGCAACGAAAACCCTGAAGAAGCTTCCAAGCAGGTATGCTGTACAGGCAGTGATTTTTGTGTTGAACTCACATTGAAACGCCTTGAAAGATGATAGTATTAGTTGAGACCATGTAAGCTTGTGGGTACTGCTCTTTTGTCTGATGAACCCTCAGGAGAGACCTAACATTGTGTGGGTTTGTTTGCAGCAAGGGTTGGGGATGTTTGGGAACATGCAAGGATTGTATGATACTGTGAGGAAAGCCCAGCAAGTTGTTCAGGTTGAAGCTGTTCGTGTCCAGAAAGAGCTTGCAGCGTATGGTGTTTACTCTCTATTCCTCATTTTTTTGTCTCTAGATTCTGTCTAATCCAAGCAAATGATTGGATTGGTTATGTTCTAGGTCCTGCTTTTGTTGGTTTTATTTTTGTTAGTCACATAGTTCTTGCAGTGGTTTCACTTTACAACATTGTTGTGGACCCCTCTGTTGCAGAGCTGAGTTTGATGGGTATTGTGATGGTGAGCTTGTGAAGGTCAGTCTGGCCCCTTCACCTTTTTAGGCAACTCAAAATATCTTTAAGAGGACAGTTGTCTAAAGTTTCAGTATCATGTTAGTATAAAGCTTTGGCACTTAGCATGCAAGTGGGGTTTCAGTTTTCAACAACTGAGAGTATCATCATCTTTTGATTCAGGTCACCCTTTCTGGCAATCAAGAGCCAGTCCGTGTTGATATTACTGATGCTGCTTTAGAGGAAGGAGCTGAAGTAAGTTGTTTCTTCCATGGACCTTGCATCATTTCCATCAACACCTCCTTCAAATCAAGTCTTCTTGGAATGGTAGTAAAGAGCTGCACATCTAGGTTGAGTGGTGTGGAGCTTGGATCTCTGTTGGTTTGAAACGCCTCAAAACAGTAAATGCTGTGGGGCTCATAATGAAACTATGTGACAATCTGAATATGCCTCCAACCTGTTTAATCTGGACAAGAAAGCTTTTAACACAGTCCTATCCTATCCAAGTGCCATTTCTTTCAAGGAAAAAGTTGACATACTACTCTGAAGATTGGTAATTTTGAGTTTGAATGCTGTTTAACTTTGGATTGTGCAACTGGGCTTCACATTTGATGTCATGATGTCTTGTTCCTTGCAGAAGTTATCAATACTAGTAAATGACGCATATAAGGATGCTCACACAAAAAGTGTTACGGTCAGTAATTCTTTCTTGTAACCCTCTCAAGTCAACATGGGCAAGGAAGATGAACAAGGCATGTGAAGTGATCTCAGGTTGCTAAGAGTTTAATGTCTGGTTTAAGAATCCTGTTTAGGTTAGTGTGACATACTTTTCAGGCCAATTTGCAGGTTTTTTTTGGCAGTAGTGGAACCTTTTGGCTTTGGGTCCCCATTAACTATTCTCAAGCTCAAGAATATATTTCTAGAAATCAATCACAGGCAGTAAAATGCCATCCCAATATAATGAGATTACTGCTTAAGGCTTCTTATCACTGCATTTTGTTGGGGTTGTACATTCTATCAGTAATGTGAAACTCATGCTGATTTGATGTGAATTTGTTCTGCATAATTGTTCCCCCTCCTGCTCAAATTGTCCACAATGTTATTGGCATCAAGCTCACCTCATGAACAGAACTCTCTTGCAACCATTTCCTCAATGAATTAATATGATTTGATGGGATGTGCAGGCCATGAAGGAGCGCATGAAGAATTTAGCAGAAAGTCTTGGCATGCCACCAGGGCTCAGTGGAGGTCCACCTGGTGCATAGAAACATTGTATTTAACTCCTGTCAACAAGTGGCGTCCTAGTCCATGTGCTGCAAATTAGGATTCTAGATGGCTCAAATTGTGCTCAATTTTGATGAGGTGGGTGGGTTTTGTAATTCAGAGTTTTGCAGTCAAATTCCTCTGCTTCTCTGTCAGAATGAAAATTCTCTTTGAACTTTTTTGTTATGATATGATCCTGTCATTGGAGGATGTGCCCATTGCAGGATAGTATCATATCCGTGAATTATGATATTCTTTTTGCAGAGTTATGTCATGGATGCAACTCTATTTTGGATTTAAAGAGAAAGTAGCAAGTTTCTTTTTGTAGAAAGTGAATGGGGCTCCATGGCCATCATTGGATGCTAGTTGTCCAGTAATGCACAACCTGGACATCGCCTGCACAACCATGAAGAGGCAGACTTTGGACAAGAACATCTGAATTGATCTGGAGCCCAGCTTTTCCGCTTGAAGTCTGGAATCACCATCCTAGTGTCTGGTTACAGAAAGGAGGGGATGCAGAGCCTGTGAAAAACTTGCATGATGAAGGCTTTTTACTGTGGACTCATCAACTGAGTTTTTCATTGCAATTGTATTGGCAAAGGCAGGGATGACTTTGCCAAAAAATTATGGTTGCAGAAGAAAGAAGATTTCCTCCCAACCCTGGGGTGCTACTTCCCCCAGCCCTCCATAAGTTTACCTTGTTCAACTAGCACTAACCCATTCAGCATTGCTACATCTTCACAACTAAAGCTTTTTGATTGTGCTCTCAGATGCTGTTTTTGGACTCTCCTGTCTGGATTCATAGCCCCAAAAAAGAGTGCAATTCTTTTTGGATTGGCAGGAATTTAACTTCAGGCTTCATGAGGAGGACGTCAAAGTAACATCAAGAAGAGTGCCTGCATTGCAAAGAGCTGTCCTCCTGGATGAAGAACATCTCTTCACAAATATTGCATGCATGAAGGTAAGACTCCTTGTCAATAACCTGCTGACCTCTCATGGATTAACTGGCCATAGTCAGGAGATATCTCATCCTCCACTCCTCAGATAAGTGAAGAAAATGTTATCATATCTCTTTTCCTTCTCTTCCAAGGCCCCCCCTCCCCCAACCTTGATCTAGTCATCTGTATCATCAACATCTGGTATGTACCAACTTCCTCAATTCTTGTTTCATTGACAATTGTCAGCATCAATCTTCTGTCTGTTTGAAACCATGAGTCTCAGAACTTTCATTTCAACTTTCTAATTTAAAATTGTGTGTTCTTCTTAACCTCTAAATACTTACAAGGTCATTTAGAACTGTCGGAAAAATCTTGGATTCATGGTTGGTTGTTGCTGTGTCTTTCGCATGCAAGTGTAGATTGTGGCCCAATGCCATGGTAGGAAGAGGAATGCAAGCTATTCTTTTGAAGAATAGCTAGAGTCATAGGTTTGTGGGTGACTGTATTCCTACTTTCAGCAGGGGTAATAGTGTTTGGGGTGCCTGCAGTTTTTCCTCAGAAGAGAAGTATGAGAGAATCTTGAGGGTGTTATTGACAATCATCCCTCTTCTTCAAGACCTAACAAGATTAGGAGGAAGGTTCAAAGATATGTGTTACATACACTTGAATTGCAGACCAGAGACGCAAAAAAGACAGGCATCAGGTTTTAGTAAAGTTGTGGGGTTGAAGGAATGCTCCCTTCAATCTGTCCTGTGCATGGTGCCACAAGGATGACATTATGCCTTTCCATTGCCCAAGTTTGCAGTGTCAAAGTTACAGTGAGGATTCTTAGAGCATCTCCACCCCAAACCTGGAAACAACACCTTTATGTTAAAATAGAATAGTGTTTAATGATCACTGTCTGCACCCACTAACGTCATAAAAGTCCCTTTAAACGGTCAAAGACCATTTATATCTTTAAATCTGGACCAGTAATGGTCACTGTCCAAATCCATAGTAGAAAAAAGATGTTAAAGGGGTTAAATTGACCACTACAAAATCGACATCAATACAGGAGCGCACGAGGATTAACGCTATCCTGCTGCAAGATTTAATGAAAAGGGATGTTTGCAGGTGTGGGGTGGAGATGCCCTTACTCATGTAGTGGAGACTCAGGACTTGAGAGATCAATCCAGAACCCTGACTGCAATTTCTGTGATGTGTCAATCCCTGATTTGCAAAAGCATATGGGGTTCTGGATTTGAATCTCTTAGTGAATGATGATGGTGTGAGAATTTTCAATTCTTTATAGAATTCATCTTGTTTTGATTCTGGCTTCGGGTTTAAGTTGTGCAGATTTCTTTCATTTTCCATAATACACACTCATGTACAATGTTAATATCATGGAAGCCCAATCCTTCAGAACTTCCGGCGACCAATTGATTTCTTCCTGAATTTAGATTTTTTAATTCATGTGACGCACCCAGGTGTGAGTTAAAAAATTCAAACCTTGGATTGAAAATAAGCAAACCATCTTATGTGTAGCCCCAATGACAAATGTGCCCCTGCGCCCCCGACCCCCCAAAAACACAAGAAAAACAAGAAAGAAATGACAAAAGAACTCATGAAGCAGTAGTAATTAATGGTGTTTGGGGAACCCATGAAATCATGGAGCATGGACAAGTCAACTCTGCTCTTAAATAGTTGGGAAAATACTTGGGCATGTACACAATATATGTATGGCAAGAAATACCTTCCTGATCCTCAATACTTACCAAGACAGAGTACTGGCATCATCTGCTCTGACGTTTCCCACCATGGTAGCAGGCAGTGCAACGAAACTAGTAGCTTGGGTGTCGTAGATCGTACTGTTCCAAAAGGAGGAATTTGTTGAACCCGAGGGTGTGAAAAAAGCGCCATTCAAGAATTGGTCACCGGATGATGTCCAATTCCAAGTGTTTGCGGATCCAAAATCACTGCCTCCATCATCGATGCGCATAGTCACCTGCAAAGTGTGTTTTGTAAATTAATCAGCGATGGACCCTAAATGATTCGTCATCATCAGATCGTTGCAGCAGAGGAAAAATAGAGCCGTCAGCTCGAGAAGAATATAATATTATGTTGTGGAATCGACTTGATTGACGCTGTAGATCATAGTGGGTTTGTTGGCTCTGCCTTTCAGGGTAGAGAATTTATTGTGATGCACCCAGAGAAACGGGGCAAAGTTTGGAATCCCTACATTCTAGGGTCATGTGGAGTGCACTATCAGAAACATTTCCAACATAACTGAAGCATCCACTTAGGCTTCACCATGCTAATCACCGTGTGTTAAATCCAAATTAGTATGTTGAATATCTATCATCCTTATGGATGTCATTTCAAGGCTAGAGCGCTAGGTAGCTAAATCTTCACGTCTAGATCATAACCAGATTGATTTGATCACGAAGAAGAATTCTTACCTCCTTCGAGGTGCTGACATTGGGAGCAGAGTAATGATTTCCCTCGCTGTTGATGATGGGAGCCTCACTGCCTCCTACTGCATATATCCCCCATGATGCGTAGTCGTTGTTCACCACATGAAAGAACCCATGTCGGCATCTGCAATGTCGCAAAAAAAAGGGGGAGAAAAGTCTACGAAGTTGAAAGCTCATCAAGGGTTTAGGGTTTATCAAGCTCATCAAGCTGGTTTTTCCCAACATTCTTGAATCATGTGATTTGTTACCGTTTTCTGGCATCCCAATGTCATGCGCCTCGTACAAGCAAGATCTTGAGATTGATTAGTATGTACCATGATCTAAGAAGTGAGCAAAAAGAGCATGACAAATTACTGACTGACCTTGGCAGGCGCTGTGTGAGATTGGCTCCAAAATGGTTGAACGCAACTGTAACCCGCAAGTTGCCGTCCATAGTGTCATTTGGATGTGCACCAAGAAGCATCACCTACACGCGTGGTTGCGAACAACAATGTGATTACAATAAACGAATTCCTTCTGACAGGCAACTTGAGAGCAACATCCCCAGCAAGAAAGAAAACCGGATCACGCTTTCAAGCAATCGTTCACTTAGCCAAGACGACCAAGAAGAACAAGAGGACAAGGTTTTGCGCACTGCCCTTGCACACCTTATCATGGTCGGTGAAATAGTTGTTGGAAATGGTGATATCAGTTGATCCCATGATGACGGCAACCAGTCCATCTGCGCAATTGGCGAAGTAGCAGTGATCAACCCAGATGTCCTGAGACCCGAAGATGTTTAACAGCATTGCCGTCGGTTATTCCTCTTTACCCGAAACGTGTGCTATTGCTTCGAACCATCGCAGGTCCGGTAAAGATGCAGTCGTGGATGTGAACTCCGTGAACGATGACGTGATTCAGGTACTCCAGTGTTAGACAAGCGCCACCGGCGATATGGATATCGAAGCCTCTGCCATCGATGGTCTTGAAACTGGACATGATAAGCTCTTCTTTGAGAGTCACGTTCATATCGCTGGCGAAGATGATTCAGAGAGGCTCTGCCTGAGTAACACCGTAGCGCAACGTGCCTGGTGCGGGGTTCACAGTATCATTGTCACTGTTATCGGTAACAATATAGATATGCCCTCCGTGTCCACCGATGGCCTTACTGCGGAACCCGAGAGCACAGTCCGCAAGGCTTTGCCGGTTGTTTTCCCAGTTCCGATCACATCTCCAGCAATCGTCGATCGGATTTCCAGATCCACAGCTGCTTTGGAGAACTGATCTTCTGGTGTAGTCGCGGATCCTTCCCTCTGTCTGCTCATTGCTGCACATAAACTCATATGTTATCCTTGATTGCAGGTAAACTACCTACTCGGTGCTCTGGACATCGAAATCCATCATGAAGTACGAGAATCGATGCGCCGTCACATATAAGGCCTAGAATGGAAAGCTCTATGCAAGAGCTGCTTGCAATCTAATACATGCAGCACTAGAACAAATCTCACACTTTCTAAGGAACCACCGAAAGCACGCGCAATGAAGAGGTTGCAATTGTCTGTAATTTATGAATGATATTGCATCTTGTGCAGTCTTCTCGTGTTAAATCGAAGCTTATACGGACCATAATGGTTGTAATTCTCACCGTTATCGCAATTGATCGCTACTGCAGCGGCGCAGGTACATACTTTTCGGTTCTGTATTGGTCTTTACTACAACCGATAGCGACAAACGTCTTCTCTTTGCAGAAAAGATGACTTCGTATGTATAGGAAACGACTTCACTGCGCTGCGAGATGAAAGAATTACGAGAAACAATTTATGTCTTGACTACGAATCTGAGCGCAATCTACAAACAATGACGAGTTGCAAAACGTACCTGGACCCCACGTTGAACGCCGGCCACAAGTCCGCCTCATCGATCCTGGAAGTCACAACTCTTCCTCGACCACCAGCTAGCCGCGAAGCCGAATCTAAAGCTGGAGCCTGTCTGGCAGCTCCGCACACAGAAACACTCACATACATTACCGTTGTAAACACGAACAATGCAACTACAATGTCCTCAACCGAGTGCCGCATTGACGGAGTAGCTGAGCCAAATAATAAACGCGCAATATTCGAAATCCTCCGGTCTGGATTCTGCAATATTTCTCTTGCAATTCGGAAACGAATTCCTCAGGAAAATTCTTCTCAGACGATCACTCCCAACCCGATATAATAGTATAATATATACTTCTCTGGACTACAAAAAAAAAAAAAAAAACCACAGCAAAAGTAAGCTTGATCAAGAGCTCGAGACAATAAGTTCCCAAATCAACCACAAGCAGCTTATAATTATAGCCAAAAGTCGAGATCGACCTGATCCGATCGAGAACGATTGCAGATAGCAACGCTTTGAGATTATTTTTAAAGCAAAGATAAATTAGGCGGGAAGGAAGAGATTATCAGGAAACAACAACAGTACACAACTCTGATCCAGCTGCAAAGACAAGAAGACAGGAATTGCATATAACTTCCAACAATGTACTAGCTAGCTAGCGAGAGGAGAAACAACAGCAGCAGATCACGCAGCAGCACAGAGAACACATGCATGAGGATGAGAAGTGCAAGCAGAGTTACAGGGGGTTTGGCCACGCAATTGTAGGCAGGATCCGCGGAGACGAGCAGGGAAGCATTGTCGGAATTGCATGCATGTTGTGATCCTCCCTCCCTTCCGTCCTCCCTCGGGAGTCGGGAGGTGTGCCGCTGGCGGCGTCGCAGCAATGTACTTTGTAAAGGCCAAGCTCGTCAAGCTCTTGCCCATTATGTACTGGGTAATGGTCGAGCCCTTCAAGCTCCTGCCCATTATGTACAATGTAATGGTCGAGTCCCTCAAGCTCCTGCTCATTATGTATTAAGTAATGGTCGGGCCTGTCAAGCTCCTGCTCATTATGTACTAAGTAATGGTTGAGCCCATCAAGCTCCTGCTCATTATGTACTAAGTAATGGTCGAGCCCATCAAGCTCCTGCCCATTATGTCCTGTGTAATGGTCGAGTCCTTCAAGTTCCTGCCCATTATGTACTATGTAATGGTCAGCCCATCAAGCTTGTTCCCATTATGTAATATGTAATGGTCTCGCCCATTAAGCCCCTGTCCATTACGCACTACTTAAGGAGCTCTGCAACTTTGTGACTTTTCATGCTCTGGTAGGGTCCTAAGTTTGCAGAGTTTTCTCCAAGTTCTCGCAATTCTACAATGAATTCTATTATGCAATTAGTTGCATGTTAATTGCACAGAAGCTACAAAATGATTAATTGTATATGACATGATTTTTACTAGTCGTATATAATTAGTCATTTTCTAGCTTCTATGCAATTAACATGTAACTAATGATTTACAAAATGAACATGTGTCATAAAAATAATTGTTTAATTAACTAATAATTACCTAAGTTAATATATCCAATGTATCTACATAGGTTAATATATTTTATACCTAATAATTTATATAAATAATATACTTAATGTTAATAGACTACACTAGATATAATGATAATAATTATAATTTAATTAATATATATATTAGTATCAAAATTAATAGTTAATATTACAAATAATAATAATAATAATATTTATTATCTACTATTACCTATAATATATAGTATAATTAGTAGGTAAACTATGTCAATATGATGTTTATTTATTAAGTAACAATTAAGTTCAAGTAAAATTTTTATTTCTTATGATTTGTCCTACCTATTAAGTTTGTGAAATATATAATTAGGTGCATTACAAGTTTTTAAAAAAAAAGATATTTGAGATGAACTAATTATAATATTTGGCCTTAAAGGTTAAACCTAAAATAGGATTGTATCAAATTATTTACCTACCTATTTACTTAAGCCTACCTATTGGTTTCATTAATCTTATGTACCTAACTACTTATGCCTACTTACTTATTTAAGCACCGCATGTTGACATACTATTAACCTTAAGTTGAATGATTAGACTAAATTAATTAAATTAATTAAATATCAAAGTAAGGTTAAAATTACCATGTGTCATGAAATAATTGGCCAAAACCATAGACATTTGTCACAATATAAAAATGGTTCATTTTAATTATGCATAGTTAAATCTTATATATGCAATTGGTTTTCCATGAATACAATGGATGAAAGTATATAATGATATCATATATGTATGTCAAATATAAAGTGTTTCATGTAACGAAAAATTGCATGTAATTTGTCTTAACCAATTATGACAATTTTGGGGTTTTATTTATTAAAGGTAGGCAAATGTCTTGTTGATGGGCGGTTTGGATTTAGCCATGTCATAGTTTAAACAACCAATGGCCATAAAACATGTGGCAATTTGTTATTTGTTCCAAAAATATAAATTATAATTATATTAATTAAATATATAATTAGTTACTTATAATCCATCCTAGGTTAAACTATCCTAGGTTGGATTATTTAGCATAAACTAATAAGTAGGTAGGTAGGATCCTTTTTTGTTGTTGGTGACAAACCTTTTTGATTAGTTCATCCCAAATGGCATATGTGCACTTTGAATGTTTATAATGCATACCATGTATCTAGTTCATTCTTTTAGTGCCTACTTATATATTCTACAAGTTTAAAATTGTAAACAAATGATAATATGGAATAAAATTTTCTAATGAAAGGGAAATATTACAACATTATCATGTCCTTTATCTCATACAAAAACATTATCATATATCTACTTTGACACATTCCCAATTCCTTGAAGGACTCAAATGTGAGTTCAAGTAAAAGACAGTGGAAGAAGGAAAAGTCTGGGCACGCTCCCTAGTTCACAACACTTTGAGGCGTAGAGGGGCGTGTTGGAGCTCCGGGATGAGACTAAGAAAAATTAACAAGCTTCATTCACTCACACGAACCTTCACACAACCCACACAAAGTGGTTAGTGCATAGTTGAAACACCTTTGGTGCTAAGACGAACTATGGGCAACACGAACACACTAGACTCATCACAGTTTGGACTTGAAAGAAATCAGAGCAAGGGGCAATGAACATTACGCGGAGTGGGGACGTAACATGCCAACATGACATTTATGCAAACAACATAACAAGTTATGGGCGGGTGGGTCACGGGTTATGGGGCGATGGAGTGTTGCTGATATCATGGATGCGCTAACAATACTTTTGCACCGAACACATTCATTTCCTTTACTTTTGCACCAAACACATTCATTTCCTTTGGCCTGTTTAACGTCCTCTCACACCCACCTTATCTAAAATGCACAAAGGTCACACGGTCCTTATCTAAAATGTCCCAAAGATGGACAATGAGTGAGGTTGACTTATTCGAAAGAAAGCCTTTTGTTTTTCAACAAAAGAATGAGCCTACCGACTACCAACCCACATGCGCAACACTTTTTACGTGAAATGTAGAAACTTGAATGCTATTTGTCTGTTCTATTTGCTTGTAGCTAGGTAAATAGTGTTGGACCGCAGGTTCTACCAGAGACCGCAAAGGATGTACTTCACAAGTACATTGTAACTTCGTTTGTTTTGTCACGTTCTGCAGTGCTCCTGCACTCTTGGTACCATTGGAAAGCCCTGAGTTGATAGCTATGCCATGGCACCTCATATCAAGATAATTGAAGCGCAAATTGTGGAGATCTTCTGTCACAAACCAGATACCACCCAGAATGATGTAGCGAGAGAAATTGAGAATCACAAGTCAGAGATCAAGAGTGTACTAGGCTCTAGTGTCTCCCGCTGGGATATATTACCAACGCACATGCTCATCTTGGAAATCTTCAACGCGCATCATCTTTGAGTTGGCATTGCGTCTGAATCTCATGACTCATGCCGTCTACCCTCATGAATCCATTCGCTACTGATGAGATACTGCCCTGATGTACATTGATCTACGGTCGACAAGTTACGCTTCGAGCTTTCGCTCTCTAAATATCGATTGTTATACGAAAATTTTGAAAGACATACATCTGATACTGTTGCAAACGTTGTGAGATAGTGCATTTTGAGATAATGCAAAAAATTGTTTTTGGCATTCCCTGTAAGGAAAAGAGTAGAAACCTCTGATGAATCAAGGTTGAATAAAAAAAACATAGGGAAAGATCTCCAAGGGAATCGTGGGACCGATATTTCAATGTTTTATTCTAATTTTCACATTGTGAAACAAAAGGAATCGTTATATTTTTCCATTGTCAAACAAAAAAATTGATGTTTGCAAAGGGAAAATTCGCGTCCTTCTGGATGGTACCACAGGGAATCCTAAAAAAGTTTCTTGTGAACGTTTTATTCTAATTTCTACATTGTGAAACAAAGGGATCATTGTATTTTCGCACTGTCAAACACACAATTTTTTGTTTGCATGGGGGAAATTCAAGTTCTTTGGGATGGTCCCATAAGGAATCCTAAAAAAGTTTCTTGTGATGGCGTTGAGATAAAACATCTTGCTGCATACATTCCGAGATTGTGAACAACCACCAGCAACCATGAGGAGTTATTTAAGTCTTCATATTTTGTACAACTCCTTCGATCAGTATCTTGGACTCACATACCAATCACGAGGACGACTTAACCACACATCCGCGAAACGTTTAATACTGCAACCACACTCTTCAGGATAGATCCGGACACACCCAGATCATGATTTCTTTACATATATCTAAATATCTATCTTAGTACTGAGCAACAGATGCCAGAGTTGGCTGGCTGTAGGTGGTAATGGCGGCTGTAAGGGTGACCGAAAGGGAAGCGAATTGCGCGTTTGCAGCTGGCTTCTGGGTCGGAATGAGATCAATCAAATCCAAGGCCAAGGTGTCGATACCTGCCTCTAGATTTACAAGAGCCAGCCTGATAGGCTCGAAGAAAGGGACCAAGGTCAGCAGCCCGTGCTTGCCAATAATAACTTGCAGCAATGCCTGGTGGACCTGCACGAACGTGGTGAGGGCTTGTACAACCA
>Ga0116231_10006276_pt1 | contig 22804 bp, 24 predicted proteins | sample S1TSphgellanicum_2_FD_89695 | JGI IMG/M metagenome (GOLD analysis project Ga0116231, IMG submission 89695) | Host-associated microbial communities from peat moss isolated from Minnesota, USA - S1T2_Fd - Sphagnum magellanicum MG | ecosystem: Host-associated > Plants > Peat moss > Unclassified...
AGGGAGTGAGCAGAATGGGGACAATGCAGTGCAGGAAGCAGCGGAGCGGGCGATAGTGGATTTGGTGAGGGTGAGACAAAAGGAGGTGAAGAGATTGAAAGGCGAGTTGCAGCGGCTGAAAGCACACGCTGAATTTCTGTATCGCCAATTTTCTGAGCCTGCATTTCCTTTGGGTATGTTGAAAGTGGGTTGATGTTCTGGTTCCTTCGCCCCCTGCCCCCACAACAACCCAACAACCCCTTTCATCAAGCTCAGATTTGTTGGGATTTAGGGTTTAGGGTTTAAGCTTCCATTGTTGTTTTTGCCTCTACAATGTGCATTTTCTTTCACATTTGTGCAAGTCTTTGTTATTGGAGAGAGTGAATGTGGAGAATGAGATTAGAATGTGCAAACAGGTTTCACTGTCCGTTTCCTCCGAGTACCCCAGGTTTAGGATCTAGAGACTCAGGAAAACGAATAAGTTTCTAAATTTCATCAAACTTTCATTGCATGATGGAATTTGTTGGCCCAGGGTATAACACGAATACAAAACGGTTTGAGAATACACCAGGGGATTCTGTTGTTCCATTTCTTCACGGCTCTGAGTCTCCAGTTCCAGAACAGACAGCTGCTGACAACAACGATGCACTGATTCTCTATTCCTCAGGTAGTCTATCTGTTATGTTATGTTATGTATGTGTTCTTCATCATCCTAAACCTTCAAATTGTTGTCAGGGAGATTTCTCTGATGTTTTCTGCTCATGTCTGGTAACCAATCTCTGTAGATTGTGATCTTCCAAATCTCAGAAGCCATTTTTTTTCACATATGGTTTTTTCTAAACTGGTAACCCAATGTGCCTGAATTTCTGTAGTTTTTTGGCAAAAGTGCAAGCTATTGATCTTATCCATGCTGAATCTGTAATGGAACATGATTGCTATCATTTGGACTACTAGATTGTCAACAGTATGGTCATGAAATGTTTAGCGAGATTAGTTCTGTGACTGGATTTGTTTGGGATTCGAGTAACAAAGGGTCTTGTCTTTGACAAAGGATAACAGAAACCACTTTCTGCTATTATATCTCAGATAATCCCTCAGAGAATGAAGGTCTGATCAACAATGACGACAACAACAACAACCACCCATATAATTATAGTCACCAAGAAAAAAATAGGGATTCTAGGAAAGGATCAAGCCTGTCTCAAGGCAGCGGCAAGAAGAAGAGATCATCTGAAAGACAACTGCACCAGAGTGGCATTTCCAGGTTTGCTATTTTCAACTTACATTGGGTTTTTTCTTTGGTTGTGTTTGTCTATGTGCCAGTATTGGCAAAATTTAAAGCTGTACAGTGGGATGATTCTTTGCCAACAATGGATCTTTGCACTCTGATTGCGTCTCCTTTTTTCTTTCAATTTGAAGAAAATTTCAAATGCTATGAATCAAAGCTCTCAACAGCTACAATTCTATTTTCGATTCTTGCTGTTGGAATTTTTCTTGGGAGCTTGTGTTTTGAAGCATTAACTTCTACAGCTGAAAAATCGGGGGGTCATGTGGGTGGTGTCATGTCTGTTTCGGGTTTTTTGCATTACCATGATAGTACTCTTAAGGTGCCTGAACAAGGCATGTGGAACACACCTATTAGGATAAGCAGCTTGGATTTGGGCAATGGCGTAGAACACTCTGGCAGGTCCAAACAACCATTGAGTCAATCTGACAGCTCATCTTTGGATCCAAAGAGCAGAACCCCTGAAGTTTCAAACTCACAACCATCAACAAGCAGCTCTTCTGACACCTCAAGTGAAGGTGATTCAAGCCAGGGAAAAGTCCAGGTGTTTGAAAAGAACAGCGCTGGGAAAAATCAGCCAGCAGATCAGACCAATCCCAAAAACATTTCAATAGCAGAAAAGCACAGCGAGGTAATCCAGACAGCCAAGTATGGGCCAACAGCAGTGATGCCACTCACTACGTGGCAGCCCAAACAGGTGCTAGTGTTAGCTAGCTCTGAAAGTGGGTCATCATCCAGTAGCGATGAGGAGAATGCTCAAAGGAAAACCTTGCAGAAACAGGCAAGTTCTTGTCTTTGCTTGAAAGCCCTACCCACATAATCTTTTCTTTTCCAGTGAATGAAGAAGTACCTGTGTTCTCCAGCATTGAAGAAACTACTTGGGCTTCTGTGTGTTTTTTGGTTTCGATGCAGACCCATATATGCGGGGCAGCAGGTAGGGGCCAAATCCGTCCTCCTAGACCATCTAGAGCAGCAGTTGCGGCATCTCCTGCTGCTGAAGCACCTCCGGAAGACCATTTTGACTGGACAGTTTTGGGTTTCCAAGGGCCATGGATTCCCTTGTCCTCTACCCATGAGAATGCTTCAGAGCCAATCACTCAGATACAGAATCAGTCACCTCTTTTCTTAAGGTTCTCTTCCACATCTGATTACATCACAAGTTTCCAAGGACTGGTACTGAAAGAGGCAAAGGCTTTCCTTCTGACCAACTGGGATGAGTATGTAGCAGAGCAGAATCCTGATGTGGAGCTCAAGGACCTGTCTACACAAGGCGTTAGTATGTCTCCTAGCCTGAAAAATCTCTCAAACAGGTGAAGAGAAAAAAATGAATGGGGTTGTAATTCTATGCTGGATCTTGTGTTGGGATGTGGAATGCTCCGCAACCTCATAAAAAAATATGACCCATGTTTGGTTTCAAGTAGTTAAAATCTTTCATTGACTTTCTTCACATCTTGAGAGATGAACAAGTTGCAGGTTTTGATCCACTTCTCTTCAAGCTAAATGTTTCTCTGTCAGATTTCTCAGGGCTGCTGAGAGTTTCAACACTGGAAGTCTAAACTGGGTTGAACAATGGGTGTGTGTGTGTGTGTGTGTGTGTGTGTAGTAGTGGGTCAAACAACTGAGAGGGGGATGGCAACAAGGTGGAATGTTCAGGGAATGATACAAACCCCAGGTGACCCATTCCATTACATGGAGGTGAGGCATGCAGAAGGGCCAAACCTGAAATTAGATATTGGGGAACTGCTGGGGATGATGGTGCCAGAGATGAAGCAAATTAAGGCTCTTGCTATCGTCTATTCTAAAGACCGTACCTGTAGTGCAGTTCTCAGAGCACGTGCTGCTTGGGATTCCTCACTTGGACAGGTGTGGGATTTGAATATGTTTGTTGCTTTTATGCTGTTGTGCTTATAAAAGCAATGCTGAAATGCATACTGTTGCTTACTTCTGTCAACTTGTGCTGAACCCAGCTGTTTGTAATTGATTTTCTCTGAGTTGTGGGGGGTTGGTGGGTGGTTTGTTCGGTGGGTGGAGAAAAAAACAGTGTGTTTTAGTGAGAATCAGCAACATGGTGACACTGCGCCGCATGTTTGTCTCTGTTTCATCAATTGGGGAAATGTTCAGTCCTTTGCAGCGGCAGCTTTTGGACCCAATGTCCTGTAAGCAATTGTCACCTGCCGTCATCCAATGCAGCTTTCAAAGTCTAGAAACGTTCAAAGTTTGCAAGATTCTTAACAGCACACAATTGATGGCTGTTTCTGCTCTTCTCAGTTTGCGCCAAGGCTTCCTTCTTGTACAAGGTAAAGGGGCCCCATTTCCCCAAGTTCTTCAAGTCAATGTGGTGCTCAGCATGTGATCCTGCAAATTAAAATTGGATGAAGAAAAGTGAAAATGTGCTGGTTTGGCTCAGCAAAATGGTTTTGGCCCAGCATATTTGTACAGTTTGTTGAGGCCAGTAAGAGGCACAGCAAAACCTAACACCTGCTAGAGAAGAGTGTAATAAATATGATAATGACTGCTGCCCCCTGTTTCTGATTGGCCAATCATAATGATCGGTCCAAGTGGTTTGCGATTAGCAGTCTGCCACCTATTTGCAGTCCCAGTTTTAATTTTATGGGTGGGGAGGGAAATAATGTAAGTAACTAAAACTTGGATGTGAGAAATATTTTTGCAGGGTCACATACTGAGCACTGTTGGAGATGCTCTTAATTCAGCTTTATAATCTCCTTTATATTTGCTTGTGAATTAACAATTTGGCAGTCGTACAATATGCGAAAATCCTGTGTTTTCTTACTGGCATTGATTATGAGAGAAGATAAGAGTTCTTGACATATATCTGTGTTGTTCTTTCGCAGGTCCTCCAGGAACTGGCAAGGTTGGTCACAATTCTCCCCCTACACACTGATATGAAATTATGCTTGTGTTTCCAAGTAGTTTGTTGATTGAATGTGTGACAGAAAAGTGAGAGAATTTAGTGATCCAAATGGGCAAAGTTGGTAATCCTGTGACTGCTTTCTGAGAGGTGTTTTGGCACAAGTTTGTTGTGTACTTAAATATCAGGTAGTTGATTGTGTCCCTCTCATTCTGACATTTTTTTTGTTCTGTGGTTTCCAACTGTGGTTCCAGACCTCTGCAATTGTCGGTGAGTATTGAAACCCTTGCTTTGGTTTTTTTTTCTCTGGAATTCATGCAATGTGGATTTTGATTTGGATGTTGTCTTCACAGTAGATATTGCAGATCTACTTCAAAAGCTTGACCCAATTTCATGCTTTGTGTATCTTTATCGGTCATAAGTTGCCAACTTCTGTCTTGTTTGTAGATTTTGAGTGCAATCTGATGCTACCAGGTCCACACTGAAGAACCTTACAAATTCTTGCACTTCCCACAAACACTGACCATTTTTTTGTTTTGTTTATTCAACACAGGAATGATATCATCCCTGCTGATTGAAGAAGCTGGGTATGACTCCTCTGCTTTTTTACATGTTTTAGTGCCTTTTTTGTATCTGACAATCAGCCAAAAGCTGCATGGACATCAGTGTTTGTTTCAGGAATTTTGTGACAGAGCCAAAGTGGCAATCATCCATAAAAAGATACAGCAAATGTGGTGATCTTCCGTAGGTAGATTCAGCCAAATCTGGCTACAAACCAGTAGAAAGTACAAAAAATTAATGAATCCTTTCATATTTCTGGCTAATTGCCAGAACCTCCAGAAGATTTCTGCCCCCTCTGTAAAATCCCAGGGCAAAATGTAGGCTTTTTAATTTTTTTTTCTCTGATGATTTTCTTTAACAAAAAAGGAGGATCTAAAATAAAATATGAGATGTAATTACAGAAATAAATCTACATTTAATACCCACCCATGATTTACACTAGTTTATAGACTGTAGATTTATTTCTGTAATCCATTGAATTTATGTGTTTTTTTGGTGATTTGATGATTTCAACAATAACAGAGCCAAGTATGCATGGACCCAATTTGAGCTTTTCATGTTTTTGGGTGCTCCTTCAGATGCTGCATCAATGACAAAAGATAGAAAATTCGAAGAAGGTTCAGGACACAATTGTGTTCCACAATGACTTGGATGTAATGATTTTTTGTACTGAATTTGGGTGCAGGGTACGAGTGTTAGTTTGTGCTCCATCAAATGCAGCTTTGGATGAATTGGTGGCACGGTTGATGCACCGGATGCTTGACAAAGCTGGTGACTTCTATACCCCAGTAGCTGGATCGTTGGTGCGGTTTGGGTCTAAGAAGTTGATGCATCCAGATGTGCAGTCCGTCAGCTTGGATCAGCTCTCTGCCCGCCTATCTACTACGAGTGCTGAGCATTCCAGATCCTGGGTTGATATATTGGAGGGTGCATCCATTGTTTGCGCCACTCTTTCCGGATGTGGTCAGAGCATTTTTGATGAACTCTCTCGACCTTTTGATGTTGTCATTATTGGTATGTCAGTAGAACACTAACTGCCTTTCCGAATGTCAGATCTTTGCTAGACAGACATGTGAAATTCATCTATCGAGATCTAATACAGACTTGCAAATTCTAGCAACATCTAGCCACATGTACTGAGATTGTTTGGCTAGATTGTTCTATCATGGTGTTCCTTTATGCTTCTGGATTTATCTGGGTTTTGATGGGTTTTGGGGTTATATCTGCTTTGGGGTGACTTGTGAGCTGATTACAGATGAAGCAGTTCAGGTGAGATGATCCTGACCTTTTGCAGCTATTCCTTTGTTTTGCTATGTTTTACAATTATGGACCTTAGAAATGAGTGAAAAGCAACTGCTCTTGTCATTTACTGCTGGCTCCAGTGCTTCCAAAACACCCAAGAGTGTTTTTTGTTAGAATCTGTAAAATGGATTGCATTATGACTTTAGAGATGTAGAAATTGTGGAAACACATGGGTCAAAATATTAAATCTTGCATTTTTCCATACAATTTCAGTTTTCTTAGATCCTCCTATGGTTGGGCTGACAATGTTGTATGTAAACCAGGCAGTAGAGGCAGAAGTATTAATAGCACTAAAGAGGGTCAAGGGACGATGTGTACTTGTTGGGGATCCCTGCCAATTGCCAGCTACTGTATTTCAGAGACCAGGTTTGTGACAATCTAAAACAGAGCCTGTTTTTTTTTTCCCTTCTTTCCACCTTGATTCACCTGTCAGGCTAGAGACAAATGTCTAGATCTCCTCAAAGATAAAGGTTCAGCTTTGCTATAGGAGAGCACTGGTAGGGGTCTGAGTAGTAAGCAAGCTCTATCCGGTTAATGGTTTGACACTGTGTGTACACAGCTACTGCATTCCTGCGGAGTTTGTTCGAGCGTCTACAGGAGGCTGGAGTTCCTGTTCATTTCCTAAGAACACAGTACCGAATGCACCCAGAGATTTCCCAATACCCATCACAACGATTCTATAATGCAGCTCTGAAGAACTCATTGCAGACACGTAAATTGCAGTCAATATTCAACGAGGAGGAGAAAGTTGTGATAAATGGGTCAACTTTGAATCTTGGTCATTATTGTTTTGTAGATGTGGGCTGGGGAATAGAACAAGAAGAAGCAGTGGGTCACTCTCGATCCAATTACGAAGAAGCTCAAGTGGTGTGCAGTGTAATTGAGGGAGTGACGAAAGCACTCAAAGTTGGATGCAAGCCGAACATGGGTGTCATTACACCGTACATTGCTCAGCGAGGGCTGATTGAACGCCAACTTGAGGAACGTGGGATTGATGGCATAATGTGTGAGGTTAACACAGTCGACGGATTTCAAGGAAGGGAGAAGGATGTTATTTTGCTGTCTTGTGTGCGTGCGATGGCCAATCGAGGATTGGGTTTTGTTTCAGATGAGCGTCGTATGAATGTGGCATTGACGAGGGCCAGATTTGCTCTCATTATTGTTGGTCATGCTGAAACTCTTCGGCAATGGAGCCCTGTTTGGGGCACATTAATTGATGATGCTCACAACCGTGGATGCTACCAGATTCTCACAAAGGGTAACAGAAGAAAAAAGTCATTTATAAGGCAAGCACTGACTAGCAATTTTTTTACACCTTTGAATGCTGTTTTGAAACTGCTACAAGATCTCTTTGTACATTCATAAATAAGAAGAGGAATCTACTTATGCAAGCCCAGGGGTCTATTTGCACTTGTTGTCAGGAAATGGATTAGTGCTGACTGATTGTGGGGCTTTTATGATTGATTTTTTTCCATAGGTTTTTTTTCCAGCAGAGGAAAACCCTTCCTTTTTATGTGGATTGTAACTGGAAGAAACTGACAATATTGCAGGCAGAAAGTGCCAGACTTGATAGAATTTCATAAGGATGGAGGCATGGGATTTGAGGGTGAGGAACCAGTATTGGGAGAAAGATCCAAGCTTGCCAAACCATCACCTACTGGGAGTTCCCTCACACCCAACAAGCCAAAAGTGAAGGATGAGGTTGATGGAGGTGACAGTGGTTTTGAGAAAGAGCAGATGACAAATGGGACTCCAAAGAACAACAAAAAAAAACGTATGAATCAATCAGACAAAGAGACAGACAATGGGCACAAAAAGCAGCGAAAGAGTGAGATTGTAAAGGAACCAAAAGAAAGAACAGATCTTGATGAGGAAATCTCTTTAATCAAAGAGAAAAATGATGTTTCAATCGAGGAGATGCCTGGTCCACCACCTCATCTGGTGCCCAGGCATGATGATTTTGACAGCAAGGATGTGGTGGTGTCCATTTCAAAGACTCCATTAGGTAGGAATCATACTAGATGGGATATGCCAAATGAGGAGACATCAGTGGATGAAGAGCCCATTACAGGTCCAGTTCTGCCTCCAAGAAATAGCAACAGCTGGTAAGCCTGAGAATCCTAGTACCTCTAACAATTCTTTCAGTTTCGTAGATTATCTTAGTCCATGTCTTCTTCCTGGTAAAGTGTACAGCACTTTCTGATACATCCTGGTGAGTTTCTTGAGATGGGTACAGTTTTTATAATTGGAAAAAATGTTCACCTTCAAGCCCTGTCAAATATGGTTCTAGTTTCTTCCACAATCTGATCTGGAGATAAGTGTATTCTTAGTGACAGGGAGGAGATGTCATGTCATTGACTTCGCAATTGAAGCAATGCATTGTTGAAATGTCTGCTTATGGCAGGAGGAGGAATCTACATTTGCCGCAGAATGAGCATGCTTCAGCAGCAGGCAGGAGTTGGGACCCAAAGACAACTCCTGTGAGATCTGATTCAGTGGAGGTTGGCATCTGGAGACCAGAAGCATCTGGTGAAAAACAGATTTGCATGACCAATTCTGCAGCCTGCCAAAAGGATTACACAAACTGTAAGGACTCTAAAGGTGTTAGAGATGCTCCAAACACAATAGCACATGTACTGGGAGAGTCGTTTGCAAAAGATGCTGCTCAACTGAAAGTTGGGGAGAGTTGTGCAAGAAATCCTCCTCATTTGGATTATAACACGAACACAAAAGTCATGGAGGACAAGTATCATGTTCCAAAATCATGGGAACATGAACAGATTTATGTTCCAAGATATTCATCAGGTCCAGGCCCTTCTCAGGTAAATCTTATGGTTCAAACTCATGGGCTTTGTGTATCCAATATCAGACAGCCAATTTTGTTCTTGTTTTAGCTTCATGTAGTTTAAAACACCATGAAAAGAGTTTTGAGAATTTCCACACAACCCTCAAAGATGGAAGTGTCCCAAATCTTTTTTTTTCTTCTATTTTTGTTGTGTGCAGGGAATTCGTGAGCCAAAATTGAGCTATTGGCACAAACCAAGGGGAAGAATTGCAAATCAACTGCCATGGAAAAGACGCCATAGTGACTATAGCAGAGGCCACCACCCTGGTGGAAAATGGCAACCTCCCACCAACAAGGGATGGTGAGGGACTCCTTGGCAATTGAATACATAAATCAGGAGGAGGTCTTTTTTTTTAAAGAAGCTACAGGAGGCATCCATGTCATTATTATTCCTTGACATTTTTTGTTGCGCAGAGGATTTTTGGTGATGGCAGAGAGTGATGAAAACAGTACACATGAAGCATCTGCTTCAAACTGGAATCTGATGGCAATATGTCACTCATTTTTGTCTTAGTTGTTCTGAGCTTTGCAGAAATGGCACCATGTGCACCCAAAACACATGTAGTGTGTTTTCTGATTTTGTTACATAGTTGATCTGATGTTCTTTTCGTTGATGTGTGCATAACAACTGCATACCAACAACAAGAATTAATGTTTTCTTTTCATTTATCTGCAAGCCTGGTGTGCATTTTTGCACTGCAACAGAAGGCACTGCTTTGCACATCCTGGAAAATGATAGCATATGCCCTCCTTGTTTAAACAAGAAAAAAAAGTACTGCAAAAAGACAGAACACACATGTTGTTGTGTACATGAATTTCAGTGACTGAGATCAAAACTCTTTTGTGTTACAAATTCTACTACGTTACTCTGGGTTCTTTCGTTTATTATTTAAGCTTGTGCAATGTTATGTGTGCACACCAGGTCTCGCCTCTCAAAACTAGTGACACATTTACGATCTATGGCTGAAATAGTGCTATTAAGGGGTGTGTCACACTTTGGCCTTGCCATTTACATGAAAAAAAGTTATCTTCTTAAGGCAAAAGAAGAATTATGAAAACTACAAATATTTCACCATGCAAACATAACAATCTTCTTCAAAAAATACTCTAAATGAAACCAAAGTCCTTCAATATATTTTAACTCTATAATAACTAATCTCAAGTTCAACACAAGCCATAATATCATCTTTCAAAAATCCTCATATAAAAATAAATAGACCTATTATTATTATTATTACCTAGTAGGAGCCAAAATCCCCTAAGCTACAATACTCTATATTGAATCTAAACATAATATCCTTAAGGGCCTTGGTAGTAGGCAAGGCCAACAAAGAGATTTACTTCTAAATTCCACACAATGAAAAACAATTTATGGCACCAATTCAAATAATCTCATCAAACACCCAAGTTCTTTTTTCTTTACAACATTCTAACAACCTCATTCATTAGTCATACAAGCTTTCTTTTTCTCTTTTTTTTTCTTTTTTTTGTTTTCTACCCCTTAGGCATAACTCTTTCAAAAGGAGGTGAAGGTACCAACATGGGTGCAATGGGTTCACCCTAGTGGTCTTCTACAAACCCTGGTATATTCTTGTATATTTGTGCATATTTTTGGCCATGCCTACAAAGGCAAGGATACTATTGTGTCTAGATTCATTATAGAGTATAGTAGCTTAAGGGGAATTTTCTTCAATTGTTCTTATCTTAATGATTACCAATGGCATATCCTTTGATGATAGACCTTCTCCTACTTCATTGGAACAAGATATGGTGAAAGAGAATTTTTTTTTGATAAAACACTAATTTAATTTAATTTTTTGTATAAGTTATTGATTAATCATATGATCATGTTGTGCAATATGAGATTTCCAACTAATGCTCTATCTACTAAGGCCTTAAGACAATTAAAATTAGATTATAATTTGTGATGGGTTATATTATCACTTTGATTATGATTGAGTGTACACATGATCCTAAATTTGAAGGCTCAATGGCATCATCCAACATCATTAACATGTAGACCATAGTTAAATGTCTTTATCAACTCAAGGATATAATATTTATTGCTTAAGTTTTGACATTTGTGTCAACAAGCTCCTTTGGTATGTAGTGCAACAATTCATCCTATTGAGATTTGAAGGTGATTTTTCATGCACACAAAAAACACTCTTTGTGTTTTCTTTCTTTCTTTTCACCCTCTTGATTTTTTTGCAAAATTTCCTCTAATGCAACAAGCGCAAAACTTTTTTCATGCAAAATAGGCTTGTGGTCAACCTTTTTGCTAGTTTCCTAGGGTCTTCTTTGAAGACAAAAATTCTTGCAATTCAAAAATTGGAAAACAAAATGCAAATATTTCCTAAATGGTTGTTTGATACAACAAATTTGGTGTACTTGATTTTGGATGGAATAATAGGCAAGGAGTGGTAAATGAAACCCATGGTGTTATCATCCCTTATGATCGTTTGATGAATTTCGTGGCAAGCGAACTATCTAGACCAAAATTCCCATGTGAATTTATGAAAGACACAATGAGAAATAACAAGTTTGGATGCGTGAAAGTTCCAAGAGCTAAGAATGATAATATTGTCCTTAAGTACCATTGGCTCCTTCACCAATGACATGTTCCACCATTGTTATGTCCCATCTCCAAAGTATTGTCATAACATAATTTTTTATAAAGAGTGACACCCATGCAGATTCCATCATTCATTTGGTCCATTAAACAACATTCATACAATACAAGATGACTTGAAACTTCTCTTACAATTCACCATAAATAAACAAAAGGAGAAAAGTTGTTGAACCTTTAATTCTTCTTCCACAAACATCCATTTGAAGAAAAAAAAGCGACCAACTTCAATGTAAGTCAAGACATGAAAATGGGATGTTTGTGCTTCTTCAATGCAAAATGGCCATACATGAACAACAATATGTGTGTCATAAAATATCACAACAATGTTGTGAGATATGCATGGCATGGAATTGCAATGGAACTTTCGACATTCATTGAATACTAGGTTATTGGCAAGGACAAAACACTATATAATGTTGTAGCAAATGACATGCCTCTTTCTTGCATAAGTAATGCAATAACACGAGGCACATGTGTGGGAAAATGGCATTGAGGAATTGGAAACCAAGAAGGGACACCTTTATACTTATAGTCAATGTGCATAATCTATATAATAAGTGACTTAAAAACTATGGTAGAAACACAAAAAAGATCCCATGAGTGTCCATATGTGGGTAAATGAAAATGAAAAAATTGTATTTTACTACAATGAATATGGAGTATTGGACTTGAATTCCATTCTTAACAAAGATGTGCCATTTACAACTTGAATTCAAATGGAATGGCAAATGCAAATGATGATCATAAATGCGAATAGGAAAAAATTTCATGTGAAGTGAAGTGGCTTTTGAAACAAATGAACAAAAGGTGATGAAATCAATTACAAAATGTTATGTTTAAATAATGTCCTATGTGCTTCACATTGTGTTATAAAATTACTCAATTAATGTCCTATTTGCATTACATTGTCTTGCAAAACTACTCATACAATGTCCTACTTGCATGACAATGTCCTACGTGCATGGCAATGTCTTGCATACTTGGTCAAAGAATGTTTTACTTTGTATGATAAAGTCCTACTACACATTTCTTTTTGTGACATTCTAACCTACAATAAGGTTTGCATTGTGTAGTATCCTTTGTACACCCTCATGATCTTTGATGAATTGCAAAATGGGATCCCAATAGCATTCCTCATTACATGTCATGGCAAGGAGGAAGACACTACACCATGGTTGTGAAAGCTTAATCAAAGGCTATTTGAACAAGCATTCGATTGGTACCCAAATGTGATTATTTTTGACAATGCACAAGTAGAGCCAATGCAATTAGGTCTTACATTAATATAAGTACTTCTTGGTTTTGTCCTAATTTATGTCCCATCAACCTCATTCCCTTCATTACCACTCTCAAACAACAAAAATGTACAAACACTTGCAAGAACTCTGGCACAAAGAGTGAACTAGAACATGAAACAGGCAGAAAATGTCTTTCAATATGGAAACAATTTCCACATGAGAATCATTCTATATTCAACGACAACCCCAAGATAATATCACCTGAGTGTTCTACAACGTCAACTATGTTTTAGATTAGTTGAGTTTTCTCAACCAACTATGCACCCAGTGACACTTTCTTCACATCAAATTTACTGCAACATTAGGAATCATAATCATGCACACCCTCTTCCAACCCCTCGAAGGTTCATGTCATCGGAGGTAATTTGTTTAATGGTACTCCAACAACATGAGGTGCAGATAGGAACAAAAGTGTTAAGTATAAAAATCACTGTACCCAAAATAACAAACTCTCCATATGGGGTGCACTTCTAAGAAACCTTATGTGAAGGCTAAAGGACAAGCACTCTAATGGATACACTTATTGTGGAAAGTGGGCTATTTCAGAAAACTCATCGGTGGATTCCAAAACTACCTCTGTGAAGTGGCAAGCAGGACTGCAGCAGCATAGGAACCTGATCAAGCACACTCTTCCAAAGATTGCATTTCCTTGTAAAATTGCTAATCATCTGTTGTGTACAACAAAAATGACAATGAAAGATCAGTTCATATACAGAATTAAAAAGTGACTTCTATTGTTTATAAAAACCATGTGCGGTTTTGTATGCTAATTTGGTTCAGTTCAACAGCATATTATCCTTATGGAGGGCTGGGTTTTGGACATCGTAGACATGAACGTTTGAATCAACATCAGAGAAACAATATATGCATGCATATTAATTTTCTAGCATGCACAACCTGGTACTACATTTCAAAGTCAAGTTGTCCAGATTCAATTCGAAACAGAGTATGTTTTTCAAAGGACATACCCAAATCTCGATTTTGTCCCTGAAGTAGGAAATGCTCTTACATGTGTGATTGTCTTGTGGAGAGAACTCTGCAGGCGTCAACAATGGCATGCCAACTTCCAAGTGCAAAAATTTTGTCCATCTATATCCCAGTATACACACTGATTTTAGTAATCAACCAATGCTGTCAAAAGTACCAACATCGAGAACCCATTATGGAAAATCTAGTAGAACCACCTAAAGGCCCCCTCTCTTATGCAACATATTCCCTATCCCATTTAAATTCAAATCCAATTCAAGCCTCAAATCTGACAACTTACTTCATATGCTGCAGCAAGGGCAACAACTGAGTGACTGTAACTCAAAAATTTGAGAGAGCTTGAGTCCCATAGCTGATTCCACTTTCTTCATAAAAACTCCCAATCTGAATACACACCAGGTCCACCAGCATACACTGCCCACAAAAAGAGGTTTCTCAAAAGATGAATGTACCATAACTTAGTCAATTCATCCAAGTACAGGAGTATGCTAGTGCACACTTACTATAGGTCTGATGGGAGAATGATTATCTCCTCCAAATACATGGTTAGCACATACTTCAACATTCCTGTGACCTCTGATGGTGCGGAACCAAGACAGGCATGACAATATACTTCATAATCCCCATGCATTGATAGACATGAGATGCCCATCTGGACCTATGGCTCAATCCACCACAAATTGCTTGAATGCCTGTGGACAAGGGACTAACTCGCAAAAAGACCTCAATTGTCTGAGTGCCTTATCCTGTAATGCAAATATACACCATGCATTTTGACACAGCAGACATCACTGACCACCCAACCAAGCCTATTCAACAAAGAAAATAAACAGTTTAAAATTCCAAATGTAATCTGTCTCACAACAGGCAGGCAAATTCGTGGAAGCAGGAAAAATGATTTAGGGTCTAAACAATACTTATCCAAAGGAACCACCAGCCCTGACAGTTTGATCACTTGGGTGAAGCCTGTTAGATACCAGAATTCAGGCTGGTCTCTAATTGCAACTGCAGTCCTACAAAGCTCGTTTGCTCCAACTGCAATTGCTACACTACAAAGATTGGAAGCACAAAACTAAGATTAGGCTTTGAGCCTGAATGTTGTTGATCGAATGATGTCATCATCTGCATTCAACTTCTTCTGCAAGGCAAGCTGACTCTCAGGTTTTATCACATAGGTGAATAGCAGGTAAATGCCATCCAAGTATCTGCTGGAAACACCTCCCATGTTCCTTGTCTTTATGTTGTATGCAAGAGGCTGCATCCCTCTGTTGAACATCTCCACATCCAATCCTCCACCAGAGATTATTGCCTGCCATACAAATTACCATAGTCAGCTGAACGTGGGTCCTGAGATCACATCCATGCAGCATTTCCAGTGATCAAGTATCATGCAAATGCAGTTACTTGATCTTCTAGCAAGAGTAGTTTAAACTGTCATAAGCTACCCACATTTCTTGTTATTGTCTGGTTTATCAAGAGAGCCCCCTATAGTTAGGTTTGCAACTGTAGAGAGCGTCTGGCGCAGCCTAGGGATGAATCAAACACAAAATATGAGTCACGAAACTGCTTTTGCTGTTGGATTGATGCTTGATGCGACCAATAATCAATGCAAACTGGAAATGGATTTGTATTTCAGGGAGTGACATTTGGCCAAGCTTATGTCAACATCACCCATCATTAGCATGGTGATGGTGATGCTGTATCAAACCAAGAGGGGGAGGAATATGGACATGCAATTTACATCCCTGCCAGTGGGAAATATGTGTTTGTCATTTCTCTGCAAATTTGAAGGGATACTTGATCATGAGACAGTTTGTACCCTTGGTTTTCAGAGGAATGAAACTGGGGAGAATTGGTAAAAAAAACAGTTCCAACAAGGAACAAATATGTGACCATTTTCTTGGTGAAGGCTCAAGACCTTTTCTTTGTCTAGAAATCACACACATGATAAAATAGCTCACAGGCAGGGAAGACTTCTGGTGTGCGTGGCAAGTGCAGATGTTCTTAAAGCACAAAGCACAACCAAAATTCTTTGTTGTGGTTGTGACGACAATGAAGAGAAATTGCACTGAAACCCTCTACTGAGCAATGGATAACTGGATTCAATCCATTGAGCTCGAACAAAGTGTGTGCGCCGTACTGTGATGGTAATTTACGTCCAGGAACGATGCAACTAGCTTTTTCTGCACATAGAGCTATGTGCCGCATGTTCCAAGTAGAGTAAAAGTTGGAGAAGAACAACAGCAACAACAACATACCTCCTCATAGCGTTGCGTCAGCGCAAGCCGCTGATCCTCTGTCAAGTCAGGGCGCAAAACAGCCATTGTTTCATATCGCTGCAACCCGGGAGGATACTGTCGAATCTCCCGTTGTCCTATTCCAAGATCATCGCCAACTCCCTCCTCGTCCTCCTCCATACCTGTCCACGAGTCCTGAATGGCCACTGCTCTAGCAGATCCCAAAGCCGCCGCCGACGCCGTCGTCACCTCCTTCCTCGCCTGCTGCTGCTGCTTCCCAGCATTGCACGCCACTCTCAACAATGGAAGCGCTCCAAAGACAGGAGATGATGATGCGGGAGAAGCTGTGCGCTCTAGGCTACTACTCCCAGCTAAACCGCCACTCAATCCCACACATCCTTGAACCATCGCCATTCTTGGCAGAGCAACCGCCGCCGAAGCTGCGACAGCCGCAAACCCCATATCTCAAACTCTCCCCTCCTCACCCCTCCCCTCCCCACCCTTGCCTTCTCTTCCCTTCCCTTCCACACGCCAAAAACTCCAACCACCTGACAAAAACTCCAATCCCGTCAAGTGATTTCGTCAAATGATTCAATTACAAAAGCTTCATCTCTGTATTTTTTCTGCAAAGTGGGAAGAAAAAAAACAGAAGCCACAGAAGAGAAGCGACGCAAGAAGACACAAGCGGCAGCAGCGCCGCGCAACCTCGCAAGGGGGGGTGGGGGGCGGAAAGCGTCGAAGGAAGAAAGGATAATGCTTGCCACCTTATTATCCGAACCTAATAAGGTTCCCCAAGTGATAAGTTCATCATTGATATGGGGCTAAAAAGGAGGAAAGGACTAATACTTGTCACCTTATTACTCAACCTAATAAGTTTCACCAAGAGATCAGGCCAATAGTGTTGAAGTGGAGGAAAATAAGGAAGCAAGGCTAATTTAATGCTTGCCACCTTATTTCCCAAACCTAATAAGGTTCCCCAAGAGATAACTTCTTTGTTGATGTGAGGGAAAAATACGAAGTAAGGACTAATACTTTGCCACCTTATTACTCAACCTAATAAGTTTCACCTAGAGATCAGACCACTAGGTACCTACTTTTGAAGTGGAGGAAAATAAGGAAGGAAGGCTAAATGCTTGCCACCTTATTTCCCAAACCTAATAAGTTTCCCCAAGAGATAAGTTCATTGTTTTGGGGGGGGGGGTGGAAAATAGGAAGTAAGGACTAATATTTGCCACCTTATTACTCAACCTAATAAGTTTCACCTAGAGATCATGCCACTAGGTAGTGTTGAAGTGGAGGAAAATGAGGAAGGAAGGCTAATGCTTGCCACCTTATTTCCCAAACCTAATAAGGTTCCCCAAGAGATAAGTTCATTGTTGATGTGAAGAAAAATTGCCAATAAGGACTCATACTTGCCACCTTATTGGTTGACCTAATAAGTTTCAGCAAGAGATTGGGCCAATAGTGCTGAAATGGAGGAAAACAAGCAGCTTATTGCATAATGGCTCTGCCCAATGTTGAATGACCATGATCAATATTTTATTCCAAAGACCAACTCCGTAGGAAGGAAAATAAAAAAAAATTAAGAGTTTTTTTTTAAAATTTCTGAAATTAAATATTCAAAATTAATTAATTGTTTAGGAGGCATGTTCCAAACTTGCCAAGGTACTATAGTATATGGAATGTTTGGAATTTAAAATTTTGAAAGTTGAAATGTTTGAATTCCGATGTGTGAATACTAAAAGCTGAAAATTGAAATTTGTGTGTGAAATGTTTGCAATCTGAAATTTTGAGAATTAAAATGTTTGAATTGGGATGTGCGAATATTTAAAGCTGAAAATTGAAAATTAAAATTTGAAATTTTTATGTGAAGTGTCTGGAATTTGAAAATTTGAAAAGTGAAATGTCTAAATTTGGATGTGTGACTATTGAAAGTTGAAAATTGAAAATTGAAAATTGAAATTTCTTTGTGAAATGTCTAGAAGGAATCTGAAAATTTGAAATTTGAATTGTCTAGATACTAAAAACTGAAAACTAAAATGTCTGAATATTGAAAATCAAAATTGAAATGTTTAAATACTAAAAACTAAAAACTAAAATGTCTGAATACTAAAAACTATAATGTCTAAATACTCAAAACTTGCAAAAACACAAGAATGCTCAAGAAGTCCATCAAATTTAGGCAAGCAAAACTATTGATTTTCAACCAATTGTAGTATAGTTATGTTTTGGCACTATTAATATAGAGGTATTCATATGAATATTATGCTTATAATAAAACAAATTTAGCTCCACCTTAAGGGCTAAAAAGACAACAACGTAATTCACATAAAGTGTTGAAGATAGGGTCTAGATGCTAACACTTGCCCAAAATAATCTAAGACTTCACCCACTTGGTATGCATCCACACTCAACAAAGCTTAATTCAATAGGATTTCAATAGCCCCAATCTAATAACATTTCAAAAGAATCATGGGTTAGGAAATTCTAGTGGCATCCTGCATCCTGGATCCAAAATAGAATAGGTATGTAAGACTAAACATCTAAGTATGATAGAAAATTGGCTTTGGTTGCAACTATCAATTTGTCCTACTGTAGATGCATGTTGCCTACTACCTATCATGTGACGTGTTTGCCTCACAACTTGGTGCATCAACATGGTAAATGCAAAATTATGGTACAACACCGATGATGCCTCGAAGCATTAAACAAACCCTTCAAAGGATGAGATATTTGCAAATAACAAAACACAAAACCTAGGGTAAATATCAAAGTGCTGGAGCCCACACCTCTTGCTCCATTAATCAAGGGCGCACACTTCGAAAAAATCTGTTTATCTTCCAAATGTTGTGAATGCCATATTCTAAATAGTGGGGAGTGTTTATTTCTTTTTTCAACAATGAAACTCTTCATCATCATGGATTCTCTACCATAGCATATAAAGGTTTATGGAAGCCACTAGAATCTCATTAGATCTTTGTGTCCAATGTCTATTAAGACTCCAAATACTTGCATAACTTTGAGGGAGCAAAAAAAGTTTAACTTCTAAGGATGGAAAAATTATGAAAGAGTAATTAAAATAGGTTAGGTTCTCACAATTCAGTCCAACATCAGGGTAAGTGAGGAGGGCAGGTTTGTTTGGATCACCACACACGACCATTAAGATTGCCCTTGAGGCAATAGGGACATAGTACTTTTATTTGGAGGAAAACCAACAAAACAAACTAGTACATCTACATCATTAACTGGACATCTTTGTGGTAGAGTGCAAGATTCAATGTTCATGTGACTTGTTCCTTTTGTTATACAATTGCACGCAACGTGTAATTCTACCATGGTTCAAAGAGAGCAATAAGGGAGCATGCATGCCATTCAAACCTTGTGCACTGAAGATGACTGATTTTTTACCTTTTGTATTCGAAAAGACACAGAAAGAAAGAGAGAGGTGCAACCTTCAACCTTATTAATGGCAATAGGAAGTGAGGAAGACATAACAAACTATATATTGCAATGAAGGATGTGCAGTCAAGAAATTTTTTTCTAGGGATTAACCCTATTATCACAATGACGTGCATGCTAGTAGACATCACATCTACTCCTACACACCATTCATTATGTCCGATGGCCTCCTCACATTGTGTAGTGGTGAATACCTACAATAATAAAAACTAGGAAAATATTCTTAGTTTGCCAACTAAAACCACATGATTCGGTGGTGACTTTTCACCCTAGTAGAACTTCCACATTTCCAAATAGGTGGTGGTCATCTTCCTACTACCATAATGGCAACAATGCAATTATCGAACACCTTCACCAAGGTCTGAACCCCAAGTATACCCAAATGGTTTTGAGTTACCACCCAATTTTCCAAAATATCTATATGTTGGCTAGTCTTGTTGTACATGATCAGAAAAAATGATCAAGAAGGCACAAACATTCACTTGATAAGCCATTCAAATTCCTCTTCTTTATCAAAACAACCATAATTTATAATCCATGCATGCCATGCAGGCATGATTCCCCATGATGGGGTCAAGTGCCATGCTTCAAAATTGCAAGACTAGCATTCCATTTGGAAGAAGAGTAACACAACCTAAGTGGTCAACTATGGGGAGTGAATATTAATGAGATGTTTAGATCTCAAAATTAACCAAAACATTGAAAATTGTCTCAAGTGATGATTGTTTTCCCCAAACCCAAAAACCCTAAATCCCTAAACCCTAAATCCATCCCTTTATGTTTCATTCCAGTGGGTGTGAGAAAATCATGAAGAAAATGTTGGTTGTTGGTTCACCAATTATGAATTTGTGGAATCACAACATATCCATCACACCTACATGGGCCAAAGCACAATCAGAAAATTATAATCTATGCACAATAAATGATTCGCTCCGAGTAAGCTCATTGAAAACAAGGAGGCACAAATTTTATTGCACTGTTTAAAATGAAAATATGTGAAGTAGAAAGGAGTAGACATATCAGAATTACAAAAAAAATTGATTAATGCAAGTAGCTACAAGTAAACCTCCATTACTACCACCTTCAATGTAGAGTATGTTGGATTGTGTGTAGCCCTCCTTTATCAAGTACTTTACATATGACACAAAGTCATCAAAACAATTCTACTTTTAAAAAGAAAAGCCAAATTTGTGCCACTTTTCTCCATATTCTTTCCCACTTCTAATGTTTGTTATTGCCATAATTGCCCCATAATGTCGAACGAGAACTAAGCTAGACACATTGAAATTGGGAGTAAGGCTAATGTTAAATCCCCCATAATCGTAAAACAATGTTGGGTGGTTTCCATCTGGAACAAGACCTTTATGTGTCACTATGAACATTGGGATCTTAGTGCCATCATTACTAGGTACAAACATTTGCCAAGTTTCAAATGTAGTACGATAAAAAATGTCTCCACCAATTTCCCTTAAGAACTTGACCTTCGGTTCTTCATTGGTAACCTTCAAATCATAATGATACATAGTTTTAGGAGTTAAAAAAGTTAATGACGTTGAAAAAAAAATTGATTCCTTTCATTTTGTTGATATATTGATCATTGTACCAATCTCCAAGGGGATCCAATGCTACAAAATGTTAATCTCCAAATCATGTATCTAAAGCAAATGTTTGACATCATTAATGTAGCACAACAATAGTTATTGTCTGTTTATGCAACAAACTTTTTATAGCACATCAATATTCGATTCAGGTATCACATCTATCAAGTTTCTTGGAACATTCAAATCAATTTGAGCAAGTTTATATCTAGGTGCATCCTTGTTGGTGAAAAAGGTGAAGATGGGTCCATCATTTGCTACCAACTAAGACTGGGCTTCGAAATTGTCGACTAGCTTCTGAAAGGGAATTACTTCCCTTGTTGTATCCTCAAAGACCTTCTAGAAGTGTTGTGGTGAGATCACAATAACAAAGTTTGTTGACATGGTCACACCTAACTCCAATTGACAAAACTAGATACTACTAACCATACAACAAACCATCCACATTAAGATAGTGGAATGACAAGATGGAGATCCTAAACCTATTGCCTTATGTAGCACATATAAAAAGAAGTAAAGAGAAAATATGTTCAAACACATTAGAACACATTAAAAGAGCTTGTTCAATTGCTTTAAAAGGAGTATGAACAAGTAACACTTTAATGTGCAACTTGGCCATCATTAGTATTTTTTGCAGAGAACAACCATTCTAGGTGCTCCAAATCCTTCTAACAAAATATATCTTCTAATTGGTTAGTGCCTAGATGATGGTAGTAAATCTCATGGTAGAATTGATATTTGTTTCAGTTCCAACATCGGCTCTCTCTACTTTCCTAGCATACATGACAATGTCAAGAAGGAAAACCCCAAACAAAAAGTGAACAAATAAATATCATTCTCTTCTCCCCATTTATTTTGTGGCAATCACAACATGATCCCAAACAAGGTCTTTTATGTTGTGGTTGGAAGAAACACAACAAGAACTCAAATAACCAAATTGCCTTCTCCACCATTCATATGCCACTACTGAACACTACAATCAAGAAATTTGGTTTTGAAGCAAGTGACTAGTACCAACACTTTTGGGAAAAAGAAGATGTTGCAACTATTGTTATCATACAATATATATTTTTAAATTTGGGTTTACAGGTCTATTTGGTTCGATCCTACCAAATCCAGAGTCTTGTTGTTGAGATTTTGTAAGTTATGAAGGTCATTAACATGGTTATTGACAATCACCATTCCAACCAGAGTTGTAATTCCAATAATAGAAAACTTGGTTAAAGAAAAGAATCTTTTAACTTCTGCAATGGTTATCAAAACCTATAACATTCAACTACCTGAAAACCTAATGTACTTAGGGTTACATCCACCCAAACATGGAAAATTACATCCATGTGAAAACTTTCATTTTGTGAACATTTGTCATCTCTGCATGGCCGATGAGTGAGTCAAAATTTTATCCCCAAGTCCAAATGTTGCATAGATGCGTAATCTCTTCACTATGGGCAAAGCCAATAAATGAAAGAAGATTAATGCTTGTCACCTTAATATCCAAACCTAATAAGATTTACCAAGACATGAGGTCATTATTTGCAAGAAAATAGGGAAGTTGGGACTAATGGTTGCCACCTTATTATTCAAGTTGATAAGTTTCACCAAGATGTAAAACCAATAATAATGTTGATTGGGGGGGGGGGGGGGGGGGGGAAAAAAAAAGCAAGAAGGGTGATTGGGAGACCTCTTTTTTTTAAAACCAAAAGTTGAGCAAACAAAAATTCAACATAATCGGCAGAGGAAAAAAAAAAAAAC
>Ga0116231_10006277_pt1 | contig 22801 bp, 25 predicted proteins | sample S1TSphgellanicum_2_FD_89695 | JGI IMG/M metagenome (GOLD analysis project Ga0116231, IMG submission 89695) | Host-associated microbial communities from peat moss isolated from Minnesota, USA - S1T2_Fd - Sphagnum magellanicum MG | ecosystem: Host-associated > Plants > Peat moss > Unclassified...
ATCCTAAATCCAACAACCTTATGTATTTTTAAAACATTTCCATGATTCATTATAAATAGACTTTTAATGCAAGGACAATTGTTGATTTGCTTACTCAACAACCTCTACTATACCATCCACACAACATAAGGACAAACAAGGCTAATAGGACTATTCTCTTTGGCCTTTGATTCATGTTGGGATACCATGCCCTACTTCACAACCTTCAAAGGTTTATAGGGACATTTTTGGGTATGTCAATGTGCTTGATCATGAATATCAATGCTCATAACAACAAGAGGCAATTGAATAATGTTACTAAAATTCCTTTGTGACATAAACACATAAATGCACGATAGCAAAATAGACACACAAATCCAAGAAACCTTAAACAACACCAAAAATTCAACAAGTTTTAAACTAGGAAAATTATCGAGGGCTCCATGCTCATGTTTATTGAATGCATGATCATTGGTTGTTGCATTGGGAGCCTAAAGGCAACGCATCAAATCATTCCTCAATGCATAATAACCACTTAAGTTCTCTATTTCATTTGCATTATCTTTCTACTCAACAAAAATGAAACCCCAACATATGTGAATGTTTTATTCATCAAAAAGTGTTCAAGGGACAAGATTTCTTCATCTTTTATGGTCATATTGTGAATGATCACACAAGCATGAAGGATGTCAATCACAATGCCCCTATCCCATTGTTTACACAAGTTTTGGATTATGCCAAAAAGTGATTACAACATGCCAAATCACCATTCAAGATCTTTTTGAGTTGTTTCTTGTTGAGTTGCAAACTATTTCTTTTTCTTCCTCTTCAACTCATGAAGAGTTTGCACAAATATTGGCTACATTGGATGATACTATTGACTAGCAATTAGTAGTCAAAGTAGTTCATGTAGTGATGTCCATTCACCTCAAAGCTCATGTTATTTCTTACACCTTGTAACCAAAAGGAACTTGTGTAACACATTTATGTCAATGTTTTCACTAGGCATACCAAAAGAGCAATGCCAAATTCAAAGACTTTGATCTCAAATGGCTTTTGAAATTGTGGAACAATTTTTATTTCTATTTGTTTCTTGCCAAGAAACTAGGCAAATTTTTCAACAATTATGCATGTGATCTAAAGAAGTGAACATGCCTAGCTCAACCTTACATGGCATGTATTTACAATTGGTGTTCCAGATTCACTTGTCTCAAGTACACATGCTTAAGCAATTGTCGAATGGCATGGACAATTTTCTTTAAACTCTCCATGGTTTTGCTCTTTCATAAACAATATTCATCTATGGCATTAGTTAAAACTCCATATGCAAACATCTTAATGAAATCCATGCATTTTTGAAGAAGTAGGCCCATCTTGCCAAATGAATCCTTGCCTTGCACAAAACACACATCATGGGTGATAACAAATTTAAGAAACTTCAAGATTAACAAATTGATAATGACGTTGGAACACCTCATCATTGTACACAATTGTGCTTCAACACCTTGTCCATCCTTTTGCACATTGTCTTTTTGGCTTCATTTATTCAATATGTGTTGGATTTGATTTTCAACATCAATGCCAAACATAAACAAGAAGTTATGATAAATGTGATTGTCTCCATCATCAACATAAATATGCTCTAACAAACCTTGATACTAAGCATCCATGATGTTCATTATTGTTTTTCCTACTCCAACTCCCCCAAATAATCCAATTTTTCCCCCACGACAATAAGGAACCAAAAGATCCATTACTTTGATTCATGTCTTAAAAATAGATAATTTAGTATTTAATTATGTAAATGCAGGAGCAGATCTATGAATAGGGAATGTTGTACCAACATCTACATGACCCAAATTATAAACGGTTTCCTCGAGAACATTAAAAATACGTTCGAGAATGTTTCACCAACTGGAACACTTAGAGGAGCTATTGTATCAATAACTCTCATTCCTCTCATTAAACCATACGTAGCATTCATAGTTATGGCTCTAACCTTATTATTTCTTAATAATTGTTATACTTCACACGTAACATTAATTTCTTGACCAGCCATATTTTGGCCCTTTACTATTAAAAATTTATAAATATTTGGCATTTTACCCAAGGAGAAAATTACATTTAATATGGGACCGATAATTTGAGTGATACATCCTACATTCTTGGCAACAAGTGTAGAAATCCCAAAAGCATGAGGTTTTTTTTTTCATAAAAATTGAGAAGTAGTAAAATTATTTGTTGATCATACTAGAAAAAATATTTAGTATTAAGTTGATCGTTTAATCATTCATTGAAACTACCACCTTGGAGTCATATTATATATACGAGTAGATGGATAAACCAAATGATGGGAGGATTTTGAATCAAATGAAAAACAAATCCTATATAATGATATGTATGTGCAGAAAGTGATGCATAAGCATAATTATTTTGATTAATTCAATAATTTTATAATGACTCAATAACTATAACTTCATAACGCGTTTCCAGCTATTCCATCCCCTCTAACTAGACTAATACTAAGTCTTTTAACTCCTTATCAATTAATTTAACATCCAAAAGGTTACATGGTTAATGCTTCAAAGAAAGTGAGAAAAAAAAGGAATGGAAATGGGAGAATGGATTGCATCAAATAGGAGAAATAATATACAATAATATTGTTTTATCATATTTTTAAAGGATAATTCCATCTAACAATAGGCAAGAGTCTATTAACAAACAAGTTTCTTCTTTTATAGAAGACTTCTATAAAAAAATTTATTTGTCGAGCAAACCCCATCCTTGCAAGAATTATTAATTCAGTTGTAGGGAGGACCTACGTCACCACAAACGGAGACTAAAGCAAGTAGTGGATTTAAAACTAGTGTTAAAGATTACAAGTTGACTTATTACACCCCAAAGTATGTTGTCAAATAAATCGACATTTTGGCAGCATTTCGAAGGACTCCTCAACCTAGAGTACCACCTGAGGAAGTAGGAGTTGTAGTAGCTATGGAATCTTCCACTAATACATGGACTACTATTTAGACTAATGGACATACCAATCTTGATCATTATAAGGGTTGATGCTACAATATCAAGCCTGTAGTCGAAGAACAAAATCAATATATCGTTTATGTTGTTTATCCTACAAATTTATTCGAAGAAGGTTCTATTACCAATTTAATTACTTTTATTGTAGGTAATGTTTTTGGATTCAAAGCTTTATGAACTCTATGTCTAGAGGATTTACGGATTTCCCTAACTTATTCTAAAACTTTCCACGGTCCACAAATATGGTCGTCCCCTATTGGGATGTAGTATTAAGCCAAAATTAAATCTATCTGCTAAAAACTATGGCAGAACAATATATGAGTGTCTTCGTGGTGGACTTGATTTTACGAAAAATGATGAAAACGTTAATTCTCAACCTTTCATGCATTGGAGAGATCGCTTCCTATTTGTGGCAAAAGTTATTTATAAATCCCAAGCTAAAACAAGTGAAATCAAGGATCATTACTTGAATGCTATTGCAAGTACATGCGAAGAAATGATGAAGAGAACGACATTTGCTAGAGAGTTAGGAACACCAATCATCATCCATGACTATTTGATAGGTGGTTTCACTGTAAATACTACCTTGGTTCATTATTGCCGAGATAATGGTCTACTTCTTCATATTCATCGCGCAATGCATGCAATTCTTGACCGACAAAAAAATCATGGTATGCACTTCCATGTATTAGTTAAAGCATTACGTTTATCTAGTGGGGATCATATTCACTTTGGTACTGTAGTGGGTAAACTTGAAGGGGAACGTCAAGTAATTCTAGGATTTGTTGATCTACTTCATGATGATTATATTGAAAAAGACCGAAACTGTGGTATATTTCACCCAAGACTAGGTTTCTTTACCAGATGTTTTACTTGTAGCTTTGGGAGGTATTCATGTTTGGCATATGCTTGCTCTAACTGAAATTTTTGGGGATGATTTCGTATTACATTTTGGTGGAGGAATTGTGGGACATCCTTGGGGGAATGCACCTACTGTAGTTGCTAATCAAGTTGCTTTGGAAGCTTGTGTACGAGCTCGTAATGAGGGATGTGATCTTGCTCATCAAGGTAATGATATTATTCATGAAGCTGCTAAGTGGAATCCCGAACTAACCACTGCTTATGAAGTATGGAAAGAAATCAAATTTGAGTTTGACATGATCGATACTGTTTGACATAGCTTGTATTTCATAATTTGTATTTCATTTCAGTGATTTCGTCTGTCTACCCCCCTCCCTCCCCTTGGGGGGGCGGGGGGATGGAGAAAATCACCAAAATGAATGTGTTTTTATATTTCCTAATCATACAGATCGTTGATTTCTTCCAAAATTTGTCAACCCTCGGTACTAAATAATAGAAAAAAAATTGATAGATTTTACATCTAATAGGGTTTTATAGCTTAGTGCATTAGAGCCCATGGTTTCAAACCATGAAGTCAAGGGTTCGAGTCCCTTCTGAACCATTGAAAAAACAATGGAATATATTTTGATATTTTATCTAAGTCCCTTTTATCCTATTCATTTATTTCTAATTGCATTTATTTCTAATAAAGAAGAAGGATCTATTATAAAATCAATGGGAGGAGCTAATCCCAATTCCACAAATGGAATTAAGAATTGAGTTTTATTTAAGTAAAAAAAATTTAAATCTATTTTTTCTTCTTCCTTTTTCTTCATCCTTCGAATATCCAAATTTTATAGTTGATTGCGGAGGAAAATGAAAAAAAAAGAAAAAGGAGGAGAAGTTTATGTCTTTGATGAATTAGTTTGAAAACAAATGCCAATTTGGTGGATTAATTGAAGCCCTCATCGAAAAAGCTACTAAGGGTATATTCATGGTGAGAAAGAAAAAGACAAACATCTTAAAATTGATACTACTAAAGGATTATGGACTCGATGTGATAATTGCGAAAACATGTTTTATGTTAGATTTTTGAAACAAAAAAAATGTATTTGTGAAGAGTGTGGATATCATTTGCAAATGAGTGGTACAAAATGAATCGAACTTTCAATTGATCATGGGACTTGGCATCCTATGGATGAAAATATGATTGCTCGAAATGTTTTCAAATTTTTTGATGAAGATTCGTAAAAAAATCGTATTATTTTTTATCAAAAAAGAACGGGTTTGACTAATGTTATTCAAACGGGTACATGCAAATTAAATGGGACTTGTATTACTCTTGGAGTTATGGATTTCCAATTTATGGGAAATAGTATGGGTTCTGTAGTGGGTGAAAAAAAAATTCATCTTGTTGAATATGTTACCAAAAAATCTATGCCGTTAATAACTCTGTGTTCTTCTAGAAGAGCACGTATGTAGAAAGGAACTTTGAGTTTAATGCAAATGGTTAAAATTTCTTCCGTTTTACATATTCATCAAGCTCATAATAATTTATTATATATAAATATTTTTACATATCCTACAATAAGTGGAGTTACTACTAGTTTTGGTATGTTCAGGGATATCACCATTGCCAAACCCAAAGCATGTATTGCATTTGCAGGTAAGAGAGTGATTGAACAAACATTACATCAAAAAATACCTGGTGGTTTTCAAGTTGTTGAATCTCTATTTGATCATGGTTTACTTGATTTGATTGTTCCACGTAACCTTCTAAAAGGTGTTTTGAATGAAATATTTGAACTTTATGGTTTGGCCCCCCATATCCGTAAGGAATGTAACCATTCCTTTTCCAGATAAAATTTTCCCCATATTTTTTTAATACCTTCATTTTTTCTTTCAATTTCTTAATGAAAATGAAAAAAGTAATTCTAATCAGGTTCTTGGTCATTTTTTCTATATGTTATAATTTCTGCATATTGGAAAAATCTTACATATTAATATGATTCGATACATCATTTAATATAACTCCATGACTACTCATTTATGATAAATGAATAAATAAATAAATAAGGAATTTAAATAATCATAAGAAATGTATATTCACATATTTCCCATAAAGAAGGTATAATCAAGTTCCTCATTTTGTTATATATATACAAATAATATCACTAGAGGTAATTTTTTTATGACAATTTCTTACTTACCTTCCATTTTTGTGCCTTTAATAGGTCTGGTTTTTCCAACAATTACAATGGCTTCTTTCTTTATATATATTGAACAAGACAAAATAGTTTGATATCTAATATATTAAATACAATGGAAATTCTAATGGAATTATCTGAACAATAAAATGATCTAAGTATGGTTTAATCACTGAATTATGAGACAGGAAAAATATATGTATCTTGAATAAAATCCAGAGTTTGAATATATTTTTTCTTTCTAGAGATAAATATATTCAGACTTGATTATATTATCATCCCCCTTCCCTTAATGAATATGACTAGTATCAATGAAAAAACTAATAAGTATTAAGAAGGACGAGGAAATACATATTTATTTCTAATAGATTGATATGGACATTTGTTCCCAAATGAAAAAAAAAACTCCGAATGTTTTGGTTGTTCCATTGTTTAAAATTTAGCAAAATACAAGAGACTTTATTTGTTATGGTTATGAATTACTAATATGAATGGCTTCAAGTAGAACCCATAATAGGATCTCAAAGAATAAGTAATTTTTGTTGGGCGTGCATTATTTTACTAGGTGATTTAGGATTTTTTCTTGTTATTTTGGTCGAGATTTGATACCTTTCTAATCATCCCAACAAATTATTTTTGTCCCTCAAGGAATCATAATGTGCTTTTATGGTATTGCCAGTCTATTCCTCTACTTTTATTTGTGGTGTACAATCTTGTGGAATATAGTTAGTGGCTATAATCAATTTGATAAACGAAATGAGATGGTTCATTTCTTTCGTTGGGGATTCCCTGGAGGAAATCATTGTATTTGTATCCAATTTTTCATGAGGGATATCCAAGCAATATGTATGGAAGTCCAAGAAAACGTTTATCCTTGTTGAATTATTTATATGAAAATAAGGAGTCAACGCGATGTTCCTATAATTTGTATTGGAGAGGATTTAACCCTGAGAAAAACGGAAGAAAAAGTCGCGAAGTTGGCTCACTTTCTGCACGTATCAATTGAGGGACTCTAAACCTTGTTCCAAATCTCATTTCAAAAAAATGGAATATTAAAAAAAAAAATAGATATTTCTTCGTTCAAAATGGAAAGATTTTATTTTTGGGGGATTCAAAACAAAATTTTAAAAATTATTATTTTTATTCTATTGAAGCATGAGTAGCACCTATGAAATCATACTGGCACAATTTTATTTTTGGTTATCAAACATTCCGTATTGTTATTTAAAAAGGGTTTATGAAGCGAGCAAATGGATACGACATATAAAGAAAGATTACATGTCTCATAAAGATATGGTTTCATATCCAAGACGATTTTGGCAAGCCATGTTGCTATATATGAATATGAAATTGAATAATTATATATTCATCATATATTGGAACCTCTTGGAATGTAAAATTAACTTGTACTTGTTGAATCTTCCAAATATTTTTTTATTTATTATAACATAGACATTTCCATTTCTTTTTTCAAAAAAAGCCAAGGTTATTGGTGGATTTATATCTTTCGCTCATTCGAAGCAACAATCTCTCATTTTTTCACAATTTCATTGTCGTGAGGTTTGTAATAACACCTCAAAACTTTTCTCTTTATTTCTTTACAATTATTTAGAAAAAATCATGAAAAAAACTAATAAAAGAGAGATACAAAATAAGTTTGATTATGCAAATATATATATATATAACTTTATTTCATTTCAAATGATTCGATCAAAAAATATTCAAGAAAAAATAGACAAATGAATAAAAAATTAACTTGGATTGAAGCAACCCCAAATGATTTAGATACTTGGAAATAATACCATTCCCTTTCTGCTTCTTCCTCTGAAATGGGGGGAACTTCGGAAAATCCTTCTTATTTTTTTAATTCTAAAAATTTCAAAGGTTTTGTAGTTAGTGCAACAACTTATGAATCTATAGGTCTCGTACCTCGTTCAATAACTCTCACTTTGTCTAGATTTCAAACGAAACTAACAGGTCAATCAAATTCATTAGTACTCCAAGAATTTTGGGTAACTAAATACCAAACATTAACTTTTCTACAATATATGGGATGTTTAATATTACTTCCTTGGGGATTTTCCATTCTTATAAAAGAGTGGTTCTTAGAACCTTGGGTTAAATTATGGTGGAATACCGATCAATTCCATATTTTTATTAATTCTTTCCATGAAGAAATAACATTGAAACATCTTTAGGAAGTAGAGGAATTCATTTGGTTCGATAAAATAATGGTGAATTCCTCGGAGATATTATCACAAGATCTTGATATAGAGATTCATGAAAAACCAATTCAATTGGTAGAAACATACAATGAGCATAGTATTCAGACTATTCTACAACTATTAATAAATACTATCTGCTTTGCTACTTTCAGTGCTTCATTGCTCTTAGGTAAAGAAAGATTCGTTATTTTAAATTCTTGGATTCAAAAATTATTTTATAGCCTGAATGATACAATGAAAGCTTTTTTTCATTCTTTTATTAACTGATTTATGCATCAGATTCCACTCCCCCCATGGTTGGGAAATAGTAATAGGTTCGTTTTAGAACATCTAGGATTTGCTTGTAATAAACATATAATATCTTGTTTTGTTTCAACTTTTCCAATTATTTTAGATACAATTCTCAAATATTGAATTTTTTGTCATTTAAATCGTATATCTCCTTCTATTGTGGCGACTTATCATATAATGAATAAATGAAAAAATAAAATTGGAGTAACAAAGTGGTTTTTTCAACCATTACTTCTTTTATTTGACTTTGGGTACCAATCACTAAGAAGAGTAAAATACTTTTAGTTTCTTACCTTTGTTGTTACTACAATGGGCATAATCATAAATGGGGGGTAGCTACAATAATTGGGATGTTAAAGGCACCTTACTTGTGGAAATTTTTGAAACAATAATCAAACTATGCAAAACAAAAAATTAATCATTGGCTAAAAGAATGGGTGATTTGATCTATTTTGATCTTGATCATAACGAGAATAATAGTTTGGCCGTCCATTTTCAAGGCATATCTTTTTTTTGCACAGCAAGGTTATGAGAATCCTCGAAAAACAACTGGTTGTATTGTATGTGCTAATTGTCATTTGGCCAAAAAATTATAGATATTGAAGTTCCACAGTTTGTGCTTTTGGACACGGTTTTTGAGGCCATTGTTAAAATACCTTATGACACACAAATAAAACAAGTTCTTGCTAATGGTAAAAAAGGAGCCTTAAATATAGGAATGGTTCCTATTTTACCTGAGGGATTTCAATTAGCCCCTCCTAATTGTATTCCTCTTGAAATAAAAGAAAGAATAGGTAATCTTTATTTTTAATCCTATAGTCATGATAAAAAAATATTCTTGTGGTAGGTCCAGTTCTTGGTAAAAAGAATAATGAAATTGTTTTCCTCTCCTTTTGCCAAATCTTTCGACTAATAAAGAAGTTCATTTCTTGAAATATCCAATATATGTGGGTGGTAGAGGAAGAGGGCAAATTTATCCCAATGGGAGTAAGAGTAATGATATTGTCTACATAGTTTCAGTTACATGTAAAGTCAATAAAATTATACGTAAAGAAAAAGGTGGATACGAAATAATTATTGATAATGCATCAAATGGTCGCCAAGTGGTTGATATTATACTTCTAAGACTAGAACTTATTATTTCAGAGGGTGAATCATTTAAGGTAGATCAACCTTTAACTAGTAATCCCAATGTAGGTGGTTTGGTCAAGGAGATGTTGAAATAGTATTTCAAGATCCTTTACGTGTTCAGGGTCTTTTGCTATTTTTTGCATCAGTTATATTGGCACAAATCTCTCTAGTACTTAAGAATAAACAATTCAAAAAAGTTCAATTAACTGAGATGAATTTTTAATTTTACGAATTTATCGATAAAAAAAAGGTTCAATCAAAACATCTGATTAATAGAAAATTTATCCCTTATTGATGGCTATTGCAATGAAATTGAATTTGGTTTTATGTACCATATAGTTCCTACAGAAACTAAAAATTTCAAGTATTCTTATTTCTCCCCCTTATTAAGAGAAATTTCAAATCATTGGGCATACCCATCGGAAGTCACTATTTATAGAGGAATGGCTCAATAAACACTAATGCATATATCTCAACCTGTTAAAGGATCCTATTTCTTCCATATATATCATAATTATAATAATTTATCTTTCTCCATTGTAGAAAAAGAAAAAAGAATGGGTGGTATATTCCCAATTGGAGGAAATTTATCATAGGTAATTATTAGAAATATCACCATTTTTTTTTTGTAATTCCCAACAAAAGGAATACTTACCAAATGAAAATAGGGAATTTTTTTATTTTTCCTATTTTATTGATAAATCACCCAAAAAAAGGTTTTTCCTATATACTTTTTGAAAAAAGTTTGACTTCCAAAAAATGGAAAGCTAATGGATTATATATTACACATATGGCTCCTTTTACTTATCGCAAAAATTCATCATAATTTTCAATCAAACTTTTCCTTTTGGAATGGCTTCGGAATGGCTTTGGAATGGCTTATTTTGAAAAAATAAATAAAAATTTCTTGACCTACATTTTTGAAACTTAAATTATGAATTTTTTTAGAAATCCATTGTAATTATTTCTTTCTAGTCAATTTATGAATTTATAAAATTTATTCATTCAAAAAAAAAGGAACGGTTTGAAAAATAAAGATTTTTTAAAAATTCTTTTTTAGCATATGGGGAGAACATTATTAAATTTATCACATAAATTTAATAATGTTTTTCGCATCTTTTTATTTACCCCCCCCCCATTCGGGAGTGGAAGGAGAGAAGGATCGAATAATTCTATCCAATCCTAGTATTTGATATATCTCCCATTTCTACATACGTTATTTTTCCATACATCCAAATCTTACTCAATTACTTACTATAAAGATGAATCTAATCCAAAATATGAACCATAGAAGAAGATACCTATTAAACCAATTACAAGGATGCTAACTATAGTACCTATTAACCACAAAGGAATCCTTCTAGTGGTATTAACCATTTATTTCACTCCCTTTTCAATTTCATTAGGTAGTCACAACTTGAGACATAGATAATCACAAATACTAAGGATTTGAATTTATTCCAAATGAGGCAAAAAAACTCTTGTTGTAATTATTGAAAAAATAATTAAAAAACAAAATAGCCAATACGAAAATGAGTAACAATCTCCAATAGAGGCTAGTACAATTTAATTCCACACTTTGTTTGTTTGGGTTTGGTTGTGTCATAGTTCTACGCTCCAAATAGAGTTTGTCGTTAGATAAATTGCATTGCTGATATTGATCCCAAGAAGAAAATTGTAGGTATGGTCAAGCCGTGAACGGCCAACCACCTAATTGTGAAAATTGGATAAGTCCTATCTATAGTCATTAGTATCTCTTAAAAAGATCTAGTAAATTCATCAACTTGTCCAAGTGAATTGAAACGACCAATAATTAAAGAAACTTTTTGTCAACTTTCTATAAAATATTCATTTGGCCGAGGGCTTCCAAACACATCATAAGCCAAAATTGTGCTAACAAATAACCAACCTGCAATAAACAAGGAAGGTATAGTGATAATGTGGATCACCTAATATCAAATAATAATAATAATGTCAGCAAAGGGACGCTCTTTCATATTTCTAGACATGGTTAACTCCATATATTTTTGCGGGGTCAAGGGGGAATAATCCCATAGGAGATAGAAGTTAGGGGATATAAAATCTACCAAAATCTTTCTCAATCCTTGTTATTATCAATGTTATACCAAGGGTATCTATGAAGCATACTAAACTAGTATATTCGGCATTTTTCTGACGCAGCAAGACAAATAAAAATAAAATGGGATAAGTTAAATACTTCGATTTTCTTTCCGTCGGCTTTGTTTGGCTAACCCAATCAATATTTAATGAAACTAGTGACTTAAAAGGAAAATGGTTTCGTATGGCTCGAAAAAAGTTTGAACATACAAAATCTCATGTAAATATTGGAACAATCAGGCATGTAGATCATGGAAAAACTACTTTAACAACAACCATTACAATGGTTTTAGCTATTCTGTGTGGATATACTGCCAAAAAATACGATAGAATTGATATAGCTCCATAAGAAAAAATAAGGGGTATTACAATTAATACCATTCATGTAGAATATGAAACCTCCTTTCAACATTATGCTCACATAGATTGTCTAGTCACAATGATTACATAAGAAATATGATTACCGGTGTTGCACCAATGGATGGTGCCATCTTAGTAATATCAGGGGCTTATGGACCTATGCCACAAACCAGGGAACATGTCCTCCTAGCCAAGCAAGTAGGTATTTCTAATATCATAGTTTTTTTAAACCAAGAAGATCAAATTGATAATGAGGAATTGTTGAAATAAGTAGAATTCGAAGTACATGAAATTTTAAGTTACTGTGAATTTCCAGGAGAGAAGATTCTTGTAGTGTCAAACTCTACTTTAATTGCTTTAGAAAATCTCACTAAAAATCCTTATTTAAAAAGAGGTACTAGTAAATGGGTTGACAAAATTTATGACTTAATGGATCAAGTAGATATTTATATTCTAATACCCAAACGTAGAATAGATAAACCCTTTCTTATGGTTGTAGAAGATGTTTTTCCCACTAAAGGCCATGGAACTATGGTTACGGGGCATATAGAAAGAGGAATTATTCGGGTCGGAGAAATTGTAAAAATAGTTGGATTAAGAGGAAATCATAGTACCATTGTTACAAGTTTAGAAATGTTCCAAAAAACTTTTGAGGAAAATATTACTAGAAATAATGTGGGAATATTACTCGAGGATGTGCAACGAAAAAACATACAACGTGGAATGATAATTGCTAAGCCTGGAAACGTAAAATCCCATATTCGATTTGAAGCACAAGTCTATAATCTTCAAAAAGAAAATGGAAAATGTCATTCCCTTTTTTTCTGGGATATCATCCCCAATTTTATATTTGTACGATTGTTGTAATTGGTAAAATTGAATCATTCCAATATGCTTCTTTGGGTGAAAAAACACGAATGGTTATGGCGGGTGACCATATAAAAATGGTGGTAGAATTGGTTCAACCTGTAGTTAATGAAAAGAAAATGCGTTTTGCAATTTGTGAAGGGGGCCACATAGTAGGAGCTAGTGTTATATCTGGGTTACTTCATTAAATCAAAGACAAATGGAATAATACAAATATTTTGAATGGTTCAAGAAGAAAAAAATGGCATATAGTTTCTTCTTCATTTTCTACCTTCTTTTTTATTTATTGATTATTGTAAAAAATATATTTTTTATTATTTCTAATATGCTTTTTGTTTGATGGGGTGAAAAAAAGTAATAGTACTAGATATAGATATAAAAATTGGATATTTAAATGTTGTAACAATAGTTACTTCTCATTTTTTTATTTTATCCTTTTTTGTGTGATAAAAACCATAGGTAATTGCTTCGTAAAGGTGTATACTAAACTTGTTATATTGACACTAAGATTTTTTTCATGCTTACTACAATCAGCTATTTTGTACTTCTACACGTCGTTCCAATTTTAGCTTTGGTTTTATTTATTGGTTTGAATAAGAGACAACTCATATAGGAAAAGGAAAACTCGTATAAGTTCCAGTAATCTCATTGTATTTCTCAATCCAATTAAAGGTTATTAAGATTAAGAACAAACTTAATCAGTTTCTAACTCTGTCCTTCCTAGTTAAAAAAAAATGGTTGAAGCTTTGTTGTCTGAAATTGTGCGAGGGTTGATTTTAATAACTCTAGCTAGATTATTCGTAATGGCTTATTTACAATATCGGTGTGGTGATCAATTAGATCCTTAATAAAATATTAAGTTATATTTATTATTACTATTGTAGGCCTCCTTAAAAAAAAAAGGTCCGAAATAGATAAATCCCCATTTAAAAAAATTTATCATTCCCCTCCCATTTATTTTTATAATCACGCCCTATGGGATTTGAACCTATGACATCAAGTTTTGGAGACCTGCGTTCTACTGAGCTAAACTAAAAACGCTTCTTTACATCAAAGAAATATAAATATAATTTTGGATCAAATTGAAATTTAAAGATATTATGAATTGAGTGGGAAAAAATAATTCGTAATTATTTAATCCAAAGTATTGTTACAATATATAGAGTTCAAGGTAGGGATGACAAGATTTGAACTTGTGACATTTTGTATCCAAAACAAACATGTTACTAAGTTGCACTACATCCCTCCCATTTGCTATTTCCTTATTTGATGTAATTGTATCTTATTCGTAGCTTTTTGCCTATACCTTCTCATTTTATTTACTTATGACCTTTAAAATTTTTAATGAAATTGTTACAACACTTAGAAATTAAGATGTACCATAATAATTTGGTGGAACAAAAATAAATATAATACATATTTCCCTTTTTTTCATCCAGTTCCTCCTCCTTGAATCATTAGTAATTGATCACTCAGTTTGTTCGTACCATTTCATCCATATAAATCCATCCTTATAAATAAATCCCATTCTATATGATGTGTATGAAATAATCAAAATATCAAATTTTTATTAAAATTTGGGAAAATAATTATTTGTAATAAAATAAGTTTAATAAGATACATATCAAAGATTGAATTAATTATTTCACAATTCTTTGTCAATCCCTTTCGGAATGGAATAAAAATAGTGAGATAAAAAAGAAATTGATGGGATTTAATATAATACCGATTAATTATTTATTCAAAAAAGATAAACTAGAAAGTGTTCAATTAATCTTTTCTTTTGAAATTTCATTTCCTTATTTTATTATGCATTTGTGTGTGTAAAGAACACCAAAAACACTATATATATATATATATAAAGGAGGAACTCACAATGCAAGATGTCAAAACATATCTTCATATGATGCTCGTACTAGGTACATTATGGTTTGAATTTTTGGCTGGCTTATTGATAGAACTCAATCGTTTTTTTCCAAATGTTGTAATTCTTCCTTTTTTTTAAATAACATTTTTTTTTTGGTTATCTTTATCTAAAGTTAATGGGATTCTAACATTCAACTGATTAAATTAACCAATGGAATGATTAGATGAAATTGAAATATTGAGGGGCATTAATTTGAATAAAAAGAGGAAAAAAAGATAAATATCTTATACAAAGATTGAATATAGGACTCTATTTGCGAAATTATATGCATGGGTTGCAATCATAATAATAAATAAATAAAACTATTATTATTATTATGACTAGAATTCACTAAAAGATCCGGGAATTAATTGATTGATCTTCTTTGCTAGAACCTTATGCTTTTATTTTTCTAAGCATGAAATCTTATAGGTTTTACAAATATAATATCTAAAATGGGATTATGGCTAAGAATAAAGATGTAAAAATAACAATTACTTTGGAATGTATTGATTGTGCCCAAGATAGTGAGAAAAAAAAAAAGTGTTTCTATATATACCACTCAAAAAATCATTGTAATACGCCCCTTCAATTGGAACTAAAAAAAATATTGCCCCTATTGTGGTAGGCTTACTATCCAAAAAGAAATTGAAAAACAAAAAAAAAACATTTAGAGGTTTATGAAACAAGCCATAAATAAATCCAACGATTTTTTTGTAAACGTCTGCCACCAATTAGATCGGGTGAAATAATTGATTATAAAAATATAAATTTGTTTCCCAGATTTATTAGTGAACAGGGAAGAATCCTATTTAGACAAATGAATAGATTGGCTTCGAAACAACAATGCTTAATGACTATTGCTATTAAACGAGCTCAGGTCTTAGCCTTATTACCTTTTTTCAATAATGAAAGATCTTTTATTCTATTACTATTAATAATAAGTAAGAATAATTTTATACATTTTTCATTTCATAAAAAGGAAAACCTTTTCTCTTGACTTCCCCGAAGTGATTATATTTCGAGGAAGTTATTGTTGTACTTCCAATTTACCTTTATTTATTGGTTCATTTCATAATTGTAAAGAAGCAATCATTATCTAATATAGCCATTTGTGCAAACATTTTGCGATTCAAAAGCACTTGGTTTTCGTACAGATCTCGAACTAATTTGTTGTAGGAGATTCCACTACCTTGAGTTGCTACATTGATTAGAGTAATCCATAAACGGCAAAAATTTCTTTTTTGCCTACTTCTATTTCGATGAGAGGAAGCCAAAACCTTCTTGCTGATTAACAATTCAAAATAATTTCAAATGGGCTCCTCAAAATCCTAATGTAAGCGTAAAAATAAATTTACGTTGTTTCTGAAATACATACCCACGTTTAATTCTAGTCATTGATATCTATTCTCGAAAATTACTAAATAGTTTTAATAAAATTTAAAACATATATATATTCTATGTTTTTTCCCTTCCTCCTCTTCTGAGCCAAGTAGGGCTCATCCACAAATACAAGAGTTTTCTCATTTTAAAAATGTTTGTCACTGAATAATAATAATAATAATAATAATAACATTTATTTTATTATATTTACTTCTAGAATAATAATTCGGAATAATAGGGTTTCGATAAGTAAAAAAATAGATTGTTTGAATCATTGTTATTTCTTCAATGAAGGAAAAAGGCATAACCATATATTTATGTATAAATGGATAGATAATAGATAGAGAAAATTTGATCTATTTGATAAGTAGTAATAAGATCCGATTAATTTTTTTGATGTAGAAAGTAAAGATTCCACTAGCTTTTGCTGTTGCAACCTTCCTAGCCATTATTTCTTATGGATTGGAAACCCTCCCAGTAAAAAATGGGACCTTAAATAAAAAAATAATGGATTCCATCGTTTCTATGGTTCTTACCTCAACGGTGAGGTCCTCTCTATATGCTAGAGCCTGAAAATGTCATCGATTATTTGTATAATTTCCAATTTATAGTTATGTTTTATCTACCAAATATGATGTTTCACTATATGTAATGAAAGACTTCTCCATCTAGTAACGACACATTATTTTGAGGGCTTGTTGGACAACTGACCTGATTAATCCATGGGTTTACCTTGGTATCGTGTCCATATTGTCATATTAAATGATCTCAGCCGTTTAATTGCTATACATTTAATGCATATAACTTTGGTTTTCAGCTGGGCTGGTTCTATGGCCATGTATGAATTAGTTGTTTTTTATCCGTCCAATCCTATTCTTGATTTGATGCGGAGACAATGTATGTTTGTTATACCTTTTATGACTCATCTAGGAATAACAAAATCTTAGGGGGGTTGGAGGATTACCGAAAAAATTGTAACTAATGCAAGTCTTTGGAGTCATGAAGGTGTGGCTGCAGTGCATATTGTATTATCAAGTTTGTTTTTCTTAGCAACTATCTGGCACTGGGTCTTTTGGGATTTGGAGCTATTTTGTGACAAATGCACAGGTAAACCTTATTTGGATTTACCCAAAATCGTTAGAATTCATTTATTTCTTTCGGGAGTTCTTTGTTTTGGATTTGGAACATTCCACATAACAGGTTTATTTGGTCTCGGTATATGGGTATCAAATCCCTATGGATTGACCGGAAAAATGCAACCCGTAACTCCCATGGGGAGTCGAGGGTTTCGATCCCTTTGTTTTGGGAGGGATAGCTTCTCACCATTGCAACTGTTATTTTAAGTATATTATCAGGTTTATTCCACCCCAATGTTGAGATTGTTTTATCTACTAATATTGTTATTATATTTTTTGCTGGTTTTGTTGTTGCTGGAATTATGTGGTATAGTGTTGTAGCAACTCTAATAGAATTATTTGGTCCCACCTACTATCAATGGGATTAGGGATTCTTCCAATAGGAAATAGATCGAAGGATTCGTTCCACTAAAGTTGAAATTTTTAATTTATTAGAAGTTTGGTCTAAAATTCCCAAAAAATTAGCTTGTTATGATTATACCAGTAATAATCCAACCAAGGGAGGATTATTTAGAGCAGGCACAATGAATAATGGAGATGGAATAGTTGTTGGGTGGTTAGGCCACGTTGTTTTCAAAGACAAAGAAGGACATGAGCTTTTCATACGTTGCATGCCTACTTTCTTTGAAACTTTTTTGGTCATTTTAGTAGATGAAGAAGGAATTGTTAAGGCAGATGTTCCATTTAGAAGAGTGGAATTTAAATATAGTGTTGAACAAGTAGGTGTAACCGTCGAATTTATGGCATTGAACTTGATGGAGTAAGTTTTAGTGACCTGATTATCTTGAAAAAATATGCCAGATGTGTTCAATTGGGTGAAATTTTTGAATTGGATCACGTTACTCTAAAATCGGACAGTGTTTTCCACAGTAGTCCAAGGGGTTAGTTTACCTTCGGCCATGCCACATTTTTTTATTTTTTTATTTCGAACATATGTGGCACGGTGCCATAACCTCACTTAAAGATGTTTTTGCCGATATCTAGATTTTCAAGTTGAATTTGAAGCATTCCATAAATTAAGGGATCCAACTACTAAGAGACAACTAGTTTAAAATTCATGAAATTTTTTTTTCTAACTTTCTAAATAGAGAAGTGATATATATACATTATAGAATTCTTAAATGAATCTATTTAAAAATTAGTACAAAAGTTATCTTCATACTTCTCACTCTTAATTAAATCTATGGAAGCATTGGTTTATAAATTTTTGTTGGTAGGTACTTTAGGAATAATTTTTTTGCTATTTTTTTCCATGAACCACCTAAAATTCCAAGTAAAGGAATAAAATAATTCCTATTTCATTTTTTTTCTTAGGTCCCTCCTTTCCTATCCCTCTCTTTAATAGGAAACTAATGACCCTCCCTTCATTTATAGGGAAGGTCATTGATGAATTTAGTCTTTGTGCTCTTTGAAAGGATCCCTAAGTTCTTTAAAGGGTTGTCCAAATGTTGTATGTAAGGGGCATAACCGGTAAAAGTTCACAAGTAAACAAAATATGGGGATAACAACTAAGGTTGCAGTTTCCATTGTTAGGTAATCCCAAAAAAATGGTTTGTTTTTTTAACATAGTGATACATAAAGTTAATAAATCTCAACTAATGCAATAAGTTCTATGGCTACACAAATTCTTGATGATACTCACAAAACTAAAGGAAAACAAAGTGGTATAAAGGATATTTTGAAATCGTTTAATTCAAAATATGGTAAAGTGGCTCCTGGGTGAGGAACAACTCCTTTAATGGGTGTTGTAATAACATTATTTGCAGTTTTCCCAATTATTATTCTAGAACTTTATAACTCCTTTGTTTTATTAGATGGAGTTTTCGTGAGTCAGTAATAAATTCAAAAGATTGAATAAAAAAGGTTCAATAAAAAAAGGATATTCCTTATTTTATTGAACCTCTTTTCGAATATGTAAAAAAAAGGGAAAAGGTGCTTCCTATTTATGATTTTATTTCCTTCTATTCAATTGATCCTATGGTAGTTTAATTGTGTGATTAATTAATTAATTAAAGGATCTTTGGATTGTGGGCGTGTGATTTGTTCGAATGGATCCAAATCAATAGTACAAAATAATTTGTTAATCTTTTTATAAGATTATCCCTTTCCTCAATGGATGTTTATAAAATTTAGTATCTAAACCACGATATTCTCTAGGTATTTTTGAAACATAAAAAAAAAGCCTTTTAAGAAAATTCAAACTATGGTTAATTTACAAAAATTTGCTATTCAAATTTCGTTATCAAAATGGAAACTCTTTTTTAGAAAAAAGGGCAAGTCTTACTTGATTACCAAGTCAATGATAATATTTACCCATTGTACCTTTCTTTTCTGAGTCATCGAAGTTCAGTAGAAATCTGAAGTTTAGTCATTTTTATTAGGATTTGAACAAGAAAATATCCAAGAATTTTTTGATATTATTAGGAATTAAATATCTCGAAATAGGTGGGGTAAAACATCACTCAAGAGAACAAAAGAAACAAGCCAACTTGAGATTGGGACGATGAAAAAAGCGTGATGGAGTACGAAAAAAAATAAAGATATATATATATAAGCCATATGGAGGAAAACCACCATGTATGGTTTTTGGGGGGGAAATACATAAAGGTTTATCTATTTCGATAAAATATATGAATGGTTTGAAAAGCGTCTTGAAATTCAAGCAATTGTAGATGATATTACTAAAAAGTATCTTCCTCCCCATGTCAATATATTCTATTGTTTACGAGGAACTACTTTGACTTGTTTTTTGGTACAAGTAGCCACTAGTTTTGCCATGACTTTCTATTATCGTCCCAAAATAATAGAAGCTTTTGCCTATGTCCAATATATAATGACTTAAATTGATTTTGGTTGGTTAATCTGATCAGTTCATCGATGGTTAGCAAGCATGATGGTTTTAATGATGAAATTACACATATTTCATGTTTACTTCATGAGAGGTTTTCAAAAGCCTTGCAAATTAATGTGGGTTACTGGTGTAATTCTAGCTATATTAACAATTTCTTTTGGTGTAATTGGATATTCCCTGCCTTGGGATCAAATTGGTTATTGGGCCATCAAGATTGTAACCAGTGTACCTGAAGCTATTCTTATTATAGGATCCCCCTTGGTAAAATTATTACATGGAAGTGTTGGTGTGGGTGAATCCACAGTGACTTGTTTCTATAGTTTACATACTTTTTTACTACCTCTTCTTACTGCAATTTTTATGTTAATGCATTTCCCAATGATTCATAAACAAGGTATTTCAGGTCCTTTATGAGTATAAATTGTTAAAGTTACCATGAATATTTATAGTATTACAAGAATTATTACACAAGAATTCAATCGCCATAAAAAATATTTATTGAATAAATCCATCACATAATATATGAAATATTTAGTAATATTCTATGGATTTCTTTATTTCGGAGTATTTTGAATACTTCATTTAAGATTTTTTTTTAGAGAGACGATAGATTATGGGACTATGTGACGTAAATTACTTATTGGACTATGTAGATATCTTGATCAATCTATTGCATTAATATGAAAAAAAGAATGTGTTTCTATCCCAATTTATCTTTTTCTCCACTAGAGAAATAAAAAGCTTGGCTAAAAAAAAGGAGTTTCATTTTCAAAGGAAATTCCTTTCTATGATTTGTTTCATTAGTTGAATATTCACCAATCGAATAGGCTTCGTTAAATTTGATAGGAAGAAAAGAAACAAATAAATATATTGTATGATAAGAAAAACGCATCCATTTCCTTTGTGTTTTTCACCGAAATAGGCATCATTGGAGTAAAAGAAAGGTTTAATGAAAATAATAAGCTAATATATTGACGGGTCAATACCTAATATAATTTTAAAAATTCAAAGTGTCCAAAAAGAAATGACTTATCAGGAATAATACAGCCCAAAAATCTATTGATTTTTATATAGAAACTCATAAATAAACTTGGATCATGAACTTATAATTGAAATGAAACTCATTTTATTTAATAAATTAAATAAATCTTTAATTTGTTTCAACTTATATCGCTTGAAATGAATTAAAGATGTGAGATACATAGACATAGCACGAGTCGGTTGAAAAAAAAGTTCATGTCTGGTTCTTTTGGAGGAATATTCCTTTTCGATAACCTATCTTAATAAGAAAAAAACTAGGTTTGAATGATCTTGTATTGTGGGCCAAATTAGCTAAGGGTATGGGACATAATTATTATGGAAAACCTACTTGGCTGAATGATCTTTTGTATATTTTTCCAGTTGTTATTTTAGGTACTATTGTATGTACTATAGGTTTAGCAATTCTAAAACCCTCAATGATTGGTGAACTGGCAAATCCATTTGCAACTTCATTAGAAATATCACTTGAATAGTGTTTTTTTCTTGTTTTCAAATACTTCGTACAATCCTTAATAAGTTATTAGGTGTTCTTTTAATGGCTGTAGTACCCGCGGGATTATTAACAATACCTTTCCTAGAAAATGTTAATAAATTTCAAAATCTTTTTCGTCGTCCAATAGCTACAACAGTTTTTTAAAATTGGGACTGCAATAATTCTTTGGTTGAGTATTAGAGCTACCCTACCTATTGATAAATCTCTAACTTTCGAACTTTTTTGAGATAATTTGTATTTTTTTCTTCTTATTCATCCCCATATTTAGTTAACATCTAGGGAGTATTTAGTTCGAAACAAATACTCCCTAGATATTTTATATGAACCATTCAAATAAAAGGAGAATAAACTCTCACAAATGGGCGAAGAAGGAATGGAACATTCTGAATGATTTGTTTTGTTTCAAATAATTATGAGAAGGGCTTGATCTATCTATTCTTTTATCTTTTTAAAAAAAAGATGGAACAATTCATTATTTAATGGAAGTAAAGTTTTTTTTGGGGTAATTTTATTGAAAAACGTTTTTGTAGAGCTTCTAATACTTGTTCAACATATTTCTTTCTAAATTTTTTTATTTTCATCAAATCATCCTGATTATAACTTAATAAATTAGATATCATATGTACATCAACTCTCTTGGGACAGTTATAAGCTCTGGTAGGTAATTCTAGTTGGTCAATAAATATATATTTAAAATTCATTTCCTTTTCCATTTTATCCTTTGATGATGAGGAGGAAAAATGGAGCGTATTAAATTCATTCTTATTTCCTAATCCATGCATTATTTCTTCTTTCTCCACATGTAGGAAAGGAACACTACTACATATTGTGCCTTTTTGCGAAGGGAAAAACAAAAAACCGGAAGGGTTTGCGAAGCAAAAACAACCTGCCATATTTGCGATGTGACACGCATCGCAACTTGTGGTTCACCAACCAT